>OKNP01000310.1_pt1 | contig 8912 bp, 8 predicted proteins | sample 1614151 | NCBI WGS metagenome assembly OKNP01 (sample SAMN04436909, study PRJEB24849) | human gut metagenome | biome: human gut; feature: NICU; material: stool | host: Homo sapiens | place: USA: Saint Louis, MO | collected 2012-04-23 | reverse complement strand
TTTCAAACAGTTGTGAGACAGTTTTTTGATAACTTTTTTACATCTGAAAGTAAGTAATATTTCTAAAAATTTTTAATATTTATACATTTTATCTTTCGAGCTATTTATTTTTTGTTTTTGTGCTGTGTTTATAAAACCGCACACTATATTCAAAAATAACTTATTACACATATATTTGCAATAAGATAATTAAAGTAGGATATTATTTTTAGTTTTCTGATAGGAATGATGATAGTCTATAGGTTGAATCTTTACTTTTTTTAAAGCTAAATTTACATCAACTTAACAATGTCTGGTTATACTGAAGATGAAAATATTTAGTATAACTTAGTGGAGGCGGTAAAGATGCAATTGAGTCATTCCGTTAAAGTTGCAATTTCTATCTATTTAGCACTTATCTTTATAACGTTCACTTCTTATTTAGTCATTATTTTATATACGAGTATGACTGGACATGATGTATCACATTTCGTGTTAGATAGTCAGCATTCTCATCATGGATCTCTTACGCAAAAACATTTGAGTCTTCCTGAAATCTCATTTAAATAGTTTATCCTCTGTGTTTCAACATTCATTTCCCATATCGATTCATTTATCTATCATCTAGACCACTACATCTTAGATGATTTTTTTATTTTTTCATTTCACTCTTTCTTAAAAGTCGATATAATGAATTAAATCATTATCATACACCGACATATTTTATGTTGTTGGTGTTAAGTTTTAAAGGGGTGAGATACTTGGCGAATAATCATTCAGCTTTGCGTTTAAAAGGAATTATACTTGCCATTGTCGGTGCTTGTTTATGGGGATTAGGTGGTACTGTTTCTGATTTCTTGTTCAAATATAAGAATATTAATGTCGATTGGTATGTCACTGCTCGACTTGTAGTCAGTGGTATTTTCTTACTTATTATGTACAAAATGATGCAACCCAAACGTTCAATATTTAGCGTATTCCAAGATCGACGTATGTTAGGCAAATTACTTATCTTCAGTATACTGGGCATGTTAGTTGTACAATATGCTTATATGGCATCTATTAATACAGGTAATGCTGCGATTGCAACATTACTACAATACATTGCGCCAGTTTATATTATTATTTGGTTTGTCATAAGAGGCGTTGCAAAACTTACATTATTTGATGTGCTTGCTATTATCATGACATTATTAGGAACATTTTTATTATTAACGAATGGTTCATTTTCTAATTTAGTCGTCAATCCTGCAAGTTTATTCTGGGGTATTTTAGCTGGTGTAGCACTCGCTTTTTACACAATTTATCCTTCAGACCTACTTAACCGCTTCGGTTCGATTCTAATTGTCGGGTGGGCAATGCTTATTTCTGGTGTTGCGATGAATTTACGCCATCCAATTTGGCACATTGATATTCTATCAATTATATTATTTTTAATCTTTGGTATTATCGGTGGTACCGCACTCGCATTTTATTTCTTTATCGACAGTTTACAATACATATCAGCGAAAGAAACAACATTATTCGGAACTGTTGAACCTGTCGTAGCCGTTATCGCAAGCAGTCTATGGTTACATGTGGCATTCAAACCATTTCAAATCGTAGGCATCATTCTTATTATGATTTTAATTTTATTACTATCACTTAAAAGACAACCTGAAACATTAGATGAATAAGAAAACTCTGATAATCACTTTAGCAAGTATCTACTATTTAACAATGTAGCTACATTGTAGGTGATATCAGAGTTTTTTATTTTAGTTAATAATATTTTTAATTTGGTATAAAAAGCGTCGGCGCTCTGGTATTGGGAATACTGGATAAATATGAAATTGGTAATATCCAGGTATAAAGTCATGTTCTATACCTTTTGCACTCAACAATTGTGATAAGTTCAATGCATCAGGATACAGCACTTCTTTTGTACCAACAGTTAAGGTAATTCGTCCTAAACCATCTAAGTCACCGTTAATTGGTGATACTTTGTAATCATCTAATGGTGTGTCACCTGCCCATTGCTCAGCTAAATAAACACTACCATCAACACCTACCATTGGATCTTTCTTTAAGTAGTCAGGAACTTCTGGATGGCGCATCGTTGCATCTAATACTGGTGAAATCAAGACAATATGTCCTGGTTGAGCTATATGCTTTTCTTTTAACAATTGAGCAAATGATAAAGCAATTTGACCGCCCGCAGAGTCACCCATTACAACGATTTGTTTAGAATCTGCTACTTGATTCAATAAATCATGATACAACTTTTCAAAAAGCACATACGTCGCTTGATAATCTTGATGCGGAATCTTCGGATATACTGGCATGATGACTTTAGCATTGAGTGTTTCTGCAAGTTCATCAATAAATTCGAAATGAATTTTGAGTGGGTCTTGGAACCATGCGCCTCCATGTGCGTATAATACAACGCGTTGATGCTTATCTTGTTTATCGTTAACGGTATAAACGGTTGAACCGAAGTGCTTATCCACTGTTACTGGCATCTTAAACTGATAATTGGTGCCCTCATATTCACCTGCTGTCTGTGGCGCCATTTTTTCTAATGCTTTCATCGCTTCTTCTTTATACATAAAACGACGCTTAGCTCTAGATAATCGTATACCTTGTTCTAACATATAACTTTTCACACTGCGTTTTTCTTTAATTCTAATATGTGCGTATGCCGCTACTAAAAATCCAAACGCAAGTGCAGACCATTTTTTACGCATTTGTCGTCACTCCTCTTTGATGATTTCTACTATAGTTCTACTGTACCATGCTGATTCTTATTACTACCAATATTTACCGGGAAATAAGTTATGATGTCTACATAATCATAGCAATACTAATCATTTTCAATACTAACGCTCATCGACATCGTTATTCACACTATCATTCATTTGCTTAAGATGATGTTCAAAACGTTGCATATCGATAAAACGCCCTTGACGATGCATTTCTTTTCCATTCATAAAAATTAAATCCACAGGTACAGTGAAAATATTTAATTCTCCAGCAATAGCTTCCACCTGACTTTGATTAATCACAGCTAATGGCACATTGGGGAATGATTGCATCAAGTCTTCAATTTGTGGTAAAACGGCATGACACACGCTACACTGATCGCGCATGACATGTACAACTGCTAACGGATATTGATGAATAAATTCACGGAATGCTACGACACTATTTAATTGCTTAACCATTTCGAACACCTTCTTACTTTTTATATTTTAAAATGAAGTCATTATTTTGTTGCTAAAATCTCTTGAAACACTTGTGGCACAGAGGTTATCTTCTTATCGCTCAATCTGTAAAAACCGCCTGTCTGTGTACCAATACAATGCACGCCATGTGCGGACACAATTTCAAACTGAAACACCCATTTCATCTTGCTTGCTTTAACTAAGTAAATACGACCTACTGGTTTGTCATGTATTGTGACAGGTACTTTATATTCTGCTTCCGTTTTCATAAGTATAGGTGAAATGCCTTGATTGATCATTGTTGAGTAATTCATGTGCTGATTAATAAACGCTGTTCTCAAATCTTCGAACCATCTAATATAAACGATATTACTAACGACACCCATCGCATCAATGTCGTAACCATTCACTTCGATTTCTTTCTCTGCAACTAATAGACCTTCTGTTGTCATAATGACAAATCTCCTTATCTTACAAATAGATTTAAAATCATGTTAATTTATTTTTATTACTTTCATGATAAAAATACAAGCAATTGAACTTTATTACGGGAAATCAAACTTTTCAATGACGCTATTAATTTGGCTAGTCGCGAAGATGCATTTTTCTAAAATGTGACAAAAACATAAGCAATGTTTTCTATATCTAACACTAATATTTACCTTATTCTCATCAACACACCTGCTATACATCATTGCGCACTAAAAAGACAGTAGCTTCATTTTAAGCTACTGCCTTTTGTAACGTATTCTCTTTCAACTCGCTACTTCGCATACGCACTATGAATGACTAAAAGTTCATTCATTTGATATGCTATTTCATTTTCAATCATTATTTGACTGTCATAATTAGCTTACCTGGATCAGCATCTTGGACATCTTCAATGACAAGTTCTTTATTTTCAAGATTTGTAATAATCATTGGTGTAACGATGCTTGGTGCGTGCGCTTTCAAGTATGCTAAATTCACTTTCATTAATGGTTGACCTTGTGTTACTTTTTCATCAACGTTAATCAGACTTTCGAATCCTTCACCATTCAGTTTCACTGTATCGATACCAATATGAATAAGTACTTCGACACCACTTTCAGATTCTAATCCTACCGCATGTTTCGTAGGGAAGATTGTTTTCACTGTACCATCAAACGGTGCTACAATTTCACCTTTTTCAGGGATAAAGCCAACACCATCACCCATCATTTTACCAGCGAATACTTGATCAGGTACTTCTGATAATGGAATGATTTGACCGACACCTGGTGCATAGATGTCTGTTGTTCCAAGTGCTTCTACGTGAACTGGTTCATCTGACATTTCTTCAGTCACTGTCGTTTCACTTGGTTTCGTAATTTCACCACTCATAATCTTGGCCATATCATGTTTAATTTGATCTGATTTTGGACCAAAGATAGCTTGCATATTGTTTCCAACTTCTAATACACCTGATGCGCCTAAAGCTTTAATACCTGCTACATCTACTTTTGATTTATCAACCACTTCTACGCGCAGACGTGTAATACATGCATCTAAATGTTTAATGTTTTCTTTTCCACCCATTGCATCTAAGACATCAAATGGTAATTTTGCGACACTAGAGTTACGAATTTCAGTTTCTTCATCTTCACGACCTGGTGTTTTCAATTTAAACTTACGAATTGCAAAGTCGAATAAGAAGTAATACACGATAGCGTATACAATACCGACTGGAATAACTAATAATGCGTGTGAACGATCCCAGTTTAATAAACCATATAAAATATAATCTATGAAACCACCTGAGAATGTCATACCAATTTTAACGCCTAATAAATGCATTACTAAGAATGATGTACCAGCTAATAATACGTGAATTCCATAAAGTACTGGTGCTACAAATAAGAATGAAAATTCTAATGGCTCAGTGATACCAGTTAAAAATGCAGTTAATCCTGCTGATAACATTAAACCACCCACGACTTTTTTACGTTCTGGTCGTGCATTTTTATAAATAGCAAATGCTGCCGCTGGTAAACCAAACATCATGAATGGATATTTACCAGTAGTAAATGCACCAGCAGTAAATGGTACGCCATCTTTCAATTGTGCCATCCAAATACGTTGGTCACCACGAACTAATTCACCTGCGTGATTTGTATAACTTCCGAATTCAAACCAGAACGGTGAATAGAAAATATGATGTAAACCAAATGGAATTAATGAGCGTTCAATAATACCGAATATAAACGTTGTTAATGTTAAATTTTTATTTAATAAGAAATTCGATAAACTATTTAATCCGTCTTGAATTGGTGGCCACGCAAAGCTTAAAACCACACCTGTTGCAATTGCTACGACCGATGTCACAATCGGTACAAATCGTTTACCTGCAAAGAATCCTAAAAATGGTGGTAGTGTAATATTATAAAATTTGTTGTAACACCATGCGGCTAAAGCACCCATGATAATACCACCAAACACACCCGTTTGTAACGTTGGAATACCTAATACTAAGGCATGTGCTGGTTCTTTCGCTGCTTGACTTAATTCTTTTGCCCCTTTGGCATATGAGAAAATGTCATCAATTGTAATGTGCAACACTTTCCCCATTGTTGCATTCATAATTAAGTAACCTACTAGCGCTGCTAATGCTGCAACACCGTCTCCTCCTGCTAATCCAAGTGCTGTACCAACTGCAAATAATAATGGCAAGTTATCAAATACAACTTGTCCTGCTGCTTCCATGACCGACGAAATCATTACAATGATATCGTTTTTTAACCATGGTGCAATTTCTACTAATTGTTCGTTGTGCATTGCGTTACCAAACGCTAATAAAATACCAGCTGCTGGTAAAATCGCAACAGGTAACATTAATGCTTTACCGATACGTTGCAATTGTCCAAACAATTTCTTAAACATATAAACATCCCCTATCTCAATTTCCGCTTCCATGTACAAAAAAGCAGGCATGAACAAACAAGACTATTCTCATAGTACGGTTGTTTGCTCATGCCTGCATTACCAGTAACACGCAAGTGATATGTAATTCATAGTTATTATACATATTTGTAAAAGCGTTTTCAACAACTTTTTCACAATTTTATCATCAATTCAGTACAATCATTTGTGATAAATAAACAAAACGGCAATTCCCATTTTGTTGAAATAGAAATTACCGTTTTTATAGTTCAATTCAATTGTGATAACCTTTCAATCAGTTATAAGAAACGTTTTGCTGCAACTGAAATAGGTGGAATTTGATCTAAATCTAAATGTTTATCTTCAGTAATAGATCTAAATGCCCATTTACCATAACCAAGCGCTTCTTCATTTACAATTTTACCTGGTAATGGCGCAGCATTAGGATCAACATAAACATCTACAATTGTTGGTACATCTTGTGCTAGTGCCTCTTCTACAATAGCATCTACTTCGCTAGCACTTTTAATTGTATAACCTTTACCACCTGCTGCTTCAGCAAATTTGGCATGATCCATATCAGAGAAATCAACCGCATATTCTAATTCACCAGCAGCTTGTTGTTCATATTTAATAAACGCTAATTGCTTATTATTTAAAACAAACACTGTTAAAGGTAAATCATATTGTACAGCTGTTGCAAAGTCCTGCATCACCATTTGGAATGCACCGTCACCAGCAATTGCGATGGCTTGTCTATTTGGATATGCAATTTTTGATGCCATTGCACCTGGAAGACCGCAACCCATTGTACCTAACCAACTTGAAATGATGAACTTGTTATTTACACCAAGGTTTAAGTATCGAGTTGACCAAACTGTTGCTGTACCTACATCTGCTGAAATCACTGCATCATCTTTAATAAATTTATTGATTGATGCCATTAATCGTTCTGGACGTAATGGTTTACTATTATTATTTTTATCTTGTTCCATCCATTTATCCCAAACCGCTTTACGTTCTAACGTTTTGTTTAAGAATGGTCTTTCAGCAACATGTTTAATATTTTCAGTTAACTGATGCAACGCAATTTTACTATCTCCAACAATTCCCACATTAATATTGAAACGATGTCCGATATTTTTAGGATTTGTGTCAATTTGAATGGCTTTAATATTTTTCTTAGGTAAGTAATCCACATATGGATAGTTTGTACCAACCATAATTAATAAATCCGCTTCCTGCATTGTTTGATAAGATGTTTTGGTACCGATTTTACCTAAGTTACCGATACTATATGGATGATCATCCGGCAAGATTGTTTTAGCTGGTAATGAATGAATGACAGGAATTTTAGCCATTTCAATAAATTCACGTAGCTCATCTTTCGCATGTTTCGCACCTACACCAATTAACATGACAGGCTTTTTACTTTTATTAATTAATTTAACCGCTTTTTTGATGTCTTTATATTTTGGTGATACTACTGTTGGTCTTGATGTATCTACTGGTTTATTCGTTGTATCTTTAATTTTTTCAGTTAATAAGTCGTTAGGACAAATAACAACAGCTACACCTTTTTGTTCATATGCCGTACGAATTGCTTCGTTAACGATTTCAAACACATTGTCACCTTTTTCAATTTGGTGATTATAAACGGCTACATCTTCACATAATTTTTGTAAATTTGTTTCTTGGAATGCTTTCGTTCCAAGTGCTGTACTATTCGTTTGTCCAGATAATATTAATTGCGGTACATTATCCATTTTGGCATCGTACATACCATTTAATAAATGAATTAAACCAGGGCCACCGATACTTAATGCCACACCGATTTTACCAGTTAATTTTGTGTAACCAGCAGCCGCTAAGCTTGCTACTTCTTCATGACGTACATGATAAAATTTAAATTGATCTCTCACTGTACGTAAACTATCGACCACTGCGTCGATTGAATCACCTGGAATACCATATAAGTGATCTATATCCCATGCTTGTAATGCTTTAACTAATGCTTCATTTGCTTTTATTTTTGCCATTATTACTAATAGCCTCCCTTTCTTAGTGTCTTTTTCTAATTAATAGAACAGTATGATTAGAACAGGTATTAACACCGAACTAATAACTGCAGTTAAAATCATCCCAATTGAACTAAATGCACCAGATTCAATATCCATCTCCAGTGCTTTAGCTGTGCCAAATGCATGTGACGCATTCCCATACGTTAAACCTTTGGCGATAGAAGATTCAAATCTTCCAAATCGTAATAACATCGAACCTAAAATACTACCTATTAAACCCGTTGTGATAATAAAAAGTACGGTCATCGTATCTGTGCCACCAAGTTCATGTGACACTTCTATACCAACAGCGGCTGTTATAGATCGGGGCAATAATGTTACAATGACGTCTTTAGAATAGCCAAATGCTTTAAGTGTTAAGAACACTAACATGAAATTTAGCATGACGCCAGTTAATACACTTGCAAAAATGATAGAGACATTATCTTTAATTTTCTCTCTATTTTTATAAAGTGGGTACGCTAAACATACGACCGTTGCGTTTAAAATATGGTTGATCCAACTGCCACCTTTCATATACCCATTATAACTAATTCCAAAGATAAGTAAGACAAAAATAATTCCTAAAGATGCAATTAATGCTGGATTCAAAAACGGATTCGGATATTTTTGTTGTAATCTTTTAGCGAAATAATATAAAACGACAGTCAATAAAATCATTAACAAGGCTTGCACGTAATCATTCATAAGCATCTACTTTCGGCTCCGTTATTCAATTACGCGGCTTCAACTTTCCGCACTTTCTCCGGCA
>OKNP01000307.1_pt1 | contig 8932 bp, 8 predicted proteins | sample 1614151 | NCBI WGS metagenome assembly OKNP01 (sample SAMN04436909, study PRJEB24849) | human gut metagenome | biome: human gut; feature: NICU; material: stool | host: Homo sapiens | place: USA: Saint Louis, MO | collected 2012-04-23 | reverse complement strand
GCCTTTATGAATTCAATAACATTAGCTCCTATAACAGCTATGCATACTAAAAAGGCTATAATAATTATTACTGGTATATTACTAAAAGTATATATCTCTATCTTTCTAAAGAAAAAAGTTGATGCCACCATAGCTGATAATACAATAAAAATAATTATAAAAGACATTATAGCTTCCTTCTTATTTCCCTTTTCATTTCCCCCTGGATGAGTACATATATATTTTACTATACCAATAGAAAAAACAAGTGCAATTATAAGGGATATAAACGGTGCTAATGATATTGTATATTTCATATTTAAAATATTAGATATAGTTAGTGGTTTAACAGTAGGTATGCTTGAAATAATATCTAATGCCATAAAGAACACTAGCATATATATGGAAATCCCTCCAAAGTCATAGAAATATGATTTTAGAGAATACCACTTGTCACTTCCCCTATACGCATCTATTATATTATCGCAAAACTCCTCATAATCTCCAACTAATACCTCTAGATCCTCTCCCCTAGACTGAGCCCCTAATAAAATATCATTTACATCATTAATTGCTTCTTCTGCATCAACACTATTTAATTTACCTCTTAAATAACATACTATATTTGTAACTAAATCCTGATATCTCTTGTCTATCTTCAGCATATTGCTATAGTTTACTTTTATTTGTTTGTCTAACTTATTCATCAATCCTACTTCCCTTCATAATACTTAAATATTCCATCAACAAACCCCTTAAACTCACCCCAGATTCTTGTAAACTCTTCAAGTTCTTGTTCTCCTTCTTCAGTCAATGAATAATATTTCCTCTGAGGCCCAAGTGGAGATTCCTTCTTTTGTGAAGCTAAACTTTTTCTTTTTTCTAATCTTGTCAATAATGGATAAACCGTTCCTTCTGTACATTGACCAAAACCAAAGGTCCTTAATTCTGTTACCACTTCATATCCGTAAGTTTCCTTTTTATGCTTTACAATTTTCAATATACATCCTTCTAAAACACCCTTTAATAATTGAGATTTATCTTGCATAGTAAATCTATCCCTTCTCCTACTTTGTATAACATAGTAGTTCTTGTAAAAAGTAGGTACTATGTAATACATAGTACCTACTTATAATATATTCCTTTTCACACTTTTTGTCAATAAAAAAGGTGAAGTGGATATTTTTTTGCTTGTTCCGTCACTTCGCTCTAAGTCACATGGAAACAAATATCCACCTCAATCGTACTAAAAATAAGGAATTTATAAAATTATTATACTTGAATAGCTGGTTAAAATTTTATACCTTTCTACACAGTAAAAAATATGGAGAAATCTCTATATGATTTCTCCATATTTTTGTTTAATTAATTAGAACTTAAGATCTTTAAATAAATCTCCTAAACTTAATCCTTCGTCACTATCATTATACTTCATGTATTCTTTATTTCTTTCAACAGCTTCTTTAATGCTTAAGCTTAACTTCTTATCTTCTTTATTCACACTTAGAACTTTAACCTTAACATTTTGTCCTACTGTTAACACATCACTTGCTTTAGCTATGTTTTCATCAGTTATTTCTGTAATATGAACTAATCCTTCAACTCCAGGTAAAACCTCTACGAAAGCTCCAAAATTAGTTAGTCTAACTACTTTCCCTTCCATTACAGCTCCATCTTTTATAGAACTTCCATGAACCTTCCATGGTTCACTATTAACATCCTTTAAAACTAAAGCTAACCTTTCTTTTTCTCTATCTACTTCACCAACAAATACTTCAACTTGGTCTCCAACCTTAACTACATCTTCAACTCTCTTAACTCTTCCCCAAGCTAAATCATTTATATGAACTAAACCTTGAACTCCACCAATATCAACAAATGCTCCAAACTTAGCTATCTTTGTTACAACACCTGTTCTCTTTTCTCCTTCATTAACAGAAGCCCACATTCTTTTCTTTTCTATTTGGTACTGCTCTTCTTCTATTACTCTTCTAGAAGCAACAACTTTTCTATTTCTTAAATCTAATTCTATTAACTTAACTTCAAGAGTCTTTCCTACTACATCTGAAGACTCAACTCTTCCTCTACCTAACTGAGAACCTGGAATAAATATTCTAACTCCACCATAATAAGCTACAACGCCACCTTTTACAGCTTCCTTAACATTTACACTTATCAATTCTCCTGATTTAAATGCTTTCTTTAATTCTTCTCTTTCAGTAACTGCTAAAGCCTTAACTCTTGAAAGTAACACATATCCTTCTCCATCATTAGGCGATAAAACGTATACTTTAAACTCATCACCCTTCTTTACAACTTCTTCAGGACTTTTTCCTTCATAAGTTAATTCTTCTTTAGATATAACTCCATCAAAAGCATAATTTATATTAACTATTACTTCCTTATCATTTACTTCTATAACCTTACCATCAAGGATTTCTCCTTCTCTTATTCTCTTAACATCATAATCATTTAAAAACTCACTCATGCTATTCATGTTTGTTTCATTAGTCATATAAATCACTCCCTAAAATACAATTTTAATCCAATTTAAATTCTATATTATTGTTATTGCTAATACAAGTAGCATATACATTATATTATATATTTACCCCAAATAAGTTTATGGTATAATATAGAAAATAGGTAAAAAATGAATTATAAAGCTATATCAAGATGAATTACGGTATAAAGAGTTATTAAATACCACTTATCCTCACTTAACTCTTTTCTCCTTTTATAGGTTAATTTCGCCTTTGCTATTTCAATTTTTTACCACTATAATTTAGTTATAATATTATTTTGACAATATAATGTACTTGATATTTAAATTGAATACTAATAAAATTAGGAGGTTATGTTATGGGTATTTTTAACAGGATGTCAAACATGATTAAAGGAAAAGTAAACTCAACTTTAGATGAAATGGAAAATCCAATTGAATTACTAGATCAAAAAATTAAAGATATGGAAGAACAATTAAGCAAAGCTAAATTAAACTCTGCTCAAGTTTTAGGTAATGTTCATGAAATTGAAAAGAAAATGAACGCAGCTAAAAATGAATCTGTTGATTATGATTCAAAAGTTAAACTAGCTCTTTCTAAGAATAATGAAGATTTAGCCAAGAGAGCATTAGCAAAGAAGGTAGATGCTGATAAAAAGTATGAATCTTTAGTAACTACCTATAATACTTCTAAAGCTCAAGCAGATGCTCTAAAGAAAAACTTAAGAGCTTTAGAAGAAGAACTTGAAAAGACAAGGAGCTATAGGGACGAAGCTGCTGCAAGGTACTCTACAGCAAAAGCTTCTAAGAAGGTTAATGAAGTTTTAGCAAATGTTGAAACTAAAACCAATTCTATTAATATTGATAATATTGAAAGAAAGATTGCTAGAGAAGAAGCTATGGCTAATGGTCTTGGAGAATTAAAAAACCTTGATAACTTTGATAGTGAATTTGAAGAATTAGGTGACGTTGACCTAGATGCTGAATTAGAAAAATATAAATCAGGACTTTAATAGTTAATAGAGATAAAAAAGATTAGGAGGAGAAATTGCTTGAGCAATTTCTCTCTTCAATTTATTTTAGAAGTTCTAGAGACTTGTTACAGAATTTCATCCTTATCCTTATTATTTTAATTATCCTTATTAACAAAAAACTGCCCTAAGGCAGCTTTTTAATCAATCTTTTCTATCTTCACAACATCATATCCTTCATCTTCAATGATGTCTTTAATTTCTTCTTCTGTTAAATCTCCTTCGATTACAGCTTTATTTATTTCTACATCCATACCTCTAACTTTTCCACAATTTTCAAATGCATTTTTCACATGTCCTACACAATGCATACAAGACATTCCATTCATTTCAATTTTAAACTTTGCCATAATAAATCCCTCCAAAAAATATTTATATTCTATTAAAATTTAGGTTTAAATCTTTTTAATCTTAAAGCATTTAATAATACTGATACTGAACTAAAACTCATAGCAAATGCAGCTATCATTGGGTTAAGAAGTGGGCCTCCGAAGGCATATAAAATCCCCATAGCTACTGGTATTCCTAAAGTATTATAACCAAATGCCCATCCTAAGTTTTCTTTAATATTCTTTATTGTTGCCTTACTTAACTGGATAGCTCCAACAACATCTAGAATATCACTTCTCATTAAAACAATATCAGCTGATTCTATAGCTACATCTGTACCTGATCCAATTGCTATACCTATATTGGCCATTGCAAGTGCTGGAGCATCATTTATTCCATCACCAACCATAGCAACATTCTTTCCTTCATCTTGAAGTCTCTTAACTTCATTTGCCTTATCTCCTGGTAATACATCTGAAACAACCTTATCTATTCCCACTTCCTTAGCAATAGCTTGTGCTGTCTTTTCATTATCACCAGTTAGCATAACTACTTCAATCCCAAGTTTATGAAGTGCTTCAACTGCTTTTTTACTATTTGCTTTTAATGTATCTGCCACTGCAATAACTCCAGCTAAAGTCCCATCTATAACCATATACATTGGTGTCTTTCCTTGAGATGCTAATAACTTAACATCATTTTCTACTGAATTTATATCTATATTGTTATTTTTCATTAACTTATTGTTACCAATAAGAATATTTTTATCATTAATTAAAGTAACTATACCTTCTCCTGGTACAGATTTAAAGGATTCTATTTCAAATAACTCTAATCCTCTTTCTACACCTGCTACAACTATAGCTTCTCCTAATGGATGCTCAGATCCTTTTTCTGCTGAAGAAGCATATCTTAATAATTCATCTTCACTTAACCTCTTAGTTATTATATCTGTAACCTTTGGTTTACCTTCTGTAATTGTACCTGTCTTATCAAATACAACAGTATTAATTTTATGAGCTCCTTCTAATGCAACTCCACTTTTAATTAAGATACCATTTTCTGCCCCCTTACCTGTTCCAACCATTATTGCTGTTGGAGTAGCTAATCCTAAAGCACATGGGCAGGCTATAACTAGTACTGCTATAAATATTGTTAGCGAGAATTCTAGCCCCTTACCACTTATTGCCCAGACAATACTTGAGATAACTGCTAATGTTATTACTGTTGGTACAAAGTATCCAGAAATAATATCTGCCATTTTAGCTATAGGTGCTTTTGATCCTTGTGCCTGTTCCACAAGCTTTATTATTTGAGCTAATGCAGTATCCTTTCCAACCTTTGTAGCCTTATATTTAAACATACCAAATTTATTTATACTTGCTCCAAAAACCTTATCTCCAATATTCTTATCTATTGGAATACTTTCTCCTGTAAGCATTGATTCATCTATAGTAGTTGTTCCCTCAACAATCTCACCATCTACAGGAAGCTTTTCTCCTGGCTTTACTAAAATTACATCTCCAACCTTAACTTCATCAATGGAAATAACTTTTTCTACACCATCTACAATTATTGTTGCTTTCTTTGGAGCTAATCCCATAAGCTTTTTAATTGCTTCTGATGTCTTTCCTTTTGTCTTTGCCTCTAGATATTTACCTAAAGTAATTAAAGTTAAAATTGTTGCTCCTGATTCAAAGTATAGATCCATTGAAAAATGAGTATCTCCACCAGCAATTTTTACTATTGCATATATTCCATAAAGAAATGCTGCTGATGTACCAATTGCAATTAATGAATCCATATTTGGACTTAAATGAACTATGTTTTTAAATCCACCAATAAAGAATTTTCTACCTACTATCATTACTGGTATAACTAAAATCAATTGAATTAATGCAAAGTTCATTGCATTCTTCATAGGATCTATAATACTAGGTAGAGGTGCCCCCATCATGTGTCCCATTGATATATAAAGTAATGGAACCGCAAAAACTAACGAAAGTACAAATCTTTTCTTTAAAGAATTAATAGCATCTTCTTTATCTGTGTCATCAATCTTTGTATCTTCTTTTACTTCATAAGCTCCATAACCTGCTTTTTCTATTTTTCCTATAATGTCCTGAATCTTCAGTTTCGAATCATCATAATCTATGTGAAGGTCTTCAGTTGCTAAGTTAACTTCAGCCTTAGTAACTCCCTCCATCTTGCTTAAAACTCTTTCAACTCTACTTGAACAAGCTGCACAAGTCATACCTGTAACCTTAAAATCTTTTTTCATAAGCTATACTCCTCCTATTAAAACTACTTATCAATAAGCTTATTTACAATCCCCACAACTTCCTCAATCTTTATATCTCTTTCATCCTCATTGCTTGCAGCCTCTTTTAAGCAATGATGCATATGCTGCGTAAGAATTAACTTATTTGCTTTTTTTAATAATCCTTGAGCTGCAATTATTTGATTTGAAATATCTATACAATACCTTTCGTCTTCCAACATTTTAATTATTGCTTCAACTTGTCCCCTACAAGTTTTTAGTGTTTGTAACGCTTTTTGTTTATCAGAATTCATCTTTTACCTCCTCCACCCCCTGGGTAGGGGGTACGATTTGATATTAATACTCCAATTCTATTTTGTCAATACCTTAATATATTTATTCAATAATTTTTATTTTCCTATTAATTATAAAAAAGAGGAATCGTCTTGCGATTCCTCTTATAAAACTCTTAACTATTTTTTCATTTCATTATAGCAATAATTAATTATATCACTTCTCTTTATAATCCCAATAAATATTCCATTGTCATCTACAACTGGAACAAAATTTTGATTTATTGCTAAATTAATTAAATTTTCTATATCTGAATTGATTGATACACTCTTATGAGATACTCTTCTATCTATCTCTTTTACCTTAACACATTCTGTGTTTTTAAAATTTAAATCAGGTGTATTCTTTAGTTTCCATAAAAGGTCACCTTCTGTAAGAGTTCCAACATACTTTCCACTCTTATCTATTAATGGAATAGCTGTATAACCGTGATGCTCCATCTTCTCCATTACCTGTCTCATGGTTGCTTCACAACTTTCACACACTACTTCATTCTTTGGTGTAAGAAAAAACGCTATATTCATAACTCTCCCCTTCATATTAAGTAAAACTTTTTCATTACAACTTTATTGTAACATAATCCTAACAGCTTGTCAGATTTTCTAACCACTTTCTTATTGGAATAAAGTGAATTATTTTCAAAAATCTATACCAGCCAGCCTCATTAGATATACAGCATTTTGTGTATTACTCTTACCTTTTCTAAGCTTATAATCAAACTGAATTTTATTATCTTTATAGTATTCTCTAAAATTGTAGTTTTCTACTTCCTTCATCTCTTCTTCTAAATCACATAGTTCTAAGTCATGTGTTGAAACAAGACCTCTAGCTCCATTGGATATTAACTGTTTTATTAAAACAGTAGCACCTATGTGTCTATCCTTAGAGTTAGTTCCCTTAAATATTTCATCAAGTAATACAAATACCTCTTCTCCTCTTTTACAAGCATCTATAATAAGCTTTATTCTTAAAATCTCTGCATAGAAAGAAGATATACTTTCCTCTAAGTTATCCTTTGTTCTCATACATGTGTAAATATTCATAATAGGACAACTAAATTCATTTGCACAAGCTGGTGCGCCAATATATGTTAGTAAAAGATTTATTCCTACAGTTCTTAAGAAGGTACTTTTACCAGACATATTTGACCCAGTAATCAATGTTATTTGCTTTGGAGTCACTAATTCATATGTGTTTGCAACTGCTCTATCGCCAATTAAAGGATGAGCCATATTAACGCCCTTTATTTCTTTTTCAGTAATATTTCCAAAACACCAATCCTCATGGTCAAAGCTTATGTTAGATATACTTGATAGAGCATCAAATTCTCCCATAACCTCAAGCCACTTTTCTATAGAATCCCCATTCTTTTCTTTCCATTTATCTAAGTTAAATAATATAAATACATCTGCAAATACAAAGACATTTAAAATAAAATAATATGCATTTGCCATTGAGTCTCCAACCCAATCTAAAAGATCAGCTAATCTATTCATTTCCTTACTGCAAGAAGATTCCCCTCCTATAGTAAGTTTAGCTTTAGTTTCATTTAAATACTCACTTATAAACTCTTCTTTTTCTATTAAATTTAATATATTAGAATAAGCTCTTACACTATTTTTAATAGAATGAAATAACTCCATTACATGGTTCATATCCTTTGTTAGCATTTTAATAACAACGTAATTAATCATTAAATCTAAAATAACTATACTAAAAGGTAATATTTTAAATGTACATGCTATTATTAAAGCTAATGTAACTACTATAAATATCCCTGCAATTATCAGTTTTACAGAGCTTGTTTCAGAAGGTGTCTTTCCCCACTTTATTAACTCTTCAAGCTCTTCACCCTTATTTTTCTTAAAAGTACCATCTATATAAAGTTTTTGTCTCCATTCAACCTTTTCTCCTAGTTCTTTTATTGCTTTCTGCTTTTTATTTACAACCTCTTTAGAAGGTAAGTTCTTAAGAAGTAATATTTCCTTTAACTTTTTACGCCCACTCTTAGTTCTTGTGGTATTTACCATCTGGAATAATGAATTATTTCCAAAAACATCTAAATCTTCACAAAATGGATGCCCCTCTTCAATTAATTCTTCTCCCTTATCCTCATCTTCTTTATATTTTCCATTTAATCTATTTAAACCTTTTTCATTTATCTCTAATAAAATGTTTAATTTATTTCTTTCATTAATTTTTTTACCATGTATTATAGCTACTAGAATAAATAGCGCTAAAATTAATAACTCTACTAAAATAAGATTTAAAAAATTACTTGATTTATATAACTTATATCCTGCAGCAATCCCAACTAATACAATTGCTAATCTCCCCCAGCCAATATAAGATATAGACTTATCTAAAATATTTATCTTATCTTTTGCACTATTTATTTTTTCTTTATAAAAGTTTTCTGCTCTGCTCATCTAATCCCTCACTTCATTCTTTTATCTAATAACATTAAATATTTCT
>OKNP01000301.1_pt1 | contig 9032 bp, 7 predicted proteins | sample 1614151 | NCBI WGS metagenome assembly OKNP01 (sample SAMN04436909, study PRJEB24849) | human gut metagenome | biome: human gut; feature: NICU; material: stool | host: Homo sapiens | place: USA: Saint Louis, MO | collected 2012-04-23 | reverse complement strand
ATTCCACCTAAAATAATGAGTGGAAATAAGGAGAAAACAAAACAAGTTATAGTATTTAAAAAATATATAGAAGAATTAAGTGAGCCACAAAAAAGAGCTTTAGAACTAATTGAAGAAAAAAGTGGTGGTTTCACAAAAGCAGAATGGAATAAAATTTTTAATATATCAACATACATGATAAATAAATTAATAGAATTAGGTTGTGCTTCTAGTGAAGAAGTAAGGGTTGGAAGGGAAAATTTAAGAGAGTTTAAGCCTTATCCGCCTAAAAGTTTAAATGAAGAACAGATAAGAGCATATGATACAATTTTAGAAAGTGATAAAAATATATTTTTATTAAAGGGCGTAACTGGAAGTGGAAAAACAGAAGTATATATGAATTTAGTTAGTTATATGCTCCTTTTTGAAAAGAGTTCATTAATATTAGTACCAGAAATAGCTCTAACTCCTCAAATGATTGAAAGATTTAAAGGGAGATTTGGAAAAGATGTAGCGGTCTTTCATAGTAGGCTTTCAGATGGAGAGAGATATGATGAATGGTATAGGGTTAAAAATGATCAAGTTAAGGTTGTTATAGGGGCAAGATCCGCTATATTTTTACCCTTTAATGATTTAGGACTAATAGTAGTGGATGAAGAACATGAAAGTAGTTATAAATCAGATATGAATCCTAAATATAATACTATAGAAGTTTGTGAGTATTTAAGTCTCCTAAAAAATTGTAAGGTTGTTTTAGGTTCAGCAACCCCTAGTGTTGTTAGTTTTTATAAAGCACTTAAAGGGAATTATGAATTAATTGAACTTAAAAAGAGAGTTAATAATGGAGAACTTCCTAATGTATCTATTGTGGATATGAGGGAAGAGCTAAAATCAAATAACAAAACAATGTTTAGTAGGGATTTATATTTGAAGATAAAAGATAGATTAGAGAAAAAAGAACAAATAATTTTGTTTTTAAATAGAAGAGGATTTTCATCCTTTGTTTCTTGTAGAAGTTGTGGATTTGTTTTTAAATGTAACAATTGTGACATATCAATGACTTATCATAATAATGGATACTTAGTTTGTCATTATTGTGGAAATACTGAAAAGATGCCTAAGCTTTGCCCTAAGTGTGGCAGTAACTATGTCAAACATTTTGGGGTAGGAACAGAAAAATTAGAGGAAGCAGTACATCATTATTTCAAAGAAGCAAAGGTTTTAAGGATGGATGTAGATACAACAAGAAAGAAAAATTCTCATGAGGAAATTTATAACTCATTTAAAAGTAAAGAAGCAGATATATTAATAGGAACTCAGATGATAGCTAAGGGCCTTGATTTCCCAGATGTAACCTTAGTTGGAGTTATGGCTGCAGATATGTCTTTAAATTTGCCAGATTATAAGTCTAGTGAAAAGACATTTCAACTTATAACTCAGGTAAGTGGTAGAGCAGGACGTGGTGATAAAAAGGGAGATGTAATAATTCAAAGTTATTCTCCAGAACATTATGCTTTGACCTGTGCAAGGGATAATAATTATGAAGAGTTCTTTAAAAGAGAAATAAATGTAAGAAAACTTATGGCATATCCACCCTTTGATGATTTGTTTTTAATAAACTTAAGTGCAAAGGGAGAAATAAAAGTAAAGATTTTTGCAAAAAAATTAGAGATGTATTTACGTAATATCTTAAAAGAATATGATAATATATTTATATACGAAGCATGTCCTTGTTCTATAAGTAAAATAAAAAATGTTTATAGATGGCAAATTCTAATTAAGGGAAAATTAGATTTAGAGGTATGCTCTAAAATAAAAAAAGGGGTTTATGAATTATCCAAAGATGTTTATAATGAGATTAAGATTGGTTTAGACATAAATCCTAATAGCTTAATGTAAGGAGGAAGTTATTTTGGCAATAAGAAACTTAAGATTTAATGACGACGAAATATTAAGAAAAAAATGTAGAGTAGTTGATGACATTAATGATAGAATAAAAGTCTTAGTAGAAGATATGATAGAAACTATGTATGAAAATAATGGAGTTGGATTAGCAGCACCACAAGTTGGAATACTAAAGAGGATCTTTGTTGTTGATGCTATGGATGGAGCAGGTTCTAGAGTATTCATAAATCCAGAAATATTAGAAAAAAGTGGAGAACAAACTGATGAAGAAGGATGTTTAAGCTTACCAGGTAGACATAAACCAGTAAAGAGAGCTAATAAAATAAAGATAAAGGCTTTAGATGTTAATGGAAATGAGTTTGTATTAGATGCAGAAGAATTTTTAGCAAGAGCTATACAACATGAATATGATCATTTAGAGGGAGTACTTTTTATAGATTATGAGCTTTAAGACTAAGGAGGAATATGACATGAAGATAGTATTTATGGGAACACCAGATTTTGCTGTTCCATCATTAAAGAGCTTAATAAATGAATTTGGAGTAGAAGCTATTTTTACTCAACCAGATAGACCAAAGGGAAGAGGAAAGAAATTAGGTATGTCACCTGTAAAGGAAGTTGCTTTAGAACACAACATACCAGTTTATCAACCTCTAAGATTAAAAAATGAACCAGAAACTATAGAAGAACTAAAAAATATGGAGCCAGACTTTATAATAGTAGTAGCTTTTGGTCAGATATTACCTAAAGAGGTTTTAGATATTCCTAAGTATGGATGTATCAATCTACATGCTTCATTACTTCCTAAATTTAGAGGAGCAGCACCTTTAAACTGGAGTATAATCAAAGGAGAAAAGGTAACAGGAAATACAACTATGCTTATGGATGTAGGACTTGATACTGGAGATATGCTTTTAAAAGATGAAGTAGAAATAACTGATAATATGACTGCAGGAGAATTACATGATATTTTAATGGAAAGAGGAGGAGAGTTATTAGTTAGAACTATAAAGGGCATACTTAATAATGAAATAACTCCAGAAAAGCAAAATGAAGAAGAAACATGTTATGCTTCAATGCTTAATAAAGAAATAGCTAAAATTGATTGGTCTCTTTCAGCACAGGATATTCATAATTTAGTTAGAGGATTAAATCCTTGGCCTGTAGCTTTAACTTCATATGATGATATTACAATGAAAGTTCATCAAACTAGAGTTGAAAAAGGGGAGAGCAATAAAGAACCAGGAACTATAATAGCTGTAGATAAAACAGGAATTAAGGTTTCAACAGGAAAAGATATACTTGTTATAGAAAAATTACAGTTTCCAAATAGCAAGCAACTATTTGTAGAACAATTTATAAATGGAAACTCAGTAGAAATAGGTAAAGTTTTAAAATAATTTAAGAGGGTGATGGTATGTTTTATCCATATTATATTGATCCAACATATTTAATACTTATACCAGCAATTTTAATATCTGCATGGGCACAATTTAAAGTTTCTAGCACATTTAACAAATATAGCACAGTTAGAAGTATAAATGGATATACTGGTGCACAAGTTGCAAGAATTCTTTTAAATGATGCTGGACTTCAAGAAGTAGAAATTCAACAAGTACCAGGAAGATTAAGTGACCATTATGATCCAAGAGCTAAGGTTTTAAGATTATCATCTGATGTTTATGGAAGCACTTCTGTAGCATCCATAGGCGTAGCAGCTCATGAAGTTGGGCACGCTATACAAGATAAAGAATCTTATTCTGCATTAGTTTTTAGAAATGCCATAGTACCTGTAGTAAACTTTTCATCAAGCTTATCATGGATTTTGTTTTTTATTGGAATATTACTAAGTTATAGTACTTTGGTAACTATTGGTATAATATTATTCTCAGTAGTTGTACTTTTTCAATTAGTAACATTGCCAGTAGAATTTAATGCCTCATCAAGAGCATTAAAACTTTTAGAGGCAAGAGGAATATTATATGATAAAGAAGTAGAGGGAGCTAGAAAGGTATTAAGTGCAGCAGCATTAACTTATGTTGCAGCAACACTTATGGCTGTTTTACAATTAGTAAGACTTATAGCTATAAGTAACAGAAATTCAAATGATTAGAGGTTAAAATATGAATGCAAGAAAAATAATAGTTGAAATATTAGACAATGTCTTATTAAATGGAGCATATTCAAATATAGAAATAAATAAGCAATTTGCATCTAATGATATAGATCCAAAAGATAAGGGATTAATAACAGAGGTTGTTTATGGAACAATAAAATACAAAAAAATGATAGATATAATTCTTTCAAATTTTGTTGCTGATATCGGTAAGATAGATGAGAGTGTAGTAAACATATTAAGAAGTGCTATATATCAAATGAAATTCTTAGATAGAGTTCCTCCATATGCAATAGTTAATGAAGCTGTAAACTTAACTAAAGAAACTGAACCTAATTTAGCTAAGTTTGTAAATGGGGTTTTAAGAAATTATTTAAGAAATGAAAATAAAAACTTTAAAGTTGGATTAAGAAATAACGAAGCTTTATGTTATGACTTTTCTTTTGATAGATGGATGATAGAAATGTTCATAAAACAATATGGAAAAGAGGATGCTTTAAGAATACTTAGAGGCTTAAATACAGTTCCATATGTAACAGTTAGAGTTAATACATGTAAAGCTGATTATGATGAAGTTTATGAAAGACTTGAAGAAGAAGGATATGATATAGAGGAAGGTGCATTTTCACCAGAAGCTATCATAATCAAAAAAGGTAGTGCAATAGAGAAAAATAAACTTTATCAAGAAGGATTAATAACAGTTCAAGATGAAAGTGCTATGTTAGTAGCTCCTTTATTTGATTTAAAGGGTGATGAACAAGTTATGGATCTATGTAGTGCACCAGGAACTAAAGCAACTCATATAGGCGAGTTAATGATGAATAAAGGAAAAGTAGTGGCTTTTGATATTCATGACCATAAGTTAGCTTTAATAAAGGAAAATATAGATAGATTAGGATTAACTAATGTTGAAGTTGAATTAGGAGATGCTACAAAGATAAATTCTAAGTATATAAATTGGGCTGATAGAGTATTATTAGATGTACCTTGTTCAGGTCTTGGAATTATAAGAAAGAAACCAGAAATAAAATGGAATAAAAAGAACAATGATTTAACAGAAGTTGTTAAGGTTCAAAAAGAAATATTAAAAAATGCTTGGAATTATTTAAGAGAAGGTGGAGAATTAGTTTACTCTACTTGTACTTTAAATAAAAAAGAAAATGAAGAAGTTATAGATTGGTTCGTAGAAAGAAATTCAGACTGCGAAGTAGAAAAAGTATTTTTAGGTAAGGCTGATAATGTGGTATATAATGATAACGGAAGTGTTACCATATTACCTAATAAGTACATGGATGGTTTCTTTATTGCTAAGCTTAAGAAAAAAGAAAGTAAATAGCAAAGAGGATAAACATGGAAGGTGAGACTGTATGAAAAACATCTTAGATTTTACATTAGAAGAGTTAAAAGAGTGGATGAAAGAAAATGGAGAGAGTGCTTTTAGAGCAAAGCAAATTTTTGATTGGATATACAAAAAGGAAGTATTTAATTTTGAAGAGATGAAAAATATTTCAAAAACTCTAATAGGCAAGCTTTCAGAAAATTTTTATATAGGTATCCCTGAAGTTATAGATTATTTATCATCTAGTGAAGATGGTACTAGAAAAATCCTTTTAGGATTAGGTGATGGAAACATAATAGAATGCGTTATTATGAGATATAAATATGGTAATTCTATTTGTGTTTCCACACAAATAGGATGTAGAATGGGATGTAAATTCTGTGCATCTACCTTAGAAGGAATGGTAAGAAATTTAACTGCAGGAGAAATATTATCAGAAGTTTTAATTGGACAAAAACTTCTAGGTGAGAGAATATCTAATATAGTTTTAATGGGAAGTGGAGAACCATTAGACAATTATGATAATGTTATGAAGTTCTTAGAGCTTGTCAATGCTGATTATGGGTTAAATATAGGGCAAAGACATATAACATTATCAACATGTGGTCTTGTGCCAAAAATTCGTGATATGGCTGATAAGGAAATGCAAGTAACTTTAGCAATTTCATTACATGCTGTTTCAGATGAAAAGAGAAAAACAATAATGCCAATAGCTAATAAGTATTCAATTAGTGAGATTTTAGACGCTTGTAATTATTATATTGAGAAAACAGGAAGAAGAATAACTTTTGAATATTCTTTAGTTAGTGGAGTTAACGATACTAAAGAAGATGCCAAGAGCTTAGGAAGATTATTAAAAGGCATGCTTTGTCATGTTAATTTAATTCCTGTAAATGAAATAAAGGAAAATGAGTTTAAAAAATCTACTAAGAAGGATATAGAAACATTTTTAAATACTCTTAAAACATATGGAGTAGAAGCTACAGTAAGAAGAGAGATGGGCTCAGATATAAATGCAGCCTGTGGTCAATTGAGAAGAAGCTATATTAAGTCAAAAGGGTTAAAGCTGTAGGGGGAAATATTTATGTTAGGATTTGTAACAGATAAAGGAAATGTTAGAGAGTTAAACGAAGATTTTTTATCTTATTCTAGAGAAGATGAATTTTCAATATATGTAGTTGGTGATGGAATGGGTGGACATAATGCTGGAGAAGTAGCTAGTAAAAGAGCTGTGGAAAGCATTATTTGTTTTGTTAAAGAAAATTTCGGTGTTATACCATTAGATAATCTTTTAAAAGATGCAATTTTACATGCGAATGCTAAAATATATAGTATGAGCCAAGAAAGTTCAGGTTTATCTGGTATGGGTACAACAATAACAGCTATATTAGAGGTTAAAAACATAGTTTATATTGCCAATGTTGGTGATAGTGCTTGTTTTGGTATTAATGAAAATGGAATAAAAAAATTAACAAAGGATCATTCCTTAGTTCAAGAACTTGTTGATAGTGGTTGCATTACAGAGGGGGAAGCTAAAAATCATCCAAGAAAAAATGTAATAACTAGAGCTATTGGAACTAATTCAAATGTTGATGTTGATGTCTTTAAGGTTGATAGACATGAATATAAGGCATATTTACTTTGTACAGATGGATTAAGCAATGATGTTGATGAGGATGAAATTTGGAAAAAAGTAATTAAATCTAATGATTTTGATAAAGCATGCAATGAATTAGTTGAAATGGCTAAAGCAAGGGGAGGAAAGGATAATATTACAGTGTTAGTTTTTGGAGGAGAGAAATAGAATGATAGGTAAAATCTTAGGGAATAGGTACGAGTTACTTCAGTGCGTAGGCGAAGGTGGCATGTCCTTTGTTTATAAAGCTAGATGTAGAAAATTAAATAGATTCGTAGCTGTTAAAATACTAAAAGATGAATTTAAAAACAATGAAGAAATTGTTAGAAGATTTAAAAAAGAAGCTACAGCTATTGCTAACTTATCCAATCCAAATGTAGTAAATGTATTAGATGTTGGAACTCAAGATGATATTAATTATATTGTTATGGAATACGTTGAAGGTAAAACTTTAAAAGATATAATTAAGGAAAAAGGTGCTTTACCTTATGAAGTTGCCATAAGTATAGGAATAAAGGTTGCTAAAGCTTTAGAATGTGCCCATAAAAGCGGAATTATACATAGAGATGTTAAACCACAAAATATATTAGTTACAGAAGAAGGGGTTGTTAAAGTAACTGACTTCGGAATAGCTAAATCTATGGATTCCTCTACTATAGCGCACACTAATAGTGTTATGGGATCTGCACATTATTTTTCACCAGAGCAAGCTAAAGGAACTTATACTGATTATAGAACTGACTTATATTCTTTAGGTATAGTATTGTATGAAATGGTTACTGGAGTTGTTCCTTTTAATGGTGATTCACCTGTTACTGTAGCTGTAAAACATATACAGGAGAAAGCAATACCTCCTAAGAATATAAATCAAAATATTCCAAATAGTTTAAATGATTTAATAATGAAAGCTATGGAAAAGGATCCTGTTAATAGATATCAAACAGCTAAGGAAATAATAGGTGACTTAGAAAAGATAAAGAAGGATCCAAATGTTACAATATCATCAAAATCTGCAGAAGATGAAGATCAATTTACAAGAGTTATGTCTCCAGTTGTTGTTCCAAATACTGAAACTAATAACTCAGAACCTGATGAAGATGATGAGGATGATGATGAATATTATGAAGATGATGAGGATGAAGATGAAGAAGAAAATAATATTCAAACTAAGCCTCAAAAAGCTATTAATAAAAAGAAAAAGAAATCACCAATATTAATTATAATTGCAACTATTTTAGTTGTAGCATTAGGAATAACTCTTGGATTCCTTGGTATGAAGAAATTTATGGAAGGTGGAAAAGATGTTAAAATACCTAATGTTGTAGGAGAAAAGGTAGAAGATGCTAAGAGTAAGTTAGAAGGCTTAGGATTAAAGGTATTAGAAGTTACAGAAGAAAGTGATCAAGAAAAAGGAATAGTTTTAAAAGTTGATCCAAATGTAGATTCTACTGTTAAGACCGGTAGCGAAGTAAAACTTACTGTTAGTGGTGGAGAAGGACAAATAAAAGTTCCAAACTTTGCAGAAATGAATTTAGATAGCGTAAAGAGAACATTAAAAAGTTTAGGTTTAGAGCTTGGAACTGTTGACGAAGAATACAGTGATAGCGTTCCTAGAGGGGAAGTTATTTCTCAAAGTCCTAATGCTAATGAGTCTGTAGATAAAGGTTCTAAAGTAAATGTTACTATAAGTAAAGGTAAAGAGATAAAAACAACAACTTTAAATATTCCAGATGTTTCAGGAAAAAGTGTAGATGAAGCTAAATCAATATTAGCTAATGCTGGTGTTGAAGCTAACGCTGTTAAAGGTGAGGCGGCTAAAAGTGAAGGAGAAGCAGGTAAGGTTTATAGTCAAAGTCAATCAGGACCTTTTAGAATTAAGCAAGGTGAAAAGGTAACTATAACAATTAATTACTACGGTGATTATGTGAAGCCTGAAAAACCTAAGCATAATGCAGGAGAACTTGTTGGAATGACTGGGGCTCAAGCTAAAGAGTGGGCTTCAAAAAATAAAATAAATGTAAGTACTAAAACCACAAGTACCTCTCCTTCCCATTAAC
>OKNP01000300.1_pt1 | contig 9041 bp, 7 predicted proteins | sample 1614151 | NCBI WGS metagenome assembly OKNP01 (sample SAMN04436909, study PRJEB24849) | human gut metagenome | biome: human gut; feature: NICU; material: stool | host: Homo sapiens | place: USA: Saint Louis, MO | collected 2012-04-23 | reverse complement strand
ACCACCGAGATCTACACTCTTTCCCTACACGACGCTCTTCCGATCTGATTAGGATCAAAATTACTACTTTTATCTGACTTAAAAGATAATATTGCATATTTATCGTTTATAACAGTTACATAATAATCTGGATTTTTAGAAACCTCTTCAACTATATTCCCCTGATACTGAACTACAATATTTAGGTAAGTCTCCGTATCAAAAACCTTTTTAGGTGTATTATATATATTTCCTATCTTAATCACCTCTTAACTCATGGTAGTCTTATAAATAGACTTCCTATATAAAATTCTTTTTCTCCATTACTGCTTCTATTACCATTGTTTGTATACACGCCACTAATAAATTGAAATGTTCCCAATAAGTTTAACTTTCCAAATCCAATTTCCTTGCTTGGATACTCAATATTTAAACTTCTATCTGCACCGTACATCAAATATGTTCTTACTTTCGTTGAATACATCGTCTTATCATTCCCCTCTACAATTCCCCATTGGAGCAATAATGCACAAACTCCACTAGTTAAAGCAGTTGCTGCTGAACTTCCAGACAATGTTGACTTTTTTCCACCAACTGATGTTGTTCTAATATTTATACCTGGTGTAGTAATATCAGGATTAACTAGATTATTACTATTAAATCCTCTTCCAGAATCAGATATAAAAGTATCGTTTATACTATTATAAAAACTAGGTGTAACTACTTTTCTTGCTGTAGAAGGAATAGTTAATGTAGTATATGGATCTGGAGTCAAAAATATTGTTCCTTGAGGTAACATTTCTTTTGGGGGTAACCAAATATCTACTCTTCCATCAATAACATATTCACCTTTAAATTGTAACTTCCATAATCCTGCTTTTATACTATTAAAGTACATGATAACTAATTGATGTCCCGTGAAACGTTCTGGTGCAAAGTGGTATACTTCTAATGTTGTATTAGTAAAAATGAATTTCACCTGCTCCTTTTTACCAATCTTAGGCTGTATAAATCTTGAGGCTTCTCCTGTTGGCGAAATTATATTAACCGATGCCTTATTGGGTCTTTTAACCCAAGCACCTATAGATAGAGTTTTAATCTCTTTAGGAATTTTTAGTTCAAATTCCTTAGTATCACCTACACTGGCTAAATTAGCAGATACATGGGTGCTTGATGCCCCTTCATTTCCAACTCCAGCTACAACTACTATTCCTCTTATATTCCCAATTGAAGTTATATATCTAGATAATAAATTATTTCCATCATGTGACCCTTCTGTTGTTCCTAAGGGTATACAAATCACCATAGGTTTTTTTGACTTTATTGAATAATTCTTTAGATATTCTATTCCTGCTAATATTTCAGATTCATTATAGATTGGCTTATATTCAACTCCATTTTCTAGTAACATTTTTCTATAATATAAAGATTCAAAAAGCTTTACTACTACATACTCACAATCAGGTGCTATTCCTTCTACTTCTTCGTCATATCCCCTAGCACCTATTATACTAGCGACCTTTGTTCCGTGACCAACCTCATCTTTAGTTGGGACTATACTATATGGATCTCCACCACTTTTTAAAAGATTAATGGCATTATTTATATCCTCTTCTGAGAATACTCTTCCTATAAACACATCTTTACTAGATGCGCCTTGAATACTTTGATCCCATATACTTAATATTCTTGTTCTTCCGTCTTCCCTAATAAATTCATTATTTAAGTAATCTATTCCAGTATCAACTATGCCTACTAAAACTCTACTACCTCTTAGTCCCAAATAAGGATTTTTCTTGATTTCCACAACTCCTTCTATATCATTGGGAGCTATCTCTTGTAGTACATATGGGGCCCTTATTTCTATAAATATAATTGATGGTACATCCTTTTTTAACCGTTCTATATTTTCATAGGCAGTAGATACTACACCTATGTTTTTTGTAATTTCATCACCACAGGCATAATCAACTCTATCAATCTCCTCCTTAAAATTCCCTCTATACTCAACTATGAAATCAGGTGAATCTTCGCTAAAATAGTTCCAACAGCTACTTTTCTTCTCTTCCATAATGACATCCCTTTTTATTACTTTAATATATATTTAATAATATGATTATTATAGGAAAACTATTTATATATGCATCTTAATTATATGTTTTTCCAAATAAATAAGAATGAACCTAAATCATTATTTAATCTAGGCTCATTCTTATTTATTTTTATCTTCTTGTTAAATTCTCTATATTACTTATTACAAACACCATTTATATGTTTATCCAAATTCAATTTTTAATAGCTTATAATAAGAAAGAGAAATCTTAAAACGATTCCTCTTTCTTATTATAAAAGCTCTCTAATGAAAGCTTATTATTCAATTATTCTTCTTGCTCTTGTAACTCTACTCCATGGGACATCAACTATTCTTACATCGGCATTTGTGTTTGGAGACTCTATCCACTTACCATCTCCTATATACATACCAACGTGATCTAAGCTTGAATAAAAAAGTAAATCTCCTGGCTTTATGTCACTCAAAGATACTTCTCTTCCTTCACCTATTTGAGCCCAAGTAGTTCTTCCTATTACAACACCAGCTTGTCTAAATCCCCATTGCATAAGGCCTGAACAGTCAAATGATCTATAACCTTTATCTACATATCTTTCAGCTCTTACATACCACCCTTTGGCAGTCTCATTTGGAAATTTTGCTTTTAAAGAGTTTAATGATGCTGTTGTTAAATACTCCCCTGAGCCTCCCCATACATATGGGCTACCTAGTTGAGCCTTCATAGCAGCAAAAGCCTTTTCATAAATTGAACTGCTTTCATCTTCAGTTAAATCTTCAACTATCTTTATATACTTTGAGCTAACATACCCAGGCTTACCATTAAAGATAATTTTATACCACTCTCCTGATGTTCCAGTTATCTCAACAACTTGACCTTCAAGTAGATATCCTAACACTAAAGAACTTGTAGTAGCTTCAGTTCTTACAGTTAAGCCTGAACCTCCAGTATTATACACTTTACCTCTTTTATTCTCGATTACTGGTGAATCGCTTCCACCTGAATTAGAATTTCCTTCGCTAACTTCTTTGACATATTCCTTACTTACGTAAGCCGTCTTTCCGTTGTAATTTATCTTATACCAGTTTCCACTTTCACCTGTTATATCTACTTTGTCTCCTGTATAAAGATATCCAAGTATTGAAGAATTAGTATTTGCTTCTGATCTTACTCTTAATCCAGCACTTGCATTTATTACTTCTCCCTTTTTAGATGTAACTTGGGAACCGCTGTTATTATTATTTGAATTACTATCTGTAACCTTCTTTATGTAATCCTTACTTGCGTAAGCTTCTTTACCGTTATAATTTATTTTATACCAACTACCACTTTCACCTATAACATCTACTTTAGTACCAGTATAAATATGTCCAAGTATTGATGAACTAGTTGACGCTCCCGCTCTTACTCTTAACCCAGCATCTGCATTTATCACTTCACCTTTAAAAGTAGTTTGTGTGTTTGGTGTACTTGGCGTTGTGTTAGTAGAACCATTTGAATTATTATCTGATGTACTATTACTAATTTTTTTCACATAATCCTTAGAGCAATAACCGGTTTCACCCTTATACTTAATAGCATACCAGTTTCCACTCTCTCCAATTATTTCAACTACTTCTCCATTTAGAAGATATCCAAAAGTAGATGCACTTAAGCTTGGTGCTGTTCTAACTCTTAAGTTACTTCCTTCTACCCCATAAACCTGTCCTTTTGTAACTGTTACTCCAGGTGATGGATTTGTTGGTGTATTTGATGAATTATTTTCTATAACTTGTACATAATCTCCATGGACAAAACCAATTATTCCTGCTGTTTTAATATTATACCATTGTCCACTTTTAGCTATTATATCAAATGTTTCACCCTCTCTAAGACTTCCTAAAATAGCAGAAGATGTACTTGCTGATTGTCTTATTCTTAAAGTAGAATTTCCTAAATTTACTGCCTTTCCCTTAGATGCAGCTGTAGTATTATCATTAGAATTAGATACTTTATGAGTGTAATCCTTTGAGACATATCCACTCTTTCCATTAAAGTTAATCTTGTACCAATTTCCCTTTTCTCCCGTTATCTCAAAAGTATCTCCTGCCTTTAAGTACCCTAAAATAGACGATGATGTATTTGCATCAGATCTAACTCTTAAGTTTAAAGTAACGTCACTATTTACTTGTCCTTTTTCCATACTTCTTTGATTACTTAAAATAGATTGCCCATTAGTATTGTTATCACTTGGTAATGGTGATGCACTTACAACATTGCCTGTTAAAGTAACTCCACCTGTAACAGCAGATGCTGCTGCAACAAACCTCAAAACTCTTCTCTTTTCCATATTTAAACGCCTTCCTTGACAAAATAATCCTTATTACCTTTAATTATACTTTAATTCATATCATTTTACATTAATTTTTTTTATTTTTTTGTAACTTATTCGTAATAATTTCCTAGGAAATAATAAAAAAATAGGAGTATTTGCATACTCCTATCTATAATTGACTAAAACTTATTAGTTCTATATTATTTTCCTTAATATATTCTTTTACCTTTCTACTTACTAATGTCTCCAATTCAATAGTTCTTTCTATTGTGTATGAAGTCCTATTTAATATATTTTGATCCAAATATCCTGGATGAGACATAAGCTCAACTGTTTCAAAATCTTTATATTCTTCTAGTAATCTAATTAAGTTATCTTCAGTAACCATTTCTTTTTCATAAAATGATTCACTAAACTTGCTTGTAGATTTTATTTCTTTATACATACTATCATAAGTTTCACCCATTAATCTAACTGGCAAATTATTTTTAATAGCAATTTCTTCAACCACTTCAAAAACTTTCTTTATTCTATGAACGTGATGATGAGTATCTATATGTGTTGGCTTTATTCCATAAGATAAAAATTTATTAAACTGACACTCTAGTTCTTTTCTTATATCATCTTTTTTTGATTTTTCTTCAATTCCTTCACTCTTTAGAAAGTTCCCTTCTTCATCCACTAATGAATCTACTCCCTGAGCTAAAGGCTTTCCAGCAGTTAAAACGAAGTGTATTCCAACCCCTATCCCTGGATTTTCATTTGCTAATTTAATTGCATGATCTACAGCTTCCATGTTGCACATTAAAGTAGTAGATTTTACAATTCCCTCATTATACGCTTCAATAATCCCTAAATTAATTGCTTTTGATATACCAAAATCATCAGCATTTACTATTAACCTCATACCAAATCATTCCTAACTAAATAATTATATACAGCTCCTATTTTTCCCGATGAATTAAAGTGCTTACATGTTTCTATCTTCCACCTTTCTGTATATGGATTAATTTTTCTTAACTCTTCTTTAATATCAGGTATAAGTCTTGGAGCCCCGCTTACTCCTCCACCTATTAAGAATTTTTCTGGATCAATTGAAAATCCAACATTATTTATTCCTATGCAAAGTTTTCTTAGCCATTTTCTATAAGCCTCTATTACAACTTCATCCCCATTTTCTATCATTTTAAATACTTTCAAACCATTTATATCTTTAAATTTCATTTCCTTAGCTAAAGCTACCTGTTTTAATAAAGGTTCTGTAGCAGAAGAAAAACTTAATGTAGGTATATTATTATAATCCTCAAAGTCCTCTATTATTATATACCCAAATTCTCCAGCAAAAAAGTTTTTTCCTACATGGATTTTATTATTTATAAACATTCCTCCACCAATTCCAGTTCCTATTGTCATACATACAAAACTTGAACAATCTTTTCCGTTACCTATCCACTTTTCCGCTAGTACAACACAATTGGCATCATTCTCAATAGCAACATTAAATCCCGTTTTTTCATTAAGTATTCCAATAAGATCAACTCCTGCTAAAACAGGTATTGCTCCTCCTTCAATAATAACTCCATTTTCATTATCGACTCCACCTGGAATACTAATACCTACCCCATCAATTTCTTTAGCACTTTTTATCATTCTTGATAATATATCAATTATTTTATCTAAATCATCCCTAACACTTTTTGCTGAACCACTTTCTTCTATGAACTCATTACCATTTTCATCAAAAATTCCATACTTTATTTCTGTTCCACCAACATCAATTCCTAGGTATCTGCCCATATTTCTACTCCTTTTATAAATCAATTTACAGTCTACCTATAAAATCTAGATAGACTGTAGTTTTAATTTTTATTGCTCTTCTACTCTTTGTTTATTAGCTAACATTACGAATGGTGCATAAGCAATTATTGAAAATATAAATGTACATGCTGCTATTACTGTTGCTCCAATACTTCCTCCTGTGGCTACAAATGCACTAATAACTGGAGGTGTAACCCATGGTTGCGCTATATAAACATATCCTGCTATAGGTACTATGGCCGTAAAGAACCAACCAACAAATACTGATATAGTTGGTACTAATATGAATGGTATACAGAAAATTGGATCTAACACTATAGGTAATCCATAAATAACTGGTTCGTTAATTTGGAATACTGATGGTGCTAAAACTAATTTAGTTAATTCTTTATGCTCCTGTCTCTTTGAAAAGATCATTAAAGCAATTACTAATCCTAAAGTTGAACCCGATCCACCATGCATTCCATATATGTCTATTATATTTCTTGTAATTGCATGAATTGGCTCTGTATTATGAATCAAAATAGCTTCTGAGTTAGCTTGTAACGCTGGACTATATAATGTATCTAATACTGGTCCTACAATATTTGATCCATGTAATCCAAAGAACCATAAAAGTTGTGATACTAATGTTAAAATAATTATTGTAACTGGAGATTGTCCTAAGCTTGTTAACGGTCTTTGTATAGTTTGATTTATAAACTCCTTAACTGGTGTACCTACTCCAACTAAGAATATTGCAGCTATTATACCAAATACAGTAAATACAACTGCCGCTGGAATAATAGCTGAGAATGCTTTAGAAACTGCTGGTGGAACTTGTGGTGGCATCTTAAAGGTCCACCCCTTTTGTACTACCCATCTAAATATTTCTGTAGATAAAAATGCAACTATAATACCAGTAAACATAGCTTCCGAGTTAAAATATGTCCAGGAAAGTGTCCCCCATGGTGCTCCTTCAACTGCTTGTGGTGTTAAAATAAGATAAGATACTGTAGCTATTACACCTGCAGATAATTTGTCCACATTATAGAATCCTGCCAAATTATATGAAATAGTAAAAACAGTAAAAATAATACCTAGTGCTAATGTTCCCCACCACATTTGATTAAGAACAGGAAGTATAGTCTTATCTAATACTGGTTGAATGACTTCTGCATAAAAAGTAATACTATTTAATTTTGTTCCCGCTAAAGAATCCGCTGTCAAAATAACGTCTTTTAATAATACAACAATAGCTCCTACCATAGTAACTGGCATAAGAGTAATAATACCGTCTCTTAAAGCCCCTAAATGTCTTTGACGACCTAATACTTCGGCAACAGGTAGAATTGCCTTTTCCAACCAATTAGAAAATTTGTTTAGTAACGTGTTCATTTCCATCCCCTCTTTCTTATTTATTTAATCAAACACATTCGTGTCTAATGACTATTTAAAGTCCCCTAAATGCTCCTTATGAGCTTCCAGCATTTCATCCAAGATTACCTTTGCAAGATCATCTGAAGGTATTAATGGATTTATACAAAGAGCTTTTAATGCATCTCTGTAGCTTGAATTAACTGCTGCTCTAGCAGCTAATACTTCAAAATCTTTAATTTGTGAAACTAGTCCACTTATCCCCTCTGGTAAATATCCAACCGACATTGGCCTTGCACCATTTTTAGTTATTACACAACTTACTTCAATTGCATTATTATCTTTAAAATTCTTTATAGTACCATTATTTCTTGTATTAACAACTTGAATGTCATGCTTATCATTATATATTGAGCTAATTAAATTACATGCTGCATCACTGTAATATTCTCCTCCTCTTTGTTCTAATTGAGGTGGTTTTACATCTAATGTTTCATCTTTATATAATTCAAATAAATCAGCTTCTAATGCTTCTACAACTTGCCCTCTAACCTTACCTTCTTTAAACTCTTCTAACTCACTTTCTAACATATCCTTTGTCTTATAGTAGTACTTGTGATATGGGCACGGAATTATTCCTAAAGCTCGTATAAAATCAGCATTAAATGGAAGGTCTTTTATGTTTTGCATTGTCATTGAAGACTCTGCTAATCTTTCAACCACTTCCTCAGTAACATCTACTCCGTCTAACTTCGCCTTTAATCCGTAAACCATATGATTTAAGCCAGCAAAGTCAACCTCAACCCTATCTCTTTCTACTTTTAACAAATCTGCAACTCCAAACTTCATATTTATAGGAACATTACATAATCCTAAGAATCTATTAAAACTTGTATAGTTTAAAACCGCCTCTGTAATTATTCCTGCTGGATTTGCAAAATTTATAATCCATGCATTTGGACAAAGCTCTTCAACATCCCTTATAATATCTAAAATTACTGGTATAGTTCTTAAGGCTTTGAATAATCCACCTGCACCATTTGTTTCTTGTCCAATTACTCCATGAGATAAAGGAATTCTTTCGTCCTTTATTCTAGCTTTCATTGTTCCTACTCTTAATTGAGTTGTAACAAAATCTGCATCCTTAAGTGCTTCTCTTCTATCAAGAGTGTCATATATCTTTATTGGTAATCCAGCCTTAGCTACCATACGTCTTGCTAAATTACTAACTATTTTAAGTTTTTCTTTTCCTTCTTCTATATCAACTAACCAAAGTTCAGTTAAAGGAAATTCACTATATCTTTTTATAAAACCTTCTACTAATTCAGGAGTATAACTTGATCCCCCACCTATTGTAACAACTTTTAACTTATCCATATTTTCCTCCTTTTTTCCATCTTATATTTGTTATGATAAGACATAAATAAAAGGTTTTCAATGATATGAAAGTACAACTGTACTAGTATAGTTGCAGAGAAGTGTATACATTTTCATACTTTCTATAT
>OKNP01000296.1_pt1 | contig 9179 bp, 6 predicted proteins | sample 1614151 | NCBI WGS metagenome assembly OKNP01 (sample SAMN04436909, study PRJEB24849) | human gut metagenome | biome: human gut; feature: NICU; material: stool | host: Homo sapiens | place: USA: Saint Louis, MO | collected 2012-04-23 | reverse complement strand
CTACATAACTTGAAAGCCTTATCATTCATAGATAAAATATCTCAAAGCAATCATTTAGTACGATAATTTCATAAAATGTTATACTATAAACATTATTTTAGAAAGTAGTGATAAGGGTGTTAGATTGGTTTCAACTAGCAAATAATAAAGAAAATAAAACAATTCAACTCAGACGTTATTTACACCAATATCCTGAGTTATCTTTTGAAGAATTTCAAACACATGATTATATTGTTAACCAATTAAGCCAGTTATCTTGTGATATTGAAACTCCTATTGGACTTCATGGAATTAAAGCAACATTTAAAGGCTCAGGCGACGGACCCACAATTGCACTAAGAGCTGACTTTGATGCGTTACCTGTCGAGGAATTAAACGATGTGCCTTATAAGTCTAAAAATCCAGGATGTATGCATGCGTGTGGGCATGATGGTCATACAGCAATTTTACTTACTGTTGCAGAAATTTTAGATGAACATAAACATTTATTAGAAGGTAATGTTGTATTAATATTCCAGTACGGCGAAGAAATCATGCCAGGTGGTTCTCAAGAAATGATAGATGCTGGATGTCTGGAAGATGTAGATAGAATTTACGGTACACATTTATGGAGTGGTTATCCTACAGGAACTATTCATTCACGTGCGGGGGCAATCATGGCCTCTCCAGATGAATTTAGTGTCACAATTAAAGGTCGTGGCGGTCATGGTGCCAAACCTCATGAAACCATTGACCCAATAGTAATCATGGCAGAGTTCATTTTAAGTGCACAAAAAATAATTTCACGTACAATCGATCCAGTTAAACAAGCTGTCCTTTCATTTGGAATGATTCAAGCAGGTACCACAGATAGCGTTATTCCTGATCAAGCATTTTGTAAAGGTACAGTTAGAACATTCGATTCAGATATACAGAATCATGTAATGGACAAAATGGATAAGCTACTACAAGGTTTAGCAATAGCAAATGATATTAACTACGATTTGAATTATATTAAAGGGTATTTGCCTGTCCATAACAACGAGAAAGCATATCAAGTTATTAAAGAAGCAACAAATGACTTACATGTACGCTTTAATGAATCAGATTTAATGATGATTGGAGAAGATTTTTCACATTATTTGAAAGTACGACCAGGTGCATTCTTTCTGACTGGTTGTGGTAATGAAAGTAAAGGTATTACAGCGCCACACCATAATCCCAAATTTGATATTGATGAAAAATCATTAAAATACGCTGTAGCTGTATTTTTAAAAATCATTGAATTAGAGCAAGTATTTAAAACAAATTAAGTATTAAATTAATTGAAAGACATGAATCTGAGACATAAACTAATGAAATGCTCCATTCAAAGTAGACATTGAAAAAATGAAAACTTTGAATGGAGCATTTTACAATGTTCAAGACTCTACAATTTTATTTAAACAGTATTATCAGTTATAAGTTTTATTAGTCAGACTTTCATCAATTATTGTTCTTCTAAATCGAATAGCCATTACAAAATTTACACATTAAAAAAAAGACCCCTCGATTGAGGGATCTTCTTTTTATATAAAATCTAAGAAATTAGAAATTATTTAATGATTTCAGTAACAACGCCTGATCCTACAGTACGTCCACCTTCACGGATTGAGAAACGAGTACCGTCTTCAATCGCGATAGGAGCGATTAATTCTACTGTCATTTCAACGTTATCACCAGGCATTACCATTTCAGTACCTTCTGGTAAGTGTACAACACCAGTTACGTCAGTAGTACGGAAATAGAATTGTGGACGATAGTTTGAGAAGAATGGAGTGTGACGTCCACCTTCGTCTTTTGATAATACGTAAACTTCTGCTTTGAATTCAGTATGTGGTGTAATTGAACCAGGAGCAGCTAATACTTGACCACGTTGTACGTCTTCACGAGCAACACCACGTAATAATGCACCGATGTTGTCACCAGCTTCAGCGTAGTCTAATAATTTACGGAACATTTCAACACCTGTAACAGTTGTTTTAGATGTTTCGTCTTTAATACCAACGATTTCAACTTCGTCACCAACGCGAACTTCACCACGTTCAACACGGCCTGTAGCAACAGTACCACGACCAGTGATTGAGAATACGTCCTCAACTGGCATCATGAATGGTTTGTCAGAATCACGTTCTGGAGTTGGAATGTAAGTATCTACAGCTTCCATTAATTCTAAGATTTTTTCTTCGTATTTAGCATCGCCTTCTAAAGCTTTTAAAGCTGAACCAGCGATTACAGGTACGTCGTCACCTGGGAAGTCATATTCGCTTAATAAGTCACGAACTTCCATTTCTACTAATTCTAATAATTCTTCATCGTCAACCATGTCAACTTTGTTTAAGAATACTACTAATGCTGGTACACCAACGTTACGTGATAAAAGAATGTGTTCACGAGTTTGTGGCATTGGACCGTCAGCAGCAGATACTACTAAGATACCACCGTCCATTTGAGCAGCACCAGTGATCATGTTTTTAACGTAGTCAGCGTGTCCTGGGCAGTCAACGTGAGCATAGTGACGTTTGTCAGTTTGGTACTCAATATGAGAAGTATTGATTGTGATACCACGTTCTTTTTCTTCTGGAGCGTTGTCAATCATGTCATATGATTGTGCAACTGAGTCACCATTTTTAGCTAATACAGTAGCGATAGCTGCTGTTAAAGTAGTTTTACCATGGTCAACGTGACCGATAGTACCGATATTGGCATGTTCTTTAGAACGATCAAATTTTTCTTTTGCCATTATAAAATCTCTCCTATTCTAATTAAAAATAATATTTAAATTTATCTCTCATGATAGTTTCTCACCATCATGAGAAGATCATTTATAGCGATTGCAAAAAGAATTTTACAATTCTTTTATAATGCATTCACCCCAAAAAATCAAACTATAAAGATGATAGCTTAGAATTAAGCTCACCTTGTATTTTAACCTAGGCTAGCTAGTCAAAACAAGTTATATTATTCACCTTTATTTTTCTTGATAATATCTTCAGCGATTGATTTTGGAACTTCAGCGTAGTGATCGAAGTACATAGTGTAAGTACCGCGACCTTGAGTGTTAGAACGTAATGATGTTGCATAACCGAACATTTCTGAAAGTGGTACATAAGCATTAACAACTTGTGCATTACCACGAGGTTCCATACCATCAACACGTCCACGACGAGATGTTACGTCACCCATGATATCACCCATGTACTCTTCAGGCATTTCAATAGTTACTTTCATCATTGGTTCTAAGATTACAGGATCACATTTTTTAGCAGCTTCTTTAAGTGCTAATGATGCAGCAATTTTGAAGGCCATTTCAGATGAATCGACATCATGGTATGAACCATCATATAATTTAGCTTTAACATCAATTAATGGATAACCTGCTAAGACACCATTTTCCATAGCATCTTTAAGACCAGCTTCTACTGATGGAATGTATTCACGAGGAACTACACCACCAACGATAGCGTTTTCGAATTCGAAACCTGCGCCTGTTTCGTTTGGTGTGAATTCAATGTGAACATCACCGTATTGACCACGACCACCAGATTGACGAGAGAATTTACCTTGAACTTGTGCAGATGATTTGAATGTTTCACGATATGAAACCATTGGAGCACCTACGTTACATTCAACGTTGAATTCTTTCTTCATACGGTCTACTAAGATGTCTAAGTGAAGCTCACCCATACCACCGATGATAACTTGTCCAGTTTCTTCGTCAGTGTGTGCATGGAATGTTGGGTCTTCTTCTTGTAATTTAACTAAAGCTTGAGTCATTTTATCTTGGTCAGCTTTAGATTTTGGCTCTACTGATAAGTGAATAACTGGCTCTGGGAATTCCATTGATTCCAAGATAATGTCATTTTTCTCACCACATAAAGTATCACCAGTACCTGTATCTTTAAGACCTACCGCAGCAGCGATATCTCCAGAGTATACAGTATCGATTTCTTGACGTGAGTTAGCGTGCATTTGTAATAAACGACCTACACGTTCACGTTTACCTTTAGTTGAGTTCTTAACGTATGAACCAGATGTCATTGTACCTGAGTACACACGGAAGAATGTTAACTTACCAACATAAGGGTCAGTCATAACTTTGAACGCTAAAGCAGCAAATTCAGCTGAATCGTCTGCTTTCGCAATTACTTCTTCTTCAGGGTTGCTAGCACGGTGACCAATAATTGGTTTAACGTCTAGTGGTGAAGGTAAGTAATCAATTACAGCGTCAAGCATTAATTGAACACCTTTGTTTTTGAAAGCTGTACCACAAAGTACCGGGTAGAATTCTACGTTAGTAGTAGCTTGGCGGATAGCTTCTTTTAATTCAGAAACTGAAATTTCTTCGTCACCAAGATATTTTTCCATTAATTCGTCGCTAGTTTCTGCAACTGCTTCGATTAAGCTAGCACGAGCTTCTTCAGCTCTATCTAAGTGATCTTCAGGAATTTCAATTTCTTCAATTTCAGTACCTAAATCATTTGTATATTTGAAACATTTCATTTCAACTAAGTCAATGATTGCTTCGAATTCGTCTTCCGCACCAATTGGTAATTGGATTGGAGCAGCGTTAGCTTGTAAACGATCATGTAATGTACTTACAGAGTATTCGAAGTTAGCACCTAATTTGTCCATTTTGTTTACAAATACGATACGTGGAACACCATAAGTTGTAGCCTGACGCCAAACTGTTTCAGTTTGAGGTTCAACACCTGATTGTGCATCAAGTACTGTAACTGCTCCGTCAAGTACACGTAATGAACGTTCAACTTCTACAGTGAAGTCTACGTGTCCAGGTGTATCGATAATGTTTACACGGTGACCTTCCCAAGCTGCTGTTGTTGCAGCAGATGTGATAGTAATACCACGGTCTTGTTCTTGCTCCATCCAGTCCATTTGTGAAGCACCTTCGTGTGTTTCACCTATCTTATGTGTTTTACCTGCATAAAATAGTATACGTTCAGTAGTTGTAGTTTTACCCGCATCTATATGAGCCATTATTCCAAAGTTACGGAATTTGTCTAACGGATATTTTCTAGCCATTTGTATGTCCTCCTCTCAACGAGTAATTTTAAATTCGACAAAACTGCTTTGGCAGAAGCCAAAACAGTTTGTTTATTAGTATCTGTAATGAGCGAATGCTTTGTTTGCTTCAGCCATTTTGTGAGTGTCCTCACGTTTCTTAACGGCACCACCTGTATTATTTGCTGCATCTAAAATTTCGTTAGCTAAACGATCTTCCATCGTTTTTTCACCACGAAGACGTGCATAGTTAACTAACCAACGTAAACCTAAAGTAGTACGACGTTCTGGACGAACTTCTACAGGTACTTGATAGTTAGAACCACCTACACGACGAGCTTTAACTTCTAATACTGGCATAATGTTGTTGATTGCTTCTTCGAATACTTCTAATGCATCACGACCACTGCGTTGTTCAACTAGGTCGAATGCTGAATAAAGAATTCTTTGTGCTGTTCCACGTTTACCATCTAACATAATTTTGTTAATTAATTTAGTTACTAACTTAGAGTTATGAATTGGATCTGGTAATACGTCTCTTTTAGGTACTGATCCTTTACGAGGCATAATGTAAATCCTCCCTTCCTTATATTAAATATTTTAAGTTTAAGATTTAATTAAAAACTAAATTCTTAGTTTTTAGGTTTCTTAGTTCCGTATAATGAACGACCTTGTCTACGTCCGTCAACACCTGAAGTATCAAGTGCTCCACGTACAATATGGTAACGCACACCTGGTAAGTCTTTTACACGTCCACCACGTACAAGTACAACACTGTGTTCTTGTAAGTTATGTCCGATACCAGGGATGTATGCGTTAATTTCGATGTTGTTTGATAAACGCACACGTGCATATTTACGTAACGCTGAGTTAGGTTTTTTAGGTGTCATTGTACCTACACGAGTACATACACCACGTTTTTGTGGTGAGTTTAAGTCAGTAAATTTTTTCTTTTTACTGTTGAAACCTTTATTTAAAGCTGGAGAATCTGATTTTTTGATTTTGCTTTGTCTTGGTTTACGTACTAATTGGTTAATAGTTGGCATGTGATATGTCCTCCTCTCTTCACTTTTTAATCCCACACATCCAGGTGGTTCATTTTTAGGTTAAATAAAATTTAGTAAGTAAAACACTTACTAATTCTCATTTAATCAATGCTACTATTGTCGCATTGACGTTAATACCTACATGTTTACCCAAAGCATGTTTGCTTTTGAAAAAAGATACAGGTATATTTTTCTGATTGATTTGGCTTAACACGCGAGTCATTAAATATACTTCAACGTCTTCAGCAATAATCAAAGATGTAACTTGATCTTTCTTTAACGCTTTAAGCGTTTCTTTAAGACCAACTACAAAATGTTGTTTGTTAAAGCGTGCAACTTTTTCCTTAGACAATAACTTATCCTCCAAAGTTCTGCTTGCATCAACCTTTAATATATTAACATTGAACAAGAGAATTCGTCAACATTAAATCAAATAATTTACATAAAAATAACAAGAGGCTAAAGCCTTAGCCTCTGTTATATACTTATTATTCCGTTACTTCAGTTTGAGATTCAACTTCTGCAACTGGTTTAGCTGTTTTTTCGTATTTTACGTCGCTATAACGTCTCATACCAGTACCAGCTGGAATTAACTTACCAATAATTACGTTTTCTTTAAGACCTAATAAGTCATCACGCTTACCTTTAATTGCTGCATCTGTAAGAACTCTTGTTGTTTCTTGGAATGATGCTGCAGATAAGAAACTTTCTGTTTCAAGTGATGCTTTAGTAATACCAAGTAATACTGGTTTAGCTGTTGCAGGACGCTTACGGTGTTTAAATGCTTCTCTATTTGCATCTGTAAAGTTATGAATATCAACTAATGAACCTGGTAATAACTTCGTATCACCTGCTTCGATAATTCTAACTTTACGTAACATTTGTCGAACCATAACCTCAACGTGTTTATCGTCGATTTCTACCCCTTGCATACGATAAACTTTTTGTACTTCTTTTAATAAGTAGCTTTCTGTCGCGTTTAATCCAGCAACTGATAAGTAATTCTTAGGTTCAATAGAACCTTCAGTTAATACTTCACCACGTTGAACTGGTTGACCTATTTCTACAATAATTCTTGAAGTACCTGAAGCAAGGTATGATCTTGTTTCATTAGCACCTTTAACAACGATTTCTTGTTGTCTATCTTTTGCTAATTTAATATCTTCTACGACACCTTCGATTTCAGTAATTACCGCTTGACCTTTAGGGTTACGTGCTTCGAAAATCTCTTGAATACGAGGAAGACCTTGTGTGATATCGCTACCTGCTACCCCACCTGTATGGAATGTACGCATTGTAAGCTGTGTACCTGGTTCACCGATAGATTGGGCTGCAATTGTACCAACTGCTTCACCAACTTCAACTTTTTCACCAGTAGCAAGGTTTTTACCGTAACATTTTTCACAAACACCATGGCGTGCGTTACAAGTAAATGCTGAGCGAATATACATTTGTTCAATACCAGCATCTGTAATTTTCTTAGCAATTTCAGGTGTAATTAATTCATCAGGACGAATGATTATTTCATCAGTTTCAGGATGACGAATTGTTTCTTTAGAATAACGACCTTCAATACGTTCGATAAATGGTTCAATCATTTCTGTACCTTCTTTAATATCAGAAACTAATAAACCTCTATCAGTACCACAGTCTTCTTCACGAACAATAACATCTTGTGCCACGTCAACAAGACGACGAGTAAGATATCCTGAGTCAGCTGTTTTAAGTGCTGTATCGGCAAGACCTTTACGTGCACCGTGAGTTGAGATGAAGTATTCAAGTACTGTTAAACCTTCACGGAATGAAGATGTGATTGGTAATTCGATAATCTTACCAGATGGTGCGGCCATCAATCCACGCATACCTGCTAACTGTGTAAAGTTAGATGCGTTACCACGGGCACCTGAATCACTCATCATAAAGATTGGGTTAGTTTTATCAAGTGATTGCATCAATTCACCTTGAATTTGATCTTTTGCATCTGTCCAAATTTCAACAACTGCATTATATCTTTCTTCTTCAGTGATTAAACCACGATTGAATTGTTTTGTAATTCTGTCGACTAATTTTTCATGCTCATCAAGTATTTGTTGCTTATCAGGTAATACTACGATATCAGCAACACCTACTGTAATACCAGCTTTAGATGAGAATTTGAATCCTAAGTCTTTCATACGGTCTAACATCATTGATGTATCAGTGATGCTAAATCTGTTGAATACTTCTGCAATAATATTACCTAAGAATTTTTTGTTGAAAGGTTCAATTAATTCTTCATTTTCAAAGTATTCTTTTAATCCACCTTCACCTAAAGTTGTAGGATCGATGAAATATCTGTTTGGTGTCTTTCTTTCTAAGTTTTCTTGCGTAGGTTCATTAATATAAGCAAATGAATCTGGAATGATTTCATTAAATATAATTTTACCTACTGACGTAGCAAGAATCTTTTTGTTTTGTTCTTCAGTAAATGTTGGATTGTTGAATGAACTTGCATGTACACCAATTCTTGTGTGTAAATGTACAAAGCCATTTGCATATGCTTTTAATACTTCATTTGTATTATTAAAGATTGCGCCTGTATTTACTGCATCTTTTCTTTCTAAAGTAAGGTAATAGTTACCAAGTACCATATCTTGTGATGGTGTAACTACTGGTTTACCATCTTTAGGGTTCAAGATGTTTTGTGCTGCTAACATCAACATTCTTGCTTCAGCTTGTGCCTCTTTTGATAAAGGAACGTGAACCGCCATTTGGTCACCATCAAAGTCAGCGTTATAAGCTGTTGTTACAAGTGGATGTAAACGAATCGCACGACCTTCAACTAAAGTTGGTTCAAATGCTTGAATACCAAGTCTATGAAGTGTTGGTGCACGGTTAAGTAATACAGGATGTTCTCTAATTACTTCTTCCAATACGTCCCAAACTTCATCATCCATGCGTTCGATTTTACTCTTCGCATTTTTAATGTTAGTTGCAATTTCACGTTGAACTAATTCTTTCATTACGAATGGTTTAAATAGTTCAAGTGCCATTTCTTTTGGCAAACCACATTGATACATTTTCAAGCTTGGACCTACCGCGATAACTGAACGT
>OKNP01000280.1_pt1 | contig 9666 bp, 6 predicted proteins | sample 1614151 | NCBI WGS metagenome assembly OKNP01 (sample SAMN04436909, study PRJEB24849) | human gut metagenome | biome: human gut; feature: NICU; material: stool | host: Homo sapiens | place: USA: Saint Louis, MO | collected 2012-04-23 | reverse complement strand
ATATTAATAATATTATTTTTATTTTAAATTTAACTAAAAAAAGAAATACTAACGAAGCAGAGTTTCCTCCTCATCTTCTTACCTTGTACCTTTTTACCTCCTTACTTTACTACAAAAAAAGGCAGAGAAATTACCAAGCAATTTCTCCACCTTATCTCTCTTACTCACAGAGTACCCTCATATTACTAAATCATAGATTTAGATATTCAGGCATCTTTATTCTCTTTTTTTATCCTAACTAATATCTGCCACTATTTTTAATAGCTCTATCCATATCTCTCTTAGCAGCTTTTTCTAGCATAGAATCTCTCTTATCATAATTCTTCTTACCTTTACAAACCCCAAGAGCAACCTTAACTCTACCATTCTTTAGATAAAGTGATAATGGAATTAAAGTATATCCATCCCTTTGAACTAATCCTTGAAGTCTAAAAATTTCTTCCTTATGAAGTAATAACTTTCTATTTCTCATAGGATCAACATTAAAAATGTTTCCTTGTTCATATGGGCTTACATGCATTTGCTTTATAAGAATTTCACCATTCTCTATATCTGCATAGCTATCCTTTAAATTACACTTACCTCCTCTAATTGATTTAACTTCTGTACCAACTAGAGCTAATCCTGCCTCCATAGTTTCTTCAATAAAGTAGTCATGACGTGCTTTTCTATTTTCAGCTAAGGAATTACTATTCTTTTTTCTTACCAAATTTCTCACCTACTTAGCTTTTATTTCTTTTATAAATTATAATATATTATCATCTGTTTCTTCAACGTCTTCCTCTTTAAGTTCTTGCTTAACTTCAGATATTTTTTCAGCTAATTCCTTGCTAGCCTTAATTTCTTCCCTAATATATTCATCTTCTACCATATCAAAATATATTTCACGGTTTGGAATATCTACCTTGCTACATCTAACCTTAACAAAATCACCTAATCTATAAATCTTCTTACTTCTTTCACCCATTAAGCATAAATGATTTTCATCATAAATATAGTAATCATCATCTAAAGCTGTTATATGAATTAGTCCTTCAATTGTGTTAGGTAATTCTACAAACATACCAAAAGAAGTAACTGAAGATACAATACCTTCAAACTCTTCTCCAATTCTATCTAACATATATTCAGCCTTCTTAAGGTCATCAACTTCTCTTTCTGCCTCTGTTGCAATATTTTCTGTTTCACTAGATTGCCTTGCTGCATAATCAACAAGAGCTGTTAACTTCTTACTTCTATCATCATCTATCTTACCATTTATAAATTCCTTAATTATTCTATGAATTTGTAAATCTGGATATCTTCTAATTGGTGAAGTAAAGTGGCAATAATACTTAGCTGCAAGACCAAAGTGCCCTACACATTCAGGAGAATATTTTGCTCTCATCATGCTTCTTAAAAGTAAAGTACTTACAACTGTTTCTTCTTTCTTACCCCTTACCTTTTCTAAAATTTCTTGAAGATTTCTAGGTTTAACCTCTCCATTCCATTTAACAATATAGCCTAGGTTATATATAAATTCTCTAAACTTTTCAAGCTTTTCTTCATCTGGATCTTCATGAATTCTATAAACAAATGGTAAGTGACTCCAGAACATATGCTCAGCCACTGTTTCATTACAAACAAGCATAAATTCTTCTATTATTCTATTTGCTATTTCTCTTTCATAAGGCTTAATATCAATAGGCTTACCAAATTCATTTAATATAATTTTAGATTCCTCAAACTCAAAATCTATAGCCCCTCTTTTTGTTCTCTTCTTATATAAAATATTACAAAGTTCTTCCATTGCTTTAAAATCATCTAAAAGATAGTCATATCTCTTACTTAGCTCTGGATCATTATCCTTAAGTATCTTAGTTACATCTGTATAAGTCATTCTTTCATTTGTTCTTATTACAGATTCAACAATTTCATGGTCTAAAACCTTACCACTACTATCTATATCCATGATACAAGAAAGTGTTAATCTATCTACCTTAGGATTTAATGAACAAATACCATTAGATAACTTCTTAGGAAGCATAGGTATAACTCTATCTATTAAGTATACTGATGTACCTCTCTTTAAAGCTTCCTTATCTAAAGGATTCTTTTCTCTAACATAATGAGATACGTCTGCTATATGAACCCCTAATCTGTATCTTCCATTATCAAGTCTTTCTATAGAAACTGCATCGTCTAAATCCTTAGCATCTTCTCCATCAATAGTTACCATTCTAACATCTCTAAGATCTTTTCTTCTCTTATATTCTTTTAAAGGTATTTCCTCGTCAATACCTGCTGTAAAAGCTTGAACCTTAGGTGGGAACTCTTCTGGAAGACCATACTTTTTAATTATAGTTAGAATATCTAACCCCTTATCACCCTTTTGTCCAAGCACTTCTTTAACTACACCTTCAGGACTTCTTCTCTTCTCTGGCCACTTAGTAATTTCTACAACTACAACATCTCCGTCCTTAGCACCATTTCTGTCTTTTTTAGATATAAATATATCTTGGCTAATTCTTGTATCTTCTGCAATTACAAATCCAAAGTTTTTGCTGTCTTCATATACACCAATAATCTTTGTATTAGCTCTTTCTAGAACTTGAATTACTTCTCCTTCTCTCTTCTTTCCGTTCTTATCTTCCCTAGTAATTTGTACAAGTATTCTATCTCCATTCATAGCTCCATTTATAAAAGAACTTGGAATAAAAACATCCTTTTCGCCTTCTATTTCTGGAATTAAGAAGCCAAAACCTTTAGCATGAGCTTGTAGTTTACCTGTAATAAGTCCTAATCTTTCTGGAAGTGCAAACTTATCTTTTTTAGTTCTAAAAATAAGCCCTTCCTTCTCCATTGTTTTTAATGTCTTTTTAAATGCTCTATATTCATCAGGATTAATGTCAAAAACTGAAACTAGTTCTTGAATATCCATCGGTCTATATGCTTCTTCACGCATGAATTCTAATAATGTATCTTTTATTCCCATTATTACCTCCTATATATTTGAATAATATTTCATTAATTATATTTCCCATTCTAAAAATAACTAATCTATTTATTATATTACCATATTGCACTACTTTAGGATACTTTCATATATTCTACTACATTCTTTATTTTGTGACATTTGCTTTCTAAATATTATTCATAAATAAAAATTTATAATCACATTTTAAAAACTTTTGTCAACTTTTTATGAACGATTCGTAACTTTTCTTATTGATATTATTTCCAATAAATGGATATAATTATACTTGCATTTACATTTTGTGGGAGGTAAATAAATATGAAAAGAAAATTTTTATCATTAATTCTTGCAGCAGCTCTTACAACCTCATTAATAATAATGCCTGTTGTTTCTACAAGTGCTGCTGAAGAAAAATCTAATTCAATTTTGACTTTATACAGCGATACTGAAGATTATACAATTTCTAATGATTCTTTATGGGTTAAAGTAATTACAGGTGGTCAATTTGATATTAGAACAACTGGGGGAGATCCATTAAACGAAAACGATAATAACGTTAGCCTATTGTATGGATACTCTAACGCTGAAGTTCTAAAGGTAGGTAATGAGTTAGATGTACTAACTACAGGTACTATATCTACTCCTACTGGAAGTTGGACTACTACCAATAAAGAGATAAATGCATTAAAATCTTCATATCAATCTGATAAAGGTATTAAAGTTAATCGTAATTTAAGCTTAGCTAAGAACCCAGGATCTTCTTATGAAGACTCTGTTACTATGACTTATACCTTCACTAACACTAGTAATGAAGCTAAAACTTTCTCATTTAAAACAATGCTTGATACTTATGTAGGTAGAAATGATGACGCACCTTTTAATGTTCCCGGTGCAGGAAGCTTTGATACAGCAAAAGAGCTTACTGGTAACCAAGTACCAAATTATTGGTTTGCTTATGATAATTTAGAAAACCCTTCAGCTGTAGCTAAATATACTTTCTCAAGAGATTCAAAACCAAATAAAGTTCAATTTACTAATTGGTTATCTACTTCTGCAAGTAGAACATGGAACAATGAAATAACCGAGGGTAATGAAAATGGAGATAGTTGTGTAGTTATGTATTGGGAAGATATAACTATTCAACCTGGTGAAACAAAAACTATTACAAGTAACTATGGAACATCTTCTCTAAATACTCAAGTTAATAGCGATATATCTGTATCTGTTTTAAATAATAATACTATAGAAGCAAATGAAGATGGAACTTATCCAACTTATGAAACCACTGCAACTGTAAAAAACAGTGGTGATATCCCATTAAATAATGTTACTTCAACTGTTGAAATTCCAGAAGAATATAGAGATTTATTATCTATTATAGGTAATGCTACAAATAATATAGGAACTTTAACACCTAATCAAAGTGCTAATTCAGACATCCAACTAAAAGTAGCTGAAGGTAACTATTATGATGATATAAATGCTTATTTTAATGTAATTGTTAAATCTGATTCTACAGAAACTAAGATTGTAAAACAAAACCTTACTATAAAGGCTAATGCTCAACATAGTATTTCAGCTTCTTTAGCTGGTGGAGAAAATGTATCTATTAATCCAAATGTAGATAATGAATATAACCCATATAAAGTTGATGTAACAATAAACAAAAATGCTGAAGAAGATCCTAATTTTAATAATGAACCAAACGTTCATGTTGACTTAGAAATTCCAGAAGAATTTAAGGATGACTTAACTTTATTACCACTTCCAGTTATGGGTGAAGAAGGTGAAGCTGAAGAAGATTCATTAAATCACTTTATTTCAATAGCTCCAGGTGAAAGTTCTAATGATGTATGGAATTTAGCTATAAAACCTAGCTATGAAGATAGGGTTATAACTTATAATGTTAAAGTAACTTATGGTGATGAATCTCCAATAGTATTAACTCAAACATTAACTGTTAAAGGCTTAACTCCTTCACCAACACCAGAAGTTCCAGAAACTCCTGTTACACCTGAAGTTAAACCATCTGAACCAGTTAAAACTGGAGACCCTTCAAACACTGCAGGGCTTTTAATAGCATCTATGACTTCATTAGGTGGCGTAGTAACATTAAGAAAGAAATATAGACCAAAACATTAGTTTAAGATAAGAAAGATAATTTAAATAATAAAGATAATAAGGATGTAGTTTAACTACTAAATCCTTATTATCTTTTTCTATTTTTTAACCAATATAATTATTTAATTAGATTAAGAAGTATTCCTCCATACTTAATGATAAGTGGTGCAAATACTAATGAAACTATTGTCATAAGCTTAATTAATATATTCATAGATGGACCTGATGTATCCTTAAATGGGTCTCCAACTGTATCTCCTACTACACCTGCTTTATGAGCTTCACTTCCTTTACCCCCATGAGCTCCACCTTCTATATATTTCTTTGCATTATCCCAAGCTCCCCCTGCATTTGACATCATAATAGCCATTAGAACACCTGTAACTACTCCCCCAGCAATAAGCCCAGCTAATGCTTCTGCTCCAAGAAGAAGACCAACACCTATTGGAATTACTATTGCTAATATTCCAGGTAAAACCATTTCCCTTAATGCAGCTTGAGTTGATATCTCAACACATCTTGAATAATCTGGCTTTTCTGTTCCTTCTAATATTCCTCTCTTTTCCTTAAACTGCCTTCTTACCTCTTCAACCATTTGAGTTGCTGCTTTTCCTACAGAAGACATTGTTAATGCTCCAAATAAGAAAGGTAACATTCCACCAATAAATACTCCTACTAATGTTGTTGGCTCTAAAAGATTAATTTTTTCTAAGTTAACAGCCTGAGCATAGGATGCAAATAGAGCTAAGGCTGTAAGTGCTGCTGAACCAATAGCAAATCCCTTGCCAATTGCTGCTGTTGTATTTCCTACAGAATCTAACTTATCAGTAATCTCTCTTACCTCTGGATCTAGATTTGCCATTTCAGCAATTCCTCCAGCGTTATCAGAAATTGGTCCATATGCATCAACCGCTACTGTAATAGCTGTTGTTGATAGCATACCTACTGCTGAAAGGGCAATACCATAAAGTCCTATTTTAGCATCTGAAGCGCCTCCTACACCAAAGTAAGCTACTAATATTCCAATTGCAATTAGTATTATTGGAATAACTGTTGATTTCATTCCTACTGATAATCCTGAAATAATGTTAGTTGCTGCTCCTGTTTCTGATTCATCAGCAATAAGTTTTACTGATTTATAATCTGAGGATGTATAAATTTCAGTTATCTTACCTATTATCATTCCAACAGCCAATCCAGCTATTACTGGAATAAATAGTTTTAGTGAGTTAAACATAGAATAACAAGCTATTGCTCCAAATATCACCACTAGTATCCCTGATATTGTACTACCTGTATTCAATATTTTTTGAGGATTGTTACCCTTTATATTTTTAACAAATAATATTCCTATAATAGAAGCTATAATTCCAATTCCTGATAATATCATAGGATATATTGCTCCATATCTTCCTGATACATTAGTTAATAATGACCCTAAGGTAATTGCAGATATTATAGAACCTACATATGATTCAAAAAGATCTGCTCCCATACCAGCAACATCCCCTACATTATCTCCTACATTATCAGCTATAACAGCAGGATTTCTTGGGTCATCTTCTGGTATACCAGCTTCAACTTTTCCAACTAAGTCAGCTCCAACATCAGCAGCCTTAGTATAAATACCTCCCCCTACTCTTGCAAATAAAGCTATTGAGGAAGCTCCAAGTCCAAAACCTGTTATATATTCTGTATTTAAATCAAAAATAATTGTAAGTAATCCTAATCCAAAAAGCCCTAGTCCAACAACAGATAAGCCCATAACTGCTCCACCCGAAAAAGCCACAGATAAAGCCTCTTTAATTCCTATTTTTGCTGATTGTGCTGTTCTAACATTAGCTTTTACTGCAACTCTCATTCCAACATTGCCTGCTAAAATAGAGAATACTGCACCTATTAAAAACGCCACTGCAGTTTGCACTTTAATAAATATTGCTATAGTAAGGCCAACTACTACTATAAAAACAGCTAAATACCTATACTCTCTCTTTAAAAAAGCCATAGCTCCCTCTTCAATATGTCCAGCTATTTCTTGCATTTCATTGTCCCCTGGATCTTTTTTAACAATTCCTTTTATAATGAAAATATTTCCTAGTAGAGCTGCTATACCACAAAGTGCAGATATTATTAATAAGTTCACTTTATCATCTCCTTAATAAAAATTAGCAGTCCATTATTATCTCACTATATGCTATTCATCTTTACCATAAAAGAGTCACAAGAAATTAGTAAATTTTATTTAAAGACAAAAAAAATAAACAGCTACATAAATAGCTGTTAATTTATCTTATTTATATTATGTTTAATACTAAAGTAGTAGCTGCAAAAAGAACCATTGAAATAACTGTTAATCTTTCTAACATTACTTCCTTTGTTCTTACTTTGTTTTTAGCATAGAAAGTTTCATTTTTGCTTCCTTGTACTAATCCACTTAAAGCATCTGATTTACTTGGTTGCATTAATATAGATACAATAACTATTAATCCTAATATAACTTCTAAAACTAATAATGCAGTTTTCATAGGAACACCTCCTGCTTAGTAAGCCTAATAAATACATATTACAATAAAAATATCATATCACACTATGCATTTTTTTACAAATATTTTTAGATAAGTTTTCTTAAATAATAACATAAAAAAAGTAATAGAAGTAATAATTAACCACTTCTATTACTGATTTTAATCTTTTAAACTATTTAATATTAAAGAAGGCTTTTCTTCCTCTAAATTCAGCTACATCTTCTAATTCTTCTTCAATTCTAATTAATTGATTGTACTTAGCAACTCTTTCAGATCTTGCTGGTGCCCCAGTCTTAATTTGGCCTGCATTAACGCCTACAACTAAATCAGCTATTGTTGTATCTTCTGTTTCACCAGATCTGTGAGAAACCACCGCTGTCATTCCTGCTCTATTAGCCATTTCAATAGCATTTAAAGTTTCAGTTAATGTACCTATTTGATTTAATTTAATAAGAATTGAGTTAGCTACTCCTTTTTCGATTCCCATTTCTAATCTTTCAGTGTTAGTTACAAATAAGTCATCTCCAACTAATTGAACCTTATTACCTAATCTTTCAGTAAGTAACTTCCATCCTTCCCAATCTTCTTCTGCCATACCATCTTCAATTGAGATTATTGGATACTTGTTAACCCAATCTTCTAAGAAGTCTACCATTTCTTCAGCAGTTAAAGTCTTTCCTTCATTTTCTAAAACGTACTTACCATCTTTGTAGTATTCAGAAGAAGCAGCATCAATAGCAATGAACATGTCTTCTCCTGGTTTATAACCTGCTTTAGTTATAGCTTCTATTATAACATCTATAGCTTCTGCATTTGATTTTAGGTTAGGAGCAAATCCACCTTCATCACCAATTGCAGTTGAATATCCTTTTTCATGTAAAGTCTTTTTAAGAGTATGATATACTGTAGCACACATTCTCATAGCATCTGAGAAAGTCTTAGCCCCTACTGGCATAACCATAAATTCTTGTAAATCAACTGAGTTATCTGCATGAGAACCACCATTTATAATATTCATCATTGGAACTGGTAATACCTTGGCGTTAACTCCACCAATATATTGATATAAAGGTAATCCTAAAGAATTAGCAGCTGCTTGTGCACACGCTAAAGATACACCTAAAATAGCATTAGCTCCAAGCTTTCCTTTGTTTGGAGTTCCATCTAATTCAATCATAGTTTTATCAATATATGTTTGATCAAATACATTACAACCTATTAATTCTTCAGCGATAGTTTCATTTACATTTCTTACAGCCTTTTCAACGCTCTTTCCTAGGTAATTATCTTTATCACCATCTCTTAGTTCTACAGCCTCATATATACCAGTTGAAGCCCCTGAAGGTACAGCTGCTCTTCCTACAGTACCGTCATCTAAATAAACCTCAACTTCAACTGTTGGGAAACATCTAGAATCTAGAATTTGTCTTCCAACAATATCAACGATCTCAACATAACTTTTCATAACTCTTCCTCCTTAAAAACTTATATATTTCTAATATTTGTTAGTTCAAGTAACAAGAATAGTATTTACTAAATATTATTCTTATATTCATGAAACTAATTAAGAGGGCCCCAAAATAACTCACTTTTACTTTGACTCCCTCTTATAAAAACTACAAGTATAAATCTTCATCATCTCTTTGGTATTTCTCTTTTTGACTTTCTTTTTGCCAATACTTATCAAACTTATTCTTCCATTCCTTAGCTTTCTTCTTATCAATCTTCTCCATATACTTTATGAAATCATCTAAAACTTCAAGCTTTAAAAAACCTTTCATTAAATGTCTTGGAAAATTCACTTTTCTTTTATAGCACTTTTTGGGGTCAATAAGCATTATTGTACAATCATCTTTTACATATACATCTTTACATCTCGTGTCTATCTTAGAGAAATCTAATCTTTTAAATTCTTTTATTAGCTTGTAGATATTTTTTGTTAGTTCTAAGTTTAATCCATTTTTCTTTATGTATTTATCAAGCTGAACCAGCCGCCTAAGGTGGGACAGATGATTGGGGTGAAGTCGTAACAAGGTAGCCGTATCGGAAGGTGCGGCTGGATCA
>OKNP01000270.1_pt1 | contig 9867 bp, 6 predicted proteins | sample 1614151 | NCBI WGS metagenome assembly OKNP01 (sample SAMN04436909, study PRJEB24849) | human gut metagenome | biome: human gut; feature: NICU; material: stool | host: Homo sapiens | place: USA: Saint Louis, MO | collected 2012-04-23 | reverse complement strand
CGAGATCTACACTCTTTCCCTACACGACGCTCTTCCGATCTGATTAGGTAATACAACAGCAAGTTTTATTACAAATACAAATTGGCAGGCCTATTCTGGTGAAAGTCAATTAAGTTATTTAACTCAGATGCTTGGATTAACAGTTCAAAACTTTTTATCAGCAGGAGTTGGTATTGCTGTTTTGTTTGCTTTAATAAGAGGATTTACAAGGGTAAACAAAAGTGGATTAGGAAACTTTTGGAGGGATTTAACAAGGATTGTTCTTTATTTATTAGTTCCTCTTTCAATAGTTCTTTCAATACTATTAGTTTCGCAGGGAACAGTACAAAATTTTAAACCTTATGAAGAGGTAGCTTTACTAGAGGAAATTGTTTTAGATGATGGAAGTAGAGTTACTAGTCAAATAGTACCTCAAGGACCAGCAGCAAGCCAGGTAGCTATAAAACAGTTAGGAACTAATGGAGGAGGTTTCTTCGGAGTAAACTCAGCTCATCCTTTAGAAAATCCAACAGCTTTTTCAAATTTATTAGAAGTGTTATCTATACTTTTGATTCCAGCGGCTCTTTGTTTTACCTTTGGTAGAAATATAAAAGATAAAAGACAAGGGAGAGCTATATTTATAGCTATGTTTACTTTGCTTATTATTGCATTATGCATAATCGGAGTAAGTGAAGCTAATGGAACACCACAATTAGCTCAAAATGGAGATGTAAACTTAGGATATATAGATCAGAGTGGTGGAAATATGGAAGGTAAAGAAAGTAGATTTGGAGTAGTTGGTTCTAGTACCTGGGCAGCTTTTACTACGGCAGCATCAAATGGTTCTGTAAATTCTATGCATGATAGTTTTACTCCAATAGGTGGAATGGTTACAATGCTTTTAATGCAGCTTGGAGAAGTTGTATTTGGAGGTGTTGGGTGTGGTCTTTACGGAATGATAGCATTTGCAATAATAACTGTGTTCATAGCAGGGCTTATGGTTGGAAGAACTCCAGAATATTTAGGTAAAAAAATAGAGCCTTATGAGATGAAAATGGCAATGCTTATATGTTTAGCAACTCCTATTTCTATTCTTATAGGAAGCGCTTTAGCATCTATTAATCCAGAAATACTAGATAGTTTAAGTAATTCAGGAGCCCATGGCTTTTCAGAAATTTTATATGCTTATTCTTCAGCAGGAGGAAATAATGGATCAGCCTTTGCAGGCTTAGGAGCTAATACTGTATTCATAAATGTAAGTATAGGATTAATCATGTTATTTGTTAGATTTGTACCTATGATTGCAACACTTGCCATTGCAGGTTCCTTAGTGAAAAAGAAAAAAGTTGCAACTAGTGTAGGAACATTGCCAACCCATAATGTATTATTCATAGGATTACTAATTTTTGTAGTTTTATTAGTAGGTGCTTTAAGCTTTTTCCCAGCACTTGCTTTAGGTCCTATCGCTGAGTTTTTACAGATGATTGCTTAAGGAGGAGAAAAGTATGAAGGAGAAAGAAAATTCTTTATTTAATAGTAAAATGATTAAAAGAGCTATGAAAGATTCTTTTATAAAATTGAATCCAAAGATTCAATTACAGAATCCAGTAATGTTTATAGTATATATAGCTTCTATATTAACCACAGTTTTATATGTTTTTTCACTATTTGGAATAAAAGATAACTCACCATCTTTTATATTATTTATTTCAATTTTACTTTGGTTTACTGTTTTATTTGCTAATTTTGCTGAAGCTATTGCAGAAGGTAGAGGAAAAGCACAAGCTGATGCTTTGCGCTCTGCTAAGAAAGATATTTTGGCTAATAGAATAGAGTCCATAGAGACAAAGGAAAAGGTTAGTAAGGTTAATTCAACAGAGCTAAGAAAAGGAGATTTAATAATAGTTAAGGCCGGTGAACAAATACCTGCTGATGGTGATGTGGTCTATGGAGCTGCATCAGTAGATGAGAGTGCAATAACAGGAGAATCAGCTCCTGTTATAAGAGAAAGTGGAGGGGATAGAAGTGCCGTAACTGGAGGAACTCAAGTTATATCAGACTATATAGTAGTTAAGGTAAGTAATAACCCTGGAGAAAGTTTTATGGATAAAATGATAGCTATGGTAGAAGGAGCCTCTAGAAAGAAAACTCCAAATGAAATAGCTCTTCAAATACTATTAGTTTCTCTTACAATAATATTTTTAGTTGTTACAGTATCCTTATATGCTTATTCAGAATTTGCTTTCAATCAGAATGGAGTTACAAATAGCACTTCAGTTACATCATTGTTAGCTTTATTAGTTTGTCTTGCGCCTACAACAATAGGAGCCTTATTATCTGCCATTGGTATAGCAGGAATGAGTAGATTAAATCAAGCTAACGTTCTAGCCATGAGTGGAAGAGCCATAGAAGCTGCAGGAGATGTTGATATTTTAATGCTAGACAAAACTGGAACAATTACCTTAGGAAATAGACAGGCTAGTGAATTTTTACCTGTTGATGGGGCTAATATAGAAGAACTTGCAGATGCTGCCCAATTATCATCTTTAGCAGATGAAACTCCAGAAGGAAGAAGTATAGTTATTTTAGCAAAAGAACAGTTTGGAATTAGAGGAAGAGATTTAAGTTCTTCAAATGCTAAGTTTATTGAATTTACTGCTAAAACAAGAATGAGTGGTGTTGATTTTAATGGAGATGAAATAAGAAAAGGATCAGCAGAATCTATTAAAAAATATATAACTGAACATGGTGGGGATTTTTCTGATGAATGTGAGAAAAAAGTTGAAGAAATTGCTAGGAAAGGAGGAACTCCATTAGTAGTAGCTAAAAATTATAAAGTTTTAGGAATAATATATTTAAAAGATATAGTAAAAAGAGGTGTTAAAGAAAAATTTTCTGATTTAAGAAAAATGGGAATAAAGACAATAATGATAACTGGAGATAATCCACTTACTGCAGCAGCAATTGCAGCAGAGGCTGGGGTTGATGACTTTTTAGCGGAAGCAACTCCAGAAGGTAAATTAAACATGATAAAAGACTTTCAAAAGAAGGGGCATTTAGTAGCCATGACTGGAGATGGAACTAATGATGCGCCAGCCCTAGCACAGGCAGACGTAGCTGTAGCAATGAACACAGGAACACAAGCGGCTAAAGAGGCTGGAAATATGGTAGATTTAGATTCATCGCCAACTAAATTAATAGAGATAGTAAAAATAGGGAAACAACTTCTTATGACTAGAGGTGCACTTACAACTTTTAGCATAGCTAATGATATAGCAAAATATTTTGCCATAATTCCTCCACTTTTTATAGGGTTATTTCCTGAATTATCAAGGTTAAATATAATGAATCTTCAAAGTCCAGAAAGTGCAATATTATCTGCAGTTATATATAATGCCTTTATAATAATATTTTTAATTCCTTTAGCTCTTAAGGGCGTTAAATACAGAGAGGTCTCAGCAAATAAGTTATTATCAAGAAACTTATTTGTATATGGATTAGGAGGTATTATAGCTCCATTTATAGCTATAAAAGGTATAGATATTTTAATAACAATGTTAGGAATAGTTTAGAGAGGAAGATTAATATGAAAATTATCAGGAAGTCTATTTTAGCTGTTTTGGTTTTTACAATATTATGTGGAATAATTTATCCAGTATCAACAACTGTGTTAGCACAAGTTTTATTTAAAGAAGAGGCAAATGGAAGCATTATAGAGGTAGATGGTAAAAAATATGGAAGTGAGTTATTAGGTCAACAATTTACAGATAATAAATATTTATGGGGAAGGATTATGAATATAAATGTAGAAATGTTTAAGGATAGCAATGGAAAACCATTAATGTATTCATCTCCATCAAACTTAAGTCCAGCAAGTGAAGAATATGAAAAGTTAGTAAAAGAGAGGGTAGAGAGAATAAGAAGTTACAATAAAGGTAAGGAAGAAGAACCTATTCCTGTAGATTTGGTAACTTCATCAGGTAGTGGATTAGATCCACATATATCTGTTGCAGCAGCAAAATATCAAGTAGATAGAATTGCTAAGGAGAGAAATTTAAGTGTAGATTATGTTAATGAAATAATAGATAAATATACTACGGGAAGATTTTTAGGTGTTTTTGGAGAAAAAACAGTTAATGTTTTAAAAGTTAATCTTGCTTTAGATGGTATATTAAAAGAATAGGAGGATTATAAATGAGGGAAACTCGTCCTAATCCACAGGAAATATTAAAAGAAATAAATAAGAATGAAAAAGATAGTAAAAGAGGAAAACTTAAAATTTTCTTTGGATATGCTGCTGGGGTTGGGAAAACATATGCAATGTTAGAAGCAACTCATTCAGCAATTGCTATGGGACTAGATGTTGTAGTTGGATATATTGAGCCTCATACAAGACCAGAAACCCTAGCACTTTTAGAAGGATTAGAATTATTACCTAATTTAGAAGTAGCATATAGAGGATTGGTATTAAGGGAATTTAATTTAGATTTAGCTTTAAGTAGAAAACCAGATTTAATCATTGTGGACGAGTTAGCTCATACCAATGTTAAGGGGCTTAGACATGAAAAGAGATATAGTGATATAGAGGAATTATTAGATGCTGGCATAGATGTTTATACCACTCTTAATGTTCAACACATAGAGAGTTTAAATGATGTAGTGGCATCTATAACTAATATAGTTGTTAAAGAGAGAATACCTGATAGAATATTTAAAAATGCTTTTCAAATTGAATTAATAGATGTAGATCCATCTGTCTTAATTGAAAGATTAAATAGTGGAAAAATATATGTTAAAAATCAAGCGAAAAAGGCATTAAAAAACTTTTTTATAAGAGAAAACTTAGTTGCTTTGAGAGAACTAGCCTTAAGAGAGACTGCTAATAGTGTAAATAAAGAGGTTATGATAAATAAAAATGAAAATTTTTATCATACTAATGAGCATATATTAGTATGTTTAAGTTCTTCTCCTTCAAATAGTAAAGTAATTAGAACAGCAGCAAGAATGGCAGAAGCCTTTCATGGAAAGTTTACTGCTTTATTTGTTGAAACAACTTCATCAAGAGAATTAAAAGAAGGAAATATTGAAAGGTTAAGAGAACATGTTAAATTAGCAAAAGATTTAGGGGCTAAAATAGAAACAGTTTATGGAGATGATGTTGCATATCAAGTTTCAGAGTTTTCTAAGATTAGTTCAGTTTCAAAAGTTATAATAGGGAGAACAAAGAAGAAAAGACATCTATGGTCAAGATTTGGTATTGTAGACAGATTAATAGAATTAGCTAGACGTTTATATAATACCAGATGAAGAAGAAAATGTAGAAGATATAAATAAAATTTGCTTAAATAAAGAAAAAATAACAATTAAAGATTCTTTAAAAACTTTGGGGATTTTAATTATTACAATTATTATAAGCTTATTCTTTGAAAATTTAGGTTTTAGTGAAGCTAATATAATAATAGTATTTATTTTAGGTGTTTTAATTATAGCAAAGGAGACTTATGGAAGAATATATGGAGTTATATCTTCCTTATTTAGTGTTTTACTTTTCAACTTTTTCTTCACTGAACCTAAATTTACTTTTAATGCTTATGATTCAAGTTATATATTTACATTTTTCATAATGCTTGTATCAGCTTTAATAACTAGTACTCTTACAAATAAAGTTAAAGTACAGGCTAATAAATCAGCAATAACAGCATATAGAACAAATATTTTATTAGAATCTAGTAGTGAGCTTGGAAGATGTTCAGATTTAGAAGAAATTATTTTAAAGTCTCAAGAGCAAGTTAGTAGATTAGTAAAAAAACCTGTAGTAGTTTATAAGGCGAAAAATAGTCAAATTGAAAATATATATAATTATAAATTTAAAGATGGAAGTGAATTAAGTGATAAATATATTAATCTAGACGAACAGGGAGTAGTACTTTGGGTTATCAATAATAGAAAATATGCTGGAAAGGGTACAGAAACATTACCTGGAGCTAAAGCTATGTATATTCCTGTATTAGGACAAGAGAATATAGGCATAGTAATAGGGGTAATTTTAGAAGAAGGAGAGGAATTAGAGGAAGGAGAAAAATCCTTACTAATTGCAATGATAAATCAAGTATCTTTTGTCATAGATAATTATATTTTAGAAGAAGCAAAGAAGCAGGCTTTAATGCAAGCTGAGAATGAAAAATTTAAAGCAAATTTATTAAGGGCTGTTTCTCATGATTTAAGAACACCCTTGACAAGTATATCTGGAAGTGCAAGTTTGCTTTTAAATAATAATTTTGACGAAGAAACTAAAAGAAAGTTAACATTAGATATATATGATGATTCAATTGATGATTGTTGTCTTGATTCGTCATCTTTAACCTCCTAAATTACGTATAGTATACCATATTTAAGCAATTTGACTTTTATTTTAACGTTAATTATAATTAGGGAAAATGCATAAAGAATAGGATAAAAGGACAAGTAATATTATTTGAAATCATCAGAGAGCTAGTGGTCGCTGTGAACTAGTGTTTTTAATAATATGAATACACCTTTATAACTAACATGTCCTACGTTTATTAATGAACGTATCATTAATAGAGTGAACATTATCTTATGATTATGTTTAAGTTTGGTGGTAACGTGCAATCGCGCCCTTACATATTTGTTGTAAGGGTTTTTTTACGTTCAAAAAGCTTTAAAGTATTTTAACAAGTATTCACTAAATAATTATAAATAGGAGGAAATAATAATGACGAATGTATTAATTGAAGATTTAAAATGGAGAGGTCTTATTTATCAACAAACTGATGAACAAGGTATTGAAGATTTATTAAATAAAGAACAAGTGACGTTATACTGCGGTGCTGACCCGACGGCAGACAGCTTACACATTGGTCACTTACTACCATTCTTAACATTAAGACGTTTTCAAGAACATGGACATCGTCCTATCGTTTTAATTGGCGGTGGTACAGGTATGATTGGTGATCCATCAGGTAAATCAGAAGAACGTGTGCTACAAACAGAAGAACAAGTAGATAAAAATATCGAAGGTATTAGTAAGCAAATGCATAATATTTTTGAATTTGGAACAGACCATGGTGCAGTGCTTGTTAATAATAGAGACTGGTTAGGACAAATTTCATTAATTAGCTTTTTACGTGACTATGGTAAACACGTCGGCGTTAATTACATGTTAGGTAAAGATTCAATCCAAAGTCGTTTAGAACATGGTATTTCATATACAGAATTCACATACACGATTTTACAAGCTATTGATTTCGGTCATTTGAATAGAGAATTGAATTGTAAGATTCAAGTAGGTGGATCAGATCAATGGGGTAATATCACGAGTGGTATTGAATTAATGCGTCGTATGTATGGTCAAACAGACGCATACGGTTTAACTATTCCGCTTGTAACTAAATCAGATGGTAAGAAATTTGGTAAGTCTGAGTCAGGTGCTGTTTGGTTAGATGCTGAAAAGACGAGTCCTTATGAATTTTATCAATTCTGGATTAACCAATCAGACGAAGATGTCATTAAATTCTTAAAATACTTTACTTTCTTAGGAAAAGAAGAAATTGATCGCTTAGAACAATCTAAAAATGAAGCGCCACATTTACGTGAAGCTCAAAAAACATTAGCTGAAGAAGTGACTAAATTTATTCATGGAGAAGAAGCTTTAAATGATGCAATTCGTATTTCTCAAGCATTATTCAGTGGTGATTTAAAATCTTTATCAGCAAAAGAATTAAAAGATGGGTTTAAAGATGTGCCTCAGGTGACATTATCAAATGGCACAACTAATATCATTGATGTACTGATTGAAACTGGTGTTTCGCCATCAAAACGTCAAGCGCGTGAAGATGTTAATAATGGTGCGATTTATATTAACGGTGAAAGACAACAAGACGTTAATTATGAATTAACATCTGACGATAAAATTGATAGTGAATTTACAATTATTCGTCGCGGTAAAAAGAAATGCTTTATGGTTAACTATCAATAAATATAATTGCATAGCTAAATAAATTAGAGCCTACTCATTACATTCTTAGGAATGAATATGAGTAGGCTCTTAATGTACTTTTCTGTCTATAAATTATCTAAAGAAATCTCTATCGCCTTGGCCAGGTGATTGGCGTTCTGATCGGCTTTGACGTTTTGGTTGTTCTTTTTGTTGTTTTAATTTCACTTTAACTTCTTTTGTTTTACCATCACGGATAACGGTAACAGTGACTGATTCACCAGGCTTTTTATTTTCATATAAATAGCTTCTTAAATCAACATCATCTTTAATTTTCTTGCCATCAATTTCTGTAATAATATCACCTTTTTTAAGATCAATATCACTATCAGCTTTTGCGACATAAATACCGTCTTCTCTATCAGTATGAAGTTGCTCGCGCTCTTCTTCAGGGATATCTTTCAAATTAATTAATCCAATACCGATTGAAGGGCGGTCTATTTTACCATGTTTTACAAGTTGTTCAATTGTTACTTTAACTTCATTACTTGGAATGGCAAACCCAATACCTTCAACTTGTGTCGCAGCAATTTTCATTGAGTTAATACCAACTAAATTACCATTAATATCTACTAATGCGCCACCTGAGTTACCTGGGTTAATAGCAGCATCTGTTTGAAGAACGCTGACTTTTGTATTACCTCCAGTTGTCTCTGCGTCAATAGTACGTTCACTTGCTGAAATGATACCAGATGTTACAGAGTTAGCAAATTGTAATCCTAATGGATTACCCATTGCGAATACGCTATCGCCAGTTTGTACTTTTGAAGAGTTGGCGAATTGAATCGCTTTAATACCTTTTGTATTTTCAATTTTAAGTACAGCAATATCAGTTACTGCATCTTTACCAACTAATTTCGCTTTAACTTGTTTTTTATTATGTAATTGGACTCTAATTTCATTTGCGCCATCAATAACATGATTGTTTGTAACGATATAAGCTGAATTGTTGTTTATTTGATAGATAACACCTGAACCTACTCCGGCTTCAGATGGTTTAGATGATTTGCCTTTTAATAAGTCGTCTACACTTGATGCTTTTTGCATGTTAATAACTCCAACAATTGTAGGGGAGACAGATTTTATCATTTCATGAACGGTACCGAATTTCTTGCTTTGACCGTCTAATTGATTGCCACCTTTATTATTTGTTGTCTGGACAGTTGAACCATCTTTATTTAAAATTGTACTATTTAATACTTTGCCTATACCAAGTACTAGAAGTGCACCAATGATTCCAGCAATCAATGCAACGATGACTGTTTTAAACCATGGAAATTTAGGTCTTCTGTATCTAGGTGTTTGGCTAGACGTCTTGAATCAAATGAACGCCCGGCTGTATTTCCTGATTTTGCTTTGGATACAACAAGCTCATCGTTAATGCCTCCTCGTCAAACATCTGGAATTTCTAATTAAAACGATGCTGGTCATATCTTGCCGTCACAACCTTCTTATGCGTGTAGAAGTCCACACTATCCTTGCCGTTAGCATGTAAGGTGCCAAAGAATGAATGTTTCCAGCCAGAAAATGGGAAGACAGCAATCGGTGCCGGAACGCCCAAGTTAATGCCCAGCATCCCCGCATCAATATTTTCTCTGAAGTAGCGAATAGATGCGGCCGAATCCGTAAACAGACAAGCGCCATTGGCTAGCTCGGACTGATTGGCAATGGCAACCGCTTCCGGTAAATCTTTTGCACGCATCACGGACAATACCGGAGCAAACATCTCATCGTGCCAAATGGTCATGTCGGTTTTGACATCTTCAAAAATAGTTGGCCCAACGAAATAACCATCACGCTTCTCGGCTTCTGCTGACCCGTCTAAGACCAGCTTGGCGCCTTCCTTAACCCCGGTCTTGATATAGTTCAAC
>OKNP01000268.1_pt1 | contig 9923 bp, 9 predicted proteins | sample 1614151 | NCBI WGS metagenome assembly OKNP01 (sample SAMN04436909, study PRJEB24849) | human gut metagenome | biome: human gut; feature: NICU; material: stool | host: Homo sapiens | place: USA: Saint Louis, MO | collected 2012-04-23 | reverse complement strand
GACCATCTACACCCGGCCAGTGCAAATGCTGCTCTGTGGCCTGCTTTTATTGACCCTGGCGATAGCGGTGCTGAATACGCTCGTCCCGCTCTGGCTCGCCCATGAAAATATGCCAACCTGGCAGGTCGGCATGGTGGGGTCATCCTATTTTACCGGCAACCTGGCCGGTACGTTGCTGGCTGGTTGGGTGATTAAGCGCCTTGGGTTTAACCGCAGCTATTATCTCGCGTCGTTAATTTTCGCCGTCGGCTGCGTAGGGCTGGGGATCACCGTTGGCTTCTGGACGTGGCTGAGCTGGCGGTTTATCGCTGGCGTAGGCTGCGCGATGATTTGGGTGGTGGTGGAAAGCGCGCTGGTCTGCAGCGGGACTTCCCGCAGCCGCGGCCGTCTGCTGGCGGCGTACATGATGGTCTATTATGTCGGTACCGTACTGGGCCAGCTGATGGTCAGTAAGTTACCTACCGATTTAATGAGCGTCCTGCCGTGGGTGACTGGCCTGGCGCTGGCGGCGATCCTGCCGCTGCTGTTCACCCGTATTATGGGACAGGCTGAAGAGCCGCACGAAACGGTACGTATCTGGCCAATGCTGAAGCTGCGCCAGGCGCGCCACGGGGTCAATGGCTGTATTATCTCGGGGATTGTCCTCGGTTCTCTGTATGGCCTGATGCCGCTGTGGCTGAACCATCAGGGTGTGAGCGACGCCGGCATTGGCTTCTGGATGGCGGTGATGGTGAGCGCGGGGATCCTCGGCCAGTGGCCGGTAGGGCGCCTGGCTGACCGCTATGGCCGTCTGCTGGTGCTGCGGGTGCAGGTCTTTGTGGTCATTCTGGGCTGTATGGCGATGCTGAGTCAGGCGGCAATGGCCCCGGCGCTGTTTGTGCTTGGGGCATCCGGTTTCACGCTGTATCCGGTGGCGATGGCCTGGGCCTGCGAAAAAGTCGAACATCACCAACTGGTGGCGATGAATCAGGCGCTGCTGATGAGTTATACCATCGGCAGTCTGCTGGGCCCGACCCTGACAGCAATGCTGATGCAGAATTTCTCAGACAATCTGCTGTTTATCATGATCGCCAGCGTGTCGTTTATCTATCTGCTGACCCTGCTGCGTAAAGCCGGGCATCATCCGACGCCGGTGGCGCACGCATAACCATTCTGACGTGCAGCGAAGGCTGCACGTCATCTGTTTCTATCGCATGTTTTCCACTGCAGAGAGACGGCATTGCGCTTTTCATGAGGATCAACGGCGGGGCTGGAATGATTTCCAGTGTCGCTTCGGGCCGGCGTAAGCGCACCACCGACCCTGATGAGGCTCTTAGTAGAAGCAAAAGCTGATGAAATGATTAAAGAAGCAACATTAAAATCTAAAGAAATTGTTCAAAAAGCTTCAGATGAAGCAGAACAAAAATATAATGAGGTAATTAGTGCTGCAAAGGAAGAATGTAATAGAGTCATGGAAAATGCTTTAGCAGAAGGTAATAAGGTGGCTGAGCCTATTTTAGAAAAAGGAAAGCAAGAGTCTGAGAATATTTATAATATCTCTGATGATAAAAAGAATAATGCTGTTAAATTAGTAGTTGAGAGGATTGTGAAAGTAAATGGCAATTGTTAAGATGAATAAATTCACTTTGCTTGCCTTTGAATCACAAAAAACGAGAATTCTAGAAAGATTACAGGGATTTGCAGAAACTGAATTTGTAAATCTTCAAGATGCTTCGTTTTTAGAAGAAAATGAAGTATTTAGTGACCTTTCAAAGGATAGAGATGATTCAGAGTTTGCAGGGTGTGAAGAAAAGTTATCTATGACTAAATTTGCCCTTGAATTTCTAAAAGATTATATTCCTCAAAAGTCAGCACTAAAGGCTATGAAGGAAGGAAAAAGACAATTAACTTTAAAAGAACTTGAAACAGAAGTTATGAGTAATAACTGGGAAGAAGTTTATAAGAAAGTTAAAGAAAAGGAAGAGGTAATAGCAAGTTTAGAAGGCGAAAAAACTAAACTACAATCTATTGTTGAATCCTTAAGACCATGGGAAGGTTTAGATGTTTCATTTGAAGAATTATCTTCAATTAAAACTCCTTATTTCATAGGAAGTGTACCAAAGCAGTATGAAGATACTTTAGTTGCTGAAATGAATGATTATTATCTAGAAATTATATCTAGAAACAATCAGGATATGTTTTTCTTAGTAATATGCGGAGAAGAGCATAAAGAGGAAGTAAGTGACAAGTTAAGAGGGTTTGGCTTTAGTCAATTTAAGACAGATATAAAAGAAACGCCAATTAAAGTCATGCATGACAATATGGATACAATAGCTAAACTAGATTCAAAGAAGTTCTTTGTTCAAGAAGAATTGTCTGGTTTTGAAGCAGGATATCATAAGTTAGAAGCTGCTAATGAATATTATACAAACCTTGTAGATAGAAAAAATGCTATAAGTAATTTCTTGAGAACAGAAAATATTACTGTCCTTCAAGGTTGGTTAGCAGTTGAAGAGAATCAAAAATTAGAAGCTATCATAAAAGAAGCTTTAGGAGAAGATTATTATTTAACATTTGAAGATGTTAAAGATGAAGAAATAGATAAGGTTCCAGTAAAACTTAAGAATAATGAATTGAATAGTTCATTTGAAAATATTACTGAGATGTATGCTACTCCTAGATATGATGAAATAGACCCAACTCCGTTTGTTACACCATTCTACTTATTATTCTTTGGTATGATGGTAGCGGATATAGGATATGGATTACTTCAATTAATAGTAACCTTAGTGGCACTTAAGGCCTTTAATTTAGATGAGGGAACAAGAAAGTTTGCTAAGTTCTTCTATTACTTAAGTTACCCTATTATTGGATTTGGAATACTTTATGGTTCATTCTTTGGAGGTATTATAGAAATGCCTTGGAGATTAGTAGATCCTAATAAGGATGTTACAACCATATTAATTGTTTCTGTAATATTTGGAGCAGTTCAAATATTCTTTGGTTTAGGAATTAAAGCATACATGTTACTTAGGGCAGGAAAACCTAAGGATGCCTTCTATGATGTAGGGGCTTGGGTAATTACTTTAGTATCAGTAGCTTTAGTTTTAGGTTCAGGTATGTTAGGTTTATCACCATTAGTTAAAAATATAGCAATCGGATTTATGATTTTTGGTATGATTGTAATTGTATTAACAGGTGGTAGAGAAGAAAAAACAAGAGGAGCACAATTAGGTCAAGGTGCGTATGCACTTTATGGTATTACAGGCTATGTTGGAGACTTAGTTTCATATACAAGACTTATGGCACTTGGTCTTGCAGGTGGATCACTTGCAGGAGCATTTAACATGATAATGGGTATGATTCCTGGAGTTGCAGGAATTTTATTTGCACCTGTAATATTCGTATTTGGTCATATATTTAACCTTGCGTTAGGCTTACTTGGAGCATATGTTCATACTTGTAGATTACAGTATGTTGAATACTTTGGAAAATTCTATGAAGGTGGAGGAAAGGCATTCTCTCCATTTAAGACACAAAATAAATACATTAATGTAAAGAAAGATTAGGAGGATTTTTATAATGGAAATGACTTGGATTCAATATTTATCAGAAAATTTTGGTGGCTTCGTTTTAGGAGGCTTAGGTGTTGCATTAGCAGTAGGTTTATCAGGTATAGGTTCAGCTAAGGGTGTTGGTATAGCAGGTCAAGCGGTTTCTGGATTACTTACAGAACAACCAGAAAAGTTTGGTAAGGCTTTAATTCTTGAATTATTACCAGGTACACAAGGTCTTTATGGTTTCGTTGTTGGATTAATGGTATTATTCCAATTAAGCTCTACTACTACATTAGCACAAGGTATGTACTTATTATGTGCATGTTTACCAGTTGGTATAGCAGGTTTATTCTCAGGTATAGCTCAAGGTAAAGCAGCAGCTTCTGCAGTTCAAATCTTAGCTAAAAAGCCAGAACATAACACAAAGGGTATCGTTTTAACAGCAATGGTTGAAACATATGCGCTATTAGGATTCGTTATATCAATCATGTTAGTAGTTCAATTATTCTAGGATTGGGGAAGTGAAGCTATGTCAAATATAAGTAATCTGACTTCTAAAATCCTTAAGGATGCAGAAGAAAGAAAGGACAGTATTTTAGCTAAGGCTGAAAGTGAAAAAGCTTCTATAATTGAAAAAAGAAACAAGGAAGCTAAGGCACTAGAAGCTGAAATGATAGAGAAGGCAAAAAGCGAAGCTCAAACAAGAAAAGAAAGAGTTATTTCTGGAGCTGAATTAAAGGCTAGAAATGAAAAGCTTAAGGCTAAGCAAGCTATCATTGAAGAAGTATTTAATAAAAGTGTTGATGAATTATGCAAGTTAAGCGATGTAGAATATAAAACTTTTATTAAAGAAAGTATTCTTACACTTGGGATAACTGGAGATGAAAAGCTAATTCTAAATGAAAAAGGTAAGAGTTTAGTTGATAACACATTATTAGTTGATATAAATAAAGAACTTACTTCAAAAGGTAAAAAAGGTTTATTAACTATAAGCACAGAAGTGGGTAACTTTAAGGGTGGATTTATCCTTGAAAAAGGTGGAATAGAAATAAATAATACTTTTGAAGCTTTAGTAAGCTCATTAAAGGATGAATTAGAGTTTGAAGTGGCAAATGAATTATTTAATTAAGGAGGATAAGTAATGGATATAATGCAGTTTACTCAAGTTATACCAAGACTTAGAGTATTAGAAACCAGACTCCTTGATAAAGCCAAGTTAGATAGAATGATAGATTCTAAATCTGCTGATGAAGCATTAAGAGTACTTGGAGAAACTGAGTATTCAAATGTTATGAGTGGTGCAAAAAGAGCAGAAGATTATGAGGCTGTACTAAGTGATGAACTTAAGAGAGTATATCATGATATGTATGACATGACTCCTTGTAAAGAGTTAGTTGATATCATGAGTATGAAGTATGACTATCATAATATAAAAGTAATTCTTAAGGGAATATTTCTACAAAAAGATTTTTCTAATATGTTAATACATGTTGGATCAATAGAAGCATCAAAGCTAAAGGTAATTATAGAAACAAATAGCTTTGGCGATTTAAATCCAATTATGAGAGAAGCAGTGGAAGAAGCTATAAATGATTTTAACTCTAAGAAGGACCCTCAAAGAATTGATGTTATTTTAGATAAATATATGTTTGAAGAAATGAAGCATGTTGCTAAAGAATTAAATGATACCTTTACAGAAAAATATGTTAAAGCTCAAATAGATTTAACTAATGTAAAAACTCTTTTAAGAGTAAAGAAACAAAATAAAGGTAGAGAATTCTTATTATCTGTATTAATTGATGGTGGAAAGATTGATAAGGATGTATTAGTATCACTGCTTAATGATGCTAATGAAAATATTTTTAGTAAGTTAAGCCATACTGATTATGCAGATGTACTTAAGAATGGTGTTGAAGACTATACAAAGAGTGGGTCAGCTGGAGTTTTAGAAAAGTTAGTAGATAACTACATCATGAATATGATGAAGGAAGCTAAGATGATTCCATTTGGAGGAGAGCCTTTACTAGCATATATTTATGCTAAAGAGACAGAAATTAAAGTAGTTAGAATTATAATGGTTGGCAAGCTTAATAATATTGCTGAGGAAGTAATAAGAGAAAGGCTGCGTGATATTTATGTTTAAGAAAATTGGAGTGGTTGGAGATAAAGATTCAGTTTTAGCTTTCAAAGCTCTAGGAATTGATGTTTTCCCAGTAGTTGAAGCTGATGAAGCAAGAAAAACTATTGATAGATTAGCAATGAATAATTATGCAGTAATATTTGTGACTGAACAAGTTGCAAAGGATATAGAAGAAACTATTGAGAGATACAATAGAGAGGTACTTCCTGCTGTAATATTAATTCCAAGCAATCAAGGAACATTAAATATAGGTATGCAAAGAATTAGCGATAACGTTGAAAAAGCTGTAGGCGTTAATATTTTATAGGAAGGTAGGTTGGTAAGTTTGAAGACCGGAAAGATAATTAAAGTTTCTGGACCTTTGGTAGTTGCTGAAGGAATGGATGAAGCTAATATATATGACGTATGTAAGGTTGGACACAAGGGCCTTGTTGGAGAAATTATCGAAATGAGAGGGGATAAAGCATCTATCCAGGTATATGAAGAAACATCTGGTATAGGTCCTGGAGACCCAGTTGTAACAACTGGAGAACCACTTTCAGTTGAACTTGGACCTGGTCTAATAGAATCAATGTTTGATGGTATACAAAGACCACTAGATGCATTTATGGAAGCAGCTCAGTCTAGTTTCTTAACAAAAGGTATATCTGTTCCATCATTAAATAGAGATAAAAAATGGGCATTTATACCTACAGTTAAAGTAGGGGATGAAGTTTCTGCTGGGGACATAATAGGTACAGTTCAAGAAACTACAGTTGTGCTTCATAAGATAATGGTTCCTTATGGAATTTCAGGTAAGGTTAAGAGCATAAATGAAGGTGAATTTACAGTTGAAGAAACAGTTTGCGTAGTAGAAACTGAAACTGGTGATAGAGAAGTTTCATTAATGCAAAAATGGCCTGTAAGAAAAGGTAGACCATATGCATCAAAACTTAATCCAGTAGCTCCAATGGTTACAGGACAAAGAGTTATAGATACATTCTTCCCAGTTGCTAAGGGTGGTGCAGCAGCGGTACCAGGACCATTCGGAGCTGGTAAAACAGTTGTTCAACACCAAGTTGCTAAATGGGGAGATACTGAAATAGTTGTTTATGTTGGTTGTGGTGAACGTGGTAACGAAATGACAGACGTTATTAATGAGTTCCCAGAACTAAAGGACCCAAGAACTGGAGAAAGCTTAATGAAGAGAACAGTTCTTATAGCAAATACTTCTAACATGCCAGTTGCAGCTAGAGAAGCTTCAATTTATACTGGTATAACAATAGCAGAGTATTTCAGAGATATGGGTTACTCAGTATCAATCATGGCTGACTCAACTTCAAGATGGGCAGAAGCTTTAAGAGAAATGTCTGGTAGACTTGAAGAAATGCCTGGTGATGAAGGTTACCCAGCTTACCTTGGATCAAGACTTGCTGACTACTACGAAAGAGCTGGTAAGGTTATTTGCCTAGGTAAAGATGGTAGAGAGGGAGCTATTACTGCTATCGGTGCAGTATCGCCTCCAGGAGGAGATATTTCTGAGCCAGTTACACAATCTACACTTAGAATAGTTAAGGTATTCTGGGGACTAGATGCACAACTTGCTTATCAAAGACACTTCCCATCAGTTAACTGGTTAACATCATACTCATTATATGCAGATAAAATTGATTCTTGGATGAACGAAAATGTATCAGATGACTGGTCAAAACTAAGAGTAGAAGCTATGTCACTTCTACAAGAAGAAGCTAATCTTCAAGAAATTGTAAGACTTGTTGGTATAGATGCATTATCAGAAAGAGATAGATTAAAGCTAGAAGTTGCTAAGTCGATCAGAGAAGATTACTTACAACAAAATGCTTTCCATGAAGTGGATACTTATGCTTCATTAGATAAACAATATAAGATGTTAAAGCTTATATTATCATTCAAGGTTGAAGCAGAAAGAGCTTTAGATGCAGGTGTTTACTTAAATAAGATTTTAGCTCTTGATGAAGTAAGAGATAGAATTGCAAGAAGTAAGTATATTCACGAAGAAGAACTAAACAAGATAGATCAAATCAGCATTGACCTAAAAGCTGAGATCGATAAGTTAATCAGCGAAGGAGGGGTTCTAGATGCTTAAGGAATATAAAACAGTTACTGAAGTAGTTGGACCTTTAATGGTTGTTGAAGGTGTTGAAGGAGTTAAATTCGATGAACTAGTTGAAATTAAACTTCATACTGGTGAAATGAGAAGAGGTAAGGTTCTTGAAGTTAATGGTTCAAGAGCAATGGTACAAATCTTCGAAGGATCTACAGGAATTAACTTAAAGGAAACTAAGGTTAAGTTCTTAGGTAGACCACTTGAACTTGGTGTATCAGAAGATATGCTAGGAAGAGTCTTTGATGGAATGGGTAGGCCAAATGATGACGGTCCAAACATAATTCCTGAAAAGAGAGTAGATATAAATGGTGAAGCTATAAACCCAATGGCTAGAGACTATCCATCAGAATTTATTCAAACTGGTATCTCTGCTATTGATGGATTAAATACTCTAGTTAGAGGACAAAAGTTACCAGTGTTCTCTGCATCAGGATTACCTCATGCACAACTAGCTGCACAAATCGCAAGACAAGCAAAAGTTTTAAATTCTGATTCGAAGTTTGCCGTTGTATTTGCAGCTATTGGTATAACATTCGAAGAAGCTCAATTCTTCGTAGATGAATTTAAGGCAACAGGTGCTATAGATAGATCAGTTCTATTCATGAACCTTGCGTCTGACCCAGCTATCGAAAGAATAGCTACTCCAAGAATGGCATTGACTGCAGCTGAATATTTAGCTTATGAAAAAGGAATGCACGTTCTTGTAATTATGACGGATATTACAAACTATGCAGAAGCTCTAAGAGAAATATCTGCAGCTAGAAAGGAAGTTCCAGGTAGAAGAGGTTACCCAGGTTATCTTTATACTGACCTTTCAACATTATATGAAAGAGCAGGAAGACTTAGAGGTAAAGAAGGTTCCATTACACAAATTCCAATACTTACAATGCCTGAAGAGGATAAGACTCACCCAATTCCAGACTTAACTGGATACATTACTGAGGGTCAAATAATTCTTTCAAGAGAATTATACAAGAAAGGTGTAACACCACCAATCGATGTTTTACCTTCATTATCAAGACTTAAGGATAAGGGTATTGGTAAAGGAAAGACAAGAGAAGACCATGCAGATACTATGAACCAATTATTCTCAGCATATTCTCAAGGTAAACAAGCGAAAGAATTATCAGCAATCTTAGGAGAATCAGCATTATCTGATACAGATAAGAAACTTGCTAAGTTTGCAGAAGCTTTTGAAAGTGAGTATGTTTCACAAGGATTTGAAACAAACAGAACTATCGAAGAGACATTAAATTTAGGATGGAAGTTATTAAAGATGCTTCCTAGAACTGAACTTAAGAGAATTAGAGATGAATACCTTGAAAAATATATGCCAAGAGAGGAAGAATAGTCTATGGCAAAATTAAATGTCAATCCTACTAGAATGGAGCTTACTAGACTTAAGAAAAAGTTAGCAACATCTACAAGAAGTCATAAGCTTCTTAAGGATAAACAAGACGAATTAATGAGACAATTCATTAACCTTGTTAAATACAACAATACTTTAAGAGCAGAAGTTGAAGGACAATTAGAAGGTTCTTTAAAAGATTTCGTTATGGCAAGAGCTGTAATGAGTTCAGAGTTCTTAGAGGAAGCAGTTGCATATCCTAAAGAGCATATTTCAGTTGAAGTAGGGGAAAAGAACATTATGAGTGTAAATGTACCTGTAATGAACTTCAAGAGACAACTTGAGGGGGATGAGGGAAGCATTTATCCTTATGGTTTTGCCAATACTTCTTCAGAACTAGATGATGCAATAGCTAAGCTTTATGGAATACTTCCTAAACTACTAGAACTTGCAGAAGTAGAAAAGTCATGCCAACTTATGGCAGATGAGATAGAAAAAACTAGAAGAAGAGTTAATGCTCTTGAATATATGACAATTCCTCAATTACAAGAAACTATTAAGTATATTAGGATGAAGCTTGATGAAAATGAAAGATCAGCTACAACAAGACTAATGAAAGTTAAAAGTATGCTTGAACAAAGAGGATAGAAGAAAGAGGCACGAAAGTGTCTCCTTTTTTATTATATAGTTAAATAAGTAAGTTTATATATAATTTAAATAAGTTGTAATTTGTATAAGAATTTGGAATAAAAATGTTAAGAAAAAACTTTGTTT
>OKNP01000261.1_pt1 | contig 10218 bp, 9 predicted proteins | sample 1614151 | NCBI WGS metagenome assembly OKNP01 (sample SAMN04436909, study PRJEB24849) | human gut metagenome | biome: human gut; feature: NICU; material: stool | host: Homo sapiens | place: USA: Saint Louis, MO | collected 2012-04-23 | reverse complement strand
AGATCCATTTCAATATATTTAAACTAAAATCTCGGGATTTCTAAATTTTGAAATTTCGAGGTTTTAATATTTTTATTTAAAAAATGTACTCGATACTCAACCAATCAATAATCATACTTACCTTCAACAAATTCTTTAACATGCAGTGTTATCCCTTGATAATATGGATATTTTGTTAATCTAAATTTCTGCTTTAATGCTTCATCTCTACTATTCGACATCAAATATGCATGTTCAAGATAGCTTAAATATGCTTCGTCATTGCCACTATCTCCAAAACCTAATATTGATTTTACTGGTATATTATATTTCTTCATCAGAAATTGAGTAGCATATAGTTTTCCAGCATTTGACGGTGTGAAGTCAATATCATACGCATTTTCAGGATCACCAGCTAATGGATTGCTTCGACTAAATCTCGCTGTATAGTTTTGATCATTTGCGTATCTGACAAGTGATTCTAGGATACGCCTATCTTTGTTGTGATTACCTATTGAATGAAAATAAAAATTATAATGTGTTTCATTACCTTCAAATGCTCTTTGTGGAATAAATTCGACATTATATTGCGCAGAAATATGACGTAATATATCCTCAATATCTTCAAATAAAAATGGTTCGCTCAAGACTTTCTTTTTATATGTTTCTGATTCAACATATTCGCCATTATTCCAAGTGAACATTTTAGAACTCAAATCAGAAAAGATATGTAATGGTTTAAACGTCATATTAACTTGATCCATTTTATCCATGACACTTTGAAATGTACTTCCTGTCAACACAGCAGTCATCACTTCATTATTATTAGTTAGTTTTTCCAACAATTTTTCCATTTCTCTTAAATGACTTAAATCTTCTTCATTTGTATTATGTTTAAAATATGTTTCATCAAAATCAAACAATAATAGACGCTTTGACATACTCATTCCCCCATAATATTTTAATGAATTTATCTATAACTTAAATACACTATAAGTCTCAATTAAAAGTATAAGATCGACTATATGCTTTTCATGATTATTATATACAACTAATGAATCCCTATAAACTAAAAACATTGCTTACCACTTTTCAAAATACATGGGTCATATCCCTCGTTAAAAACTATTACTAAAAATCAAAAATATAAAAAATCAAAAAGTATGTTTTAAACTTTATAAAACGTGTTATATAAATAGTGTAATATACCACAACTTTAAAAGGAGATTGAGATATGAAACTAAAATCATTTGTTACTGCCACTTTAGCATTGGGATTATTATCAACGGTCGGAGCTGCATTACCTAGTCACGAAGCATCTGCAGATAGTAATAACGGCTATAAAGAAATGACAATGGATGGTTATCACACTGTTCCTTACACGATTTCAGTAGATGGTATTACTGCATTACATCGAACTTACTTTGTTTTTCCAGAAAATAAAAAGGTACTTTATCAAGAAATTGACAGTAAAGTAAAAAATGAATTAGCTTCTCAACGTGGTGTTACAACAGAAAAAATTAATAATGCGCAAACAGCAACGTATACACTTACTTTGAATGATGGTAATAAAAAAGTAGTGAATCTAAAGAAAAATGACGACGCTAAAAATTTAATTGATCCAAGTACAATCAAACAAATACAAATTGTAGTTAAATAATAATTTGAAAATGAAAATAGTTATACCAGGCAAACGCTGAAAAATTGCGTTTGTCTTTTTAGTTATTGAACTTGTAAATTATTGTTGTTTGCTTCTCCTGATAATAGATTGGCCTATACAATTGTAAATTCGATATGAATGTCTACCATAATTTATTATCTAAACATAACAGCAAATCTCAAATATCTAGAACACAAATAAATCCCCTCACTACCGCTAATAGTGAAGGGATTTATTTTATTACTTAGACGTATGCTCTATGACAGACATGTTTAACCGTATTAATCAACCATTTATCATTGCTAAATTTCCAAATCGAACATTATGAAGTCAATGCTTCAATTTTTATAATCCATCATTACATTTCTGCATTCATTATTCAGCTTCTCTAATTTCATCTGAAATATCTTTATAGTCAATATTTGCATTAGTGAAATCTTCATCATGAATTGGAAAATGCTGTTCAAATGTTTCTATATTTTGGATTTCTACCTTAACATCTTCTACTTCAAAATCTAAGACATGTCCGCCAAAGTTACGATCATCATTTGCAAAGTGTACATGGAATCCTGCTGATCCGATACCATGGAATAGTTCTGGTGTAAAGAACCCAACGACTGAACCTTTGACGTATGTTTCAGTTTGTTCAGGTTGTCTTCTAGCTGAATCAATTAAACGTGTATAAGGTGGCTCTTGTGCCGGCATCATACGTATATGCATTTTTTTAAATAAGCCTGAAATTTTTACTGCAGAAAATAAATTTTCACTCAACATCTTTTCCTTAATTTCTGCAAAAACTGCTTCAGAAGATTTATCTTTCGTTTCATAGCTTGTATCTGCTACGAATTTAGTTACAGTTGCATACGGTGTTAACTCGTCACCTTTTAATTCCACAAATTCTTTATGTTCATTTGCATGATAGGCTTTTCCATCTAAAAAGATGACCTCACCATTTGAACCTGTTAGTGTAGCGATACCTAAATCACCATGTTGCAATAATTCATTTATTGATGCAGTTCCTTTTAATAATCCTGCCATTAATGTGCCTAATGTACCATGTTGGTATAAAACATTAGTCATAAAATCTCCCACTCCTCTTTAACATTTATCTTTATTTTAGTTAAATACGTCAGGTAACATATTTGTTGAAAGTTTGATATTATCTTTGTAATTTACAGGTATATCAATTAATACTGGACCATCTGTTTCATAGCCCTCTTTAATTGCCGCTTCTAATTCTTCTTGATTAGTAACTCGTAAACCTTTTGCGCCAAATGATTCTGCATATTTTACAAAATCTACAGGACCGAAGTCTACACCTGATGAACGTTTATATTTCATTTCTTCTTGGAATTCAACCATATTATATTTTCCATCATTCCAAATAAGTTGGATAATGTTTAGATTTTTACGTACGGCCGTTTCTAAATCTTGTGATGAAAATAAAAAGCCTCCATCGCCAGCAACGGATACAACTTGCGTATTAGGGCGTACAAGAGCAGCTGAAATTGCCCATGGTAATGCTACACCAAGTGTTTGCATACCGTTACTAAATAATAAATGTCTTGGATTATAACTTCTGAAATTACGTGCCATCCAAATATAGTGACTACCAACATCAACTGTTACTGTAGTATCATCTGTTAATACCTTTTGCATAGATTCAATAATTTCGACTGGATGTAGAATACCTTCTTCATGTGTCGCTTTAATACCAGTTTCTTCATCAATATGTGTTCTTAGTTGTTCTAATTCATCTAAATGTTGTTGATTTATAAATGGTTCATCCACTTTTTCAGAAATCATTTCAATCGTTTTAGCAATATTACCAATCAATTCTTTTTTCGGTTGCATATAATTAGTAATTTCAGCTTGAACTTCGTCAATATTGATAATTTGTGTTTCTAATTCTTTATTCCAGTTACTAGCTTCGTATTCAATTGGATCATAACCGATTGTAACAACTAAATCACTTTTACGTAATAATTCATCACCAACTTGATTGCGGAATAAGCCCACACGTCCGAAGAAATGATTTTCTAATTCACGACTAATTACACCCGCACCTTGGAATGTTTCTACAACTGGTAAATTCGTGCGCTCAACTAATTTGCGAATGGCATTTGTTTCGTCTGCACTTGAACTTCTCATACCAGCTAATAAAACAGGAAATGATGCATTTTTAATCGCTTCAATGACATCATTAATATCTTGTTCACTCGGTACTCCTAAATTTGGTTTTTGGCAAAGTGATATCGCTTTAGATTCAACTGGTGAAGAAATCACGTCTTGCGGAATACTAATAAAACTTGCGCCATTTTTTCCTGAAGTAGCAATTCGAATTGCATTTGTCATAACTTCTGATAATGATTCAGGATCTTGTACTTCTTCACTGTATTTTGATGAATATTTTAATAGCGCAGCATTATCAATACTTTGATGCGTTAATCGTAATAAATCATTACGTTTCACTTGGCCACCTAACGCTAATACAGGATCCCCTTCAGATGTAGCTGTTAATAGTCCAGTCGTTAAATTACTTACACCAGGGCCACTTGTAACAAGTACTATACCCGGTTTGCCTGTTAATCTTCCAATACCTTGCGCCATCATTGCGGCATTTTGTTCATGACGCGTGACAATAAGTTCAGGACCATCATCAATTAAAGCATTAAATAGATAGTCAATCTTTGCACCCGGAATACCAAAAACATATTCTACCCCATTATTTTTCAAAGTATCAATAACGATATCGGCTGCAGTGTACTTTTTATCAGTCATTTATATTCATTTCCTTTCAAAATGTGTTGTGTAGATGTGTATTACATGTAATTGTATTGTGATTTGTAATCTAATGATTGTTACGCAAAATTAATGATATTTATCAAAAATTTCATTATACGATTAGATTTGTAATACATAAAAATTGCCTTCAGTACATTATATAACCTTTGTTAGATGAATAAAAATCGTTATTTGTAATACTAAGTATTCCAAAAATGCATGAGTAGATTTTGTGCAGTGTGATTATGAGGGATGTTGGATTGATTGGTGTGAAGGATTGTTACAATGTCTTTGAGTTTGGTATTTAGTCGATGGCGGTTTGAAATTGTCGTTTTATGGTGGAATGAATTTGTCGTTTTATGGAGATATAAAAATGCTGTTTTATGGCAGTTTCAAAATGGTGTTTCGATTAAAAAGTCACAGCAAGACTTAGAACTAACTGTGACTTATACATTTCATACTTATATTTATCGATTGGTTTTATAGTTATAAATGATAGAAGCAGTTCCTAAACAAATTAAGAAGATAATCATTAAATATATAGAAAAGTTATCTGTTTTAATATAAAACCTAAAAAGTAGAAACACCAGCATCGCAACAATAAAATAAACAGGAATAAAAGCTTTCTTCCAAAATATAGAATCTTTCAATTAAGTCACTCCTTATTTTGATAATACTCTTAAATCATGGATCTTGAGTTATCTTCCGGTTTTCATCCGATAGCCCTTTCCCTTGAACCACTATGATTAGAACATTATTATCCGCCCCTCCCGCAAGCTAAATGACAATTTAATAATGTACACTTTTGATTATGTAAGCATGTACAAATTATACGTGTAAATCAATAATTCATATTTGAATTTATTCTATTCCTGAGACATTAAATAAAGGAAAGTTCATTTATACTCTACACATTTCATATTCCCTACACAAACGCAAAAAAACACCTCGACATAACATCGAGGTGTTTTGTATATATCGTCCGACAATTAACGTTTTGAGAATTGAGGTGAACGACGAACTGCTTTAAAATTTGGTTTTTTACGTTCAAAAAACTTTAGGGTTTCGTACAATTGTATAGACTGTCGTAAGCCTTGATACTAAAGGATTTCTAATTTTTCCGATTGCATAGTATTGCACCAAATATCACTCAGGGGTAACTAAAGGGTAACTAAAGGGTAACTAAATAAACTGCTGTCCGGTTGTATATACTCTTGTATCGTCCGGTTATCGTCCGGTCGTAAATATATTGATTTATCAATGTTTTTATGTATATCAATAGGTTATCGTCCGGTTATCACATGATGTATTTATTAGCCTCTAAATAAATAATATCTAGTACCTGGACCTCTACCTTCGGATCCGATAATTTCTAATTTCTTTAGTTCAGCAATTAACTAAGATGTATAAATTTTTTCGAAGTCATATTGTTTCTTGAATTTCAAGTCTACTTGCTAACTTACCATCTGATAAAAATTCTACAATCTCTGTCAACTTCTGATTAGTAGGTATTTTATTTAACTTGTAATTCTTATTAAATAATACTACTCGAAAATCCGCCTCTTTACTCGAAAGCTCACAAAACCCTTGATATCACTGGTTTCTCATGATTTTTTAATATTTTTCTTTTGAGTTACTCGAAAATTTTTCTCTTTACTCGAATCCGAGTAAATAATATGTTCTCTTTGGATCATTCTTACTTGATCCATGTGTCGATATAATATTCATTTCCTCTAATTCTTTCAATCTTTTTCTAGCAGTAGGAACAGACCTTTGAATAATATTAGCAATTTTAGATGCTGTTAGTTCGCCTTGATTATATAAATGTCTCACAATTAATTCTTGTTGCTCATTTAAACTTTCAAATAATTCAGGTGTTATTATATTACTCACTCTCCCTGTTTCTCTTTTTTTCCTTGCTATTATGTTATTCTTCAAAGCTAGTTGTACTGAACTATTATTAGGCTCTGAGTATACAGGATCATCTAAAAAATATTCCTTCATTTCGTCAAATATACGTCCCACGCCCTCATTTGATTCTCTCACCCATTTATATTGAGTTAATGCTGCAGCTAATTTTGGATTCCTTGAATATCTTTCTTCTTTAATATTCTCTAACGTAACAGAAGCAGGCAGTGCACCCGGGCTACTAATTTCTAATCTGTCGTCAAACATTTTTATTCTTATATGATCGCCTTGATTATCATATCTGCGATGTACAATAGAATTTATCATTCCCTCAAACCAAGCAAATTCTGGATATTCTGGCAAAGTTACAAATCTTCCCTCTTTACCTAAAAAAGTATATTCACGTAATTGTGTATTGATAAAGGCTCTCGCTTCTCTTATTGCTACTGGCAAAGCTTTATCAAAAGTAATATCTTTTACAATGTTAAGTCTTGTCCCAGATTCTTCTTTTGTACCTTCATACCTCATAAATCGAATTCTAGCGCCTGGTAAATAAACATTGATGTTATTACTAAACAATAACAAACCTGCAACTGTCAATTTACCTTCACGCATAAATCCTCTAGCTTTTAATAATTTTTCATTATCTACGTTTGTATTAAGTAATTGCTTAAATTCATCAACTAGTTCTTCATTCACATCTTCAATACTAGAATACTCTACTAATTCTTCTTCGAATCTTCGTGAACCACGGTCGTATTCTAGATTTGTAATTTGATTGTGTGTCAGTTTTCTACTTTTATCGTTAATCCTTAAATATACTGAATCATCTTTTAAGGTGATTATGGCATCATAACTGGGTTCAATGTCGAAAACAAGAATTTCATCCATAGTTCCATCGCGTTTCTTCACTTCTATTATTTCATATGTATATTTAGGTATTCTATATAAATGTTCGAAAGGTGCTTCAATATAAACCTCTTTCTTTTTTGCTTTTGAATGATTAAATCCCGAAATTTCTCCATTATCTTCAATACCAATTACCAGTTTGCCACCTTCAGCATTTGCAAACGCACTAATGTGTTGAGCAACATCTTTAGGATTTATAGATGCCCTCTTTCGATCTAGAAGCTGTCCTTCAACCTCAGTTTGCAAATATTCAATATACTTACTACTAGTCATATATAAACCTCGCAATCTCGCATCTTATTGACTTTATTATAACATTCAATACGATATCTATCGAATATCATTACAACCTCTATCTGCTTGTCGTACGAATCCCAAAGAAAAACAAGGTCATTTCATATGGTTTCATAAAGTTTCATATCATTGAATTTTAAGCAGAATTGAAACAAATTAGTTACTCTAGGGGTAACTAAATGGTATCTAAATAACTCTATAAAAATACAAAAAACACTCTTTGGAATAATCCAAAGAGTGTTGTAAACGTTTCTTCAGTTGAACACAAATTGCTGCCGCAATTTGCGAACTCCATCTGTAAACGAACAAGTTCGCAACAGCTGCAGCTTAACGTTTTGAGAATTGAGGTGAACGACGAGCTGCTTTAAGACCTGGTTTTTTACGTTCTTTCATACGTGGGTCACGAGTAAGTAATCCAGCGCGTTTTAAAGAACCTCTGTATTCAGGATCTGCTTCTAATAATGCACGAGCGATTCCGTGACGGATAGCTTGAGCTTGTCCAGTGAAACCACCACCATGTACGTTAACTAAAACATCATAGTTACCTTTAGTTTCAGTTACATCAAATGGTTGGTTTAAGTCTAAAATTAATGATTCGAATGGTAAGTATTCGCGTACGTCACGGTTATTAACTGTGATGTTACCTTCACCTGGTACTAAACGTACACGTGCTACTGAGTTTTTACGACGGCCTGTGCCTCTATATTCAACTTGTGCCAAAGTCATTTCCTCCTTCTAATTAACCACGTAATTCGTAGTTTTCTGGTTGTTGTGCAGCGTGTGGATGTTCAGCGCCACCATATACAAATAATTTTTTACCTTGTTTTTCGCCTAAACGAGTGCTTGGTAACATACCTTTAATTGAGTTTTCAATTAAACGTTCTGGGTTAGTTCTTCTTAATTCACCAGCAGTGATTGATTTGATACCACCTGGGTGATTTGAGTGACGGTAGTATACTTTGTCAGTTTCTTTGTTACCAGTAAATTCGATTTTTGATGCATTAATAACGATTACATAATCACCAGTATCAACGTGTGGTGTGTAAGTTACTTTATTTTTACCGCGTAAGATAGATGCTACTTCTGATGATAAACGACCTAATGTTTGGCCTTCAGCATCGATAACATACCATTTGCGCTCAATGTTTGATTCATTTGCCATAAATGTTTGACGCATAATAATTGTCCTCCTAAAAAATAAATGCTTCTATTCAAGCTATAAACAGTTTCATAACCTAATAGATGATTTCATTTGTTTCATTTTTAAAACGTTTAATTTCATTTATTTTGTTAACTGTTGTTCGTTTCTGCTTATATATCTTGTAACACAATAAGTTTCCGGGGCTTATCGTGGGGTGGATATAAAACAATACCGTTAATAATCTTATAATTTCACAAGCTTTTTGTCAATGGCAATCAGTCATTTTGTAATGATTTTTTACGATGTATTTTTATATCGTTGCCAAAGTCTTTTAATAACTCATTTTCATCTAAATAAATCTTCTCTAAATATAGTCCTTCAGCCGGTGCAGTAAAAGGTACATTCTTACGATTCTTTGATTCAAGAAGCTTCGGCACATCAGAAATTTCATGTCGTCCTTTTCCAACTTCTATTAAAAATGCAACTAAGACTCGCACCATGTTATATAAAAATCCAGATCCAGTGACAATATAATCAAAGCCATCATCTGTTTTTACAATTTCACTTTGGTATAATGTTCTAACTTTGCTTTCTACTTCAGTTTTTTGCGAACAAAATCCCGTAAAATCATGTGTACCTATGAATTGTTGCGCCGCTTTGTTCATTTTGTCTAAATCCAACGTTTCAGGAATAAATGTTTTCAAACCACTTTGAAATGGATCGCGGTGTTGTGCTTGATATACTTTATATCGATAGCGTTTACCGACACAATCGTAACGACAATGAAAATCGTCATCGACTGTAACTACATTGTTGACATAAATATCATCAGGTAACGTTCGGTTCATTGCATATTGCCATTGTGACATAGGTATATTCAGCTCTGTGTCGAAATGAAAGTATTGCTGTATCGCATGTACACCTCTATCAGTCCTACTTGAAGGATGGATTCTCACATGTCTTTTATGCATGCGTTGTAATAGCTTTTCAAATTGTTGCTGTACCGTACGTCCATTTTGTTGAATTTGAAAACCTAGAAAATTATTTCCTTGATACGCAATTTCTACTAATATACGCATGAATTTACACTCCTGAATATTTTAATACGAATAAAATAATTGCAATTGGGATTATCATGATTAAAGATAACGTATCTCTCAATTGCCATTTAAGCTGTCTGTAGCTCGTTCTTTGAACATTGGCATCATAACCCCTAACTTCCATTGCGACCGCTAATTCTTCGGCGCGTTGGAAAGCTGAGATGAATAGTGGCACTAGTAATGGAATAAATGATTTAATACGTGTTGCAATGTTCCCTGAACTGATTTCAGAACCACGCGACTTTTGCGCCAAAATGATTTTATCTAACTCATCCATTAACGTCGGGATGAATCGTAACGCAATAGACATTATCATACTTAATTGATGAACTGGTAATTTAAACATCTTTAGTGGTGCAAGTAATCTTTCAAACGCATCTGTTAAATCAATTGGACTTGTCGACAGCGTCATAATCGTTGCAATCATCACAATACCAATTAAT
>OKNP01000260.1_pt1 | contig 10221 bp, 8 predicted proteins | sample 1614151 | NCBI WGS metagenome assembly OKNP01 (sample SAMN04436909, study PRJEB24849) | human gut metagenome | biome: human gut; feature: NICU; material: stool | host: Homo sapiens | place: USA: Saint Louis, MO | collected 2012-04-23 | reverse complement strand
ACCAAAGCATATGCTCACATGTCCAAAAACGTTGACAAATACTATAAAAACAAGGAAAGCAAGTCAAAAAAAGACTTGGACTTGCTGGTCAAAAACGGTTCTATTACTCAAAAACAAGCTGATGAAGCTCTTGCTAAAGAGAAGAAGAACGATGCCTCTAAGGCCGCACAAATGAAGAAATCATATGCTGACATGCAGAAGGAAAGCGAAAAGTACTTCAAGGATCGTAATGATACCGAGAGCAAGTACGAAAAGAAGAGTACCGATGCGGTCAACAAGATTTTGAAAGATCGTGCAGCTCAACGCGAGAAGCTTGTTAAAGCAGGTGCCACTAAGGAAGAGCTTGCTGGTTTTGATGCCACCACTGCGCGTAAAGTTGCGGCAGAGAAAAAGAAACTCAAAGACCAAGAAGATAAAGATCTTCAAAAGCTTCAAAATAGCCATCTTAAGACCATGAAGACTTTACAGTCGCAAGCGGATGCCAACACCTATCAAAGCTTAAAAGTCAGTGCGGGCAAGGAAAAGGACCTTTTACAGAAACTGTCAGAAGACAAGCACAAGATGGGCCAGAAAGAACTAAAGGAAGTCATCTCTACTTCGGCAAAGCAGACTAATGCTGTCGTCACTGCCGCTAACAAAACTTACAACGAAGCAAAGGACGCTGCTAACAAGAAATACAAGGCAACGACTTCTGCCGCTGAAACAGAATATTATGTCAATCACTCTATCTCAAAGTCTCAGTATGAAAAAATTGTCGGAGATGCCAAGAATCAGCGTGACGATACAATCAGTGCTGCTAAGAAGCAACGTGACGGCACTGTCAGCCATGCCAGAAAGCAACACAATGAAGTCGTTTCCGAAGCCACAAAACAAGCTGGAGAACACAAGAGTGCGGTAAACACTGAAACAGGTGATGTTAAGAGCATTTGGGATCGATTCTTGGATGGCGTTGCCGGTGTTTGGAATCACTTGATTGATGCATGGAATTGGGTAGGAAAACTTTGGGGCAAAAAGCCTTCTGGTCACTGGAATCGTTATGCCATTGGTACTGGTGGCACACGGGAAGATCAACTTGCCGTTGTTGGTGAAGAAGGATTTGAGCTGGCTCATCATCCTAGCCTTGGTATTTTTCCACTAGGCGTCCATGGCATGGAAACCACTTTCTTACCAGCCGGCACAAGCATCTTGCCTCACAACCAATCAGAAGAATTCTTGAAGATGACTAATGCATTACCCCACCACGCTACCGGTATTTTTGGTACTATCTCTGATTTATTTGATGGTGCTAAGAAAATCGCTTCTGGAGTTGGTTCAGAGATTGCGCATGCGTTCGGTAGTGCTATGAATTTCATTGATAAGGGCGTATCTGGCGCTTGGAGTTGGATTGAAGACAAGACTGGTATTAAGAAACTTGCAAGCAATGATGGTCAAAAATGGTCGTCAATGCGGTCTGATTTTGGTGGCGGGACTCTTAAAGGAATTAAGGACGGATTTTCAAACGTATTTACGTCTCTATTCCAGAAAGCCAAAGAAGATGAGACATCTGGTGGAAACTATAACCCAGAATTGATTCGGAAAGCAGCCAAAGAGATGGGATTGAGCCCATCAGACAGCTTTATCCGCATGCTTCAGGCTACTATTCAGTCTGAAAGTGGTGGTCGTAATATTGTTCAACAAATACACGATATTAACTCAGGCGGCAACGAAGCACGAGGCATCTTGCAATATACTCCTGGTACCTTTATGCATTATGCGATGCCTGGGCATACTAATATCATGAATCCTTATGACCAGTTGCTGGCCTTTTTCAATAACTCAGATTGGCAAAATAGTATTGGTAACACTGTCATTTGGGGTCATGCAAAGACTGATTGGTTGCACTCTGGTCCTCAGGGCAGTCGGCGTTTAGCCTACGGCGGAAGATTTGACAAAGCTACATCGGCTGTGGTCGGTGAGGACGGTACTGAGTATGTTGTCAATGTTACAAAAGATAACGCTGATCAGTTGCTCATGGCAGCGATAGCTGAACGTGCCAAGACTAGTTCTTCTAGTATCTTTGCCAAAGCATTACAAGGATTCAAATCATCGCAGATTCAGGCAATTAATTCAGTGCCTGACGTTCAAAACGCAATCAACAACTTTAGCACCGGAACAGCACAGCCAAAAGTAATTAATGTTCAAACCGATGTGTCGCTGAATGGCAAGAGCATGGTTAATGAAATGGCTGAGCCGTTACGCATCAAAATTGAACGAAATGGCCGTATTCAAATGTACAGGAAAGGAGTGCCATATCTACAATGACTTTAGCGATTACTTTTGGAGATACCAATATTTCTAAATGGCTTGATGGCATTTTACTTGTCACTAGAAATGTCGGGCAAAATCGTGTACCACAACTTGATCAAGTTGGTAAGTCTGATGGTAAAATGCTCTCTTACATTCGAGCTGATGAAGGCACGATTGTTGTAACGGCCATTGTTAGAACTAACGTTAATGAAAAGCGAAGATTGCTAGCTGATGCATTAACCACCTCGACACCTACCAAGCTTATATTTGCTGATGAGCCAGATATTTATTACAATGCCATTTCAACTGGACAGATCACGTTGGATGAGGCCTATCTTCACAACACGCTGACCATAACGTTCACTGTTCCCGATGGCATTGCGCACTCGGTAGCCACGCAGACGGCTGACAACATGCCATACAAGAATTATCCAGTAAATCAGCTACACAATACTGGCTTTGGTTGGAAAAATAGCAACGATTGGAATCCTAGCATATGGACTCCTGATGGCACCATAACAAATCAAGACGGCATTATCACATCCGCCAATACGAGCAAGTCTGTTATTCAGCACACTGTTAGTCAAAGCGAATCAAGCTGGATTACATCAGGAATGACAGTCACCATATCAGTTTATGTTCAAGGACAAGGCAGCGTTTCTTCAGGATATTTTAATGGCTCTGATTGGGAAGAAGATAATCAAGCCCAACAAGTTGATTCTGATGATTATGTCCAGTTAAGCTTCACGAGGGTTATCAACGCTGCTCATCTTGATGACGGCAGTCCAATATTTTCTATAAATGCTTTTTGCCCGAGCTCGACGATTCAAATAAAGCTTCTTAAGGTTGAATTAGGATCAACTGTGTCTCCTTGGTCGCCTAACCCAGCAGATCCTGAATACTATGCCGACACCATCACGGTTCATAATGGTGGCACTTATCCGGTTGAGCCAGTTATTACGGCCACTATGCACGCTGATAATGGATTTCTAGGATTTGCCAATAGTCAGGGTGGCGTTCTTCAATTTGGCAACCCTGAAGAAATTGATGGCTATACCAGCGAAGAAAGTGAAGTGGCCTTGAATTTGGCAGCCGTGCAAGGCTCACATATGGATAATCAAGCCGCCACAAACAATCCCTATTGGGGTGGTGATCCTAGTATGCCTAATGAACAGATTGGCAATGCGATTTGGACGCAGGACAGCTACGATGGCTGGAAGGTTGAGCCTAATTGGCCCAGTATTACTGGTACTCATTTGTATTGGAATGGGCCTTCAATCAAACACGATCTCGTCCAGACGCATAATGGAGACTTTAAGGGCAATCTGACTTGGGATGTCATGACGCGCTTTCAAACTGGTGTAGCACAGGTAGGTGCACTCGAAACAACGTTAGAAAGTGACGGTAAGCCAATCTTTCAGATGATACTGAAGGATAATAGCGCATTGTCTGATCAGATTTGGTGGATGTGCTACTACAAAGGTCAGCTAGTCGTCAATGAACAGTTGGATCGCAGCATTTTCACTAATGACAAGTTCATTCAGTTGGAATTACAGAAATTTGGTAATTCAGTTGTTTTCCGAGTGTCCCCATGGGTTGGCAATCAAGGACGAGAGACGACTATTACCCGTCAGTTTACCTTTGCGGACGCTGCCAATGTTGAGACCAAGCAATTTTCAGCATGGTTTATGCGAGACAAGACATGGGGCGAGTCGACTATGTATCTAATTGCGTCTATCGTCAAATGGCAGAACGTAAGCTGGTATACAGATATTAAGAATCGCTTCAGCAATGGCGATGTAATTACGGTTGATGTGGCTAATACCAAAACTTATTTCAATGGCAATGAAGATCGCACCTTGCATACATTAGGCAATCAGTGGGACAAGTTTCTTTTGCCACCCGGAGATACCATCATTCAGCTCATGCCATCAAGCTGGGCACAACCATTTGCGTGTGAAGTTGATTTGAAGGAGGCGTGGCTATAAATGGAATACTATTTCTCAGACCGAAAATTCAACATCATGGGTGTTGCACGTACAACTGGAGAAGGCGAATGGCGTGTAAGCGCTGATAGTGAAGTTAAAACAACTGATGATAGGCCTGCCATTGCCCTAACCCTGACGATTCCATTTAAGACTGAGCAAGAGCAGGCCATTGATGAAATGGCGGCTGAAAACAATTTTGTCTTATATCAGGACGAAGAAGGCAATGGACATCAAATGGTCATTGCCAGTGTTAATCACGATACATTAGCACATATTCATACAGTCATTTGTACGGATGCAGGTAACGATCTGATGAATGAAGTTGTGGGTGCTTATAAAGCTGACAAAGCCTATACTATTGCTGATTACATCCTCATGTTTACGAATGATTCTGGCTGGGAGATCGGTATTAATGAATTTCCTACAGACGTCAGAACACTTACATGGACGGATGAAGACACTTCACTCAGCCGCATTAAATCAGTCGCAAAAGATTTTGATGCAGTTCTTAGCTTTGGCTTTGTTTTTGTAGGTACGACTGCTGTAAAACGTGTTATCAACATCAGACACGAGGAAACTTCCGACAGTTTAATTTCTTTTGAGATGAACAAAGACATCAACAATATCGTAAAGACGGTTGATATATACGACATGGAAACCTCAGTGAAGGCCTATGGTGCTACACCTGACGGTTCAAACGATCCAATTAATTTGATTGGGTATAGTTGGACTGATCCAACCGGACAATTTGTACTTGACCAGTACGGATTCTTGCACGATACCATTGCTGTGCAGAAATATTCACGTTTGTTAAGCAACAACAACCCTAACCCAACACAATCTGATTGGAATCGGGTCAAAACATTTGATTCGACTACTCAGGCCACGTTATTACAAGCAGCCCTAGCAGACCTGAAAAAGTATAACCATCCAAATGTTAACTATGAAGTTGATTTGGCAAATGCGCCCTATGTGCCATTGAATCAAACGGTACACATTGTTGACGAGAACCAGAATCTATTTCTTTCTGCGAAAGTGTTGTCGGTTGAACGCAGCCGCGCTGGTCATTATACCAAGCTCACTTTAGGAGATTACGCAAATGAGCAGCCTAATTTGTATTCTGCGCTTAAGGATATGGCAGTTAAGATTGAAAATATTCCCAAGGCCATTCAATTTTATCCATGGATTCGTTACGCCGATGACGATAAAGGCACCAATATGAGTGCCTTCCCAAGTGGCAAGAAGTACATGGCTATTGTTCCCAATGCCAAGTCATCAGTCCCAAGTGACAATCCGGCTGATTATGCTGGCAAGTGGGCATTGATTCAGGGCGCTGATGGTGCTGATGGTGTTCCCGGTGCAAAGGGTGCAGATGGCCGTACAAGCTATTTTCACACCGCTTGGGCGAATGATGTAAGCGGCCAAAGCGGGTTCACAGTATCCGGTGGCGATGGCAAAAAGTACATTGGCACGTATAGCGACTTCACAAAGGCCGATAGCACCAATCCAGCAGATTACAATTGGGCGCTTTTTAAAGGCCCACAAGGTGAACGTGGCAAGCAGATTTTTAAAAGTAGTTTCGAGGATGGACCAAATGATATAGGTCGTTGGTGGTCTGATTTAAGCCCGGCACCGTCCGTTGATAATCCTCCCAAAATTGGCGATACCGTAATCACTCCCTCTGGCAACATTTTTCAAATTGATACTGTAAACGTTGGTGGTGGAGGCGGCGGTGGAACCTTTGGAGTTGGAGATGTACTTGGAAACATCAGAGGACCGCAAGGCCCTCAAGGTCCGCAAGGTGTTCCCGGAAGCAAGGATGTGCCATACACATACATTCAATTGGGCACGCCTGCTAGTCCCAAGAAAGGCGATTTGTGGTGGCATGGGACAACGCTTAACGATGCCACAGCATTGCAATACTACAATGGTACAGCTTGGGTTGATCAAAGTATTCAGCAAGCAGTGCTTAGCATCAAAAAGCTGCAATCGATTGAGGTTGACAGCTCAACCTTTAATTCTCCTGACATTAATTCGCCTTTCAGCCATGTTCAGATTGACGGCGCCAAGAGTTCTGGCAACCTTGAACTTAAAGATGCTAATCTAAGTATACTGGGCAACATCGAAGACAATAATGGTAATCCCAACGGTCAATACTACAAATCACTTTTGAGTCCAAACGGTATGTTCAACTACATCACGACACCCGATCAAAAGGGAAGCATGTCGTCAGTTGCACTCCAACGTGGTGCACTTCAGTTACAAACGCTGATCAGTGACCCCAGTGCCGCTACAAAAAAATATATTCAGTCTGAATTCACTTCAAAAGACAACGTGACATTTTTCCATGTTGATACAACCCCAGCAAAAAATATTGATATTGATTGGGCATATATTTACTACACAAGACGTGGCAATTTAGTGACCGTCAACTTTCAATTTCACACAATAGCTAATCAGTACAATTATTTGAGGCTCGCAGATATTAGACCTGGTTACACACCTTATTTGAAAGACAAAGTTGTTGCAAACTGTTCTAACTTTTCAAATCCAAGTAGTTCGTCAGCTATCTATTCAAGTACACCTAGTGGTGGGACTGTGGGATGGTATGGTGCTCTTACTCATGACTTTGGTAGTTGGGGAGGATCTGTTTCTTACCTAACCTTAGATGACTATCCAACGGGGGATACATTTTTTAACTAGGAGGCAATTATGAAATTAAAAGTGTGGACGGATAGCAATAATCGGCTGCTTAGTTGGGCATATGCTGATGAAAACAGACCATTAGGGCCAACCGATGAAGGATTCGAGGTTATTGAAGTTGACGATGCTGTTGGCTTGTATGAGAACCATGCCAGCGTTATTGACGGCCAAGTCGTTCCTGATACTGGCTATGATCCAGACACTGCCAGTCCTACACCTGAGCCATCTGAAGCTGACTTAGCAAATGCTGAAACTATGAAGACGGTTGCTAGTCTAACTGTGTCAAACGCAGCTTTGATAAAGCAGGTGGCAACATTGACCAAGGAGGCAAAATCGTGAACGCATATAAACCATTGATTATCAGTTACTATCAGCAAGGGATCTACAACAAGGATGACTTAGCCTTATTCGTGAGTGTCGGATGGATTAGCCAAGCAGAAGTAGATGAGCTTGTTAAGCAAGTCGCCAGCAAAAGCTAGCGGCTATTTTTATGGAAGGAAGTATAAAGATGTGGATTTCAAGAGTTGGATAGATATGTTTGTGGAGTTGGGTGGTGGAGCTTTGTTTGGTTGGTTTGCAAGCCAATGGCGCATGCATCGAAAGCATGGAAAGGCAATTGATTCAGGCCTTGTCGGTTTGCTTCATCATGAGGTTTACATGCTGTGTAACCATCATATCGAGGTGGGGTATATCAGCACGGACGACTTGGACGATCTTAATTACCTTTTCCGCAGCTACAAAGCACTGGGCGGTAACGGCACAGGTGAAGCACTGTATAACAAAGTTTTGCAACTTCGGATTAAAAACTGAAAGGAATGTTCAGCATGAAGATTAATTGGAAAGTACGAGTATTGAGCGTCAAATTCTGGCTGGCCGTTGTGCCAGCTTCTTTGTTGGTGATTCAAACGGTAGCGGCAGTCTTCGGTTACAACTGGGACTTTGCTAGTTTGGGTAAGGAACTCACTGCAGTGGTCAACGCAGTATTTGCACTGTTGACCATTGTGGGGGTTGCCGTTGACCCAACCACAGAGGGCGTCAGCGACAGCCAACAGGCGTTAGCTTACCCGGCACTCATTACCACCAAGGCAGCTAAGATCAAGGCGCTAGAGGATCAGATTAAGGCACTGCAAGCGGATAAAGAGACCGATCAGGCAGCTTTAGAAGCTGCTAGTTCTGCGGCTCCCGCTGTCGCTCCGGCATCTTCAGCAGCACCAGAACCAGCATCTGCAGCACCAGCAGCTAGTCAGGAGGCAAAATAATGGTCTTACATGGTATTGATGTTGCATCTTATCAGCAGGGCATTGGCATTAGCGGCATGACCGCGGATTTCGTCATTGCAAAGGCAACCGAAGGGACAACCTATTTGAATCCGGCTTTTGCCGATCAGGTCAAGCAGACGTTGACATCAGGCAAGTTGCTTGGCGTCTATCACTTTGCAAGCGTTGGTAATGCACGGGATCAGGCCGCTTACTTTTTGAGCCAAGTCGGTGCATATGTTGGAAAGGCTGTCTTAGTGCTTGACTTCGAAGGGCCAGCAGTAAGTCAGGGCGTTGGCTGGGCGAAGCAGTGGCTGGATTACGTCAAAGCTAAGACCGGTGTGGCACCGATGATCTACATGGGTCTTTCGGACGAAAACCGTCTTGATTGGTCAAGTGTTGCTAGCACGTATGGCTTGTGGGTTGCCCAGTACAACAATTACAATGCGGTTAATGGCTATCAGCCTCGCGATATGTATGGCAGTACACGGAACTGGCCAGATCCTGCTATTTTCCAGTACACTTCCGTGGGCAGATTGTCTGGCTGGGCTGGCAACCTTGATCTCAATGTATTCTACGGCGATCGTGCAGCATGGGCTGCTTATGCTGGTCAGGGTGCCAGCTCTCTGCCAACACCACCAGCTCCGCAACTGTCTGTTAAAAAGGTAAACGTAAGCTACGGTCTGCATGTACTCGGTGGCGGGTGGCTTGATGAAGTCACTAACTTTGGCGCTGGTGACAACGGGTTTGCTGGATTGCCAAATCATCAGCATGATCTGCTGTACATCAAAGTTGATCATGGTAGCGTTAAGTATCGCGTTCACACAGTCAAGAGTGGTTGGCTGCCTTGGGTAACCAAAGGCAATCGCAACGATACGGTCAACGGCTGTGCCGGTATTGCTGGTGAAGCGATTGATGGAGTTCAGATCATCTTTCTTACTCCTGCTGGTGAGTCGTACCAGCAAGCGTATTACCGCAGTCAGACGACACAACGGGCTGGCTGGCTCGGCGTTGTATGTGATGATGGCACGAGTTTGCCACAGTACACAGACACATACGCCGGCATGTTTGGAGAACCGCTTGATCGTTTGCAAATCAGCATTAGTTCGATCAATCCGTTTTAAGTACATTACAAAAAGTCCTCTGCTCGCTAACGCGGGTGGAGGGCTTTTTTTACGCTCACAAAAGTTGACAAATAAGTAGAAAAGAGGCAATATGTTTACGTACACCGGTGCATGTAAACGAACGATCATGGAGGACTGTTATGGATACGTTATTGTCATCCTACTTGAAGAAAACACTAGATTCCCGCATTCCGGGTTTTTTTGCTGCAGGTGTGAAACGGGGATATAGTTTAAGCGACGAATTGAAATCTCGAGAGTCCATTTTGCAACTGTTTGAAGCCCAGAATGCTTATGGTATGCTTAGACACGTTTGTGTTGATATTGCCATTCAGAATGAAGCAAAAAGATTAGGGCTTGGCATTACCGTCGAACAAAAGCGCGTTTCAAAAAATGGATATACATATCCTGTACTATTTAATGATAACGCAGTTTTTACTCTGCATAAGACACGCTCAAAAAAAGCAATGCCAACGAGTGCTTGGAATCGAAAAAATAGAAGTTTTCTCAATAGAGAAATTTCACTATTTGATGATTTTGATAAGCCTTATTCAGAAGAAAAAAGCGTTCCATATCTGATGGTGACGTACGGCGGCTTGAATTATAAGCTGAGCTATGTTCAAATTGGGTTACCGAATGTAGGCGCAACTCGGTGGATAGATACAGTCGATATTTCAAATGCGCTTGCAACTGTTAAACCACTTGATGTTGGTGGTAGGAAAAAGCTTAAGTTGGCGTTTAATGATCGCGTAGAACAAATGTTAGAAGGGGAGAAGACAAATGACGGAGGCCAAGTTTAATCCCGGTCAGTTGAAGAAAGCCAGACTTATGCGTGGATATACTATGGCAGATTTAGCTAATATGACA
>OKNP01000247.1_pt1 | contig 10648 bp, 8 predicted proteins | sample 1614151 | NCBI WGS metagenome assembly OKNP01 (sample SAMN04436909, study PRJEB24849) | human gut metagenome | biome: human gut; feature: NICU; material: stool | host: Homo sapiens | place: USA: Saint Louis, MO | collected 2012-04-23 | reverse complement strand
TTATGACACCATTAAAGCCAATTGGTGTCGATGTAGAAATTAAATCGGGTATTGGTCCAGTGATTCATAATCCTATCAAAACAATTCAAGATGTTGAGAAACTTTCTCAAATAGACCCCGAACGAGATGTACCATATGTATTAGATACAATTAAACTTTTAACAGAAGAAAAGTTAAATGTACCGCTAATAGGATTTACTGGGGCACCATTTACATTAGCGTCATATATGATTGAAGGCGGACCATCAAAAAATTACAATTTTACAAAAGCGATGATGTATAGAGATGAAGCAACATGGTTTGCTTTAATGAATCATTTAGTTGATGTATCTGTTAAATATGTAACAGCTCAAGTCGAAGCAGGTGCCGAATTGATTCAAATTTTCGATTCATGGGTAGGTGCATTAAATGTCGAGGATTACAGACGTTACATTAAACCGCATATGATTCGATTAATCAGTGAGGTTAAAGAAAAACATGATGTGCCGGTAATTTTATTCGGTGTAGGTGCCAGTCACTTAATCAATGAATGGAATGATTTGCCGATTGATGTATTAGGTCTAGATTGGAGAACGTCTATTAATCAGGCTCAACAATTAGGCGTTACTAAAACATTACAAGGGAATTTAGATCCATCAATTTTATTAGCACCATGGAATGTCATTGAAGAGAGATTGAAACCAATATTAGATCAAGGTATGGAGAACGGTAAACACATCTTTAATTTAGGACACGGTGTTTTCCCAGAAGTGCAACCAGAGACGTTACGTAAAGTAAGTGAATTCGTACACACATATACACAAAGATAATCATAGTATTACATTGAAGACATGAAAGATAATTCATTTAAAGGAAGGTATTATCAATGACTAAAAAAATGGGATTATTAGTTATGGCTTATGGCACACCTTATAAAGAAAGTGACATAGAGCCATATTATACAGATATTAGACATGGTAAACGTCCATCTGAAGAAGAACTTCAAGATTTGAAAGATAGATATGAATTTATAGGTGGTTTATCACCATTAGCAGGTACAACAGATGACCAGGCTGATGCGCTAGTTTCAGCATTAAATAAAGCATATGCAGATGTTGAATTTAAACTATACTTAGGATTAAAACATATTTCGCCATTTATCGAAGATGCGGTTGAACAAATGCACAAAGATGGTATTACTGAAGCAATCACTGTAGTACTAGCACCACATTATTCTTCATTTTCAGTAGGATCATATGACAAACGTGCTGATGAAGAAGCTGCAAAATATGGTATTCAACTTACACATGTGAAACATTATTATGAACAACCTAAATTTATTGAATATTGGACGAATAAAGTCAACGAAACATTAGCTCAAATACCGGAAGAGGAACATAAAGACACGGTATTAGTTGTTTCGGCACATAGTTTGCCAAAAGGATTAATCGAAAAGAATAATGATCCATATCCACAAGAACTAGAACATACTGCGCTTTTAATTAAAGAACAATCTAATATTGAACATATCGCGATTGGTTGGCAATCTGAAGGTAATACAGGTACACCTTGGTTAGGGCCAGATGTACAAGATTTAACACGTGATTTATATGAAAAACATCAGTATAAAAACTTTATATATACGCCAGTAGGTTTTGTATGTGAGCATTTAGAGGTGCTTTATGACAATGATTATGAATGTAAAGTTGTTTGCGATGATATTGGCGCGAATTATTATCGTCCAAAAATGCCGAATACACATCCATTATTTATCGGTGCAATTGTTGATGAAATCAAGTCTATATTTTAATGACGAAAGAAGCGTGAAACGTTGTGACTAAATCAGTGGCTATTATAGGAGCGGGGATAACAGGTTTATCAAGTGCATATTTTTTAAAACAGCAAGATCCTAATATTGATGTAACCATCTTTGAAGCATCGAATCGTCCGGGGGGAAAGATTCAATCGTATCGTAAAGATGGTTATATGATTGAACTAGGGCCTGAATCTTATTTAGGTAGAAAAACGATCATGACAGAATTAGCGAAAGATATTGGATTAGAACAAGATATTGTTACAAATAAGACTGGACAATCTTATATTTTTGCGAAAAACAAATTGTATCCTATTCCAGGTGGATCAATTATGGGAATTCCGACAGATATCAAACCGTTTGTGACAACTAAATTAATTTCACCACTTGGAAAGTTAAGAGCAGGGTTAGATTTACTTAAAAAACCTACTCAAATGCGGGATGGTGACATTTCTGTTGGTGCATTTTTCAGAGCAAGATTAGGTAATGAGGTACTTGAGAATTTAATTGAGCCTTTAATGGGTGGTATTTATGGTACGGATATTGATAAATTAAGTTTGATGAGTACGTTTCCTAATTTTAAAGAAAAGGAAGAGGCATTCGGAAGTCTGATAAAAGGTATGAAGGATGAGAAAAATAAGCGTCTGAAACAAAGACAATTATATCCTGGCGCACCAAAAGGACAATTCAAACAATTTAAGCATGGTTTAAGTTCATTTATTGAAGCATTAGAACAAGATGTGAAAAATAAAGGTGTGACAATACGCTACAATACGTCAGTGGATGATATTATTACATCTCAAAAGCAATATAAAATTGTATACAGTAATCAACTAGAAGATGTATTCGATGGAATATTAGTGACAACACCTCATCAAGTCTTTTTGAATTGGTTCGGGCAAGATCCAGCATTTGATTACTTTAAAACGATGGATAGTACGACTGTTGCAACTGTTGTATTGGCATTTGATGAAAAAGACATTGAAAACACTTATGATGGTACTGGCTTCGTGATTGCGAGAACGAGTGATACAGACATTACCGCATGTACTTGGACATCGAAAAAATGGCCATTTACTACACCGGAAGGTAAAGCATTGATTCGTGCGTATGTAGGTAAACCAGGTGATACTGTGGTTGATGATCATACAGATAATGAATTAGTATCGATTGTACGTAGAGATTTAAGTCAAATGATGACATTTAAAGGTGATCCTGAATTTACAATTGTCAATCGTTTGCCGAAAAGTATGCCACAGTACCATGTTGGTCACATTCAACAAATTAGGCAGATTCAAGCACATATTAAACAAACATATCCACGACTTAGAGTAACTGGTGCATCTTTTGAAGCGGTTGGACTACCTGATTGTATTACACAAGGTAAAGTTGCTGCTGAAGAAGTAATCGCAGAGTTGTAAGTTAATTGTGGACTGGGGCGCCAGTGAAGTATCTTTTATATTTTTTAATGGATGGAAATTCGATAATATTGGAATTGTTATAAAGAATATATACGCATAGTAATATTGGTTTCTAAATTTGATAGAAAAGATGACAAAGCACTTTAATATGAAATGTCACTTTGAGATATAAACATTTCTATTTAAGGTGCTTTTATTTTACAATTATAGATGAGTATTCAATTTTTAAAATGAGAAAGAAATAGTAAGTTGAAAGGAGAGAATGTGATGACAGATGTAATCATTGTACATTCTATGCATGGAAATAGTAGAAATCACTGGTATCAGTGGCTAAAACATAATTTGACTTTAGAAGGGTACCATGTAACATTATTTAATTTTGAATCACCTGAAACGAAGACAGTGGATCAGTGGATTGAGGCTATGACGAAACAAATTAACGTTCGAAAGAAAGATACATATTTTGTAACGCATGGTTTAGGTTCAATTACAGCTTTAAAATATATTGAAATGATTGATCAGCCGATAGAAGGCTTTTTTAGTATTGCAGGTTTTAAAGAAGATGCTGAAAAGATTGATTTAGATATCGACTTAAGTAATGTGACAATTGACTACGATAACATTAAGAAGAAAGTCGATCATTTTTATGGATTGAGTTCTAAAAATGATAAATACGTTTCATATAAAGAGACACAACGGTTAATGAATGCATTAGAGGGGAACTTGCGAATCGTGGAAGATGGAGGGCACTTCTTAGAAGAAGATGGCTTTGAAACATTTACAGCGTTGCAAGATCGAATGCAAGATTATATGACACGATAGGTAATGTTTGGTTGCTATGTATTGTGTTATGTGTGTCAGTACGAAGCATAGCACTTTAGTGAAAAAGATTATAATTATATTTTAATAGGTTAGAGGTGTAGGCATTATAAAATTTATGATTCCTACATCTTTTTCAATAGTTCATGAGTAATTATGACAACTATTAGACACTTATATGATAAAAGGGAAGAAGAAGCGTTTTTTTACACAAAAAACTTTCAAAATGTCGTTGACGTACACTACAAAAATGAATATACTAATATTTGTGTTCAACAGAGAACATGTTGCTACGATATTTAAGTAATTATTTAAGAAATAATATTTAAATTAAATTCAAAAAGTTCTTGACTTTAGGTTTTTAAATATGGTATATTAACTAGGTAATTCAAAATAATATTAGCGCGGGATGGAGCAGTTCGGTAGCTCGTCGGGCTCATAACCCGAAGGTCGGTGGTTCAAATCCGCCTCCCGCAATATTTTATAGGTCTCGTAGTGTAGCGGTTAACACGCCTGCCTGTCACGCAGGAGATCGCGGGTTCGATTCCCGTCGAGACCGTACAAATGCCTATCCAAGAGGATAGGCATTTTTTTACGTTTAAAATTATATCAATTGAAGACAAATGGACGAATGATAAACAAAATGATTTATCTATTCGTCCATTTTATTTATAATGTATAAACTTCTGGTAATTCAGTTGCAATGTATTAAAGACAAATGTAGAAAACAAATTCTTTAATTAGATTACCATGTGCCTTGATTAACATACTTTTTCATAGTGATAGACCAAAAGAGCCCACTTAACATAAATATAATAGTATTTATTTTCCTCACATCCACACCAATAGGAATCCCGATTTTTTCGCACCTTTAATAATATAAAAATGATTTCGTGGTCATATTATAGGGAAAGACTAATTATTATCACAATCCGCCGTGAGAAACTAATAAAAAATATTAATATATAAGTTTATATTGGAAAATAGAATTAATAGCTTATAAATGGTAAATTATATAATAGGTTACTATACGTTATAAGACGGAAAATGCGCACAATAACAAAAATAGTAAGCGACATCCTGTGATTTTTTACACAAACATAAACGATAAAGAACAAAAAATGATAAAATAATATTAATGATTTAAGAAAAGAGGTTTATGCAAATGGCTAGAAAAGTTGTTGTGGTTGATGATGAAAAACCGATTGCTGATATTTTAGAATTTAACTTAAAAAAAGAAGGATACGATGTGTACTGTGCATACGATGGTAATGATGCAGTCGACTTAATTTATGAAGAAGAACCAGACATCGTATTATTAGATATCATGTTACCTGGTCGTGATGGTATGGAAGTATGTCGTGAAGTGCGCAAAAAATACGAAATGCCAATTATAATGCTTACTGCTAAAGATTCAGAAATTGATAAAGTGCTTGGTTTAGAACTAGGTGCAGATGACTATGTAACGAAACCGTTTAGTACGCGTGAATTAATCGCACGTGTGAAAGCGAACTTACGTCGTCATTACTCACAACCAGCACAAGACACTGGAAATGTAACGAATGAAATCACAATTAAAGATATTGTGATTTATCCAGACGCATATTCTATTAAAAAACGTGGCGAAGATATTGAATTAACACATCGTGAATTTGAATTGTTCCATTATTTATCAAAACATATGGGACAGGTAATGACACGTGAACATTTATTACAAACAGTATGGGGCTATGATTACTTTGGCGATGTACGTACGGTCGATGTAACGATTCGTCGTTTACGTGAAAAGATTGAAGATGATCCGTCACATCCTGAATATATTGTGACGCGTAGAGGCGTTGGATATTTCCTCCAACAACATGAGTAGAGGTCGAAACGAATGAAGTGGCTAAAACAACTACAATCCCTTCATACTAAACTTGTAATTGTTTATGTATTACTGATTATCATTGGTATGCAAATTATCGGTCTGTATTTTACAAATAACCTTGAAAAAGAGCTGCTTGATAATTTTAAGAAGAATATTACGCAGTACGCTAAACAATTAGAAATTAGTATTGAAAAAGTATATGACGAAAAGGGCTCCGTAAATGCACAAAAAGATATTCAAAATTTATTAAGTGAGTATGCCAACCGTCAAGAAATTGGAGAAATTCGTTTTATAGATAAAGACCAAATTATTATTGCGACGACGAAGCAGTCTAACCGTAGTCTAATCAATCAAAAAGCGAATGATAGTTCTGTCCAAAAAGCACTATCGCTAGGACAATCAAACGATCATTTAATTTTAAAAGATTATGGCGGTGGTAAGGACCGTGTCTGGGTATATAATATCCCCGTTAAAGTCGATAAAAAGGTAATAGGTAATATTTATATCGAATCAAAAATTAATGACGTTTATAACCAATTAAATAATATAAATCAAATATTCATTGTTGGTACAGCTATTTCATTATTAATCACAGTCATCCTAGGATTCTTTATAGCGCGAACGATTACCAAACCAATCACCGATATGCGTAACCAGACGGTCGAAATGTCCAGAGGTAACTACACGCAACGTGTGAAGATTTATGGTAACGATGAAATTGGCGAATTAGCTTTAGCATTTAATAACTTGTCTAAACGTGTACAAGAAGCGCAGGCTAATACTGAAAGTGAGAAACGTAGACTGGACTCAGTTATCACCCATATGAGTGATGGTATTATTGCAACAGACCGTCGAGGACGTATTCGTATCGTCAATGATATGGCACTTAAGATGCTTGGTATGGCGAAAGAAGACATCATCGGTTATTACATGTTAAGTGTATTAAGTCTTGAAGATGAATTTAAACTTGAAGAAATTCAAGAGAATAATGATAGTTTCTTATTAGATTTAAATGAAGAAGAAGGTCTAATCGCACGTGTTAACTTTAGTACGATTGTGCAGGAAACAGGATTTGTAACGGGTTATATTGCTGTGTTACATGACGTGACTGAACAACAACAAGTTGAACGTGAGCGTCGTGAATTTGTTGCCAATGTATCACATGAGTTACGTACACCTTTAACTTCCATGAATAGTTACATTGAAGCACTTGAAGAAGGTGCATGGAAAGATGAGGAACTTGCGCCACAATTTTTATCTGTTACCCGTGAAGAAACAGAACGAATGATTCGACTTGTCAATGACTTGCTACAGTTATCTAAAATGGATAATGAGTCTGATCAAATCAATAAAGAAATTATCGACTTTAACATGTTCATTAATAAAATTATTAATCGACATGAAATGTCTGCGAAAGATACAACATTTATTCGAGATATTCCGAAAAAGACGATTTTCACAGAATTTGATCCTGATAAAATGACGCAAGTATTTGATAATGTCATTACCAATGCGATGAAATATTCTAGAGGCGATAAACGTGTCGAGTTCCACGTGAAACAAAATCCACTTTATAATAGAATGACGATTCGTATTAAAGATAATGGTATCGGTATTCCTATCAATAAAGTCGATAAAATATTCGACCGATTCTATCGTGTAGATAAGGCACGTACGCGTAAAATGGGTGGTACTGGATTAGGACTAGCCATTTCGAAAGAGATTGTGGAAGCGCACAATGGTCGTATTTGGGCAAACAGTGTAGAAGGTCAAGGCACATCTATCTTTATCACACTTCCATGTGAAGTCATTGAAGACGGTGATTGGGATGAATAATAAGGAACATATTAAATCTGTCATTTTAGCGCTACTCGTCTTGATGAGTGTCGTATTGACATATATGGTATGGAACTTTTCGCCTGATATTGCAAATGTCGACAATACAGATAGTAAGAAGAGTGAAACGAAACCTTTAACGACACCTATGACAGCCAAAATGGATACAACTATTACGCCATTTCAGATTATTCATTCGAAAAATGATCATCCAGAAGGTACGATTGCGACGGTATCTAATGTGAATAAACTGACGAAACCTTTGAAAAATAAAGAAGTTAAGTCCGTGGAACACGTTCGTCGTGATCATAACTTGATGATTCCAGGTTTGAGCAGTGATTTTACATTATTCGATTTTACGTATGATTTACCGTTATCAACATATCTTGGCCAAGTACTGAACATGAATGCGAAAGTACCAAATCATTTCAATTTCAATCGTTTAGTTATTGATCATGATGCTGATGATAATATCGTGCTTTATGCTATAAGCAAAGATCGCCACGATTACGTAAAATTAACAACTACAACGAAAAATGATCATTTTTTAGATGCATTAGCAACAGTGAAAAAAGATATGCAACCATACACAGATATCATCACAAACAAAGATACAATTGATCGTACGACGCATGTTTTTGCACCAAGTAAACCTGAGAAGTTAAAAACATATCGCATGGTATTTAACACGATTAGTGTTGAGAAAATGAATGCTATACTATTTGACGATTCAACCATCGTTCGTAGTTCAAAGAGTGGTGTTACAACCTACAACAATAATACAGGTGTCGCAAACTATAACGATAAAAATGAAAAATACCATTATAAAAACTTGTCCGAAGATGAAGCAAGTTCAAGCAAAATGGAAGAAACGATTCCAGGAACCTTTGATTTTATTAATGGTCATGGTGGTTTCTTAAACGAAGATTTCAGATTGTTTAGTACGAATAATCAGTCAGGCGAGCTAACATATCAACGTTTCCTTAATGGTTATCCAACGTTTAATAAAGAAGGCGCTAATCAAATTCAAGTCACTTGGGGTGAAAAAGGCGTCTTTGATTATCGTCGTTCGTTATTGCGTACCGACGTTGTTTTAAACAGTGAAGATAATAAAACGTTGCCGAAATTAGAGTCTGTACGTTCAAGCTTAGCGAACAATAGTGATATTAATTTTGAAAAAGTAACGAATATCGCTATCGGTTACGAAATGCAAGATAATCCGGATCATAATCACATTGAAGTGCAGATTAACAGTGAACTCGTACCACGCTGGTATGTAGAATATGATGGCGAATGGTATGTTTATAACGATGGGAGGCTTGAATAAATGAACTGGAAACTGACGAAGACGCTTTTCATTTTCGTGTTTATTCTTGTCAACATCGTGTTAGTATCGATTTATGTTAATAAAGTCAATCGCTCACACATTAATGAAGTTGAGAGTAATAATGAAGTTAATTTTCAGCAAGAAGAAATTAAAGTACCGGCTAGTATTTTAAATAAATCAGTTAAAGGCATACAATTAGAACAAATTACGGGGCGTTCAAAAGACTTTAGTTCTAAAGCTAAGGGCGATTCGGATTTGACCACATCAGATGGTGGAAAATTATTAAATGCAAACATTAGCCAATCAGTAAAGGTCAGTGACAATAACTTAAAAGATTTGAAAGATTATGTTAACAAACGTGTGTTCAAAGGTTCAGAATATCAATTAAGTGAAATTAGTTCTGGTTCTGTAAAATACGAACAAACGTATGATAATTTCCCGATTTTGAATAATAGTAAAGCGATGTTGAACTTTAATATAGAAGATAACAAAGCGACTAGTTATAAACAATCAATGATGGATGACATTAAGCCTACAGATGGTGCAGATAAGAAGCATCAAGTGATTGGTGTGAGAAAAGCAATCGAGGCATTATATTATAATCGTTACTTGAAAAAAGGTGATGAAGTCATTAATGCTAGACTCGGTTACTACTCAGTCGTGAATGAAACGAATGTTCAATTGTTACAACCAAACTGGGAAATTAAAGTGAAGCATGACGGTAAGGACAAAACGAATACTTACTATGTCGAAGCGACAAATAATAACCCTAAAATTATTAATCATTAATATGAATCGTAATAAGCTAGCATTGCAAGCTCATCATATGTGAGAAGCGGTGCTAGCTTTTTGCTGGTATGGTTTATTATGGCTGACGTTTTTGCGTCCTAACATGCGCATTTATTCATGTATTAAGTAGAACCGTATTGTAAAATTAACGTAACTGCTATTTTAAAAACTTTAGTATTTGTCTAATCATTGTTATAATAATTAGGACATTCATTGCACGTGATTATCAAAATTTAATTATAAGAGACCGGTCGATGAACTAAAGTTACATAATAGGAAAGGTATACAAAACAGCTAATATACTGATAGTTTCTGTAGGGAAAATCGTATATTTGCACTGATGTATATTGCAGTCATATAGAGAGAATGACTGCTTAAATAGAAAGGATGAGCCGCTTGATACGCATGAGTGTATTAGCAAGTGGTAGTACAGGTAACGCCACTTTTGTAGAAAATGAAAAAAATTATCAGTATATGGATATAACATACTATATGCAAAGTTAGCTTTTGAATAATATACTTCTTTACCAAATAATAATTGTAATGCATTTGAAATCCATACATTCCTCATAGCTTGCATAATATCACCTATAGGTAAATCATCATCAAATTTTCTAGCATCTCTAATAAACTGTTTTGTTATATCTAAAAATTTTTTTCTATCCTCTACATCCATTTTTTCTAACTTAAAAATATTTTCTTTTTCCAATGTCTTTTGTAAGAAAACCTCGCCCTTTTTTACCCACATTTTTCTCAATACAGCATCACTTGGATACCTCTCTAAATGAACTGAT
>OKNP01000239.1_pt1 | contig 10760 bp, 12 predicted proteins | sample 1614151 | NCBI WGS metagenome assembly OKNP01 (sample SAMN04436909, study PRJEB24849) | human gut metagenome | biome: human gut; feature: NICU; material: stool | host: Homo sapiens | place: USA: Saint Louis, MO | collected 2012-04-23 | reverse complement strand
GCGCGGTTAGGGATCGGAGTGTAAGTGGCCTTGGGCGTGATGGCCCGGTTTTGGCCATTGCGACCAAGGTCCTTACACGCAGGTTTCTGGCCCTGTGAGCGCGTTATGGAAAGTGAGCGCGAGCCAGCCCAGTTAGAAACCGTAGTGTAAGCGGCCTCAGACGTGATGGTCGCTCTTTGACCATTGCGACCAAGGTCCTTACACGCAGATCCCTGCGCTGGGGAGCGCGTTATGGTGAGCGTGAACAGGGCCGCTTAGAAACCGGAGTGTAGGTCAGATCTCTAGCCCTATAAACGCGTTATGGCAAACGCACTACAGTCTTGAATAACCATCACATTCAAAAATGGATGCCTACGCAAAATCAACTACAAATTAATATTCCACCACTGAAAACACGCAGCAATGGAACAACCAACTAGTCGGTACCTTTATGCAACACACTCGACTGATGCGGTAAGTCATAGCCGTCACGGGACGAAAAAAGCCCCTTGATCGAATCCGATCAAGGGGCGACGGTGCGCGTTACCACCCTTATTCGTGTTAATTTAACATTAACACCTCAACAGTACCAAAACTGATACCTGGCATCATAACGGGTGCACCCGTCTCAATGGCGTGAACCACTGAAAAGCTATTTGGAGCTCATCTTCACCGATTAGCCGATCACCTGCTCACACTGTCCAGGCTCGCTGTCGATCTGCGCTTCGGTTACTCTTCTCCGCAAAGCAATGTGTTTGTCATAAATTGAATTCATCATAACACCGCGATAAGCCATGTCAAGAACAACTTCACCCTCGCTATTATTCTTGTTATGATTTGATCAGACCATGATTTATGGAGGTGCACTATGGGAACTACCTTTTTTGCTTATTCCGTGCTAACCCAGCAGAACAGTTGGCAAAGCACCTTACGTTACACCATTATTTTAATCGGTGCCTTGCTTATTATTGCCTATCTTCTGTATTTTTTACGCCACAAACGCAGAAACAAATACCGCGATCTTTTGGTGTTAGTTGCCTTAGTTGAACTCCTGACCATCGGCATCCAAGTTCGCGATCTTCAGGCTAGTCGAACGGCCAACGCTGATTCCCAAGCCGTTGCCACCCTGTTACGCAGCGTGGCAACCCAAAAGCATGTCGCCACCCGTCAGCTTTATGCCAACAGCAATACTGTTCACACCGGCATGCTGATCACGATCGGCCGCTCCACAAAAGAAATGTACACCGTCACAATTAATGCCGATAATAACAGTTACCAGTTATCTAAAACGACCTTGATTGTGCCAAAAGCTCAGTTCATCACTAAATAAGGAGATTCATATGCGACTTTTTCAGGATCCATACTTTGTGACGGCAATGAAGCTGCTTTTGGGCTTCATTGTCTTCATCGCGCAAATCAAGCTCACCGGTAAAGGTAATCTCGCACCGGCAACCATTGTCGATCAAATGCAGAATTACGTTCTTGGCGGCATCATCGGCGGCGTTATTTATAATACCGATATCGGTCTGTTGCAGTTTGTTAACGTACTGCTGATCTGGACGTTAATCGTTTTCAGCACTAAATACCTGACGAACCATAATCGTTGGCTCAAACGGGTGATTGATGGCGAACCGTTATTAGTCGTTCAACATGGTCAAATCAAAGTGGATACCGCCACACAGGTAGGCTTGTCTGCTAACGACCTTGCTTATAAACTACGAGCTGCCGGCGTCAATGATTTACGCGATGTTCGCCAGGCTTATCTTGAACAAAATGGCCAGTTAAATGTCATTTTCAAAGGCGACGAAACCATCAAATATCCACTCATTTTAGATGGGCAAATTGACCCGGCCGCACTTGACGCCATTGACCATGATGAGAAATGGCTTAAGGCTCGCTTGGCAGAGCAAGGATACGAACCCGGTGATGTCTATATGGCCAGTTTTCTTGGTGGACGCGTTGTTGTGTCACCATACGATCGCACCTAACCGTGAGTCTCACCAGAGAAAAGCATCTACCGCTTGGGCGACCTTAGGATTCTCATGTAATGCGCTGTGTTGGGCATCGCGACCGAAGTATTCTCTTTCTCGGTAACCGGCTGCGCGTGGGCTAACCAGATATCGTAACGATCGCGATGAGTTGTTGCTAACCCGCCCATCCGAATCGGAACCATCGCGAAGATCACCGTAGATATTCAACACCTTAACCCCTTTTGGAAAACGATCGCGCATCCGAGCCAATTCAGCATAATTTTCGTCTAACGGGGATGGATAGCCGTTAGCAGCTAACTTGATTTGATGTGGTTGATCGCCCATACCAATGATGCCGTCAAAATGCCCGGCAATGGCAACATAGGCGTTTATTTTGGGTAGTTTTTGCTGGTCTTGATTGCGAATTGCATAAAACATCACCGCCATATTTCCCATTGAGTGGGCGACAAAGTTAACGTTGCGCACACCATAACGCTGGTAAAGCTGACGATTAACCGTCGCTAGCCAATCAGCCCATTTCACAGCATCCGGATTGCGATTGTCTTCAAAGACCACTTGCACAATTGGCTTACGAACATGATGAGGCGTTCCAAGCCAACTGACTTTCCCGTTTTTACTCACCGTTGCAGTAAGGACTTTGGTTGCTCCCGCCTGCTTAGCGTGACGGATTAAGGTGTTGGTCGACCCGGCACCACCGGAATAGCCATGCAAATAAAGCGTCGCGGTTTTGCCAATCGACGCCTGCTCCTGATCGGATGTGTTGGCAGACTGGTTGTGGAACCAATACCAACCTGCACTGACAACCAGAACCATGCCAAGTAAGCCCAACCAAATCCAGTTGTTTCGTTTCATGGAACCTACCTTTCTGCTGCCGGGTTCGCCGAATCATCTGCAAGCATGGCAGGACGTGGTAAGAAATGGCTAATTGCCGCAATGATTAGACCAACGACAATGGTCCAACCTGCCACTCGCTGCCATAGCGGTGAGTATGCCCGAATTAAATCACTCGCCAATTGCGTATTTAACGGTGCCCGCGTACTAATCATGCCTAACAATGGACTCGCAGTTACAAGAATCGCTATGAAACCACCAAAATAACCCATTGCGTAAGTCGACCGCCCAACAACGGCCATAAACCGCCGCCATGAGTGTGCTGTTTTTAACATAATGAGCAGAACAATTACCAGCAAAATTGCGGCTACAATCACCGCTGTCTGGGTCATAAGAACCAACAACGGATAAATAAGTCCCCAGCCTTGCTCCATGATTGACTCATTGATTTCATATTCAAGTTTGGCATTGAGACTCGCCAACACTTTTTGATCGTCAAAATTTTGACCTTGATTTTTCGCCGCTGTCTGAAGCCGACTCGTCAGACTTTCTTTAATGGTTGCCAGTGAAATATGCGTTTGGTTAGCTGCACTGGCAGTGATCATTTTAACGGCAAGCCGCTGAGTGTCATCAAGGGTGACCAGTTTAGTGTCACTATTCAAAGCAGCGCCATTTTGGTTCGCCGTTGTTACCAGATCATGGTTTAAAGTATCCGTGAGTTGTTGCAGACCTTGGCTTTTAACAACGATTTGCTCTGTTCGTGCGGGTGTCCCAATGGTCAACATCATACCGGTACTAAAGGCTTCAACAAAAAGAAGTACCCAAAAGATCAGCGTAAATAATGCAAACCAACTACGGGAGACGCCTCGCCATTGTTGTGTTCTCGTGTGGATCCCCTCCCTCGCATCTGGCCCTATTATACACGAAGCGTCATCATGACTTGTACGCTTCCTGACATTTGGACTACACTTAATGGTGATGCATGTCGGTCATCATTAAGCCATCATCCTAAATCGCTTTTCGCCGTATGATTGCTGGTGTTGGCGCTGGTTGGCAACCTCACTTTCACATGTATTTATTCGATGTTGCATCGGGTCACAACTTCACAAGGAGGTTTCTCAAATGCACTATACATTAAACGACGGCAATGTTTTACCAGCCATTGGTTTTGGCACATATAAATTAACCGGAACTAACGGGGTTCGAGCCATGGTTGGGGCTCTTAATCTGGGTTACCGCTTGTTGGATTCAGCCTTTAATTATGAAAACGAAGGTGCTGTGGGCGAAGCAGTGCGTCAAAGTGGGATCCCACGTAGTCAGCTTATTGTTGCGTCTAAACTTCCGGGACGCCACCATCGTTATCAAGAGGCGATTGATACCATCGAAGAAAGCCTATATCGAGCCGGTTTAGATTATTACGACCTTTATTTGATTCACTGGCCGAATCCGAAAGAGGATCTTTATCTAGAAGCGTGGCAAGCGCTGATTCAGGCGCAACGCTTCGGACTGATCCGGTCAATTGGCGTTTCAAACTTTCTACCTGAGCATATTGACCGGCTCATCAAGGAAACCGGGGTCACGCCAGCAGTCAACCAGATTGAATTGCATCCCTATTTCAATCAGCAAGAACAACGCGCGTATGATGACGCGCACAATATTCAAACGGTCGCATGGAGTCCTTTAGGGCGGGGAGCGGTTTTGCAAGAACCAGCGATTAAACAGATCGCCGCAACCCATGGCAAGAATGTTGGCCAGGTTATTTTGCGTTGGGATCTTCAACACCACATTCTCCCGATTCCAAAGTCTGCCCATCTTTCCCGCCAGCGCACGAATCTCGATGTTTTTGATTTCAGCCTGACTAAAGAAGAAATGGCTGCGATTGACGCATTGACTAAATCAGACGGACGCTTAAACAATCAGGATCCAGCGGTCTATCAAGAATTCTAATGTTGCAAACCAGCTCATTTTGGCAACAAGTAGCGATTGCATCAGATCCATTTCATTAAAAAGAGTCGCGGCGCTATCAGTGACAGCACCGCGACTTCTTTTTCTAACCGGCTCACCTTTACAATCAGCCGCATCATTGTTATTTTCAAAACTCTAATGAAAGAGGCAGGCCACATGACTGAACCTATTCGCATCTTATTTATTTCAATTTCAGGTAACACGCGCGCATTTGCTAAACGTCTAGCCGAATATGCGCAAACCCAACATGATCAGAATCCGGAAAATCCAGCGATTGTTCTAAAAGAAATTTCCGAGGCGACGCAAAGTGACGGCGAAACGAAACCGTTCTTTGTGATGGTACCCACCTATCTCGATGGTGGTAACGGCATTGATAACGGCGTCAAGGAACTGATGACCAATGCCATGGGTGACTATCTGGCAGAAGGCGACAATGCCAAGCTTTGTCTAGGCATCATCGGTTCTGGTAACCGCAATTTCAATGAACAATATTGTCTGACCGCCAAACGCTACGCCAAGGAATTCGACGCGCCTTTTTTGGCCGATTACGAGTTGCGCGGAACACCAAGCGATGCCCAAAAAATTTACACCGTCTTAACCCGTGTTGCTCATACTGCCACCCATTAAGCAGACATACAACGGTTACCAATTAGCGTTGAACCAGCCAACCACACGCTTTGCATAAGCCTTCTGATGGTCTGGAAAACTACGGGCATGTGCCGCGCCTTTAACGACCCACAAAGCTTTTTTCGATTTTGTGGCCGCACGATAGTTTTGATAAACCATCTTGGTCGGGACAAAGGTGTCTTTACTGCCATGAATGAATAAAATCGGTCGGGTGTTTTTGTGCAAAGCGTCAATGGCACTGGCATCAAAAACATTGTAGCCGGCTTTGAGCGTCGCAGTTAGCGCAACTGCCGGTACCAACGGCCACTTCGGGATATTAAACATTGACTTGGCTTGATAAGCAAGCTCGTCAATGATGCTGGTATAGCCACAATCTTCAACGATACTTTTCACTTGCGGCGGCAACTTCTCGCCACTAAGGTACATCACGGTTGCCCCGCCCATCGAGACCCCGTACAAGGCAATCTGACTCTGTTTGCCTTGTTTTTTATAATCTGGTTAATCCATTTGAGATAGTCCAGTCGATCCGGCCACCCGTAACCGATATAGTTTCCTTCCGACTGGCCTTGGCCGCGATCATCAGGAGCCAAGACGTTAAATCCGGCATCGTGAAACATCTTGATTTGCGGGGCCATGTATTCTTTGTTAGTCATATAACCATGCGCGACCACGATCGTTTTATTGGTCGGTTTGGCTGCGGGTACATAATCCGCGACTAATTTGAGCTTGTCGCCGGCTGCCTGTTCAGTCCAGGTTTCCTTATGTACAGATTTAAGCCATACTTTACTATCCGTAATAATCCGGCTTTCCTTCCCACTCAAGAAAGATTTCTTGGATGGAACAAAGGCATACTGATAAAAATATAAGCTGGCACCCACCAGCCCGGCCACCATCACCCCAATGACCGACAGAATACCGATCAGCCAAGCTTTTTTATGTTTTCGCACGTTATTAACCTCCATAAGTGGTTCAAGACCTTTACATAACTGAAAAGTGTACCGCAACTTTTCAGAATTTCAAGTTACATGTGACCCGTGATTTGTTAAACTAATATTCGGAGGAAGAAATATGACTGATAAACCCTTACTAGAGGCATATGTGGATGCCTATTTTTCAACGTTCAAGAATATCAATGAACTGATCTCGGAACCAATGGCGGCGTATCATTTAAGTTTTGAGCAATATCGGATTTTATCGGACATTGCCAATGATCCGGAAATCAGTTTAACTGCAATTGTGAATAAGCGTGGCGTAACCAAGCCCGCGGTAGCCCGTCAACTGCGGGTTTTACGCAACTTAAATTACGTCACCCAGTCAAAGTTTGAAGCTGACCGGCGCCGCAATATGCTACAGTTAACGCCGCTTGGCAAACAGGTCGAAGCGGCCATTACGAAAAATGCCAATGAGCAATTCAACGAATGGGTCGCAGCATTAGGCGAACGCAAAGCAAAACAGTTCGTGAAGTTATTGAATGAAATTGGTTCCAAGGTCATTCGGCCACAGCAAGCCGCTAAAAAGAATCGCTAATGACTGAATAAAGGCGAATGCATTCTCCGCACATATGGAAAATGCATTCGCCTTTTGTCTCCCCATCGTGATGCCATCAGGGATTTAATAGCTTCAAACTTATCTAACGCTTATTATTTAGCCAATTTTGCCAAGCCTGAAGGAATTGCTTTCGGTTTATCGACAAGCACCTTAGCTCCTGCGTCTTCTAGCTCTTTGGCTGATCCAAAGCCATAAGTCACACCGAGTAACTGAACGTGATTGTCCAAGCCGCCAATCATGTCATTCGCGCGATCCCCGACCATGACACTTTTAGCAGGATCTTCATTGGTTTCTTTTAAGGCATAGGCCAAAACATCCGTCTTCGTGACGCGCGTCTGCTCATCGTCACTTGCCCCATAAGCAGCGTTAAAGTAACGATCCAAGGCAAAGTGTTTAACAAGGCGATGCAGCATCATCTCGGGTTTAGCCGAAGCAATATAAAGATGGTGTCCTTGTTCCTTCAATGCCGTCATCGTATCTAGAAAGCCAGGATAAAGTTTGGCTTGATATAAGCCTTCCTCTTGATAATAGTGATGAAAGGCATCAATTGCCCGCTTAACTTCAATATCATCCAATTCCGGCCAGACTTCAGGAAGCTTTTGCACCAACGCCGGGCCAATAAATTGAACATAGGCTGAATTATCCAACGGACGCAATCCGCGATCCTGAACCATGTACTTTAATGCTGCAACGATTCCTGCTTCTGAATCTGCTACCGTGCCATCAAAATCAAAAAATAATGTTGCCATTGAGATCCTCCTTATTTGACATGAATGAAAGGCTGTAAAAAAGCCATTAAGTGTCGTCTATTAGTAACGCCGACAACAGGTATGGGCGCTTAGACGCTGATTTCTATGTGTTTCTGTTCACGCTTGGTTCTTAAACGCGCTCACAGTCGCAGAAATCTCCATGTAAGGACCCTGGATCAAAATGGCCAAAACCCGGCCATTTTGATCCAGGGCCACTTACATTCCGATTTCTATGCGCTCCTGTTCACGCTCGGTTCTTAAACGCGCTCACAGTCGCAGAAATCTCCGTGTAAGGGCCCTGGATCAAAATGGCCAAAGCCCGGCCATTTCGGTCCAGGGCCACTTACACTCCGATTTCTATGCGCTCCTGTTCACGCTCTCTATTATACAAGTTCCTGTTCGCGGCGTAGTGCGTCTTTTAAAATAACTGGGGCAATTAACGTTGTGATGACAATAACCACAATGACGGCGGAATAGTATTCTGCGTCCATAAGCTTGGCCTCAAACCCAATTTGAGCCACAATGAGCGCCATCTCACCGCGCGAAACCATGCCAGCTCCCACAACATTGCTTTGTAACCAACTAGCGCCTGCTAAACGATCGCCAAGGCCACAGCCTACCCACTTGGTCACCAATGCCAAAACCGTCAAAATGGCAATGAAGCCCAAATCACGGCCAAAGGTATCAAAACGCATATTCAAGCCGACACTGACGAAAAATACCGGAATAAAAACGGCATATCCGATTGCACTCAAATTGCCATCAACCTCATGCCGATAATGGGTTTGTCCAACCGCAACTCCGGCAAAAAAAGCACCGATGACTGCAGACATGCCCACAAGATCGGCCACATATGCCATTCCAAGGCAAATCAATAACGACATAATGGTAACCGCAGAAGCCGGGAATAATTTTTCAGACAACCGCATTAAATACGGCGCCGCCCATCTGACCACAAAATAAATCCCAACAAAGTACAACAGTTGCTCGATAATTTGCAGCCAAAACGGAATACTGGTTGTTTTTTGTTCCCCTAATACTGCGACCGTAAAACTTAAGATTAAGACCGTCAAGATATCGTCTACGACTGCAGCCCCTAAGATCGTTGCCCCATTGCGACCTTCCAAGGCATGCAATTCTTTTAAAACTTCAACCGAGATAGAAACCGAAGTAGCCGCAAACGTAATGCCAAGAAAGAGACTGCTGGTCAAGTTAAATCCCCACAGATGGGCAAAGCCAAAGACAACGACAACTGGCACAATAACGCCGATAACCGCGACTAACATACCGGGTTTAAAGTATTTCTTCAATAACTCCAGATCACTTTCCAACCCAGCTAAAAACATCAGAATAATGACACCGATTTCTGCAAATAGTGAAATCGTATGCGTAGACGAAATCCATCCCAGAAGTGCCGGTCCAATTAAAATCCCTGCTAATAATTCGCCAATAACTGCGGGCATTTTCAGCAACCGACTCACGTGTGCCAATACCAATGTTGTTACCAAAATAAGTGCTAAGTTACCAATGTCCTGCATCTTTACCCTCCATGTTTGCGTCCATTAAACCGATGTTAACCGAACTTCATAGGCATTGCGTTCAGGAACCGGCTCGTCCATATAAACGATGCCACGAAAATCAAAGCCCATACCTGTAATCGCATGCTGCATGATCACATTTTTCGCGTGGGTATCAACTCGCAAATCGTCAAAACCGCGCCGATAAGCTTCACTCATAATGTTGCTAAAGAATACCCGACTCAACTGTTTACCGCGAATACTGCCGTCAAGTGCAAATCGGTGAACTGCTAGATACGGGACATCTGCCAACCAGCCTGCCCCATCAATTCTGAGATAATGCGGATCCGGACCGACAACTAAAGCCGCCACTCCGGCAACCCGGCCATCCACAATCAAAACCCGGCCGATACCGGTAGCAATGTCCTGCTCAATCGCGACCTGATCCGGATAAGTACCCTGCCACTGGTCAATTCCCTGCGCGCCCAAAAACTGCCGCGCAGACGCGATAACTTTCATCATTGCAGGAATATCAGCAGGCATCGCAACCCGCATAAATATGGTTGACACAAACATCATCTCCAAAACATAATTGTGTCCTTCATTTTCCCCCAACTTTACGCGAGATTCAATCTGAAAGTAAAAAGAGCGTGAGCCGGCGCGTTCAGGAGTCGGAGTGTAAGCGGCCTTGGACGTGATGGCCGGTCTTTGGTCATTGCGACCGAGGTCCTTACACGCAGACTTCTGCGCTGGGGTGCGCGTTATGAAGCGGAAAAAGCCAGCGCGGTTAGAAGTCGGAGTGTAAGTGGCCTTAAGCGTGATGGCCGGTCTTTGGTCATTGCGACCGAGGTCCTTACACGCAGATCCCTGCGCTGGGGAGCGCGTTATGGTGTGAGCTGCCACGCCGACAAAAGAAAAATAATGGCGTCATATAAAAATATTTTATCACTTCTGTTAGGTTTGACTATAGTTTTTGCGGCGGCGTATCGTCTCCTCTTGTGATTAAAAGTTGTGTCCGATTTAACTGGCACAAAAAGGAGTGTGGACTTTGAAATATACACCAGAACAGATCCTGAATAACCCATTTTTAAATAAAGGGACTGCTTTTACGCAGGAGGAACGGAACCAATATGGCTTGAATGGTTTGCTGCCACCAGCTGTACAAACACTTGATCAGCAGGTTAAGCAAGCTTATGCCCAGTTGCAGACCAAGCCAACTGATTTGGCCAAGCGTCAATTTTTGATGACCTTGTTCAACGAGAATCATGTTTTATTCTATAAGCTTTTCTCCGAGCATATCAACGAATTCATGCCAATTGTTTACGATCCGACCATTGCTGACACGATTGAAAACTACAGTGCACTTTTTGTTAATCCACAAAATGCCACGTATCTTTCAATCGATGATCCGGACCATATCGAAAGCGCATTGAAGCATAGCGCAGATGGCCGCGATATTCGGTTGCTGGTTGTAAGCGATGCTGAAGGCATTCTTGGCATTGGCGATTGGGGCACACAAGGTGTTGACATCTCAGTCGGTAAATTGATGGTTT
>OKNP01000233.1_pt1 | contig 10859 bp, 8 predicted proteins | sample 1614151 | NCBI WGS metagenome assembly OKNP01 (sample SAMN04436909, study PRJEB24849) | human gut metagenome | biome: human gut; feature: NICU; material: stool | host: Homo sapiens | place: USA: Saint Louis, MO | collected 2012-04-23 | reverse complement strand
ATCTTGCATAATAAAATTATGATGAATAATATAATTCGACAATAAACTTAAAGTTATTTACAATAATGTTTTGAGAAGTTATAATAATAAATAGTTTGTAAATAATATATATTAGAGACGTTGAAGAAGAAGAGTATATAGTGGAACTTTAAAGAGAGTTAAGTATATGGTGGAAGCTTAACAAGTAAAGCTATAGAAAGAAGCTTTGGAGTTGTTATGGGATTTTCCCCTTAAAGAGAATGAGTGGAATAGGCTATTGTTTATTCAATTTAGGTGGTACCACGGAAGTTAAGTTCTTTCGTCCTATATTTTAGGATGGAGGATTTTTTTATTTTATAAACAAAAAAGGAAAGGTGATAAAATGAGTTTAGAAAAATTAGCTGATATTCTGTTCCCAGAGATAGGTAAAACACCAGAATATTATTTAGAAAAGTACCCTAAAAGAAATTTAAAGGAGGGTGCAGTTGTAGGAAGATATGCACCAAGTCCAACAGGATTCCAACATATTGGAGGAGTATTTGCTGCTTTAATTAATGAAAGATTAGCTAAGCAAAGTGAAGGTATTTTCTTCTTAAGAATAGAAGATACAGATCAAAAGAGAGAAGTTGAGGGAGCAATAGAAGATACTATTGCAACAATGAAAAACTTTGGAATGAATTTTGATGAAGGAATGACAGGGGAGCATAGTGAAATAGGTAATTATGGTCCATATAGACAAAGTTTAAGAAAAGAAATATATTCAACATTTGCTAAAGACTTAGTAAAGAGAGGATTAGCATACCCATGTTTTTGTACTCCTGAGGAGTTAAATGCTGTAAGAGAAAAGCAAATGGCAGAAAAAATCACTCCAGGATATCATGGAGAGTTTGCAACATGCAGAAATTTATCCACAGAAGAAGCTATAAAGAGAATAGAAGCTGGGGATAAGTATATTGTTAGATTAAAATCCCCTGGAAATATAAATAACAGAGTAGAATTCCATGATTTAATAAAAGGAGATATATCTTTCCCAGAAAATGATCAAGATATAGTTATTGTTAAGTCTGACGGATTACCAACATATCATTTTGCTCATGCTATTGATGATGCCTTAATGAGAACAACTCATGTTATAAGAGGTGAAGAATGGTTATCATCATTACCAATACATGTACAATTATTTGATGTGTTAGGATTTGATAGACCCAATTATGCTCACATTCCAACAATAATGAAGAATGATAATGGTTCAAAGAGAAAGCTTTCAAAGAGAAAAGATGCTGAAGCAGCAGTTTCATATTATAGAGAAGTTGGATATCCAACTGAAGCTGTTGTTGAGTATTTATTAAATATTATTAACTCAACATATGAAGATTGGAGAGCTGAAAATCCAACTACTGACTATCACGAATTCCCAGTTGCTTTAGAAAAGATGAGTAAGAGTGGAGCTTTATTTGATATTGTAAAATTAAATGATGTAAGTAAAGAATTAATATGTAAAATGAAAGCTGATAAGGTATATGAAAGTTATATAGCTTGGGCTAAAGATTTTGATAAAGAGATGTATGATTTAGTTACATCAAATGAGTCTATGTCAAAAGAGATATTTAATATTGATAAGGATGGTCCTAAGCCAAGAAAAGACTTTGCTAAATGGGAAGATGTAAAAGAGAAAATCTTCTATTTCTTTGATGAATTATTTAATAAGGAATCAGATGAAAATATAGAGTTACCAAAGACTCTTTCTTTAGAAGCTGCAAAGGAAATAATAAATGTATATGCAGATAAATTTACATTTAATATTGGAAGCCAAGAGGATTGGTTTGAAGAGTTAAAAGAGATAGGTACAGAATTAGGATATTGTACAAATAGAAAAGAATTTAAGGCTAATCCAGAGAACTACAAAGGAATGATTTCTGATGTAGCTGGTGCTGTTAGAGCTGCATTAACTCATAGAAGTAATACACCTGATTTATATACTATTATGCAAATAATGGGTGAAGAAAAGGTTAAATCAAGATTTAAAAACTTTATATAATAAAATTTATTAAAAAAATAGAGTACGTAAGTACTCTATTTTTTAATGAGCTGATTCTGCTTTCATTTCTGAATGAATTACAAATGCTAATAATGCTCTCAATAAAATAATTGCAGCAAGTATGTACATTTCGTCAAAAGAATTAATTATTACGGTTTTTAAAATCTCTGCACCCATTTTAAATTCTAAAGCTAAAGTTAGTGCTTTTGCAAACTCTACTTTTATAGGATAGCTTGTCTTAGAAATAAGTGATAATGCATATTTGTAAAAGGCTTTTATAGCACCTACAAATATAATTATTATTCCCATAAGTTCTAGTGTGTGAATACCTATAGGAACAATAGTGCCTATAGCATGTTCTAACATAAAATTTTCCCCCTTACCATCTAATCTTTTGTGTTTTAAAAGAGCATAGTAGTGTTTAACTATGCTCATATTTTAACTATTTGTTTAATTTAAAAGAGCTCTTTAATGATACTATTCTATTAAATACTAAATTATCAGTAGTAGAATCCTTTGAGTCTACATTAAAGTATCCATGTCTAAATAATTGATATTTTTCTTGGGCTTTAGCACCTTTAACTGATGGTTCTATAAATCCTTTTAAAGTTGTTAAAGAGTTAGGATTTATTTGTTCTAAGAAGTGTTTGCCTTCGTTTTCTTCTACATCATCAAGTATAAGAGGTTCATACAACCTAAATTCAGCTGGAATAGCAGTTTTAGCATTTACCCAGTGAATAGTTCCTTTAACTTTTCTTCCTGTAAATCCGCTACCACTCTTAGTTTCGGGATCATAAGTACAGTGAATTTCAGTTACATTTCCTTCTTCGTCTTTAATTACATCAGTACATTTAACGAAATATGCCCCTTTAAGTCTAACTTCATTTCCAGGGAATAGTCTGAAATATTTCTTAACTGGAACTTCCATAAAATCTTCTCTTTCAATGTAAAGTTCTCTAGAGAATTCTACTTGTCTAGTACCTGCAGATTCATCATTAGGGTTATTTTCTATTTCAAGTATTTCAGATTGTCCTTCAGGGTAATTAGTTATTACTAATTTTAATGGGTTAAGAACAGCCATTGCTCTTGTAGCTGTTGGGTTTAAGTCTTCTCTAATAAAATATTCAAGCATTTGTTCATCAACTACTGAAGATGCTTTTGCAACCCCAATTGCTGAACAGAAATTTCTAATAGATGCAGGGGTATATCCCTTTCTTCTTAAACCAGCTATAGTAGGCATTCTTGGATCATCCCATCCATCAACAATGCCTTCATCAACAAGAAGTTTAAGCTTTCTTTTACTCATAACTGTATTTGTAAGATTTAATCTTGCAAACTCAATTTGTCTTGGAGTAGATTCCATTTCACATTCTTTAACGACCCAATCATAAAGCGGTCTATGATCTTCAAATTCTAATGTACAAATAGAGTGAGTTATTCCTTCTATTGCATCTTCTATAGGATGTGCAAAATCGTACATAGGATAGATACACCATTTATCACCTGTATTATGATGAACAGAGTGAGATATTCTATAGATTATTGGGTCTCTCATATTAATGTTAGGAGAAGACATATCTATTTTTGCTCTTAGAACTTTTTTTCCGTCTTCAAATTCACCATTTTTCATTCTTTCTAGAAGATCTAAGTTTTCTTCAACACTTCTATTTCTATAAGGACTCTCTTTTCCAGGAGCAGTTAAGCTTCCTCTATAGTCCTTCATTTCTTCTGGCGTTAAATCACATACGTAAGCTTTTCCTTTTTTTATAAGAAGTTGAGCTTTTTCGTACATAATATCGAAGTAGTTAGAAGCAAAAAGTAGTTCATCCCAATCGAATCCTAACCACTTTACATCTTCTTTAATTGATTCAACATATTCAGTGTCTTCTTTTATTGGATTAGTATCATCAAATCTAAGATTTGTTTTACCATTAAACTCATCTGCTAATTGGAAGTTTAAGCAGATTGATTTTGCGTGACCTATATGTAGGTAGCCATTTGGTTCTGGTGGAAAACGTGTAATTATTTCTTTGTGTTTTCCAGATTCTAAATCGTCTATTACTATGTTTCTAATAAAATTAGATGAGTTGATTTCGTTTGCCATAATATTTACCCTCTCCTAATGTATTTATCTTAATTATATTTATTTACTTTTACCTTTAATTTTAATCTAATATATAAAAAAAATAAAGTAACTATTGATTTTTAAAGAAAAAAATAGTACTAATATGTGCAAAATGAAGATAATTATATTATTATCACACATAAGTACTATTCATATTTGTCATATTAATGCAACTTGAGTTTCAATAGAGAAATCTAGTTCATTTATAAAACCTTCATAGATTAAGGTTTTGTTTGGTATATTCAATAAATCAGTAGGACTAGTTAATTCTGGTATCTTTGGACTATGCCATATATTACTTTGCTTCAGAAGAGTTGTTATAAATTGTGAACAGAAGTAGTGGTTGTCTCTATGTATTGGCTTGTCCATCAATACTCCAAAAAGTCCTATAAAGTTGTACCTATAATTTATATCAGAATCAAAAAATGATTTAATTTCTCTTTCTAAGTCAAGAAACTGTTTTTCTGTTATTTCTAGCTTGTAGATTAAGCAGCGTGCATTTGGAGACTTTTGAAAAACTCCTGTATAAATATTTTCAGTTGTTAAACCACCTGAAAAAGGATTATCTGGGTCTAATCTTCCAAAAGAATACATTGTTTTAAAAGATGAATCTAAACTTATTGAAACATGAGTATAATGTGTTTTTGTAACAAATCCGATTGAACGAGATAACCAAGTGCCTGTCCTAGAAAAAACTAAGTATATTGGCATTTTTCTCATAAGAGTATTCTCCTTTTGTCAATTTATAAGATAATTATATATTTAAACTATAGGAAAATCTATAACAATTAATTGGTAGAATTAGCTTTTTCAAGTTTGTCTGAAGAAAGGTACAATTCATATACCTTATGATTTTCATCCTCTTCTTTGAAAGCTACAGATACTCTAATCTCTTCTTCCTCATCAGAAAATTTTGTGTTATATATGGCAAAGTTATAACCATTTCTTTTTTCTCCATAATCAAATTCTAGTGATTCGAATACTCCAACTGTAGTGATTAAAAGTGCGCTTTCTTTTTGAAAGGTACCATAATCATAAGATTCCTTCATATCGTCACTTAAGTGCTTTGAGAATGTATTATAATCATTATTGCTTAAAGCAGTTAAAACAGTTGATAATACTTCATCACTATATGAACTTATTTCACTATAATCTAGCTTTTTTACACAACCAATAAAAATAGAAGGAATAAAGAGTAGTAATAGGGATATAGAAAATAATTTCTTTTTCAATAGTTTCATCTCCTTGCGCTAATAAATAAACTATAATTTCATTTTAATATAACTAATAATATTTATGACAATAATTTATAAAAATAATTTTGTGGTAAAATATAGTATAAACATAAAAGGTTGTAGTATGGAGGGGCAGGATGTTAGGAACAGTAGTTAATTGTGGAACAATAATATTAGGCTGCATTGTAGGATTAGTAGTTAAGGGGAGATTAAAAGAAAAAGTTAGTACAACAATAATGAATGGACTAGCTTTGTGTGTTTTATACATAGGAATATCAGGAGCGCTAAAAGGAGAAAATACTCTTCAGATGATAATTTCTGTAGGGGTTGGGGCTCTTATAGGTGAGTTAATTGATATTGACAAAGGATTGAAAAGTGTAGGAGATTATTTAGAAAGTAAAATTAATAAAGGTAATGGAGAAAAATCAATATCTGAAGGTTTTGTAACAGCAAGCTTACTATTTTGTGTTGGTGCTATGGCTATGGTAGGATCTTTAGAAAGTGGTCTTCAAGGTAATCATACAACTTTATATGCTAAGTCAATATTAGATGGAATATCTTCAATAATATTTACATCAACTCTAGGAATAGGGGTTATGTTTTCTGCTGTAGCTGTTTTAATATATCAAGGTGGAATTACACTTTGTGCAGGAATTCTTGGGGGGATATTAAGCACAGTAGTTATAGGAAATATGTCCGCAGTAGGTAGTTTGTTAATAGTAGGTCTTGGGCTAAATATGTTAGGAGTTACAAAGATTAAGGTGGCAAATTTGTTACCAGCTATATTTATTCCAATAATATTCGGAATCTTTTAAGAAAATGGGGAAAGATATAAATAAGAACATATGTTGTGTTATAATGGTTGAGAATTAGGAAGGAGGAATTTAATTATGGATTTAAAGTCGTTATTAAATAAGGAACAATATGAGGGTGCTATTACTGTAGAGGGACAGGTCTTAATACTAGCTGGAGCAGGTTCAGGTAAGACAAGAGTTCTTACATATAGAATGGCACATATGATTGAAGATTTAGGTATACCACCTTATAAGATCTTAGCGATAACCTTCACTAATAAGGCAGCCAAGGAAATGAAGGATAGAATTAAGAAAATTGTTGGAGACAAGGCAGAGGATATGTGGATATCTACATTCCATTCAACTTGTGTAAGGATTTTGAGAAGAGAAATTCAACATCTAGGATATAAAAGCAATTTTTCTATATATGATACATCAGACCAAAAGACTCTTATTACAGAGTGCATGAAGGCTTTAAATATAAATGATAAGGATATTACTCAAAGAGAAATTATAGGTAAGATAGGTAGAGCTAAAGATAAAATGCAAAGTGCAGATAGCTTTAAAAGAGAGAATGAATCTAACTTTAGAGAAAATAAAATAGCAGATGTTTACTTAATGTATCAAAAGAGATTAAAAGAAAATAATGCTATGGATTTTGATGATTTAATATTTAAAACAGTAGAATTATTTAAGAAAAATTCAGATGTTTTAGAGTTTTATCAAAGAAAGTTCAAATATATCATGGTTGATGAGTACCAAGATACAAATGGAGCACAATATGAGTTTATAAAACTTCTGGCAGCTAAGTATAAGAATCTTTGTGTAGTAGGAGATGACGATCAAAGTATATATGGATGGAGAGGTGCTGATATATCGAATATTTTAAACTTCGAAAAAGACTATCCATCAGCAAAAGTTATTAAACTTGAACAAAACTATAGATCAAAAGGAAATATCTTAAGTGCAGCTAATGTAGTTATTGCGAATAATAATTATAGAAAAGATAAGGCGTTAAGAACTGAACAAGAAGCAGGAAGTAAAATAAAGATATATAGATCTTTTGATGATAGAGCAGAGGGAGATTTTGTATCTAAGACTATTGCAGATATCAAACATAAAGAAGGAAGAAAAAATGAAGATTTTGCAATTTTATATAGAACCAATGCACAATCTCGTATATTTGAAGAAACCTTAAGAAGAAGAGGAATTTCTTATAAGATAGTTGGTGGCACTAGATTCTATGATAGAAAAGAAATTAAGGACCTTCTATCTTACTTAAAGGTATTAGTGAATCCACAGGATGATATTAGTTTAAGAAGAATTATTAATGTTCCAAAGAGAAGTATAGGAGATGCTACTGTAGGGAAAGTACAAGACTTTGCTGATGACTTTGAATTGGATTTATGGGATGCTTTAACTCAAGCTAGAAGTATTCCTTCATTAACAGCAAGAAATGCCACTTGTATAGAGAAGTTTACAACATTAATGGATAATTTCATGGAATTAAAAGATACAGTTCCTGTGTCTGTACTTATAGAAAGCATACTTAAAGATACAGGTTATTTAGATGAATTATCTAAATCAAATGAAATAGAAGATAAGAGTAGAATAGAGAACTTAAAGGAATTAGTATCAGATGCTGTTGATTTTGAAAAAAGTAGTGAAGACAAATCTTTGGAAGCTTACTTGGAAAAGGTATCACTAGTCCAAGATACAGATAAGTTGGATGAAGAAGATGAAGGAGAAGGTTCCGTAGTGTTAATGACTGTCCATAGTGCAAAAGGATTAGAATTCCCAGTTGTATTTATGGTTGGTATGGAAAATGGAATATTCCCTAGTGAGGCTGACTTTAATGAAGAAGACAAGATGGAGGAATCTAGAAGGCTTTGCTATGTTGCTATAACTAGAGCTAAAGAAATGCTATATATGACTTCTGCAGAAGTTAGAAAGCAATTTGGTAGAACAGTTGCATATAGTCAATCAGACTTTATAGGAGAAATAAAATCTGATTTAAAGGAATATATTAATGAAAGGGGTTTAGCTGGTACATCAACCTTTGCAAAGCCTATGAATACAGGAGTTAACAACCCTCATAGCCTAAGAAGTAATATGTATTCTTCTAATAGAAATATATCTGGGGCAAGTAATACTTCTGATGGAAGTGCCACACTTATTACATCTGATGAAATTACTATGGGAAGAAAAGTTAAGCATGATAAATTTGGTGTTGGAACAATAGTTTCAATAACTCAATCTGGCAATGATAAGAAGTTAACTATAGCTTTTGATAAGCAAGGTGTTAAAATGCTTATGCTATCAATGGCCAATTTAGAGGTATTATAATATTTAGGAGGAATCCATTAATGGATAAGAATAAAAGAATTGAAGAGTTAGTAAATGAGTTAAATAGGTATTCATATGAATATTATACATTAGATGCACCTTCAGTTTCTGATAAGGATTATGACAAAAAATATGATGAGTTAAGAATGTTGGAAGAGGAGACTGGATATATTCTTCCATACTCTCCTACATTAAGGGTTGGAGATACTGTTCTTGAAGGATTTAGCAAGTATACTCATAAAGGCAGATTGTGGAGTATGGATAAAGCTCAAAGTGTAGAGGAACTTAAGGAATGGCATAATAGAAATAAAAAATTCATAGAAGCTATGAGATCTCAAGGTGAAGATTTACCAGATTTAAAATATGTATTAACTAAAAAGTTTGATGGATTAACTATTAATTTAACATATGATGAAAATGGTGTACTTGTTACAGCTGCTACTAGAGGAACTGGAGAAATGGGGGAAGAAGTAACAGCACAAGTAAAAACTATAAAGTCTATTCCGTTAAAGATAGATTCTAAGGATATATTTGAGGTTCATGGTGAAGCCATAATGACTACTGAAGCTTTTGAAGAATATAATAAGAAAGCAGAAGTACCACTTAAGAACTTAAGAAATGGTGCAGCTGGTGCTTTAAGAAACCTAAATGTTAAGGAAACTGCTAATAGAAATCTATCAGCATTTTTCTATGATGTTGGATATAAAGAAGGAAAAGGCTTTAAAACATATTTAGATATGATGGAATTTATTAAAGAAAAAGGTCTTCCAGTTGATGATTATTTAGAAGTGTGTACATCTATGGATGAAATAGAAAAACAAATAGAATATATAAAAAATATTAGATTTGATTTGAATTATGACATAGATGGATTAGTAATAGCCATAGATGATATTAGAACTAGAGAGTTATTAGGATATACAATTAAGTTCCCTAAGTGGGCCATAGCATATAAGTTTGAAGCTCAAGAGGCAACAACTAAACTTTTAGATGTTGAGTGGAATGTAGGTAGAAGTGGTAGAGTTGGACCTACAGCATTGCTTGAGCCAGTTGAATTGGCTGGTGTAACGGTAAAGAGAGCTACACTTAATAATATGGACGATATAAAAAGAAAAGGTGTTAGAATTGGAGCAGAGGTATTTGTGAGGCGTTCTAATGATGTAATACCTGAGATAATGGGAGTAGTTCAAGAAAGCGTAGATAATTCTAAAGAAATTACTCCGCCAGAAGTATGTCCTGCATGTGGAAGCCATTTAGTGTTAGATGGAGCACATTATTTCTGTGAAAACACATTGTCTTGTAAACCACAGATGGTAAAAAGTATTGTTCACTACGCTTCAAGAGAAGCTATGAATATAGAGGGATTCTCTGAAAAGACAGCAGAACAATTATTTGAAAAGCTAAATATTAAATCTATCTCTGATTTATATAAACTTAAAAAAGAGGAATTAGTAACACTAGAGAAGTTTGGAGAGAAGAAGGCTCAGAAGTTACTTGATGCAGTAGAGAAAAGTAAAAATTGTGAACTATATGCATTTATATATGCTCTTGGAATACCGAATGTAGGAGTTAAGACAGCAAAGGATTTAGTTGCTAAGTTTAAATCTTTAGATGGAATAAAGAATGCTAGTTTTGAAGAATTGGTAGCCATACAGGACGTAGGAGATATTGTAGCAAAATGTGTATTAGAATTCTTTAGAGAAGAGAAGGTAATACAAACTATAGATGAACTTCTTGAACTTGGTGTAAGACCAAAGTATGAGGAAAAAGAAATTGTAGAGAGTCCATTTGTAGGAAAGACAGTAGTTGTTACAGGAACATTAAAGAATTATACAAGAGGAAGTATTAAAGAAAAGTTAGAGTCATTAGGTGCAAAGGTGTCTGGAAGTGTTAGTAAGAAAACTGATTATGTTTTAGCAGGTGAAGAAGCAGGTTCTAAACTTACAAAAGCTATTGACCTAGGAGTAAAAGTAATTTCAGAGGATGAATTTGAAGAGATTATAGGTAAGTAAAATGAAAAGAATAATTAATTTATTAAGTTTAATATCAGCTATAGTAACTTGTGGATTAATAATATGTACACTTATGACATCTTATCAGTTTTTTTATGTAGGGCAAGTATTTAATTCTTATATGCCAATACAAGTTGGATCGGCAGTAACTATGGCGTTGCTTGCATTAAGATTTTTGTTAAATGAGAATGGTAGCAAGAGGATAACATATTCAGCTATAAGTATTTTAATTAGTTTAATTCTTATATTTTCAATTTCATTAGTAAAGTAGGGAGAAGCTGCTGGAAGGTAGCTTCTTATATTTTTATAAACATATAAAGCTAAAAATAT
>OKNP01000214.1_pt1 | contig 11429 bp, 8 predicted proteins | sample 1614151 | NCBI WGS metagenome assembly OKNP01 (sample SAMN04436909, study PRJEB24849) | human gut metagenome | biome: human gut; feature: NICU; material: stool | host: Homo sapiens | place: USA: Saint Louis, MO | collected 2012-04-23 | reverse complement strand
ATCAGATTAAGGTTTTTACCTTAGGCTGATATAGCCTTATTTTTATAATTTTAAATTTTATTCATAACTTTATATGTACTTATTTCCAGTTTTTTTATTTTTGAGCATAAGAAAATAAGGACAATTTTAAAATTATCCAAATTATTACTATATTGCACTAATTAAGAAGCTTGCTGCTTGTGAAGCAGCTTTCCGTTACGCTTTTGAAGAGTTTTACTATGTAATTTGTTAACATTATATCCAAAAGCCATTAATAAAAATTCCGTACGAACTTTAGGCATACCACGCATCAAAAAACGTCTAAATCCATAATCTTGTTTGATAACTCCAAATGCTCCTTCGACCTGAATAGATCGATTCATTCTCAATATTATCCCTTTTTCAGATGTGATATTTTCAAGTGATTTCTCTCTCAATCTTATAAAGTTTCTAGCCACATGTAGTTGCTTATTTCCTTTGGCTCTAGTGCATCTAGACTTATATTCACATTTAGAACAATCTTCACATTCATAAATACTCTTACTAGATTCATATCCAGATGCACTTTTTTTCTTTTGCTCTCCCTTATAAAAAAGCCTTTTCCCAGCTGAACAAATATAGTAATTATCTTCAACATTAAATATCATGTTCTCTCTTTTACTAATATCGCTTTTAAATTTCTTGGTTTTTGATTTTTCATATGTTGCAGGTTTAATATAGGCTTCTTGATTATTAGATTCCAGATGCATATAATTTTCTTCACTTTCGTATCCTGCGTCAGCAGTTACGGAATTATATTTTTTAGATAGATTATTCTCCAACTTATCTAAAAATGGTATAAATGTAAGTTGATCGGATCTTTCATTAGAAACATCTACACCTACAATATATTCACCTTCTACCCCTATCTGAATATTATAGGCAGGCTTTAATTGACCATTTTTCATATGATCTTCTTTCATATGCATAAATGTTGCATCATGATCAGTTTTTGAAAAACTGTTACGCCCATTAAAAATATCATTACAATTATTATAATAGCTTTGTTTTTCAATAAACTTATCAAGTTCTTCAATGTATTTCTGCAATTTACTTTTTCTTCTCCCTTTTCCATGAACAAATTCAAGCTTACTATTATCTACAATAGAATAAAGTATATCCTTAAGTGAAGTAGCATCATCAACCGATATTATAGAATTATCAATAATAAAGCAAAAATGTAGATTTTGATTTATTTTTAAGAATATTTCTTTGATTTTATTTTGCAAATTAGCTTCATTTTTAGCTATACTCTTTTTCCATACAAAGGTATATCTATTAGCTGATGCTTCGATTTTCGTTCCATCAATAAATATATTATCAAATTCTATTTCTTTAAGTTCACCAAGTTTTTTTATAAATTGATTAAATAAGTTTTCAATGCATCCTTTTAATCTCTTACTTCTAAATCTAGCTATAGAATTATGTCCTGGTGGTTGTTGGCCCTGCAAAAGCCACTTAAAATTTATATCTCTTTTACATACCTTTTCAAGAGCACGGCTTGAATATATCCCTTCCATATATCCATAAACTAAGATTGTAAACATGGTCTCAGGTAAGACTGCCGAATTTCTACCAATGGTAGAGTAAGTGCTTTTTAATTCTGTAAAATCTAATCCCTCCATAACTTTATATAGCACTCTTACCGAATCATCATCAGGTATAATATTTTCAAAACTTATTGGGAAACCTATTTGGTGAATAGGTATGATATTATTGTTTTGCATATTAATATTATACGAAAAGAAGAGAATTCAAATTCATGAATTCTCTTCTTTCTTTTTATCGGATTGTATCAAATTTATTTTGATACAGCCCCTTTTTGAATATATAGAAAAATATAAAATTTTAATTATATATAAATCAAAGATGGTATTACAATTTCATTACCTTAAATAATAAGCGAATAGATATTTCTTTTTCTGTGCATTGTAGCTTTCGACTGAACAATCAAAATAAATATCAACCACACATTTTGGTTTACTTATTCTTGTGAACACTTCCTTCAAATAGTTTTCCCTTCTCTTTAGGAAGTTTATTTTTAACTAAAATATCATAAAATCCTGATATTATGTAGCTTATAGTCATAACTATCATAATAGCTACCATTTCTCCTCCACCAAAATATTCAAGGGCCATAGCTATTGATGTAATTGGAAGTGATGTTGCACTACAAAAAACTCCAATCATACCTAATGCTGTGGAAGATTCTAACGGAAGATTTATTAACCCTGAAACAGAACTGCCAAGTGTTGCTCCTACAAAGAATGTTGGATTTCCTCTTCCTCCCTGAAAAACTGACCCTAAAGCTACTGCTGTAAATAATATCTTCCATATACTATCCATTATACTTACCCTATTACTAAATGAATCATTTATGAAAGATTGACCTAATCCATTATAATTATTTCCAATAATTAAGAATAATACTATTGTTATTCCCCCTCCTAAAATTGCCTTTATATATGGATTTTTAGTAACTAAGTCATATAGCTTACTGCTATTATCTAATACTAAATTGAATATAAACCCAGCAATACCACATATTATTCCAAGTAAAATTAGCTTTAAAAGCAGTAAAATACTTAATTCTCCTAAGTTTAACTGAGGATAGACTACTTCATTATTACCTATAATATTAGCTATTTCGTTTGAAAATACAGTTGTTAAAAATGCAGGTATTAGGGCTTGATAATGAAACTTTCCTTTTAACACTAATTCCATTCCTAAAATTGCTCCTGCAAAAGGTACATCATATATAACACCAAAAGCACTACCTACTCCACAAATTACTAAGGTTCTTTGCTCATCATCAGATAAATTAAAGATTCTTGCCATAAAATCTCCTAATATGCCCCCCATTGCAACAGCTGATCCTTCTTTTCCAGCAGAACCTCCACATAAAGTTGTTAAAAATGAACCTATAAATACTACAATTGACATAAAAAAAGGAATATCTTTTGCAGCTGACTGAACTTCAGATTTTAGTAAATTTTCACCTGAATATGCATTTCTTCTTGTATGTAAATATAAAAAGGTTATAATCAATCCAGCGAAGGGTAGTAGATAAATCATATATTCATGATCTTTTCTAAAGTTATTTCCCCAGCTTAATAGGATATTAAATAAACCAACTATAACACCTATGGGCACAGCCATTGCTATACTTAGTGCAATCCATTTTAGTACATTAAAAATTAATGAACTATACTGATTTTCCGCATTAGTTTTTAACTTTTCCATAACCCTCTCCTTCTATCTTCATCATAAATATAATTTCCTAAAAAACAAAAAAATACTAGGAAGTAAATTCCTAGCATTTTCACGCTAATCTCTTCTATAACTTCTTATGTTTTCCCTAAATATACACCAATATACAGAAAAAGAATTTTAGTTAATATAAATAAGTATATACAAACTAGTAAGGATAATATGGATAATAAGGATACGGCGGTACTATAAAGGGATATCTTAGTAAGGCTAAAGCAGCTATTGTGTTAATAGGAAATGGCCTTCGTCTAAATCTTCTATATCTATTTCTCATTGGTCCAAAGGGTTGTCTAGGTTGTCTTGCCATTTCATTAGCCATCTCATCAGTCATTACATCTTCGCCAACTAAAACAAAAACCATATTTCCATCTATCCCCTCTACAATTCCATCAAAGCTACTACCGTCTTTCATTTGGATAATTGTGTGGTAAGATATACACCTCTGACACTGTTCATAAATAGACATATCATTTCTTTCATAATCAAATATTTCTAATGACAATTTATATCAACTCCTTTCTCATATATGTTATTCATAAAAAGCAATTCTAGTGCCTCTATATCTTTCTTTATAAGACTATTTTTTGACAATGGATATAACTAAAGGTGGCTACACTAAATCTTATAAATTGAAACATCTCAGAGAGGAAATGTTTTAATTTATCTAATAGTTTGAAATTTACCAGTTATTTAGGAATATTTCCCAGTTCAATAATATATATCTCTTTATTTTCCTTAACGTTAATTTATCACCACCTTTATTATCATTAAACTTTTTTATTACACTTATTTTATGGAAGTATTATTTTACCTACTTTGCTTTATTTTATAATCTGTCCTACAATGACATAAAGGAGGATGATGCATATGAGGATCTTTGCTCTTAGGCCCTTATTTTAGTTAGTTAAGTGTCTATCTTAGTTAAAGATCTCTAACTTCTAAGGGCCTAATAAACTATTTAATATATTTAATTTATGAGGTGTTTATTATGTCTAATTTAACTTTTAATGTCCAGGTATTATTTATGGTGAATTTCTAAAAAACCCAATTCCTATTAAAATTGATAGTTCTGATTTAAAAAGGTTATTAAAAACCAATAACAAGGGTTCTATAATACCTATTTGTTTAGGCAAAAAGAAGCTTAACTGTGTTGTTAAAGATCTTCAAAAGAATTATCGTAATGAAATAATACATGTGGATTTTCAATATACAAAACCTAACGAAAGAATTAAAATGAAAATTCCTATAAAATTTAGTGGACAGGAAAACTTAGAATCAAAAAGATTGGTATTAGAAACACATATTACATCTATTGAACTACAAGGGGATGTTGAAAAAATACCTGAGTCAATTGATATTGATGTTTCTAATATGAATTTTGATAATAGAATATTACTTGAAGACATATCCATTCCAAAAGATATTTCTGTTTTAAGTGACCCTAAAGCTTTAGTAGCTATTATTACAAATTAATGTTCCCACACAAAAAAGCACTGTACTTTTATACAGTGCTTCAGGGTGTCGACAAAATCGACACCCTTTCATTTTTTTTGATAAAATATCACCGGTGATATTTTATGATGACAAGAAGAGATATAGATAACAGATTACAAATTGAATTTAATAGTGTAGATGCATTAGTTCCTGAAAATCATTTGATTAGGAAAATTGATGCAGCTTTAGACTTTAACTTTATATATGATGAAGTTGCAGAGTTATACTCTGCGTTCGGCGCGCCAAGCATAGATCCAGTAGTTTTAATAAAAATTGTTATGATTCAGTATTTGTTTGGAATACCTTCAATGAGACAAACTATAAGAGAAATTGAAGTAAATATAGCCTATAGGTGGTTTATTGGATATTCATTTACTGAGAAAATACCTCACTTTTCCACCTTTAATAAGAACTATGAAAGAAGATTTAAAAATACTGATTTATTTAACAATATATTCACTGAAATATTGGAACAGGCTAATAAGCATGGGTTCATTGATTTATCTGAGATATACATAGATTCAACGCATATAAAAGCAAGTGCAAATAAGAAGAAGTATACTAAGAAAGAAATTGATGTTGAGGCAAAGAGATACCAGGAAGAATTAGAAAAAGAAATAGATGAAGATAGAAAAAATCATGGTAAAAAACCTTTAAAGAAAGAAAATAAACCTACCGAAACGAAAGTTGTTACAGAAAGCAATACAGATCCAGATAGTGGTATGTTTTTTAAGAATGAAAAAGAGAAATGTTTTGCTTATTCTGCACATACAGCATGCGATAAAAATAATTACATATTAGAGTTTGATATTACTGCTGGAAATGTGCATGATAGTGTCGGCTTCATTGATTTATATAAAAAATTAAAAGATAGATTTTCTACTGATGAAATCATAGCTATAGCTATGGATGCGGGATATATTACACCATATATTTGCAAAGAATTACTTGAAGATAATATTTTACCATCACTTCCATATAAGCGTCCTATGACTAAAGATGGATTCTTTAAAAAGTATGAGTATGTTTATGATGAAGCTAATGATTGTTATATATGTCCAAATTTTAAAATATTGAAATATAGCACTACAAACCGAGATGGATACAGAGAATATAAATCAAATCCATGCGAATGTAGTAAATGTCCTTATTTAAATAAATGTACTAATAGTAAAAATAACCAAAAGGTCATTACTCATCATATTTGGCAGAAGTTTATTGATGAAGCAAATCATCTTAGACATGATAAATATGTAAAATCGGTATATAAAGCTCGTAAAGAAACAATAGAGAGAGTTTTTGCAGATGCTAAAGAAAAGCATGGTATGCGTTATACACATTTAAGAAGCTTGGCTAAAATTACTATGGAGGTCACGCTTATTTATGCATGCATGAATCTGAAGAAAATGGCAAACCGATTATGGAAAAGGCGTGATAGCTATCGCTCCGATAGCACATTTAGTAACTGTATTATAAAAATTTACTCTTTAATTTTAAATTTAATTACAAAAAGCATTTTCTCAAACTTGAGAAAATGCTTTTTGTCTACAATCTGAAGCACTGTACTTTTATACAGTGCTTTTTATTATATCTTATATTTTTCCAATTCTTCTTTAAACATATTAGCTATCTTTTCAAAGTTTGATATATTTTCAGTCAGATTATTAATCTCCTGTGTATATTGAGTAACGCTAGCACTTCCTTCCTCTGAATACGCTGAATTCTCTTCTGCAATTGATGCCAAATTCTTTATATTGTTAGATAATGATTCAATAGATTTTGATTGTTCATTTAAATCATTTATAATGTTTATCATAGATGATGCAATATAATTAATAGATTTATTAGCATCAAAACTTAAATTCTTTACATCTTCAAGGTTTAATGTTTCTTTTTCCAATATGAAATATTGATTTTCTATTTGTTTAACTAATGATTCAATATTACCTTTAAAATGTACTAAGTTTGTATTTATTTCTTTAACTGATTCCTTTGATTGTTCTGATAGCTTCTTTATAGATTCTGCAACAACAGAAAATCCTTTACCTTGTTCACCAGCTCTTGCAGCTTCAATTGATGCATTAAGTGCAAGTAAATTTGTTTGCTCTGCTATTCCTGCTACAATAGACACTATCTTTGTTATATCATTTGCTCTTTTTTCTAAATCTTCACTTTTTACCTTAACATCATTAAAGTTTTCTAATGTTACTCCTATGTTTCCACTTGATTTTTCTACACCAGAATTGCTTTTATTAATTTTCTTTAATACTTCCTCTAAATTATTCTTATAACTATTTTCTACTTGAACTATTTTACCTAAAGCATTTATATTCTCTTCTAAAGACATTACTACCTCATCAGTTTGTCCAGCCTGCTCAACTGCACTATTAGCAACTTGTCCAACCACTTCATCTATGCTTTCAGATGCTTGTTGCATTGATACACTTATCAAATCTATTTTTTTAATAAATGTGCTCATTTCATCTGTTAATCCCTTAAAGCTTACAAAATCTGATTGGATTATTTTTTTGTGTTCTTTAATTTTTTCATAAATATCCTCAAAAAAGTCATTAGTTTTAATGCTTTCATCTATGTTATATCTATTTTCCACTAGTCTATTAAGCTCTTCTTTAAGTTGTGATAAGGGTGATAACATTAAATTTGTTCCTAAGCATGTTAATCCACCTGCTATTATACTAGCTATAATGGACTTAATTATATTGCTAACTCCCATTAAAGGTATTAATATAATAAATAATGTAATTCCAGTAAATAATCCTGCCTTTACTCCAAAGTTTTTAATAAAACCTAATGACATAAGTATATTAAACTTATACTCTTTATTGTAATGAATATCCTCACTAAACATTAATTTTAATTCTAATGATGTATTTGTTTTAGATATTTCTTCAACTTGGATTTTTTCATTAAAGTAATTTCCTACCCCCTCAAGCATTCCAAGAAAATATTCAAACATTCCCCTGGAAGAGTTATAGGTAAATATAGCTTCTCTTCTAGAAATAGGTGTAATTGTTAATATAGGAGGTTTTGCCCCTATAAATTTCTTTGTCATAACTACATGTACATCATACATGGACTTTAAAAATGAGTATGCACTTTCATGCTTGAAAAATGCTGGATAATCCTTGCTGAAGGATATAATATTATCTTGTCCAATTTTTCTCCATAACTCTTTTGTAGTTATGTTCTTATTATCTGATATGTACTTTATATATTTATTGACCTTATCATCTTCCACATTTTCTATTGGTGAGAATATCTTATTTTCACCCCAACCAGCGTAAGACATTGCATTCTTAACTACATCTTCACCAAATAATTTTCTAGTTGTATTAAGCCAAGTTGCAACAACTGTTCCCTTCATTACCATTCCTCCTTTTTTATCTTTTGCACTATTTAGGCAATTTACATTAAATTATACTATAAATTTCATATTTTTCATGTTTATTCACAATATATTAATAACTTTTTATATTAAAATTTTATTTATATATAAACTTTGAAATAAAATTTAAATATTAGGGTTGACTTTTCTTTTTATCCATAGTATAGTGTACTCAATTACAAAACATGTGTTTTTTATATAAGGACACAATTAAAGGGGCTTAAACATATGAAAAAATTTTCACTAATAAGTAAAATTATAATAGCTTTGATACTAGGGGTTAGCGTAGGGCTTATATGTAAATCACTTTCTATAGTATTTCCTATGAGAATATTGACTACCTTTAGTAGTTTATTTGGAAACTTCTTATCCTTTATTATTCCACTAATAATTATAGGATTTATAGTTCCTGGAGTTGCTTCTCTAGGGAACAAATCTGGTAAAACTTTATTATTAACTATCGTACTAGCTTATACATCTACTTTAATTGCTGGATTTTTAGCATTTATTATTGGATTTAATCTACTGCCGAAGTTCATAAATGGGGGAATTTTACTTGAGCAAGGAACTGTAGACTTAACTCCTTATTTCACTATCGACATTCCACCAATGATAAACATAATGTCAGCTTTAGTATTTGCATTTATACTAGGAGTTGGATTATCTCGCATAAAAAATAGTACTTTATTAAAAATATTTGAAGAATTTAGTTCTATAGTAGAAATGGTAATAAAGAATGTATTAATACCTCTTGTTCCCTTTTATATATTTTCAATATTTGCAAAACTAAGCTTTAGTGGAGAGATATTTACTACCTTAAAAGCATTTGGTATTGTTTATATAATATTGTTTACCTTACAAGTTGGATATATTTTAATTCAATATTTAATTGCTGGTAGCTTTAAAAAACAAAATCCCCTAAAGCTTATTAAAAATATGATACCTGCATACTTTACAGCAGTTGGTACGCAATCTTCTGCTGCTACAATTCCTGTCACATTAGAATCTACAAAGAATAATAATGTAAGTGAAGAGATAGCAGATTTTGTTATACCTCTATGTGCAACAATCCATTTAGCAGGTGATACTATAGCATTAGTTTTAACATCTATGGGGGTAATGTATATGAATGGACAAACTCCTACCTTTAGTAGTTTTCTTCCATTCATATTAATGTTAGGTATTACAATGGTAGCTGCACCTGGAGTACCTGGTGGTGGTGTAATGGCTGCACTTGGTATTTTAGAAATGATGTTAGGTTTTGGTTCTGTAGAAAAGTCTATAATGATTGCATTACATGCAGCTCAAGATAGCTTTGGTACTGCCACTAATATCACCGGAGACGGCGCTTTAGCAATAATAATAGATAAAATAGTGGGCAAAAAGAAGAGCTAGTATAACAATGTACTAGCTCTTTTATCTTGCATTAATTTCCAATTATTTCCTGAGAAATATTTTATTATTTTCTCTCTGAAGGCCATATGCTACTATCTCTATAATAGTTGATGCCTAGGTTCTTTAGCCTTTCTCCTTGCTTTTCTAATCTTATTTTATATTCATTCCAATTTCTATCTTTCTTTGGTGTCCAACCAATTTCCCCATATCCTAATAGTCTAGGATATATCATAAAATCCATTTGCTGTTGATTTAAAATATTTTCTGTCCATAGTGGTGATTCTACCCCTAATACCAGATCTTTTGGTGCATAATCTGTTGGATCCCAATTATATGCTGTTTCTATCGGTATGTACCCTGCCCAATCTAAGCCATATGGTGTATCCTTATTATATTTCATATCTAAGTATGCTTTACTAGCAATTGAAATAATCATCTTCATTCCTTTTTTTCTAGCTGCTTCATTTGAATCCTTCCAATTTTGCAATATTACACTAGAGTTTATCTCTGGTGATGTATCAATTGGATCCCATCCTATTGGAGTTTTTCCTAAAGCCTCAACCATTTTAGCTACTCTTCCAACAAAGTAATCACAATTCTCCTTCTTAGTGCTAAGGGCCTCATCTCCTCCTATGTGAAAATATTTTGAAGGAGAAATGGCAGCTACCTCTTTGAATACATTATCTAAAAACTTATAAGTCTCTTCACTATGTGTCATAAAAGAGCTAAAACCGATCTCTGTTCCTGTATACAAAGGCTTCCTCTTACCATCTGGATTTAAAAAGCCATAAGAAGCTAAGGCTGCATTACTATGACCAGGCATATCAAATTCAGGAATTATCTCTACATATCTATCTCTTGCATATTTTACTATATCTTTAAATTGCTCTTGAGTATAATATCCTCCCTTGCCTCCTCCAACTTCTGTGCTACCACCTATTTTAGTTAAATCTGGATACTGTTTAATTTCTAAACGCCACCCCTGATCATCACTAAGATGTAAATGAACCCTATTTATTTTATATAAAGCTGCATGATCTATTTGGCGTTTAATTTCATCTACTGAAAAGAAATGCCTAGCTACATCAATCATTAATCCTCTATAACTATATTCTGGTTTATCCTTTATATTAGAAGCTGGCACACTCCATTCCACATTACTAACCAAACTATTTTTCTCTATATCTGGAGGTAATAACTGCCTTAAGCTTTGAACACCTCTAGAAATTCCCTCTGGCTTATAAGCTATAATCTCTATTTTTTCTTTTGTAGTTATTAAATTGTATCCTTCATTTCCTTCGGCTTCATTTCCTCCTAAAGTAGTTAAGTAAATATTTCCTGAGGGAGGATTATCCCCTTCAACTATTTTTAATTCATATCCTGTTGGACTTATTAACTTTTCTCTTAGAAACTCTGCTACTATTCGTATTTCCTCTGTTTCTTCTTTATTCTTTCCTTTTATATATATAGAAGATTCCTTACTTAAAATAAACTTTCCATTATTCTTTACATAACTTAAAGGTTTTGGAATAATATCATTACTTACCTCTTCTAAAAAAGTTGATTGCACATCTTCTCTTTTTTGAAAGTTTATAAATATTGAGGTAGATAAAATTACTAAAGATAATAATATTATTGAAATACGATTTAAACTCTTGTGATATAGATTATTCATTAGTTCACCGTCCTTAATTACATAATATCTATACTATTTTTTTATTAAAGTACACATTCTATACATTAAAAAGGTGGGGGATATTTATTCCCTTCGTACTAAAGATAATGAAAAAAGTGGAGTGGATATTTATTTTGTTTGTTCCGTCGCTACGCTCCAAGTCACATCAAA
>OKNP01000211.1_pt1 | contig 11510 bp, 13 predicted proteins | sample 1614151 | NCBI WGS metagenome assembly OKNP01 (sample SAMN04436909, study PRJEB24849) | human gut metagenome | biome: human gut; feature: NICU; material: stool | host: Homo sapiens | place: USA: Saint Louis, MO | collected 2012-04-23 | reverse complement strand
ATATTTAATTGGAATAAAAATGGTTCGTCTGTAATCATGGGATACATGATAAGAAGCCAAGAAATGCCAATATTTATCACTTATGATAAGCATGAAGATATAAGTGATAGCACAAAATATGAAGATGAATTTTTAAGTCAAGATGAATTAAAATGGTTTACTAAATCTAATAGAACGCTAAAAACAAAAGAAGTTCAGAAAATTTTGTCCCATAGAGCAAAAGGAATTAAAATGTATATTTTTGTACAGAAAAAAGATGATGATGGTATATATTTTTATTATTTAGGAACTGCTGGATATATAGAAGGTTCAGAGAAGCAAGATAAAATGCTGAATGGTTCAAACGTAGTAACGATGGATTTAGCACTCGATAAAGCTGTAAGAGATGATATATATCGCTATCTAACAAATTAATGTAAACCGAAAAATGAATGTTAGTAAAGATGTATTTAAACATCAATTTTAATAAGTAAAGACATTGAGTTTCAGTGTTATTATTTTAAATATAAGCGCAATTTATCTTAATTAATTAGTTGGTTAGGCCAATAAAAATTATAAAGATATTTGCGCTTTTTAAATAATTTGTGATGTTGATATGTGAAAAATACAACTAACAATTAAAATCGACGAGAATTTAATCATAAAATTTCCTCTAGTATTATTAATATTGGAATTTGAACTTAACTTTGCATCAAAAATAAAAATGGGGATGTGAAATGATGATTCACTCAAGAAAGTTGAGGATTTGGCTGTATTTAGTATTATTAGCTGTTTTTATTAGCGCGTGTAACGTGAAAGAAGATAAACAAATTAAAGAAAATTTCAACAAAACGTTGAGCTTGTATCCAACTAAAAATCTTGAAGACTTTTACGATAAGGAAGGTTTTCGAGATCAAGAATTTGATAAAAGAGATAAAGGGACTTGGATTATTTATTCTGAAATGGTTATCGAACCAAAAGGGAAAAATATGGAATCGAGAGGAATGGTGCTCTATATCAATCGCAATACTAGAACAACGAAGGGTAATTTTATTGTCACCGAAATAACTGAAGATAGTAAAGGATATTCACGTAGTAAAGAAAAAAAATATCCTGTCAAGATGGAAAATAATCGAATTATTCCAACAAAGCCTATACCGGATGACAAGTTAAAAAAAGAGATTGAAAACTTTAAGTTCTTTGTACAATATGGAAATTTTAAAGATTTTAAAGATTATAAAAATGGTGATATTTCATATAATCCTAATGTGCCAAGTTATTCTGCAAAGTATCAATTGAATAATGATGACTATAATGTTCAACAGTTAAGAAAACGATATCATATTCCAACCAAACAAGCGCCCGAATTAAAATTGAAAGGATCCGGCAATTTAAAAGGCTCATCCGTAGGATCTAAGGATCTAGAATTTACGTTTGTAGAAAATCAAGAAGAGAATATCTATTTTTCAGATTCGGTCGAATTTACACCTAGCGAGGATGATAAATCATGAGTCAAACGGAATATCAAATAAAATCTGGCAATATAAAAGGTAACTCTGAAGAAACAAGTACAGTATCTAATATAAGTTATGAAATAGAAAACGCAAATAACAGTGGTTTAAAACAAAATAAAATTGATAAACAAATTAAAAAGTTACAAGAAAAAAATAAATTCCCTAAAAATCTTTCATATCTTAAAAGTTATACGGACCCCAAAACAGGTACGACTACAAGCGCCTTTTTAAATAAAGACACTGGCAAAGTTACTTTAGGTATGACAGGTACTAATGTACACAAAGACGCAATATTAAAACAAACATTTGGTGTTCCTTCTTATCAAGGATATATAGATGCGAGTGAAACGCTAAAGGATATTGGGGCCGATGTCAATATTGGCCTTCATTCCGTCACAGATAAAGATCCACATTATAAAAATACCCAAGACTTTATCAAAAATATCAAAAAAGACTATGATATTGATATTATTACCGGACATTCGCTGGGCGGTAGAGATGCGATGATTTTAGGTATGAGTAATGATATTAAACATATCGTTGTGTATAATCCAGCTCCATTAGCGATCAAAGATGTGAGCGGCCTTTATGCCGATCAAGAAGAACTTAAAAAATTGATTGAAAAGTACGATGGTCACATTGTAAGATTTGTGTCTGATGAAGACGAATTAGATGCAGGTGTCCGCAATCATTTATATGAAACTGCTGGAGAAAAAATAGTACTTAAAAATGGAGAAGGCCATGCAATGAGTGGTATTTTAATGAGCAGAACACAGGCTATAATCTTAGCTGAATTAAACAAAGTTAAAGGCTACCAAGACGAAAATAATAAAGCATTAAAATCCGTTCGTAAACAAACGAGGCATAGATTACATAAAGTAGAGACGTTAAGAGCGAATTGGATTCAAATAACAGGTGGACCCCTCTCTTCCTCCCAACAACAATTATTAGAAGCTTTAACAGCACTAACCATTGCCGAAGGATTAAATCAATTAGTGAATGAAGAAAGCCAACATTTGAAAAAATGTATCATGTGATGGCGCATAAATTTGGAGACAACTGGAAAAAAGCGCAAAAAGTTGGAAATGAAATTGGTGAAAAATTGACCTCTGCAGAGGTTATAGATGAATTAAGAAAAGGTGGCGCGTATGAAAGTAAACTTGAAACAGATCCTAAAAGAAAAATTGATGATAAGATAAAGAAATTAAATGATGTTTATAAAAATTGTAATGGCTATATCGCAAAAATTAAACAGAGTATCGAAGCAATTGTTTCTAATGACCAAATGTTAGCGAGCCAGATTGATGGGATGATGTAATGTTTACTACGTATAAAAATATTAATGAACTTGAAAATGCCTATGATGAAGAAAGAAAGCAATTGAATGATGCATTCAATCAACTTGATGAATTAAGACATCAAACACGTAGGAAATGTGAACAAATGTATGATCATTTCTTATATCTCAAACATAAAATGAATTATAGTGAAGACGCTATGATCAGGATGACACGTATTATAGAATCTTTCGATAGAGAAACGAATCAACGTATCCGACATCACGAAATGAAATTAGAAGATTATAAAGATGATTTAAGAAGAGAATATCTAAAACAATCTGACAGAATTGAAGGAGATGAATAAGCGTGGGACTTGATTTTAGTGGTTTACCAGATTTAGCAGTATTGGAACAAATGAAGGAAAAAGAACAGATTAGTGAGGTTATTGCGCCTGAACATGTTCGTATGCATCATGATCATCAAAATAAGCTGAAAAGTGATGAGAAAATATTACTTGACCAAATGGTAAGTCATTTCAAAAAATTTGAAGATGATTTTAAAAATGCGGCACAAGGGGCTTGGGTGAAAAATGCCACAGACGAATTAAAAGATATTAGTAATGATTTAGAAAAAATTCAAGATATTAAAGTATAAAAAGGTATTAAGAAACACAACAAGTATATAATCCATTTAATAATAAATGAATTATATAGTTCGTAATTTCGACTATAAGTGGCTATTAGCCATTATTTTTCGGGATCTATGTCAAATCGGACTAATGAATTCAATAATGGAAGTTAAGCAACCAATCTTTGTTTAACTTCTTTTTTATTTTTTGGAAAATAAAGTTTTGAACATAATAAAATTTGATTATGTTTTAACGAATTTTGATGTTTCTTGAACTATATATCATCTAGTCGTCATTTACAATTGGTAAATATGACTTCAAACTGTATGAAGGTGATGGCGATTAAAAGGCTCATCCGTAGGTTCTAAAGAACTAGAATTTAACTTTATAAGAAATAAAGAAGAAAATGTGTATTTTTCTGATAGTATTAATTTCAAACCTACTGAATAGGGTTAATAGAAGTTTGAAATGAAAATTCCATAAAGTGTTCAAAATAATTTTTCGCTTTAGTTGTATAAATTAAAGGTTGAATCAGTATTAAAAATATAAGGTGGAGAAATGATGATTCATTCAAAAAGGTTAAAATTGTGTCTATGCTTGATAATACTATCTGTTTTTATAGGGGCTTGCGGAATGAAAAAGGAAGAAAGCAGTAAAGATAAACAAATTAAAGAAAATTTCAACAAAACGTTGAGCTTGTATCCAACCAAAAATCTTGAAGACTTTTATGATAAAGAAGGATTTCGTGACGAAGAGTTTGAAAAAGGAGATAAAGGCACTTGGATAATTCACTCTAAAATGATTATTGAGACAAATAATAGCAATATGGAATCTAGAGGAATGGTACTTTATATAAATCGTAATACTAGAACAACGAAAGGTAATTTTGTTGTTAGAGAAATAACCGAGGATAGTAAAGGGTATTCACATAATAAAGATACAAAATATCCAGTGAAAATGGAACATAATAGAATCATTCCAACCAAACCGATAGCTGATGATAAATTAAGAAAAGAAATTGAAGACTTTAAGTTTTTTGTACAATACGGTGACTTTAAAGATATTAATGATTATAAAGATGGTGACATTGCATATAATCCAAATGTACCTAGTTATTCAGCAGAATATCAATTGAGTAACAATGACTACAATGTGAAGCAACTTCGAAAAAGATATAATATTCCAACCAACAAAGCTCCGAAACTATTATTGAAAGGTGATGGAGATTTAAAAGGTTCATCCGTAGGTTCTAGAAGTCTTGAATTTACCTTTGTCGAAAATAAAGAAGAAAATATCTTTTTTACAGATTCGGTACAATTTACTCCAAGTGAGGGTAATGAATCATGAGTCAAACGGAATATCAAATAAATCCTGGTAATATAACAAGTAACTCTGAAGAAACAAGTTCGATATCTAAAGTGAGCTGTGAAATATAGGTAGTCATTTCAAAAAAAATAAAGGTGAATTTGATAATGTAGCTCAAGGGGATTGGGTTAAAAAGGCGAAGAATGAACTGGATGATATTAGTAAGAAATTAAAAAACATTCAAAGAACTGAAATTTAATATCTTATATGATTCCTGAAGCTAAGACAGCATGCGTTCATTCATGCCATTATCAATATAATCACCACAACAAAAAAGCTTCTAACATGATATCGGAATCTTGGATTCCATATCATGTTAGAAGCTTTTAATGTCTAAAGAACATCTACATTTTATCATATTTTCTTACTTATTAAACTTTTATATAATTAAATATTTCTTAATTTTCCAAAATAGTGATAAATTTGTGAAATACATCACAAAACTCTTTATTTATTTGGAAATTCATGTAATATTAGACTTGTAAGAAGTTAATAAATAGAGAGAGACGAGAGAGTTTATATAAATACTATATAAACATTGGAGTGATGATTATGAGAAAAGAGATTGAAGCGCTTATTTTCTCAGACGTAAGTAGCTATGATATTTACGTGAACACTGGTGTAAATCAAGGATTGATTGGTGACATCAAAGATGGTTACCTAACTATTGATTCTATGCCTTACATTGATGCTGAGCGTTTGTATCACTTTGCTATGGAACGTAAATCGTTAGTCACTAACTAGTTCTTATTGCCAATGATTACTACCCCTAGTCGGCGGCAATTGAAGTGTGATTGATGTAACTTGCCCTCGTTGGTGAGCAATTGAGGGCAGACCCCTTTAATTAAGTAAACCCTAACTCCCCACAAATCTGGAACGATACTAAAAGCCACGTCCTATATTGGATGTGGCTTTAGTCATGCTTATATTATTTTTAAAACGATTACCTACAAGATTTACATATAAAATTCTATCATGTCTGCTATATATAAACGAAATGATATTAGAATCCTTCATTTTCAACTTGTTTAAAATTACGTTTAATGCCGTTATAAGAATATATAACATTATATAATTTTACTTGGGCGTCATGGACACTTGAGAAGGGCATTCTTACATCGTCCATATTTTTAACTTCGTGTCGAAATGCTTTTTCAGCTTTTTGTCTTTCTGCAAGCGACATACTTAGCCATTCTTCTTTGCTAAATAAATCTTCGAATCGAAAATCAAATGCAGTTCTTTTACTTTCTGCTCTTAATGCTAAAACACGCTCATGATATGTCACGTTTTATTCCTCCCTCTAATCATTCAATCGAATGATAAATCACAGTATTAACTTTAGTACTAATATAATGTTTTTACAATAAAGAAGTGACGATTTTTCAACATTTTTAAAAATAAAAAATATAAGCAACGATTAATTGTATGTTTCGAATGGCTTGTAATGTAATTTATCTATGAAAATGAAGCGAGTTATTATGACCGTTATATGAATTGTGATACGCTTTTTAAAAGTAATATGTATTTATGATTTACCCTGAAAAAATAAAAAGAATCAAAGGAGTCGATCATTATGACAGTATTAACAGATAAAGTAGCACTAGTTACAGGTGCAGGTAGTGGTATTGGAGAAGCAATCGCTACATTATTACATGAAGAAGGGGCGAAAGTTGTCTTAGCCGGTAGAAATAAAGATAAACTACAAAATGTGGCGAATCAATTAGCTCAAGATAGTGTGAAGGTAGTGCCAACAGATGTAACGAAAAAAGAAGAAGTCGATGAATTGATAAAAATTGCACAACAAACATTCGGTGGTTTGGATATTGTTATCAATAGTGCGGGACAAATGTTATCGTCTAAGATTACTGATTATCAAGTAGATGAGTGGGATAGTATGATTGATGTGAATATCAAAGGCACTTTATATACGGCACAGGCTGCATTACCAACTATGTTAGAACAATCAAGTGGCCATCTTATTAACATTGCATCTATTTCTGGCTTTGAAGTAACGAAAAGTAGTACGATTTATAGTGCGACGAAAGTAGCAGTTCACACTATTACTCAAGGATTAGAAAAAGAGTTGGCAAAGACAGGCGTTAAAGTAACAAGCATTTCTCCAGGAATGGTAGATACAGCCATAACTGCCGCATACAATCCAACAGATCGTAAAAAACTTGAACCACAAGATATTGCAGAAGCAGTATTATATGCATTAACACAACCAAAGCACGTTAACGTGAATGAAATTACAGTGCGTCCTGTATAAAAATGTGTTTGAGGTGTGGGAGATAGACATTTAATGTAATAGCTATCGGTTTTGTTAATATTAGTAAGGCAATAATGATATAAAAGCATGATAGGCAATTATTCCTTGCACAATTTTCACTAACTGGTGATTTTAATAATCGAGTGAGTGAAGGCGATGATATTAGTGTTATGATTTATAATCTATAATGTTCATAATTGCAGATTGCAAACAAATTTTCATTTTCCAACACATTTTAGGAGTTACTTTAATGAACAAAAAACATGTTTTTATAATTATTGGTGTTATTTTATGTATATGTATAGTTGCTACAGTCATTTATTTAAAAGTGAAATATGACGAAAAAGAAAAACAAAAAGCAATTTACTATAAAGAACAACAGGAGCGTATTACACTTTATCTCAAGCATAATACTAAAGAACCAAACACGATTAAATCTGTGCATTTCACAAGTTTAAAAAGAGGACCTATGGGCGATGCCGTAATTGAAGGTTACATCAATGAAAACAAAAAAGCTGATTTTGTTGCATATGGGTCACCAGAACATCATTATCAATTTGGTGGAAGTTTGATCAAAAGTAAAAATTTAAGCACGTTATTAAAACCAGCACATCAAACCAAAACACCTGATGAGATAAAAAAGGAATTAGAGTCTAAAAAGAACGACCGCTAAAACTATGCGGTCGTTTTAATTTTGCTTTCAAGTTAATCATACTTACACATAAAAATGAAAAGTTGAATTTTTAGTACAATTTTCACTGTATTTATCTGTTAACCACTTCATAACCGCAATATTTCGATGATCTTAGATGAACTTTATATCAACACTTTTAATTGCTTAATGTTTATCAAATAATGTATTTGAATCTTCGACAGAATAAAACTCGAAGTCTAACAAGTGATTCGAATTTGTCTCTGCAAATATTAAATACAATTAATTGGTTTTGAGTCTATAAGTTTTAGTAACAGGTGATAGACCTGCTCCCTTTAATCCGTTAAACTTAGCTTGATATAAACATACAATTTTAAATATAGTATTTCCTCATTACTAAATAGCTACTTTTACTTTTTAAGAGCGTGTTATGTAGTATCATAATCATGTAAACTGTATAAAATTCCACCACATTTTAGGAGCTGGTGATATATGTCGAAAAAGAAAATTTTAATATTAACTAGTATTATGTTAATCATATTAATTAGTGTTGCAGGTATCTATTTAAAAGTGAAATATGACGAAAAAGAAAAACAAAAATCAATTTATTATAAAGAACAACAAGAGCGCATTACACTTTATCTCAAGCATAACACTAAAGAACCGAACACGATGAAATCTGTACATTTCACTAACTTTGAAACAAGTCCTATGGGTAGTGCTGTGATTGAAGGCTACATCAATGAAAACAAAAAAGCTGATTTTACTGCTTATGCTACACCAGAACATAATTATCAATTTGGTGGAGATATGATAGAAAGTGAAAAATTAAGTGAATTACTAAAACCAGCAAATCAATTAAAATCACCTGACGAAATCAAAGAAGAATTAGATAAAAAAGAAGGCCACTAGGGTCTTCTTTATTTTTGATTTAATCTTCCAATAATCTATGTCATTGCTATCGAAGGTGTTTCGCAATTAATATCAATCACTTCATCATCACTAATACTTCCCCAGTTTTTTACAGTACATTAACACAAGTGAACCCCATTAATGTAAATGAAATAATAGTTTGGCCATTATAAAAACATTATATACTGAATAACAATGGCGATGACGTGATTTATTGACATTATCAAATTTTCTCAAATGTGTGTGATTTTTTATAAAAAAGGGTAGAGCAAGGTATAATATCCTTTCAATCTGTTTTCATATTTTATATATTTTTTAAATATAAGCGCTAAATGTTTTAACTAAAGCACAGATTGACAAGATGTTATACAGAATTTTAAATTCTATCCAATATTGTTCGAAGTGTAGTATCACTGGATTGGTATTAAACAATGTAAAGGAGAGATTGCAAATGCCGTATAATTACAAGAAACAAAATGGAGAGTTAATGTCTGTAATGAGCCAAGGTGAAAAGTTTATTCATCAATCACCCGTTAATGATGAACTTAGTGCATTGATTAAGTTATTAATTTCAAAAATTAACGGTTGTCATTATTGTGTTGATATCCATAAAAAAGAATTAAAGGAATTGGGTGTAACACAAATGAAAATTGATGAAGTATTGAGTTTTAGACATTTAGATTTATTTACTGATCAAGAAAAAGTGACGCTTGAATTTGCAGAAATGTTAAATTCAATCAAAGACTTTAAGAAGTTTGAAATTATTGACCGGCTAAAATCATTTTATGATGAAGAACAAATTATTGATCTTGTCTTTGTTGTAAACCAAATTAACGGTTGGAACAGACTAAATATTATTAGTGATAGACTATAATTGTTCATATAAATGCAGAGTTTCATCTCGAACGCTATATCATAACAAATCATGCCACTATACAGGTCAAATCTTGTATAGTGGCATTTTAATTTATCCCTTTAAAAACTGCTATTTAACGAATATCGGTCCACCTGGTCCAACAGGGATACCTAATAAGAACCAAATAATGACAAATACTGTCCACACAATACTTAGCGCAATTGAATACGGCATTAAACTAGAAAGTAAAGCACCTAACTTCATGCGTTTATCGTATTTTTGTGCATAAGTTAATAATAAAGGTAAATACGGCATCATCGGTGTAATTGGATTGGTAATCGAGTCGCCTACACGGTAAATGACTTGTGTAAATGCGGGATGAAATCCTACAATAATGAGCATTGGAACGAAAATGGGTGCTAAAATTCCCCATTTAGCAGATGCACTACCAATTAATAAATTTACTAATGCACTTAGAATAATAATTCCTAAAATTAGTACAATCCCATTTTGATGTTCTAACAATTTAGCGCCTTTAACAGCAGCAATAATGCCTAAATTACTCCATTTTAAAAACGCGAGTAGCTGTGCTGCAAAGAAAACGATAACGATAAATGTACCCATTGATCCTACAGCTTCTCCAAACATTTTCCCTAAGTCTTTTGTATTTTTAATTTCTTTGCTTAAAATCCCATAAACTAATCCAGGTACTAAAAATACAACAAGAATAATTAATCCGACACCGTTAATTAATGGCGCATCGTCTAGTAAGCTACCTGTTTTAGCATTTCTTAAAAAGCTATGTTCAGGAATGGCTGTAATAATTAATAAAATAATTGTGACTATGAAACTGATATTTGCCCATTTTAAAGCATGTGCTTCTTTGTCAGTAATATGTGAAGACGTTTCTTCATGATCATCATGCATTAAACGATCATCATATTGACCTAACCTAGGAATAATCAGTTTAGTTGTAACTAGCAATATCGTAGGAAGTAATACAACGACACTCGCTGCGATAAAGTACCAGTTCATAGCAACGTTTGTTTTAATAGACTCTGAAACGATACGTGTTGCTGGATCTGTAAATGAATAGACTAAAGCATCTTGCATACCAACAACTATATTTGCTGCAAATCCTCCAACAGCGGAAGCATATGCCATCGTTAACCCAGCAATAGGGTGATAGCCAATTTTAATAAAAAGCATTGCTGCAAGCGGTGGCAAGATAATTGTCGCAGCATCACCAGCTGTACTTCCTAAAATGCCAATTAAAATAATAGTCGGTAAAATTAAGAAACGTGGTGCGCGATTCACAACAGAAATCATTAACTTGTCGAAGTATCCTGTTTTCTCTGCGACACCAATGCCAATCATAACAGCAAGTACTAAACCTAATGCAGGAAATTCTGAGAAATTTTTTATGGCATCATTCATAATCATCGCAGAACCATCATGGCTTAAAATATTTTTAACATGGATAGTTTGATGTGTACCTGGATGCTTAACGGATACATTAAATAGTGAGACAAGCCATGTCAAAATTGCTAGACCTACACACATTAAAAAGAATAATACACTTGGATCTGGTAATTTATTTCCAATTTTTTCAACACTATTTAAGAAACTATTGACGATAGAGCCTTTTTGTCTTTCTTTAGATGTCATCAATTATTCATCCCCCTTTGTTAAATATTTAAAGTGTAACAAAAAATACTCTCAAAAGTAACAATTTTCAGAAAATAAAAAACTAATATTGTTAAATATTTTGAGTTATTCAATAGAAATTGTATAGCAGAGAGTAGCTATGACTGCCTGGAGACTTATCTATTAGGTTTATGAAGCATCGAACAGTGGAAAATAAGGACTGTAAGTTTAAGATATGTTGTATAGGAGTGACTGAATGAAACGTTTGGAAAATAAAGTTGCAGTTGTAACAGGGGCAAGTACAGGTATCGGTCAAGCTTCAGCAATCGCTTTAGCTCAAGAAGGTGCATATGTATTGGCGGTAGACATAGCTGAAGCGGTATCGGAGACTGTAGATAAGATTAAAAG
>OKNP01000207.1_pt1 | contig 11679 bp, 8 predicted proteins | sample 1614151 | NCBI WGS metagenome assembly OKNP01 (sample SAMN04436909, study PRJEB24849) | human gut metagenome | biome: human gut; feature: NICU; material: stool | host: Homo sapiens | place: USA: Saint Louis, MO | collected 2012-04-23 | reverse complement strand
GTGGTGGTGATGGCAGATGGCCGCATTCTCGCTGACGACACCCCGGAAGCATTGTTGCGCGGCCAATTGCTCCAAAAAATCGGACTACGCGAGCCGTTGTATCTTGAAGCAGCCGAGTTTGCAGGTATTGATTTGAAGCAGGCAACGCACTTGGCAAACCTCGAAACATTCGACGCCCCGAATTTAGGTGCCAAACTTGCAGACTTTACCACCGAGGCGCCGAAAACGGTCGCCGATCAGCCGCAAACACCGCTGTTGACGGTTGCCGGCTTACAATTTGCGTATCCAAAAGGCCGCCAGATTTTCACCGATTTGAACTTAACGCTGCATCATGGTGAGATGGTGGCGTTGGTGGGACGCAATGGTGTCGGCAAGTCTACCTTGAGCCATTTGATCGCGGGGTTTCTGAATCCGAATGCTGGCCAGATTACGCTGGATGGCGAGGATTTGGCCACATGGTCGGTTAAAGAGCGGGCAGATAAGATTGGCTATATTCTGCAGGATCCGAACCAGATGATTAGCAAGCATTTGATTTTTGATGAAGTTGCACTGGGACCGCGATTACGTGGTTGGGATGAAGACCGCGTCAAATCGGCAGTGCTATCGGCGCTTAAAGTTTGCGGCTTGTATCCATTCCGTTCCTGGCCAATTAACGCGTTGAGTTACGGTCAAAAGAAGCGTGTGACGATTGCAGCAATTTTGGTACTAGAGCCGGCATTGATGATTCTTGATGAACCGACTGCCGGTCAGGATTGGCGGCATTTTACCGATATGATGCGCTTTTTGACCAAGTTGAATGACCAAGGCATTACGATGATGTTGATTACCCATGATATGCACCTGATGTTGGAATATGCGCAGCGGACGATTGTGCTCGGCGATGGCGGCGTCTTGATGGATGCCACGCCCGCTGCGGTATTGACCAATCCGGACGTGATTCAACACGCTTCGCTGGCCCAACCCAGCCTATATCGTTTAGCCAAACGCTTAAATCTTGACCCGCTGGCATTTACCCAAGCAGTGATTGATCAGGAACGGAGGGTGCGCCAATGAATTCTCTTTTTGGATACGATCCCCAAGACACGTGGCTGCACCGTTTAACCGGAGCAACTAAAATGTTGGCGTTCCTCGGCATTTCGGTTATTGTCATGGCCAGTTACGACACACGCTTCGTTTGCGCAGTCATGCTGGCTTCGATTATTTTATTCTTACAAGCAAAAATTCACTGGCACCAAATTAGCTTGGTTATCAAAATTATTACCATTTTTGCGGTCGTGAACCTATTACTGGTTTATGTCTTCTCGCCGCAATACGGGGTGGGGCTCTATGGAAGCAAACATGTTTTGATCCATGCCGGCTACCTGACCCTGACTCAGGAACAGCTATTTTATGAACTAAATCTCGCTCTGAAATACATTGTGACCGTCCCGCTGGCCTTGATCTTCTTAATCACCACCAATCCCAGCGAGTTTGCGGCGAGTCTCAATAAGTTACACGTATCGTATCGCATCAGCTACTCGGTGGCCTTGGCGCTGCGGTACATTCCCGATGTCCAAGCCAATTTCCGCCAAATCAGCCTAGCCCAGCAAGCGCGCGGCTATGAATTATCGCGCAAAGCCAAGCTGTTCCAGCGGTTGAAAGGGATGGGGCAGATTCTCATGCCACTGATCTTCACAAGTCTGGATCGCATTGATCAAATCAGCCAAGCCATGGAACTGCGGCGTTTTGGTACTGGTAAGCGTCGGACGTGGTACATGGATCAGCCGCTAAGAACACCGGATTGGTTGGTGCTGGGCGGCGTTGTGGTGATTATTGTGATTGGATTGGTGCTGTTTCGGGTTAACGGCGGGCGGTTTTTTAATCCTTTTAAAGGCTAACTTTTTAATTGAATTAGGTAATGATGCAGGCAGTCATCGCGTTATCTGGCGCGGGGATGCCTGCATTTTACTTCTTGATCCAAATGCAAACGGCTGGCAATCTCAGAAAAAACGATACGCAACACAATAAAAAGGTCGTTGCGCGTGAACACACAACGGCCGAATGTAGTACCAACTTAATAGTGGCACACAGAACGATGCAACTAAAAGCCGCAGCATACCAGTGGAGGATGCCGCGGCTTTTTTATTCGTCTTTTTCTCAAGATAATTCCAGAGCCTGTATGTGCAGATGAACATATACAGGCTCTGGAATTTAACTAATCACGTACACACAGTAACCCGAACGACAAGTCTACACATGCGCGGTAGCCTTTGCCGTTAAAGTCTTAGTAGCAATGGTGAAGTCATTCAAATTCTCTTGATCAATTGCAACACCCATGCCGGGTTTCGTTGGAACATCCACATAAGTACCGTTTAGCGTGATCAGTGGTGTGATAATATCTCGGTCATAGTAACGTGTCGAGGCTGCGATATCGTTTGGCAAGGTATAGCCAGGCAATGTGGCGATTGCAACATTTTCCGCACGGGCAACACCAGAATCTAACATGCCGCCGCACCAACATTGGATTCCGTTTTGAGTGGCCAATGCTTGGATTTGCTTTGCAACCGTCAAGCCACCAACCCGTGCTACTTTGATGTTGATGATTTTACCGCTGCCTAAACGAATCATTTTGCGTGTATCGTCTAAGCTCGTCACACTCTCGTCAAGGCAGACAGGGGTTTTAATCAGCTTTTGTAGGTCAGCATGGTCAAGTAAGTCGCCGGGTTCAAGCGGTTGTTCAATCATAATAAGGTTGAGATCGTCGAGGCGTTTAAGCGCGGCGAAATCTGCTCGGCGATATGCGGAGTTGGCATCGCCCATCAGCATGACATTTGGGAATGCCTTACGCACAGCTGCGAGATAGTCGTAATCTTTACCTGGCTTTATTTTGCATTTAATGCGGCGGTATCCTTGTTCAATGTAGCCATTCACAACTTTAACGAGTGCTTGCGGTGAGGCTTGAACGCCAATTGAGACGCCGGTTTCGACTTTTTGCTTGTCACCACCAAGTGCAGTAGCGAGCGGCAGATTAGCTTGCTTGGCAAAAATATCCCAAAGTGCGCAATTGATGGCTGATTTAGACATGTTGTTGCGGCGAATTCCTGCTACCAGTGGATACATATCATTTGGATGGGGAATATCAACGTTAAGAATCATCGGCAGCATAATATTAAGAAGTAATTCCCAAGCACCGGCGCGAAATTCCTCATTATAAAATGGAATATCGAAAGCGGAAACTTCACCGTAACCTTTTGTGCCGCTTTCATCGGTCAGCTCAAGAATCATCGTCTTTTTGGCGGTCATTCGTGTAAAACTGGTTTCAAAAGGATGGCGTAAAGGAATATCAACTTGACGTAACGTAGCAGAAATAATTTTCATGATGTTAATCCTCCTCGGGTGCAGCGACAGCTTTTGCGCGCATCTTGCTTAACTTTGCCGGATTGAGCGTTAGTGCTGCAATGAAGGCAACACCTGCTGTAAAGACTAAGAACAAAAATGCTGCAGCGTATGAGCCGCCGGAAACTTGGACCAAAATACCGATGATGATGGGGGCAAGAAAACCGGATAGTTGGCCGCCAAAGTTAACGATGCCCACACTGGAGCCGTAAGCCTTTTTACTGACAAGTTCTGCAAATAGTGCAAAAGTACCGGCGAAAGCAATGGATTTGCAGAAATAGGTTAAGATTTCAAAGATAATGACTACCGGCAATGCAGTTGATTTGTACATGCCGAACATCAATCCTGTTGCGAGCAAGCTTGCAACGCCAATAAACAATTTCTCTTTGCCTTTGAAAAACCGTGCCATGATGTATCCCGAAATCAATGAGCCGGCACCTGCAGCTAAGGACGGTAGGGGTACGAGCCAAGAAATGCCGGCTAAGTTAATATGACGTGCTGCTAATAAGTAAGTCGGCATCCAGGAATCAAGCCCCTTTGTGACAGAGCTGAGGCCAAAGACGATCAGGAAGAATTGCCATAACACACCATTGGTTAAAACGGTTTTCCATGGGACGCGTTTTTGCGTCGCGTGACCTGATGCTTTTAACCTCGCTTGCTTTCTTGGACGCAGAATGATGGCATAAACAACGATGAAGACGATGCCGAGCAAGCCCATTAGGTGGAAAGCGGTGCGCCAGCCAGCATATGCAATGACTGGGGCAATCACAACAGGCGCAATCGCTGCACCAACATAATTCGATGAGATTGTGGCTGAAGTGGCAGAGGCTCTTTTGTTGTAAGGCATGGTCTCACTAATCTGTTTAAGACTGGCAGAAGGATAGGTTCCTTCGCCTATGCCAAAAAGTATCCGAATGATAATCAGGGAAGCTAATGACCATGCAAAGCCAGTTAGGATGGTGAAGAGAGACCACATGGTGATTGCAACGATAATGGTGCGATAAGTGCCGAATTTATCAGTCAACCAACCTCCTGGAATCTGCATGAATGCATATGAGAAGAAGAAGGCACTAGCGACAACGCCGAGGGTTGCTGTACTTAAGTGAAGATCTTGACCAATGTAAGATAGCGCAATACTGATAGCGGAACGGTCGATGAAACAAATAATATAGCCGATGTAGACCATGATGAAGGTGATGGTTCCACGATGCGTCTTTACTGCTGATTGCGTATATTCCATTCAGTTTCCTCTTTTCTCGTAAGTGGTAATGAGTGACTCAATGAAGTGAATACTACTGAAAAAAGCCTCCTCGGTAATATTCTCGTTAGCTGCGTGGTTGTTTTGATCAAAGTTTGCCAGTGGAACGGTGAACACTGGCACATGAAGAATATCTGTCCACACATAATTGGGATCGGTTCCGGGCATCACCGGTTCAATGACGAGTCTGACCTGTGAGGCTTGGGCCGCGTCCTTGAAGTTTGCTAAGTCAACGTTACTTGGATGAACAACGGTTGGCGGTACTTTGCCGGTGATGGCATATGTCAGTTTTCCTGTTTTCAAAAAAGGAGCCAAAATCTTTTCGATGCCTGTTTGGATAACAGGAATACTTTGGGTTCCGACGAGACGCATATCAATGCTGACAAAGGCTGAACCAGGAATGATTGTCTTAACATCTGTTCCTGTGTTGCCAGCGGCCATGCCGTTAATATTGAAGGTTGGTTCATACATCAATTTTCGATAATAGGTTTGTTTATCAGTAGTGGTCAGTTGACTATCAAAAACATTGGTAATCTTCTCGGCGTCAAACGGCAAAGCGTCTATCCACGAAAGCTCTTGGTCGGTAGGTGCGTTGACGCCCTCGTAGAATCTCGGGATTAACACATGCTGATGCGTGAAATCATATAGTTGGCTTAATGCTTCATGGATCACATTGACTGGGTTGGTGATCACATTACCTGCGTTACCAGAATGATTCGCGTGCGTTGCGGTCGTTGAAGTCAATCGCAAACCGAACAGTCCGCGATTACCTAGACGCAAAACATGAGCACCACTGGCATTCATTGAGCCATCTGTAACAAAGACCTTTTTGACGTTCCTCAGTAGCTTATTTTTTTGATTACGGACAAGTTCCGGCAAATTAACGCTGCCTTGCTCTTCCTCGCCTTCAATCAAGAGCTGAATGGTGTAAGGTAACTTGGGTTGTTTGGCAAGAAAGTTACTGATGCCGGTTAGTGTTGCGATAAGTTGGCCCTTGTTGTCTCCGGTTCCGCGGCCAAAGAAACGATTGCCCCGCTTGGTTAAAGTGAAAGGATCACTCTTCCACGCAGCTAAATCACCAGGCGTCATGACGTCATAATGGCCGTAAAAGAGTAATGCTTCTGGCCGTTCTCCAGCAACTGTTGCAAAGATGGCTGGTTTACCCGCGGTGGGAATCAAGGTTACTTTTGCACCGATGTTTTTTTCTAATATATTTACAATTTTTTGCCTAGCTGCATGTTGGCCTTCATCGTTAGTGCTGACACTGTGACAAGCAATTAATTCTTGTAGCGCGTTAACTGGCGAAGTGATAAGTTGCATGTCGGTCGCCTCCTAAATAAGAACTTAATGACGTCATCTTATTGCATTCTCATTTAAAAAGGAAATACAATATTAGTCATACACCATAACAGTTTTGATATAGGAGGTCGGTAATATGCGATTACTGCAACTTAATTACTTTCTCAATGTCGCGGTCACGCAGAACATCTCAAGGTCGGCACGAACGCTAAATGTGAGTCAACCCAGCCTAAGCCGCAGTATTCATGAATTAGAAGCCGAGCTCGGTGTGCCATTGTTCACCCGTAACGGGCATTCACTAGCACTCAACGATGCCGGTTGTCGTTTTGCTGCTCAAGTTCGGGCTGGTTTGAATGAGGTGAATCATGCTGTAAGAGACCTACACCGATTTAGCGAAATCAATTCAAATCAAGTGACGTTGCGGTTTGAAAGTTCGACCGCTGTTTTACCTGGCTTGCTCGGAAAACTTGATGCAAAACTGCCAATGGTCAAGATTCACCTCATGCAAAATGGCTTTGAACAGGATCGTTTAAGTCACTACGATTTTGAATTTACAACAAAGCCAATTCTTAATAATCGTAATTTTCATCTTTTAAAAGAAGAAATCTTAGTGCGGTTTCCCGAGACGTATGACAATGCAAACAACAAAGAGGTGCGCCCAGAAGAGATAGTCAAGTGGCCGTTAATCTTGACGGAAGCGAACCCGTTACGTGAGCAGATGACTTCTATGTTGCACCAAGCAGGGGTAACGGTTCGTCCTAGTTTTGTGACTGGCGATCGGCAAACGATTCTTGGCCTTGTTCGCACGGGTCAAGGTATTTGTTTCATGCCGCAGTATTCATGGGCTGGCACAGATGTTTCAGGAACGGTAGGCTATCACTTTGCACCGGAACGGGTATTTCGTGATATTTACTTGAGTGCAAGCGAGGCCACGATGAGACTACCTTATCGGAGGGAGATTGCAGAGACGATTCAACAATATTTTGCCGATTTAGTCGCAGGTTGATGATCTGGCCTTTCCCATTAAAGTTTCCAGAATTTCACGAACGCCTGCAGAAAGCAATCAGTTTAATTTACCAAGAAAAAACGATGGCAGTCTTTGATGTCATCGTTTTTTTATGTACAAATGTTGTTGGAATTATCTCAAAGAAATATCAGTGATAAATGCCAATTTAAAAATGAATTGTGGATACGAGTGCAAACTCTAGGTGATTTTTTAACTGAATAAATAACCACAAAAAACAACATAACGACATTTTTTAGCAACAAAGCGTTACCTTTATGAGTTGGTTTGCCCGTATTATGAAAGCGCAAACAAAAATAGCGAGTTAACCGGTACTTGCAAGCAAAACGTATTTATTAGGAGGAGCAACATGACAACAGCAAAATTGTGGGAACAACCTGAACTAACCGACATCAATCGGATGGTTCCTCGTAGCCATTTTCAGACATTCTTCCCAGGCGAGGATAGTCAACCGCGGAATTATCAGTTATTAAATGGGACTTGGCAGTTTAAGTTCTTGGATGCGCCGGAATATGCGCCGGAAAATTTCATGAACAGCGACTTTGATGATCAGGATTGGGATCAAATTCCTGTACCTAGCAATTGGCAGCTGCAAGGTTATGGCAAGATGCATTATTCTGATCTGTGGTATAACTTCCCAATCAATCCGCCCTTTGTACCGAGTGAAAATCCAACTGGGTTGTATCGGCGAACCTTTACGGTGGATGAGGTAGTTGATAACGAACAATACATCATTGGCTTCGATGGGGCAGATTCGGCTTTTAAGTTGTACCTTAACGGTGAGTTCATCGGCTATAGCAAAGGTGCCCGTTTGCCAAGTGAGTTTGATGTCACGCAGGCATTAAAACAAGGTGTTAATACAATTGCCGTTGAAGTGGTTCAATGGTCTGATGGTACGTATCTTGAAGACCAGGATATGTGGTGGTTAAGCGGCTTGTTCCGTGATGTGAGTTTGTATTCGCGACCACAAAACGGGTTATATGATGTGCAGGTACGAACCTATTTATTGAAGGATTATCGTGCTGGTGAACTAGTCGTCACACCGACAGTGTCCGGCACTGAGACGTTAAAGATCCATTATGAACTAGCTAAAGATGGAGCTAAATTGATTGACCAAGTTCTTTCTGCCGATGCTTCTTTGGATGTCACGCTGGACGACATTCAGGCGTGGTCTGCTGAAGCGCCTAATCTTTATGATTTAACGATGACAGTGTTGCAAGATAATGAGCCGCTTGAAGTGGTTCGTCAGCGGGTCGGGTTCCGCCAAATTGAGTTGAATGGCAAGACGTTCTTGGTCAATGGCAAAGCAATCAAGTTTAAAGGCGTCAACATGCATGATTACAGCGCTACCAAGGGCCGAGTGATGACGCGGAATGATTTTGTTAAGAACATCAGCCTGATGAAACAAAACAATATCAATGCGATTCGAACCTCTCACTACCCTAAAGCACCGTATTTCTACGACCTGTGCGATGAACTTGGTATGTATGTCATTGATGAAACAGATTTGGAATGTCACGGCTTTGAGTTGACTGAACGCTATGATTGGATTACCGATGATCCACGCTGGAAGACTGCATATGTAGATCGGATGCGGCGGACTTTGCAACGCGATAAGAATCATCCTTCCATTATCATGTGGTCGTTAGGCAATGAATCAGACTTTGGCGATAATTTTCGGGCGATGGCTGCATATTGTAAGCGAGAGGATCCAACGCGACTCGTCCATTACGAAGGTGATTTTGAAGCTGAAGTCAGCGACGTTTATTCAACAATGTACACGTGGTTGGAACACGATACTAAGATGACAATGGCAGATGTATTACGTAAAACGCAGAAACCCCATATCTTATGCGAATATGCACACTCTATGGGCAATGGGCCTGGCAACTTGAAGGAATACCAGGATCTCTTCTACGGACATGAACAACTGCAAGGTGGATTCATCTGGGAATGGTTTGATCAAGGGGTAGCATCGCAAAAGGATGGTCAAACCTACTATCGTTATGGTGGTGACTTTGGCGATCAGCCTAATAACGGAAACTTTTGTATAGATGGGTTGATCCGCCCAGATGGCAATCCGTCTACGGCTTTAACCGAGGTCAAGAAGACGTTCGAACCGTTCCAGATCCTTGTTCGTGATCTGCCAACGCAAACGGTTACGGTGATTAATCGACTGGACTTTCTAAATTCTGATTACTTTGATTTTGGTTATGAACTTGAAGCAAATGGTCAAGTGATTGCTGAGGGCAAACTTGATATCCCAACTATTTTGCCGGGTCACCAACAGACCGTGAAACTTAATCTCGAGTTGCCGAAGTTTGACTCTAGTGTCATTTATAACCTTCATTTGGTTACGCATCTCAAAAACAAGACTGCCTGGGCGAATGCTGGAACAGTACTTTCTCAATCTGTCATGACCTTGCAGCGGCCAAAACGCCAATTGAACCATCAGACAATCGTGGCACTACAAGCAAGCGAAAATAAAACGACAATCGAAATCAAAGGCGGTGCGAATGCATACCGGTTTGACAAGATTAAAGGTACCTTCACATTGACACATGATGGTCGTGTCCTGATTCATGATGGCATCAAGATGAACTTCTGGCGCGCTCCTATCGACAACGACATGTATTTGCTAGATGACTATTACAACAAATATTTCCTGAATCTATGGCATGAAAGTACCCGTGAAGTCCAATCACAGCCGCAAACTAACGGCGATTATGTCGTTAATCTAGTCAAGCAAGTGGGCACGACCAATAGTGGCTGGTATTACCAAATCACACAACGCTATACATTACATCAGGATGGAAGCTTTGATCTTGATGTGATTGGTAAGGCAAGTGGCAAACGTGACATGGCACCAGAGATGCTACCGCGAATCGGAGTAAAGATGACGTTGCCAAAAGATTTCCAGCAAGTTGCCTATGACGGACTGGGACCAACTGAAAACTATAGTGACTCTCATCAAGCTGCCTACTACAGTCATTTTACGAGTCGGGTTGATGACCTCTTTGTCAATTATGTAAAACCGCAAGAAAACGGTAATCATATGGACACTGATCGATTAGCACTGATGAATGGTCAGGATCAATTAACCTTGACGATGATGAAGCCATTGAACTTCAGTGTGTCAAACTATGCGGACGAAACTTTGGAGGCCGCAAAACACACCATTGATTTGAAGAAATCAGATGAGCTCAATCTATATCTTGATTTCCGGCAAAACGGGCTTGGCACGAACTCGTGCGGCCAAAATCAATTAAAGCGTCATCGCTGCAAGTTTGATGATTTTGAGCTCGGGTTTAACTTCAAGATCAACTAGTGGAGGAGTTTCAAGGAAGGAAGTGTTCTACGATGTCAGAGGATAAATCGCGACAACGACTGGGGTCTGCCGCATTGATGTTAATGACATTCTCGGCGGTGTTTGCTTTTCCAAGTATCGTCAACAATAGTATTCAAATTGGCTTGGCAACGATTCCGGGCTACATCTTCGGGAGTCTCTTTTACTTTTTGCCGTTTATTTTAATGATTGCTGAGTTTGCATCGGCTAACTCCGACAAAGAATCAGGAGTTCATAGCTGGCTGGAAAGTGTGTTGGGAAGTAAGTTTGCCTTTCTGGGCGCTTGGTCATACTTTTTCGTTAACTTGTTCTTCTTTGTTTCATTGTTACCAAACACATTAATTTATGGTTCGTATGCTTTGCTCGGCCATAATGTGTTTGGTGGCGCGATGGGTACCAAGATTATCTCGGTTCTCTCGATCGTGTTATTTTGGTTGGCGACCTGGGTCTGCATCAAAGGGGTCTCTTGGATCTCAACTGTGACGAATTTTGCCGGTACTGCGCGACTCTTAATGGGGGTTATCTTCGTTGTCCTTGCCTTTATCGTTGTGATGGGGATGGGTGAAAAACCAGCACAAGATTTTAGCATGAAGGCAATCACACCCACCTTTAACTGGACATTCTTCATGACAATGGCGTGGATATTACAAGCTGTTGGTGGTGGCGAAAGTATTGGCGTCTACATTAAGGATACGAAGGGTGGCAATAAGACATTTGTGCGTACCATGATTATTTCCACCCTTGTCGTTGGCCTGATGTATGTTCTCGGTGCTATTGCTGTTGGGTTTGTGGTTCCTAAGTCAGTTTTGGCGGGCAACTTCTCAAACGGGATCTTTGATATTTTCAAAATCCTAGGAACGCATTTCAATATTCCTGGTAACGTGATGGTCCGACTTGTAGGCTTGATTCTCTTTGTGGGTAGTTTAGGCTCGTTGGCATTGTGGACAGCCGCGCCGGTTAAAGTCTTCTTCTCAGAAATTCCTGAAGGTGTCTTTGGTAAATGGTTGGTTAAGACCAATGATGAAGGCAATCCAACAAATGCCCTTCTGGTTCAGGGTGTGGTTGTGACTTTACTCATGATTGTGCCAGCACTAGGGATTGGTAATCTCGATAGTTTCTTAGAGACACTGATCAACATGACCGCGGCAACTTCTTTACTGCCAGTTCTATTTCTGCTAATTGCATATATTGGTTTACGCTGGAAGAAAGATGATATGCCACGTGATTTCCGCTTCGGCAATCGGACGATGGGGTTGACAGCAGGCATCTTCCTCTTATGTGTTTTCCTCTTTGTCTTCTTCATGTCAACCGTTCCGGATCCACACTTGATCGCTGAAGAATTGGCGGGACATTTACCAAAAGGAACAGCAAGTCCAA
>OKNP01000206.1_pt1 | contig 11682 bp, 9 predicted proteins | sample 1614151 | NCBI WGS metagenome assembly OKNP01 (sample SAMN04436909, study PRJEB24849) | human gut metagenome | biome: human gut; feature: NICU; material: stool | host: Homo sapiens | place: USA: Saint Louis, MO | collected 2012-04-23 | reverse complement strand
GTATACTTTAACTAGCTCCGCAAAAGAAAGAGTTAGGACAAGCACCACCTTAAGCTTTTCCTAACTCTTCCCTATGCTCCGCCCTGTCCACCTGTTCAGTGGACATAGTGGAAGCTTGGGCTACTTTACCCAAGGCTCCTCCCTCGCCTTCAGTAAAATATCCCAAGCACTTATTATTATAGGCTAGGCATATAGTGGCTAACGCCACTCCTTATATTAATTCTCTTATTATTTCATTTTTATTATTTTAATAACTACAATTATATTTATATATTATATATCTTTATACTCCTATAACTACTATACATAAAACTAATACATTGGGCACCTGGTACCTGCACCCGAAATAGTACAGGTCATTAGCTGCAGCTACTAATAGTCTTTAGGTTTTACGCTAAAGGCTCCAACCCTAAATCCTATAAGTATCTGCTAGCATTAGACTGGTCCTATTTAGGGTACCCGCAGGGGTGCTTATCATATACTACGCATGAAGAGGTACTGTTCCAAAAGATAGACATGCCGTATAAGGCAATTCTATCTTTTAGACTAGTACTGCTCTAACATCGTATACGAAAAGAGCTTATAAAAAATAATGGACTAGCCATATAAGGCTGTTCCATTACTTTTTATAAGCTTATGTTCTTTTAACTGTATGTTTTGGCTACGCCAACGATAGATTTTTTTGCACTAAGTTCCTTTAGACGAGCCCAAGGGCTGGTCTAATTTTGACAAACTTTTGTGCAAAGTCAGAAATCTATTATACACTGCCCCGCTATGGACTGCCCCAGGGGTGTCCACCTTGTACAAGCTACAGCTTGTCTCAAGGGCGGGTCTTATTTTATTAAATTAACTCTAAACTAAAGACGTATCTTTCATTTAATATTACAATACCACTTTTTCTCCTCTGGATAAAAGAATAGCTTCGCCATCTTCATCACATTATTAATGCTACATTCACAATTATAGATTTCCCTATCCCTTAACTTAATAGCACCAAAAAAGTTCTTTACTCTAATAACAATCTGCTCATCATTTTCCTCAATCCTAAACCTTAAAGGCCTCATATTACCTTCCCTATCTGTAATAACAATAACATCTGATTCATACATACCTATCACCTCTACAATTATTACATCAGAACATTTGTTTGTGTGTAAATATATCTTCTTAAAGTAACTCTTTTACATCAATACCTAATCCTAGAGCAATTCTATTCAATGTACTTATACTAGGGTTGTCCATATCATCTTTAAGAAGCCTATAACAATAAGTTAAACTTACTCCACTTAACTTAGATAACCATAGGCATTTATATTATGATCATTGCAATAAACCTTTAACTTTTCATTTCCTTTCATAGTTATGTCCCTCCCATCCTAATTAAAATGGTAGCTCAAAGCTATTTATGTACTTATCACCTTTAAACTCTATAAATATATCATTAGCAACTGCAATAATAGTGCTTTCTTCACTGCCAATAGCTATATATCCATCAAGTGATAATACCTCCTCATTAGAAGTGAACTTCATTCTATTTATTGCTTTATAAAGTATTACTTTATACTACTATTTTTCCAACTTTACTATTAATTGTTCTTTTTTAATAAATAAAAACATCTGATATTTCAAGGGAACACGCTCATAGGGATATAATATGAACCTACAACAAACATGTACAGAAAAGCAAACGCACAGGACGAAAAATCCTGTGCGTTTGCTTTATATTTATACTGTGTTATTTCTCCGGTAAATAATATAGTTTTCCTTCTTTTGCAATCAGCCTTACATCCTCATGGAATAAATCGCCCCTCTCCATCTTACTAGGGATTTCATAATCAGAAACCTGCGTTGCAATTATATCCGATGTTCTTACTGATATTGGGCGAAAATTATGCTTAACATTGATTAAGCCTGGTAATTTATGAACAACCCCATCAAAGCCTACTCGTTTTCTTATATTTGCACCTATATCAATGCCAAACTTTTTTGCTTGAACTTGATGCCATCTGTTAAGCTGTGTAATAGAATCTTTCACTTGTTTTGAATATGTCGGAAGCAATGCACCACACTGATCTCTTGATACAAAACCGAGATGTAGCGTATGTTTTAAATCGGCAATTCGGTACAGAACCTCCAAAAGAGTTTTTTGATAAATATACCAACTTTGAACCTCCAGCAACATTTGTTCGTACTCATTAAAAGTAAGATTTTTTTTTGTAAAATAGCATGCAATTGTTAAATTGGCTTGTCCCAACAGCTCAATACATTGCTGTTCTAAATTGTTAAGATTTACGATTTCGGCAGTTCTCAACTCATCATTTTCAAGTATTTCTGCTTGGAATGATGATATTTTTTTAGTTTGAGTAACCAGTGCAAAAACCCTACTCTTATATTCGTTATCTTGGAAATTAGCAATGCGAGATATCCTTTTACCAAGAGACACAAGCTCTGCATTTATCTGTGTCATATAGTATTGACCAACAATCATTGAGGCCAAACTCATTGCAGATGCGCCTGCATTTACAGCAATATTAGCTGTGTTATTAAACTTAACGAAGTTTGCATGCCCTATTATTCCTTCTGCGCCATGATAAAATCCCCGAACTGCCCCTACCATATCTTGAGATTGTGCAAGTTTTGCACCAACTGGAATAACAGCTTGATATAATACTTGTGCATTGCCTTGAATCGCATTACCGGCAGTTATTAAAGTTTGTAAAATACCCGGCACAAGATTATCAACACGTGCTAAAACTTTACTGTCTTTAATTTCCACAAGCTTTGTTTGGTCAATTTGCTGTGTATCATTGAGCATTTCAAAGCAGATTTGTAACTCGTCTGCCGAATCATCCACCACAGATATCCCGTGATTTGCAATTAATTTTTCTTTATTTTGAGTATTGAACAGAATTTTCTTTATTTTTTGAAACATTACTCCCCCTATGAATAGAACCACAGTTACAACTAAAGCATAAATAACTATTTTCATATGAGTACCTCTTATCCCAATAATTCTCGAAGCTTATCAGTTAATATAGCCTTTCTCTTTTCATAAAACTCATCAAACTTTTCGAATTCCAGAGAAATATATTTTGGGATAAATGCTTGCTCATAAAATTCCACTTTTTCAGTATCCTTCATGTCGTTATAATAATCAACAAGTCGCATATCACTTTTGCTCGCATTGCTTCTGCCTACAAGCAAATGTAAATTAGGCAATCTGTTACGATTACTGCGCCATTTGCGCCAATCCTCCATAGACACTGGTATAGGTTTATTCCCATCAAATCTATCGTAAGGATGAAGATGGTCTTGTTCATACCTAAAATTTTTGTTTAGCCAAGAAATGCTAAGGTAATATAGAGCTTCCCCAGCAACTCTGCTCCCTTTTTCTGCGTTGACGATATCTTCAATCTTGCCGTCTGTTACCTTTAACTCGTTCATCTGATTAAGCATATCTACAGTGATTTCTCCATCATTGCTGTTAATGTTGCTCTTCATCTGCTGTAACTTACCAGTAGTACCGGATTGGAAATATGTAAACAGAATGGCTCTAATCAAATAAGCGCGGATTCCATCGAGATTGTTATTATATTCCGGGTTGTAGTAGATGCAGTAAATAATAGGCAATAACACATTCCAACTGCTTGCAAAACGTTTGATCTCGATATTCATGTCTTTGAGGATACCTTCAAGATTTTTAAGTGCTTTTTTGAAATCACTCCAGTTATTCTTTAACTCCTCAGCAATCTGCTTATTAATATTAGACTTTACCACATCACCATAAAGCATAAGTGCAGAACGAATAATGAAATCTGAGCCAAAGCCATCGTACGAATCCACAAGAATCTTCCCAAACTCAGTCTTAGCACTTGGCCAGTAGGCTTCAAGGATAGACATAGTAATTTCAGACTTGCGCAGTGCCTTTCCACCACTGTTAAATCTAACAAACATCTCCAAAGCATCATCCTGTTTCATGTCCTGTATTTCAGTGTATCGAATTAACTTCTCAACAAATATTTTGTTATATAGTTTGTTTAATATACCTCGTGCATAATCCTTGCTGTCAACAGGTACATTGGAAATTGCATCTTCAATAGCATCCTCCCTGGTCAATACATCTTGGAATTTAGGGTCTAAAATTCGCTTAATTTCAAACTGAGTAGGACTTAGCTTACTAACCTTTTCACTAAACTTAATATCAAACTTCTTGCTGTTATATTCTTCTTCATCGATAGTGATTTTGTTTTTATTAAGCTCAATGAGTAGCTTTATCACTATCCCACCAGTCGTTTTTTTTCTTGCGTGTTTTTGACGAATGTATCCATCACCAAACAAGGATAGAAACAACGAAGTCAAACGCTGCTGTCCATCAAGAATTGCTGTATCTGTGCATTTTACATCTATATTGCTGAGTTCATAGTTCACACTATCCGCTTGCTTTCTACTATCAAAGGTAACCGTAGAAAGGAAATTACAGAAATATGTATCCCAAGTTACATTTTCATCATCCACATGCCAAAAAAGAAAAGTTGCAATAGGATAATCAAGAAGAATGGAGTCCCACAACTTTTCAATCTGTTCCATGCTCCAAACATACTGCCTTTGAAATGTAGGCATCACATATTTTCCATTTTGAATATTAGTTAATGCTTCGTAAATAGTAATACTATTATCAATCAACTTACTCATCATCACACCTCATTTTTATAAAAACTTGATTTATACTTCATTAAAGTATCCTCTACCTCTATCCAAATCCGCATCTCATCACCTTTATCATCGAAAACTTCACCATGACTCTTGGGACCATCTAATTTCATTTGGGCGTAGTTATTTCTGAAAGTAGGGATATATAGCTTGGGATAATCCTTATCACCGCATAGCCGCTCCATCATCGTAATAGTAGCCTTGCCATCAATATAAACTGCGGTGAAAAATGCTTTAATAATTTTGTGATTGTACTGCCTGACTTTATTGCCCATATCGGAATACGCTAAATTACTTTGCCACAGTAATTTTTACTTGCTTATGTTGCTTTTTTTGAAACGGTTTTGTTTTTTACTCTTGTGATACCCTTCCAAAGGTTAGCAATATACCAACGCATACAAGTTTTAATCGCATCTTTCTCGCTGTCATTAGAGAAATTAAGGGAAAGGGGGAATTTTTCATATATATCTAAATCAATAGTAAATTTTAATTCTTTGTTCACGGTTACACCTAAGAATTGTAATAATATAATTATACATTCTCAATTAGTGTTTGGTCAAAACTAATTAACCAATTTGTATTTACTCAATTTAACAAATCAATGGCTATTCTCTCTTTTCTGTTGTATTGTGTTGTGCTAAAGTAGATGGACACGATGCCATAAACCACGGAACAACTATACCGCAGCTCTTATCAAAGACCTGTTACTCAAGAAGAAAAACAGCGAATGAATTCTAACATCAGCTTATTGAATCTCAATTTTTCCAAGTAACAAAAAAGATGTTACTGAGAATAATTGATAGCAAAGATTTAACCTATTCTCTACAGCTCCCATCTAGAGAATATATTACAAACTGTCCCTTTAAACGAGAACAAAAGTATTTAAAAGGATTTCTAAGCTTCCTTACATAAAAAATTAATGTTTACATATTTAAGTAATCCTGATTTCATTTAATGATACGGTTTAATAGCAAACGCTTGTCTCCCCCCATATGATACAATTCTTACTAATCCACCTATAAGAACGTGGTAAAAAAAATATCTTGCCTTGGAAATATTCTTCCATAACTTAGCTCCTTGTGGTGGATCCTAACTGCTCTCTCTTTATATTGGGTATATATGTCAACATTAATTTTTCCCCTTGGATAATCTTAAGTTAGAACTATATATATAATTTAACAACAGTGGGTGGAGGGTGGGTTCAGAGTCCACTTGCTATGTAAATATGGTCGTTAAATGCTGTGCCTCAGGATTTATCGAGCAATATTTGTTTTAGCAAGCGGACCTAGTAGAAGGCATAACATGATTAGTTAAATAAAATAAGGCTCTGGACTGAAGCTTTCGTTAGATGTTGTGCTCAAGATGTATCGAAAGTTTTAGCCTGGAGCCTATAGGAATAACATATATCGGTTTATCTAAGAATGGAGGGCGGGTGGGTTGTGTCCAGCTATCCTTGTACACCCATAATTTCATTTAATGCTGCAACTTTATCACCTTAAAAAATATACTTTAATTGATAGATGGACATTGAAGAGGAAAACATTAACTTTAGCTTTTAGCTCTAATCCTCTATTTAAATCCTAAGTACAAATAACATCTACAGTTACATAACATGCACCCCTGCGGGTACCTAAAAAAGAACTAGCTTAATCCCTAATATTTCTTGGCTAATTTAATGCTCGACTTTGGAGAGACTTAAAGGAGCTTAGAAATATAGGGTAATAGCCTGTGCTTTTTAGGGTGCAGGTACCAGGTGCCCTTATTTTTATGATTATATAGTATAGGTACTATAGGAATATCAGTAATATAAAAACTATAATAATCTTAACAAGTATTCAATTGTATCTATTTAAGATATAGCTTATAATTAATTAAACCCTTATTCTCAGATATGAGAATAATACTTCATTAATAAGAAAACAAGAAATTGGGAGCAGCCAAGTGGCTACTCCCTTTTATTTTTCTTTGGACAAGTTTTATATAATAGAGGAATATCAAAACTAAAAATTACATTCAAAGTAAAACACATATGAGATTTCATAGCTACTACAATCTATTTTTTAAAGATTGTCCAAAGACACCAATATGTCCCATGAGTAGTGGGACAGGCTGAGCATAGGAAAAGAGGGTGACTAGCTTACGTAGTGCTTGTCCCCTCTTTTCTTGTGCGGAGCTAGTTAAAAGAATATTTTTAGTATTAGAATATTATTTATATTGCCAGTATCTGTAGTTCCACCAAGGATATAGGAATAGGCCCATTATAAAACAAAGCTTTGGACTAGTTTTAAGCAATAGAGGAATATAAGAAGAGGCAGTTACTACTATAGATAATTAAATCTATAATTGCAACTGCCTATTGGTTCTATTTCTTAAAGGTTGTCCAAAGTTTCATTATAAAGTTTTTAAATCGTGATATGGCTCTATCTGTATTAAGTGAGTTTCTTTAACCTCTAACTATTAATCAATTATTCTCCATTTTAATTCGTTCGCAATAATATATGTATTAGCTGGTTCAGCAATCCTATTATTAATATTATTTATATCAAAATAATAAGTATCTGCCCACACAATAACTTGTTCTGGTTTTCCAGGTAATAATTTATTATGTATTGATATATACGCATCAAAAATATCACATAGATAATTATCCTGCCATCCAACTAAATGAAGTTGCCGAAGCCCTGTAAAACATAATTCTATTGCACTAGGTTGCCATTGACGATGAAAAACCACATGTAATTTACGACTTTGTGCATCACCAAAATTCATTGCCATTTCATTATCTACAAAAGCTCCACTTTTGAAGTTTACTGATACAATACAAGAATCATGAAATCCACCATAGATATTAAATAATTCTTCTATATCATCTTCTGTTTTTATATTTTTCCAACAACTCATATTCACTACTCCTCTAACTTCCAATTCTCACATTAAACTAGATAACACAACTTAATCAACTGTATCCTCATTTATAAAATCATACCAATTAGCAATTTCAAAGAAACCTTTAATTGCAATAGAAGCATGTGTAACTATTTTAAAAGTATTCATAGCTTTTTCTAATTCATTACAGATAGCAGTTGCAACCCATTCCTTATGAACAATAACCTATCTAATGCAGTAAAATTCTCATTCATTTTCACTCTGTGAAAGTTCTTCCATCTAAATTAAAGATTTAGGGCATCACTTTTGATACTTTAACTCATTCAATATTATAATACCTTCTCTATTTTCATGAATTCATATAATCCATTTACCCATCTTTCCACGCTATCTCCACTCCTTCTTATACCTGTAGGATGATATGTCCAAAATACATGTTGTCCTCCACTCAAATGATAATATTCTATCTTTATTTTTTTATCTTTTCATAATTTAGTAATAAATTTTATGAAAACGATGTAAATTCTATAATTTATCCACTTATTATGTAATTAGTTATATTTATGAAAATATCTAATTATGTAATAATTCTTCCTGTAATCGTTATACATAAATTAAATATTAGGGGGATTTTTTATGACTAACAAACAAAAAATGCGTAAGCGTAGAAGGGCTTTACTTTGTGTTTTTGCAGCATTTGCATTTTCTTTTAATCCTTTAGGAAAGATAGCTTACGCAACACCTAAACAAGATACAAGTGTTGTAAATTATGTGAAAACTCAAGAAGAAACTCCAAACTCAATTCAGAATCAACCAATCTCATCTTATTGGTATCCAGAAGATTTATTAAAATGGAGTGCTAACAATGATAAAGATGCAAAATTTAATAAAAGCACAGTTCCATTAGCAAAAAGAGTCGAAAAAGATAAACTTGACACTATTAATGACACTCAAAATAAAGATGTTAAAGTTGTAGCAATTTCAATAATGAATGCTAACACTAGTGGTAATCCATCACAAGGTTCAAATAAATTTAGTGCTAATACATTCTCTTATTGGCAATACATAGATAAATTAGTTTACTGGGGTGGATCAGCTGGAGAAGGATTAATAGTTCCTCCAAGTCCAGATGTTACTGACTCAGCACACAGAAATGGGGTTCCTGTTCTAGGTACTGTATTCTTCCCTATGACAGCTCATGGTGGAAAAATGGAATGGTTAAATAAATTCCTTGAAAAAGATTCTAATGGAAACTTCCCTATAGTAGATAAGTTAATTGAAGTTGCAGAAAACTATGGCTTTGATGGTTGGTTCATAAATCAAGAAACAGAAGGAACTGAACAAGAACCTTTAACTCCTGAACATGCTAAGCTTATGCAAGAATTAGTAAAGCAATTTAAAGCTAAGTCTAACGGAAAATTTGAAATCATGTGGTATGATTCCATGACAAAAGATGGGGATATGGATTGGCAAAATGCTTTAACTGATAAAAATGAATATTTCTTATTAGATGGAGATAAAAACAAAGTTGCTGATAGTATGTTCTTAAATTTCTGGTGGACATATAATAGTTTAAAAGATAAAGATTTATTAAGAGTATCTAATGAAAAAGCTAAAGAAATAGGAATAAACCCTTATGACTTATATGCTGGAATAGATGTTCAAGCAAATGGATATAAAACTCCTCTTAGATGGACTCATTATCAAAGAGATGACCAAGCTCCATTTACTTCATTAGGTCTATATTGTCCAAGTTGGACTTATTTTGATGCTAAAACACCGGAACAATTCCAAGAAAACGAAAGTAGATTATGGGTTAATGAACATGGTGATCCATCAAAGGCAACTAATGCTCAAGGAGTTGATTGGAGAGGAATTTCAACATACTCTGTTGAAAAAAGTGCTGTAACTAGCCTTCCATTTACAACTAACTTTAATATGGGTAATGGATATGATTTTTATGTTGATGGTAATAAAGTATCTACTCAAGATTGGAATAATAGAAGTTTAAATGATATAATGCCAACTTACAGATGGGTTATTTCAAATGAAGAAAATAATAATGTAAAAGCTGACATAGATTATACTACTGCTTACTATGGTGGTAACTCAATTAAACTTTCTGGTTACCTAGCTGAAGGAAAAGCTTCTACAATAAAACTTTATAGTTCTGATTTGACTTTACCTGAAGGTGTACAATTCACTACTACTGCTAAGGCTAATGGAAATACTGTAAATATGGATTTAGTTCTTACATTCCATGATGGTACAGAAACTACTATTTCTGCCGATAAGAAACTTGGTACTGATTGGACTAAACTTACTTATGATGTTTCACCATATGTAGGAAAATCAATTAAAACTATTTCTTATAAACTTTCAAGCCCGGTATGTGTTGATAACTTCTCAGCAAACTTAGGTAATATAACAATAGAAATTCCTAACTCAAGTTCAAAAGTAAATATATCTAATGCTAAATTAAATGATGTTGACTTTAAAGATGGAATATATGCAGGGGCTAGAATTTCATGGAGTCCTGAAGGAAATTCTTCTGATGTACATCATTATGAAATTTACAGAGTTATGAATGATGGAACTAAAGTTTTACTAGGTGCAACTCCTAATACAAGTTATTATGTTAGTGATTTAAGAAGAAATGATAAAGAAACAAATACTAATTTTGAGGTAGTTGCTGTTAATAAAAACTATAACAGAGGAAATAGTCAAAGTATAAATATGGAATGGCCTGCTTACCCTGCTCCAACAGCATCATTTAAGGTTTCAAATACACTAATAGCACCAGGACAATCAGTAACCTTTACTAACACTAGTTCTGAAGTTACAGAAGAAATCCAATGGAAATTCCCAGGTGCTAAAGTTGAAAGTAGTACAGAACAAAATCCAACTGTTACTTATGAAAAGGAAGGTGTTTATCCAGTAACACTTACTGCTAAAAATTCTTCTGGAGAAAATGTGGAAACTAAAACTGAACTTATAACTGTTACAAATGCTGCAAAAGATGGTTTAGTAAACTTATCACTTAATAAATCAGCTACAGCATCAAGCTTTGTAAACGAGAATGAAGCTCCTCAATATGCTTTAGATGGAAATGTTAAAACTAAGTGGTGTGCCGTAGGCTCTGCTCCTCATACATTAACAATAGATTTAGGAGATATTAAAACTATAGGAGAATTAGAAATAAGCCATGCAGAAGCAGGTGGAGAAAGCAGTGGTATGAACACTAAAGCTTACTCCCTTGAAGTTAGTAATGATGGTGAAAACTTTACTCCTGTATTAAATGTAGATGATAATACAAAGGCTATAAGCAATGATGCTTTCCCTGTTACTAAAGCTAGATATGTTAGATTAAATATTATTCAGCCAACTCAAGGTGCAGACTCTGCAGCTAGAATATACGAGGTTGCTGTAAAGGGATTAGATGGAAATGTGGATTTACCACCTGTAATAAACCCTGATGATTCAAATAAACCAGTTGATCCTGATAATCCAAATAATCCAGACAAACCAAACAATCCTGAAAACCCAGATAATCCTGGTAATACAGATAAACCTGTTAATCCTGATCAACCTGGCGATTCTGAAAAACCAGAAAATCCAAACAAACCTGGTGATACAGAAAATTCAGGTGAAAAACCTTCTGAGCCATCTGCTTTAGTTAGTAAAGAAATCACTGAAAATAGTGCTTTACTAAGTTGGAAGGCTCCTGAAAAAGTAGACTTAATTCAAGAGTATGTTATTTATCAAGATGGAAAAGAAATTGGTAGAGTTCCTGCTGACAAAACTCCACTTGAGTTCTTAGCTAAAGACTTAAAACCTAATACTAAATATAACTTCCAAGTATCTTCAATTGATAAAAACGGAAAAGAATCAGATAAAATATCATTAGAAGTTACTACAAATAAAAAAGATAATGGAAATTTACCTAATACAGGATCACCTATAGGGGCTGGTGCTTTAGCTACTACTGGAATTGCTTTATCATCTGCTGGTGTTTATTTAACTTTAAAGAAAAAAAGAAAATAAATAATGAATTATAAATAAAAATCAATTTAAAATAGCCATACT
>OKNP01000168.1_pt1 | contig 13497 bp, 8 predicted proteins | sample 1614151 | NCBI WGS metagenome assembly OKNP01 (sample SAMN04436909, study PRJEB24849) | human gut metagenome | biome: human gut; feature: NICU; material: stool | host: Homo sapiens | place: USA: Saint Louis, MO | collected 2012-04-23 | reverse complement strand
GGATGGTATATCAAAATCTAATGTTAATTTGGCAACCGAAAAATTAAATTTAGAGTTTGATGAAAATAAAATATCCTTCAAAGAAATAGAAGAAAAAATAAATAAGCTAGGTTTCTCAGTAGTTAGAAACTTAAAGAAAGAATCTTTCAGAGTTTCTGGAATGAGTTGTGCTTCTTGTGCTGCTAGAATTGAGAAAGTTTTAAATAAATTATCTGGAATATATAATGCTACTGTTAACTTTGCTAATGAAAGCCTTCAAGTTGAATATGATGAAGATGAAATTTCCTTAGAAGAAATTAAAGAAAAATTAAAAAAATTAGGCTTTGAACTAAAAGGAAATAATAAGTCTACTTCCTTTAAGGTAGAAGGAATGACTTGTTCAGCCTGTGCAGCTAGAATTGAAAAGGTAACAAGTAAAATGGATGGTGTTGAAAGTTCTAATGTTAACTTCGCAAATTCTACTCTTAATATTTCTTTCGATAAAGATAAACTTTCTACTAATGATATAAAAGCAAAGGTAGAAAAATTAGGATATAAACTTTTAGATGCATCTCAAGAAGATGAACATGAAAAAGCAAAAGAGAATGAAACTAAAAGAATGAAAAATAGACTTATTGGCTCAGCAATATTCACTATTCCATTATTCATAATATCAATGGGACATATGGTTGGCCTTCATTTACCTAATATAATAGATCCGATGCATAATCCCTTAAACTTTGCACTTATTCAATTACTTCTTACAACTGTGGTTATATTCATATGTAGAGATTTCTTTATACATGGTTTTAAAAACTTATTTATGAGAAGTCCTAATATGGATTCCTTAATAGCTATAGGATCTGGTGCTGCATATGTTTATGGATTATTTGCAATATATCATATTTATATGGGTGACCATAACTATGCTATGCAGTTATATTTTGAATCTGCTGGAACAATACTTACATTAATAAGTTTAGGTAAATACTTAGAAACTTTAACTAAAGGTAAAACTTCTGATGCAATAAAAAAACTTATGGGATTAGCCCCTAAAACAGCTACTTTACTTGTAGATGGCAAAGAAAAAATTGTGTCTATTGATGAAGTTCAAGTTGGTGATTTAATACTTGTTAAGCCAGGTGAGAAATTACCTGTAGACGGTAAAGTTGTAGAAGGATATACATCAATTGATGAAAGTATGCTAACTGGAGAAAGTATTCCTGCTGAAAAAAAAGTAGGAGATACAGTCTTTGGAGCTAGTATAAATAAAAATGGAAGAATAATTTATGAAGCTACAAAGGTTGGTAAGGATACTGTAATCTCTCAAATAGTTAAGTTAGTAGAAGATGCTCAAGGATCAAAAGCTCCAATTGCTAAATTAGCTGATACTATTTCAGGCTATTTTGTACCTATAGTAATATCTTTAGCCGTAATTTCAAGTTTAGTTTGGTATTTTTCTGGTGAAAGTAAAACTTTTGCACTTACAATATTTATATCTGTATTAGTAATTGCTTGTCCATGTGCTTTAGGTCTAGCTACCCCAACAGCTATTATGGTTGGTACAGGTAAAGGAGCTGAAAATGGAATACTTATTAAAAGTGGTGAAGCTTTAGAAAGTACACAAAATTTAAATACTGTTGTATTCGATAAAACAGGAACTATAACTGAAGGAAAACCTAAGGTTACAGATATTATTTGTGAAAATATTTCAAAAGATGAACTCCTTTTATTAGCAGCCTCAGCAGAAAAAGGTTCAGAACATCCTCTTGGAGAAGCTATTGTTAGAGATGCTGAAGAAAAAAATCTCAAACTAAAAAATGTTTTAGATTTTGAAGCAATACCTGGTAAGGGAATTAAGTGCTCTATTGAAAATAAATCAATTTTATTAGGTAACTATAAACTTATGAAAGATAAAAATATAAATCTTAAAAATTTATTAGCGACTTCTGAAGAACTAGCTTCAAAGGGAAAAACTCCTATGTTTATTGCTATTAATGAAAAAATAGCTGGTATAATCGCCGTTGCCGATACTGTTAAAGAAACAAGTAAAAAAGCTATAGAAACCCTACAAAAAATGGGACTTGAAGTAGTAATGTTAACAGGAGATAATTTAAAAACAGCTAAGGCTATTGCAAAAGAAGTAGGTGTAGATAGAGTTATCGCTGAGGTTCTTCCTCAAGAAAAGGCTGAAAAAATTAAAATCATTCAAGATGAAGGCAAAAAAGTCGCTATGGTTGGTGATGGAATAAATGATGCTCCTGCTTTAGCTATTGCTGACATTGGAATGGCTATAGGTTCAGGTACTGATATAGCTATGGAGTCTGCTGATATAGTTCTAATGAAAGGTGATATATTACATGTTGTTGGTGCTATTCAATTAAGCAGGCAAACAATGAAAAATATAAAGGAAAACTTATTCTGGGCCTTTGGATACAATACTTTAGGTATTCCAGTAGCAATGGGAGTTCTTCATATATTTGGAGGCCCATTACTTAATCCAATGATAGGTGCCTTTGCCATGAGCTTTAGTTCAGTATCAGTATTATTAAATGCCTTAAGACTAAAAAAATTCAAACCAAACTATAAATAAGCTTTTAATTTAAATATATTATATTTAAATTATAATTATAAATCTTTAAATCCTTAATCACAAAATAAAAAACAGAGTCTAATGGACTCTGTTTTTTATTTTAAATTAATATTATTTATTAACTTGTTCTGCTTCAACAAGTACTAGTGGAACTGATTTATCTTTTAAGAAGTCAAATATTTCAACGAACTTATTTCCCTCATGGTTAAACCTATCATCCATTCCCTTTTTATCTACTTCTAAGTTAACTTTCATATTTACAGCACTAGTTGATGGATTAGCATTTTCATCTTCACTGTAAACTGAATCTAACATAAACTTAATCTCTGATCCTTTTTCCTCACTTAATGGAGTTGCTTCTAAATCAAAAGTTAAATTGAATAATTCATCAAAAGTAACTGCTTGACCTTCAATTGTAGCAACTATTTTTTTAGCTATATCAGGATTTAATTTAACTGTTACATTTTGCTTTAATGTACCAGTATTATTGATATAAAACTCTCTTTGGAAACTATCTCCTGGTCTAACATTTTTAAAGTGTTTAGTTGAATTTTTATTTATTATTTCTGATGTTTCATCAACAATCTCCCATCCATCACTATGTTCCTTCACTTCAACATCTAAAGTCCCCATTGTTAATTTAATTCCTGAATTAACTTCTGCTTTATCTGAGAACCAAGCATATGATCCAACTGCTCCTACCATTAATGTTCCGGCTAATAACATACCTAATAATTTTTTCTTCATAAAATTTCTCCCCCAAACATTTCAATTTTTTTATATACCAAATGTATGATTACTTTAATAATCTACATAAATATTTATATTCGTTTACATTACATAATATTACTTATTTTTTACTTATTTACATTTAATTTTAAATTTATTCATTACCTAGCAGTTCTTATAGTCTTACTTTCTTTAGCTGAAAGTTCTCCATTTGAATATTTAGCTGCCACTTTAAAATTGTAAATAGTATGTCTATTTAATTTTGAAACCACAAACTCTGTAGATTCAGCTGGAACTTCTGCTAATTTCTTTCCATCTTTATATATTACATATCCCTCTAACCCCTCAGTTGTTATTGGAGCATTCCATGTTAATTTAACATTTTTCTTGTTTATTTCTGGAATTTCAAAATTTTGTACTGGATTTACTACTATCTCTCCTGAAGCTTCTTCATTAATTTTAACTTCCTTACTTGAAAGTTCTAAGTCATGAGTATTTCCATCTCCAGCTCCTACTAAAGCTGTTGTTAATCCTAAAACTTCTAATTCAGAAGAAATCTTTGGAGTTAAGTTAACTTTTACTAGATCTGAATCTTTTTCTATTTCACTTCCTAAAGATGCTACTAATATTCTAACTTTTCCTGGTTCAACTTCTTTACTCTTTACAAATAAAGAATCACTAAGTGAAGTAATTTCATTTAATTTAAATGCTTCTGCATTATACTCAAATAAATATTCTGCTGAATAAGCTTCTGTATCTCCATTTAATCCTTCAATTCCTAATATAGCATCAAATGCTGAGCCAACTTGAACTTCATCATTAACCTTTATGGTTGAATTTCCAACAGTTGTTTTTAACTCACCAATCTGTACATTAATTCCTGTATTATCTAATCCATTCAAAGTTGAAACTTTATTATAAACAGTATTAAGTTCTAAAGCATTATTTTCCTTAAGCTTTATTTCATAACTTCCTGGATTAATTCCTTCTGGTATAGTTCCTTTAAATATAGCTAAGCTCTTCCCTTCATAATTAACCATATTTAGTGGTACATCTACTCCACCTATATCTAAAGTTATTTTTCTATCTCCTATGAGACTAACTAATTGATTGAAGTTTACTTTTATTGAAACTTCATCTCCAGAATTGTAAGCTAAATCTTCATCTAAAATTTCAATTGATTGAACTGAAGCTGATGGTGAATCTTCAGAAGCATTAAACTTAAGGTAATTTAAATCAAATTCAGTATATGCCATTCTGCCTGCCCCTTCACCCTCGTAGAATAATCCTAGGTTTCCATCTGGTAACTCTGTTAAACAAGAATAAGCAAATGAACCTGGCTTAACTGTCTTATTATAAATCCAATCAAATTCATATCTTGGTTCTCCATTGTCATAAGTTCCATTTTCATTTATTAAGCCAACCTTAACACTTCCATTTACTCTACTACTTGCGTCTGGGTTTGAGAATATAATTGCATCTTTACCATTTATTTTTCCACTATAATTTATAACACTTAATTGACAATAAGGCTCTCTTAAAGAAGTATCTTCTGGAACTTCATCATGCCATGTTGCTCCTCCATCAAAACTAGTAGCAATTCTTGTATATGAACCAGTATTCCTCATAAATAATTTTAGTTGTCCATTTGGCATTTCAACTACTTGGCACTCTGTTAACTGAGTTCCTGAAAAAACTGTTTCAGAGCTTACAGAAGCTGTATCTATTGGAGATTCTCCTAACTTCCAAGTTTCACCAAAGTCATCACTATAAATTACAGCACTTGATTGGAAATTATTTTGATTAGTATAGTATATTGGGAATACTAATCTACCTTTATGCTCTCCATTTTTTATTTGAATTCCCTTTCCTGGTGCAGTTCCAAAGAATTTCATCCATTCTTTCTTAAGTCCTGGATTTAAATCCTCTGGTTCACTCCATGTTTTACCATCATCATCACTATAAATCATTTCAATATGAGCAGTTCCAACTGCCTTAAGTGGAGAATTACTTAGTAAAGCATTTCCGACTTCTTCTCCATTTTGAAGAAGGGTCTTATCATTTTTCATTACATAATCAGTTTCATTTCCTTCTGAATTATAAACAATTCCATCTTCTCTAACTGTATATTCATTATTTTGAGCATCTTTTAATATAAAATAATATTTTCCATCAATTTCTTTATATCCACTTCCGCCCTCTGTATTAGGGAATCCATAACCTTCTGGGAAATGAGTTACTATAAGAAATATTCTCTCTTTTTCAATTCCATTCTCTTCTATAGTAGCTGACATAAGAGAAGTATCTATAGCTGCTGATTTACCTGGATAATCTAATATTACTTTTCCTTCTTCCCATTCTCCATTTACTTCTTTTCTTCTTATACCAACATCTATGTTATTATTAGGAGCATCATGGTCTCCATTATTTCTAACATCTATAGAAGCTAAAATCGTTCCTTTTTTAGTTGTTTCTAAAGCAGGAATTCTATATCCTCTTGATTCTAAATATCCAGGATAGAATAAGTCTACTGGTTGTGTTTTATAAACATCATCTGGCAATAAACTATCTTCTAATGGCGCCTTAGTTTCCACTGTTTTTCTTAACAAATAATTATCACTTACTGGTTTATCATAAATATTCATAAAGTCTATATCTCCCCTAAATAAGTACTCATTGTACCCATTTGCTCTATCAGTTTTACCAATAAATCCACTATTAAGATTTATTGCATTTAAAAATTTAATATTGGGATCTGATACAGTTTTAACCAGAGAACCATTTAAAAATATCTTAGCCCCTACTCCCTTTTCTATTTTTAAAGCTAAAGTATTTACTCCTTTATTTAAAGTAACATCTGCACTGTGATGTACATTAAAATCTCCATTTCCTTCTTGTCTTCTAAGCTCATATCCTACTTTCCCTCCACTTACATAAAGCGAAAAATAGTTATTTGCTTTATTTCCATCACTTAAACCAATTAAACTTTGAATTGAGGTATCATTCATATTAAATCTAGTTACTATAGTTCCTTCATCTAGTGAGGAGAATTTTTCTAAATCACCTGTTATATTTAATCTTTCTTCCTCCTTAGTTATTTTTAAGTTTCCATAGTTAGCAATTTCATCTACTTCGCCTTTGATTTCATAAACATTTAACTCTGCTATTGAAGCAAATCCACCAACACCTTGAATTGCAGTTATTTTTATCTCTTCTGCATCAATAGGAGAATCAAAAGTTACAGTTTTAACAGAGTTATTTTCTTCCCAGGTTCCCTCTGCAACTAAAGCTTCCACTCCATTATTAATAGCATGAATTTCATACTTAGTTATAAATCCATTGTTTCCACTTGTTCTTGGTGTAATAGCTATAGAACTAACTTTTCTAGAACTTCCTAAGTTTACTGATAAACTCTGTGGAAGCGCATCACTCCCATTCCATTTTGTATGCCACATAGTATTTGTATTTCCATCAATAGCACTTGAAGCTGGATCTTGGCCCTCTTCTGAAGTTGCACTAGCTGTCATTTCTGATTGTGGAATAGCAGTTTCAATAATAGCTTGTCTATCTTCTATAATAACTGCCTTATGATTTACATTAGGATTAGCTTTTACTAAATATCCTCCCATATTAGAAATAACTAAACTTGCAACAAGCGTAGCTATAATTTTTTTACTTTTCATTAGCTCTCCCCCTTAAAATAAAATGACCTTATATTATGTATACGTTTAAATAAGCTTTAATATTACTAAAATTGTATGAAATACAATTTATACTACCCAAATTTTATATTTATCTACTAATTAATAATAACTTTCCCTAGAAATAAGTTATAATTAACTTAAGAACCATATAATAAATAATAATGAAATAAATTAGGAGGGGTAATTATTGAAAGAACTTTTTGTAGGTTATTTGATTGTAATAAATTTAGTGGCAATAATTCTAATGTATATAGATAAACAAAAAGCTAAAAAACATCAATGGAGAATAAGTGAAGATACCTTAATAGGCGTTTCTATAATAGGAGGAGGAATTGGGGCATTATGGGGAATGCATGTCTTTCGTCATAAAACAAAACATGCAAAATTTACTATAGGTATTCCTTTAATAATAGCAATTCAAGCAATTTTAATTCTTTACTTTATTAGATAAATACACAAAAAGAACTGTATCAAATTAACCTTTAAAAAATTCTAAAACTATTTTTGAAAGAGTTACTAAATACTCTCTCATTAATTTAAGAAATTTTTTATTAGCTTTTAATACAGTTCTATTTTCTTATATTTAAATATCTAAGAATTCTAAATTAAATTTAACTTAAAGTATATTTTGCATAAATTGCAATTAACTTTAAAAATCTCTAAATATACCCTTAACTGAATTGATTAAGAACTAGTTTTAATTTTAACTAGTTCTTAAATCCATATCCTAAATTTATCTAAGGCTAATCTAGCTTAAAATCATTTTATTTGTTATTTGCTACTAATAACATCTCTCTTAAAACTTTACAAGCCACAGCCGTTGATGCTCCTGTTTGGTCATACTGTGGTGATAATTCATTAATATCAAATCCCACAATATTTAACCCTCTAAGTTTTAATATTGAATTTAGAAGCTCATTAAACTGAATTCCACCTGGTTCTGGTGTTCCTGTACCTGGGAATACAGATGGGTCTAAAACATCTAAGTCTATTGTTACATAAACAGGTTTATCTTTAACCATTTCTAAGGCATAATCTAAAGTATCACAATTAAACTTATTTGTATAAACGTGATCCTTTGCCCATAAAAATTCTTCTTTTTCACCAGAACGTATTCCAAATTGGAATATTTTATTATCTCCTACTAAATCCCAAACTCTATGTATAACAGTAGCATGAGATAGTTTTTGACCTAAATAATCTTCTCTTAAATCTGCATGAGCATCAAAGTGAATTACATGAACATCAGGATATTTTTTAAATACTCCTTTAAATGCCCCTAAAGTTACTAAATGCTCTCCACCTATCATAGCTGGTATTTTCCCATCTTCAACAACCTTAGTTGAAAAATCCTCTATTAAAGCTAATGCTCCCTCTGAATTTCCGAAAGGAAGCTCTATTTCTCCTCCATCAAAAATATTAAAATCATAAAGATCTAAATCTTGATATGGACTATAGCTTTCTAATCCCCAAGACTCTCCTCTCATTACTTGACTTGCAAACCTAGTACCTGGTCTAAAAGAAGTTGTTGAATCAAAAGGAGCTCCAAATACAACTATGCTTGATTCATCATATTCAGCTTCACACCCTATAAAAGTACTTACATTTCTATTCATCAACATTCTCTAGCATCTCCTTAACATAATTAGGTAATGCAAAACATCCTTTATGCAAATCAGTATTATAATATTTAGTTTTTAATCCTAAATCATTCCACTTTTCTATATCAGCATTTAGTGGATCATATTTTTTTGATGCAAAACCAAATAGCCAATGTCCTGATGGATAAGTTGGTATATGAGCTTGATAAACTCTACATACTGGGAAACATTCTTTTATTCTTTTATGAGCTCTCTTCATTCCCCTTGCATACTCTTCATAGTATGGGCTTTCATGTTGATTTACAAGTATTCCATCTTCTTTTAAGGCCTTAAAGCAATTTCCATAAAATTCTCTTGTGAATAAACCTTCTCCAGGTCCAAATGGATCTGTTGAATCAACTATTATTAAGTCATATTTATTTTCAACTGAACGTACAAATTTTAATCCATCTTCAAAGAATAAACTTACTCTAGGATCATCTAATTTATTAGCTGTTTGAGGTAAATATTCTCTACAAACATCAACAACTAACTTATCAATTTCAACCATGTCTATTTTTTCTATAGTTTCATATCTTGTAAGTTCTCTTACAGTTCCACCATCTCCTGCTCCTATAACTAGTACATTTTTTATATTAGGATTTGTAGCCATTGGAACATGAACTATCATGTCATGATAAATAAATTCATCCTTTTCTGTTACCATCATAAGTCCATCTAATGTGAAGAAAGTTCCAAACTCTTGAGATTTAAAAACATCTATTCTTTGGAAATCGCTCTTTCCACTATAAAGTTGTTCATCTACTTTGATTGAAAAACGTACCTTGTCTGTATGTTCTTCTGTGTACCATAATTCCATAATTAAAATTCCTCCTAACAATCTAAAACATTTATATATTCAATTTCCATATCTTCAGGGCCTGTAACTAAACTTCCCTTTTTCTTAGAATACTCAATATAGTCTATAGTCTCCTTAGTTATAAGCTCTCCTGGGGCAAGTATTGGAATTCCTGGTGGATAACACATTACAAATTCTCCAGAAATTAATCCTTCACTTTCTCTTAAAAGAACCTTCTTCTTTTCAGCATAAAAAGCCTCTTTTGGCTTAACCTTAACTATAGGATCTATATATTCGTGGTCAAAAATATCTTTTTTATCTTTTTCATGAATTCTCTTAATCTCACTTAAAGCTGAAACTAATCTCTCAATGTTATATCTAGTATCTCCAACTGATATTATGGCAAGAATATTAGCCACATCTCCAAGCTCTATTTGAATTCCATAATCATCTCTTAATATGTCATAAACTTCTATTCCAGCAAGTCCAGTTTCTAAAGTGTTTATAGTAAGCTTAGTTACATCAAAATCATAAATATCATCACCATTATTTATTTCTTTTGAGAAAGCGTAATAACCACCTATCTTATTTATTTCTTCTCTTGCATATTCAGCTATTCCAACAACCTCTTCAAATATTTTTTCTCCATTTAAGGCTAAATTTCTTCTAGCAATATCTAAAGAAGATAAAAGTAAATAAGAACCACTAGTTGTTTGTGTTAAGTTTATTATTGTTCTCACATAATCTGGCTTAATTCTATTACACTTCATAAGTAACATAGAACTCTGAGTTAATGAGCCTCCTGTTTTATGTATGCTAACTGCTGCCATATCTGCCCCTGCCTCCATAGCTGATACTGGAAGTCTTTTATCAAAATAAAAATGAGTTCCATGAGCTTCATCAACTAAGACATACATATTATTTTCATGAGCTAACTTAACTATTTCTCTTAAATTAGAGCAAATTCCATAGTATGTTGGGTTATTAACAAAAATAGCCTTAGCATCTGGATTTTCCTTAATGGCTTTTTTTATATCTTCCATTGCCATTCCTAGAGAAATTCCAAGTCTACTATGAATTCCTGGATTTATATACACAGGAGTTACCCCTGTTATTATTAAAGAATTTATTGCAGATCTATGCACATTCCTAGGCATTATAATCTTATCTCCATCTTTGCAAACACTCATTATCATGGCTTGTACAGCTGATGTAGTTCCATTAACCATGAAAAATGCCTTATCAGCACCAAAGGCCTCAGCTGCTAATTCTTCTGCATCCTTTATTACAGAAGTTGGATGACAAAGATTATCTAAGGGTTTCATTGAATTTACATCTACTGAAACACAATCTTCACCTAAAAATTCTCTTAATTCTGTATTTCCTCTTCCTTGTTTATGACCTGGTACATCAAAAGGAACAATTCTTTGATTCTTGTACCATTTTAATGCTTCATAAATAGGAGCATTTTCTTGAGAAAGTCTTTTCACAGAAATCCCTCCTTTTCTTAATAAATATTTACACCACCGTATATTTCAATCATCTCTTTTGATATTCTATCTCTTATTTCTCTTCTATCATTTGGAGATAATTCATATGGATCAGAATTAAATAAATAGTTATTTAAAACTATATCCTTAAGCATCATCTTTGTATGGAATATGTTAGATTGATAAACATTAACATCCATAGCATCGTATTTTTTTAGGGTCTCTCCATCTATATAATCTTGAATAGATTTTATATCATGGTCTATGTAGCATTTTCTACCATCAACATCTCTAGTAAATCCTCTAACTCTATAATCAATAGTTATTACATCTGAATCAAAACTTCCGATTAAGTAATCTAGAGCATTTAATGGAGATATTTTTCCACAAGTAGATACATCTATATCAACTCTAAAAGAAATTATATCGTTATTTGGATGAAATTCTGGATAAGTGTGAACTGTAAGATGACTTTTATCTAAATGTCCAACTACACTATCTCTAAGCTCCAAATATGAAAGTTCTCCTTTATTACATGATGGGTCAATTAGTGCTACTGGTAATGCCTCCTCTGTTATAAGAACATTTACACTAGCTCCCTGAGGTTCATAATCTTGTTTTGAAATATTTAGGACATGAGCTCCTATCATTTCTGTAACATCACAAAGAATCTTTGTAAGACGTTCAGAATTATACTGCTCGTCTATATATTTTATATAGTCTTCCTTTTCTCTCTCTGTTTTCGCATAACAAATATCATAAATATTAAAACTTAGTGTCTTAGTAAGATTATTAAAACCATAAAGGCATATCTTTTCTTTCAACCCTAACATCAATCCTTTCTTTAAACAACTTATTTAACTGCATAAATATAAATTTTGAATTTATTATATATCACCATTTTATTTTTTTCTATAGCAAATTCTTTCTAACCCTTATCTCAAGCTAGCTTCAAAGGGCATCGTTAATATTTCGGTAACAAAAACTAAGTAAAATACTTAGTATTACTAAACCTAATATTTAATAAAACAAGCTAAAAAAGTATTTAAATATGCCCCTTGAAAGGAATTTTTAGTAAAAATCAAAAAATCCAAAAAAACCTATTTATTAAGTTTTTTTGGATTTTGTAAATATTTTGTTAACAACTATACATTATATTCTTCAACTATAGCTTTAAATTCTTCACTATTATCCTTAATCCACTCTTCAAAAGTTGAATTTTTAGCTTCTACAGCCTTTGCAACCTTAATTAAGAATTCTGGAACTTTGTCTTGAAGTATATCTCCATAGTAATCTCCTAAACGAGTTTCACCTATGCCTAATTTTCCACCAAAGTGTAATTCAAATACATTTGATAAAACATCACCAACTTTTTTCTTTTTACCAGCGAATCCTATATCTCCTATTTCATGCATACCGCAAGAATTTGGACATCCTGAGAAACGAACTCTTGGCAATGTTCCTTCCTTAATTGAATTTTCTTTTAATAATTCTACAAACTCTCTTAAAGTTTTTTGGCTTTCTAATACTCCCATTTGACATATTGGTGTACCTATACAAGAAACACTTCTTTCAGCTAAAGTCTCTCCTCCTTTACCTTGAGTAAAGTCTAAGATAGCTTCTGCTTCTTTTCCATTTAAATTTCTAACATATAGATTTTCATCCATACCTAATCTTACTTCTACTTCTTCTATTTTCTCTATTTTTTCTATTAATTCTTTTAATACATCTAAGCTTAATTGTCCTCCAACTGGGTGGAATAAAACAGTATATAATCCTTCTTGTTTTTGAGGTATTAATCTTTCATGTTTTATATTAGTTTTTTCACCTTTTTTACTATATTTTATATCTTCAACCTTAAGGTCTAATCCACCTTTAGCTTTCACTTCTTCTAAGTGTTTTCTAAAGCAATTTTTAAACTCTTCTTCGCCCATTCTCTCAACAATATATCTTATACGAGCTTTTCCGTGATTTTTATAATCTCCTTCAGCTACAAATAAATTAGTCATAGCTGCAAGACAATATAATACGTCCTTTTCATCTATTAACTCATCAAATTCAACAGATGTTCTTGGATTTCTTCCTAATCCTCCACCTATGTAAAGTTTAAAGGCTCTCTTACCGTTATTGTCCACAGCTAAAAATCCTAAGTCTGTAACTGTGCAATGAGCTGAATCCTCCTCTGTATTTGAAAATGCAGTTTTAATTTTTCTTGGTAAATTATAAGTATATATTTTACTCATATAATGTGCATTAGATGCTAGTGCATAAGGAGTTACATCAAAAGTTTCTCCTATTTGAACTCCTGATAAAGGATTTAAGGCTACGTTTCTTGGGAAGTTTCCACCACCGCCTCTAGTGTATATTCCTTTAGTTAACCCTTCTTGCATTATGTCGCATACAGCATCTATTGATATTCCATGTAATTGTATTGCTTCACGAGTTGTTAAATGTATTTTTTCTAAGTTATATTTCTTAGCCCAGTTATATGCTTCTTCTAATAAACTTAATCCAGCAACTCCTGATGGAACTCTTAATCTCACCATGAATTCTTTTCCTCCAC
>OKNP01000161.1_pt1 | contig 14108 bp, 6 predicted proteins | sample 1614151 | NCBI WGS metagenome assembly OKNP01 (sample SAMN04436909, study PRJEB24849) | human gut metagenome | biome: human gut; feature: NICU; material: stool | host: Homo sapiens | place: USA: Saint Louis, MO | collected 2012-04-23 | reverse complement strand
AGTTAAAAAGATTAATAAAAGAGAATGAAGAAATTATTTTAGATGCTTTAAAAAAGGATTTAGGAAAATCAAATTTTGAAGGATACATAACAGAAATAGGAATGGTGTATGAAGAAATAAACATCATGATTAAAAGTATAAAAAAGTGGTCTAAAAGAGAAAGAGTGAAATCTTCAATTAATTATTATCCTAGTAAGTGCTATGTATATAAAGAGCCTTATGGAGTAGCATTAATTATAGGACCATTTAATTATCCTTTTCAGTTAATATTATCACCTTTAATAGGAGCAATTGGGGCAGGAAACTGTGCAGTTATAAAGCCTTCTGAGTATTCTGTTAATACATCTATGTTGATTGAAAAGATAATCAATAATAATTTTAAGAATGAATATATTAAGGTAGTTAATCCAATGGGAGGCAAAGAGGTTGTTTCTGAATTATTAGAGCAACCTGTAGACTATATCTTTTTTACAGGTAGCGTAAGAGTAGGAAAGATAGTTATGGAAAAGGCCTCTAAGTCTTTAATTCCTGTTACTTTAGAGCTTGGAGGTAAAAGTCCATGTATTGTAGATAAAGATGCTAATATAAAGATGAGTGCAAAGAGAATTGCTTGGGGGAAATTTTTAAATGCTGGTCAAACATGTGTGGCACCAGATTATCTTTGTGTACATGAAGATATAAAAGCAGAATTTTTAGAAGAGTTAGTTAAGGAAATAGAAAAGCAGTTAGGAAAAGAACAAAAAGAAAGCCCTGATTATCCGAGAATAATTAGTGAAAGAGAAGTTAGAAGACTTTCTGAGTATTTAAATGAAGGAGAACTATTCTATGGAGGAGAAGTATCTATAGAAGAAAAATATATATCTCCAACTATATTGGTTAATATAAAAGAAAAGTCAAAAATACTTGAAGAAGAGATATTTGGACCGATTTTCCCTGTATATGAATTTAATAAATTAGAAGAGGTAATGTATAAGGTTAATAATGGAGATAAGCCACTAGCATTATATTATTTTTCTGAAGATAAAAATAAAATTGAATATGTGTTAAATAATACATCATCAGGTGGAGTTACAATAAATGATACTGTAATACATGTTGCATCAACATATCTTCCCTTTGGTGGAGTAGGTAATAGTGGCATAGGTTCTTATCATGGAAAGGCTAGCTTTGATACATTTAGTCATAGAAAGTCTGTTTTAAAAAGAGGAACATTTATGGAATTGCCTTTTAGGTTTGCTCCATATAATGATAAATTAAAGCTAATAAAGAAAATATTAAAATAAAGGGGTTTTTGATTTATGAAAAAATATTTAGCTTTTGATATTGGTGGAACAAGAATTAAATGGGGAATATTAAATGAAGAAGGAGCTATTTTAGAAAAGTCTAGCTTTGATACAAGTACAGAAAGTGAAGAATTATTTTTAGAAAATATAATAAAAATAGCTTTAGAAAGAAAAGATGAAGTTGAGGGTGTAGCTCTAAGTATGCCGGGATTTATTGATTCTATAAATGGTATACCAAAGGTTTGTTATGCAATAAGATGTATTGAAGGAAAGTGCATTACTAAGATAATAGAAGAGAAGACTGGTCTAAAGATTTCAGTAGAGAATGATGGAAAATGTGTAGCTTTAGCAGAAAAGTTTAATGGAAATGCTACTGAATGTTCTGATTTTGTGTGTGTTACTATTGGAACAGGCATAGGTGGGGGAATCTATATAAATAATAAATTACTTAGAGGAAGTACATTCCAAGGTGGGGAGTTTGGATTTATGAGATGTAATGAAAAAGGAATGTATAGTAATACAGCATCAACTTTAGCATTGATAAAAGAATATATGAAATATAAGAATTTAGATAAAGCAGTAGATGGACAAGTTGTATTTAATGATGGAGAAAAAGATTCTAAGGTAAAAGAAATTATAAATGAATGGTATGGATTAATTGCTACAGGAATATATAATTTAAGTGCCACTTTAAATCCAGAAAAAATACTTATTGGTGGCGGAGTAAGTGAAAGAGAAGAGTTTATAGAAGAAGTAGTAAATGCATTGGAAAAGATAGAGGCTTGGAATGATGTTAAGTGTGTTATTGAAAGATGTAAGCATAAAAATGATGCTGGAATGATAGGAGCTGTTTATAATTTGCTTAATGAGTAACAAATAATTGGTTAGGAAGCTTTGCTTAGGCGAAGCTTCTTTTCTTTGGAATTAAATATAAAATCTTGGGAAAACTATTTTAAGAATTATTTGTAAGGAGTGAAGACCTTGAGAGGTAGAGAAGTTTTAAGTGAACTAAATAATGGTTTTTCTAAGATAAAAAATAATTATAAATATATTAAATCTTTGTCAAAGCAGGGGGAAGAGGTCTTAAGTTCTGGTGAATGGCTATTAGATAATATATATCTAGTAGAAAAAGAGTATAAGTCAATAAAGGAAAATATGCCTCATGATTATTTTTATAATTTACCTTATTTAGATAAAAATTTAGATGGTAATGTTCAAAGAATATATTCTTATGCTAAAGAATTTATCAAGAAGTATGAAGGAATAGTTACTGAAGATAAAGCAATAAGCTTTATACAAAGTAAGGACGAAAAGTTTACTATGGGAGAACTTTGGGCATTTCCAATAATGCTACGAATAGCTATTATACTGGAATTATCAGATGTGACTGATATGCTTAAAAATGTTCAAAATGAGAAGAAATTAGGAAAGGATATTGCTTACAATATTATAGATTCTATAAATAAAAATGATTTAGAAAATATATTAGCTTATATTAATGAACATTATGAAAATATAGAAGGATTGTTTAAAGATGAGTTATTAAAAGTATTAAGAGATAATTCTATAGAAGAGAAAAGAGTATATGATTTAATCGAACAAAAATCTAGTGGATCTAGTGATAAGGAATCAGTAAAAAAGTATTTTATAGAAGGAAGCATTGAGCAAAATATAAGTACATATATAAGTGCATTAAGAAGTATAGAGAGTATAAGTTGGAAGAATTTCTTTGATTCTACATCAATAGTAGAAAAAAAGTTGCAAACAGACCCCTATGGAACATATGAAAAAATGGACTTTAAGTCTAAGGATTATTATAGACATAGTATAGAAAAATTAGCTAGAAAGTTTCAGGTAGATGAAATAACATTAACGGAAAAAGCACTTTATCTTGCAACTAGAGCTAAAGAGGAGGGAAAGAGAGCTTATAGGACTCATGTTGGATATTATATTATAGATGATGGAGTTAAAGATCTATCAAATGAGTTGAATTTACATGTTAAAGTAAATAATAAGTTTTCAGAAGGGCTATACATTACTATAAACATAGTATGTACCATGATGATTGTTTCAGCAATTTTAGCATTCAGTTACATTCTAGGAGCACATTTTTCTACAGGACAACTGATTGTATCTGCTTTACTTATGATAGTTCCAGCTAATGAGATAGTTGTAGCTCTTATTAATTGGTCTGTTAGCAAGTTAAAGCCAATAAGACATGTTCCTAAGATAGATTTATCAGAAGGAATTCCGGATAATAAGAAGACAATTATAGTAATACCAGCTATATTACCTAATGCAAAGAGAACTGAAGAGTTAATGAAACAGCTTGAAGTATCTTACCTAGGTAATAAGGATAAAAACTTATACTTTGCTTTGTTAGGAGATTTTAAAGATAGTAAGATTGAAAAAACTTCAGATGAAGAAGAAATAATAGAAGCTGGATTTAAAGAAGCATTAAGAATGAACAATAAGTATTTTAGTGGTGAAAAGCACTTTTTCTTTTTAAGCAGAAAAAGGATATATAACCCAAAAGAAGGGGTATATATGGGTAAGGAAAGAAAAAGAGGCAAACTTATGGAGTTCATGAATCTCCTTAGAGGGGAAGAAAACCATACTTTCAGTGTAATGAGTAGTTATATAGGAAGCTTAAAGGATATAAAATACATAATTACATTAGATGCAGATACTTTTATGCCAAGAGATTCAGCTATTAAATTAGTTGGAGCAATGAGTCACATTCTTAATAGAGCATGTGTTAAAAATAATTTTGTAAAACATGGATATGGGATTATGCAACCTAAGGTAAGTATATCTTTAGAAAGTAAAGATAAGTCTGATTTCTCTAGAATTTTTGCTGGAGAAGGAGGAATCGATGGATATTCAATTGCTTATTCAGATACATATGAAGATTTATTTGGGGAAGGCAGCTTTACAGGTAAAGGAATAATAGATATAGATGCCTTTAAAGAAGTTCTTGAAGGAGAAATTCCAGATAATACTGTATTAAGTCATGATTTGCTAGAGGGAGCTTATGCAAAGTGTGCTTTGGTTACAGATGTAGAATTTATTGATAATTATCCATCTAGTTACGAATCAAGCTGTAAGAGAATACATAGATGGGTAAGAGGAGATTGGCAAATTTTTAAGTGGTTATTTTCTAAAAAGATATCAGTATTATCTAAGTGGAAGATATTCGATAATTTGAGAAGAAGTTTATTAGCTCCAGTTTTACTTTTGTCTATAATATTAAATCTTACATTTTTAAATGGAAGCAATCAGATAACATTTTTATGCTTTTTAGGAGCTATAGTACCATTAGTATTTACAGTAACAGATTTTGTTGTTACTCCTAAGAATATGATTAGAGGTACCTTTAAAAGTATGCAACAAATACTTTTAATAATTAGTTTTATACCATATCAAGCCTATCTTATGGCTGATGCTATACTAAGAACTATTTATAGAATGACAATATCTAAAAAGCATAGGTTACAATGGCAAACAGCAGAAGATGCAGAAAGAACAACTAATAATTCATTAAGTTCTTATTCAAAGAGAATGTGGTTCTCTATTTTTTGTGGAATATTAGTAGTTGTATTAGCCTTAGATGAAAGATTTTTAATAAGTATAATAAATTTACCTTTAGCCGTTTTATGGATAGTAAGTCCATACATAGCCTACTATATAAGTATTCCTGTGAAAGGGGAAGTGTTTAAGCTTAAAGATGAGGATAAGGAATATTTAAGAGATAATACAAGAAGAATATGGGCATATTATCAGGATTTTGTTAATGAAGAAAATAATTTTTTTGCACCAGATAACTATCAAGAACAACCATATAAAGGGGTAGCTCATAGAACTTCTCCTACTAATATTGGGATGGGCTTAATTAGTAATGTTGTAGCCTATGACCTAGGTTATATAACTTTAGGAGAAGTTATTGATAGGATAGAGTTAATTTTAGATGGAATGAAAAAACTAGAAAAGTGTGAAGGACACTTTCTTAACTGGTATGATACCCAAAGCTGTGAACCACTATGGCCAAGATATGTTTCCACAGTAGATAGTGGGAATTTATTAGGATATTTGTGGGTTATTAATACAACCTTAGAGGAATATAAAAATAATCCTTTAATAAGACTTCAAGAAATATTGGCATTAAGGGATTCTCTTAAAATAATTGGGTTAGAAGGTTTAATTAATAAAGAGTCACTAAATAAGATGGAAGTAAAAGATTATATTCCAACCTTGGAGAAACTTCTGTTGAAGTTAGAAGAAATTGATATAGAAAATGAAGAAGATAATGAAAAAATATATTGGATAGGAAAAACAAAAAAAGAAATAAAGTTGAAAATATCATATTATCAATACTTTTTAGATGGAGTAGAAAAATTATTAGATAATAAGTCAATAAAGAAAGCACCATCTATAGAAGAATTCCTAAATCACTTAGATGAGATTTTAGGTTCCTCTGGAGAGGAGTTTAAGGAGGCTATAGAGGATAAGGTAAATAGCTTAAAGGTACTTAAGGAAAGAATGGATAACATCATGTTAGATATTAATAATATGATGAATGATATGAACTTTAAGTTTTTATACAACAATGAAAGAGGCTTGTTTGCTATTGGATATAACTTAGAGGAAAATTCATTGGGAAATTCCTACTATGATTTGTTGGCATCAGAATCAAGAGCTACTTCATTTATTACAATAGCAAGAGGAGAGGTTCCTAGTTCACATTGGTTTAATTTAAGTAGAGCTATGACTAATGCTTTTGGTGGAAAGAGCTTAGTTTCATGGAGTGGAACTATGTTTGAGTATTTCATGCCAGCATTAATAATGAAAAGTTATCCTAATACCTTATTACAAATGACATATGATTCAGTAATAAAGGCACAGAAAAATTTCACAAAGACAAAAGAAATACCTTGGGGAATTTCAGAATCAGCATATTATCAGTTTGATGTAGCAGATAATTATCAATATAAGGCTTTTGGTGTGCCTGGAATAGGACTTAAAAGAGGGTTAGAAGATGAGTTGGTTATTTCTCCATACTCAACATTAATGAGTTTACCTTATTCTAAAGATATAGGAATTAGTAATCTTAGAGAATTAGAGAAAAACGGCGCTTATGGTAGATATGGTTTCATTGAAGCTATAGATTATACTCCTAATAGAGTGAGTAAAATGGATAGTGGAGAAGACAGTAATGATAGTAAAGATGTTAGATGCTATATGGTACATCATTTAGGTATGTCTTTGATGGGGCTAGATAATATTTTAAATAATAACGTATTTCAAGAGAGGTTTCATAGAATTCCAGAGGTTAAGGCAACAGAATTGTTACTAAAAGAAAAAATTCCAGAGAAGATTACCTTTGAACATGAACAAGATTTAAATATAAAGAAGGAAATACTAGAAAGAGAGAATTTTGTACCTAGAATATATGAGGGAATAAAGAGAGAAAATCCAGAAGTATTACTTTTATCAAATGGAAGTTATTCTACTATGGTAACCCTATCAGGAAGTGGATATGGTAAAAAGGATGGAATGACAGTTTATAGATGGAAGGGAGACAATACTTCAGATAGTAGTGGTATGTTCTTCTATATTAAAAATTTAAATTCTAATGATTACTGGAGTGCAACATATGAACCATGTAAATATGGTGGGGAAGATTACAATGCAGAATTTACTTTGGATAAAGCAAAATATAGTAGAAGAGATGGCTCTATTAAAACAACTATGGAGGTGGTTGTATCTCCTGAGGATGATGTTGAAGTAAGAAAGATTACTTTAAAAAATACAGGAGACAAAGGAAGAAGTCTTGAAGTTACAAGTTATATGGAGGTAACACTTCAATCCTTTGAGGGAGATGCTGTTCATCCAAGTTTTTCAAATTTATTTATAGGAACAGAGTTTAATGATGTAGGAAAATGTCTTTTAGGAAATAGAAGAGCTAGAGTTAAGAATGGTACTGTACCTTATATATTCCACAAGGCTATTACAGCATCAGAGATGGAAGGTGCAATTACCTATGAAACATCGAGAGTTAATTTTATAGGTAGAAATAGAGATTTAAGAAATCCTAGTGCAATGGATAATGATTCAGCCTTATTAAATACAGTAGGAATAGTCCTTGATCCTATTATGAGTATGAGAGTTAGATTAAGGCTTGAACCAAGGGATGTTAAGGAAGTTTATTATATAACTGGAACAACAAATGATAAAGAAGAAGCTTTAGCTCTTGCAGAAGAATATGGAGAAGTTACCAAGCTAGATAAGGTGTTTAATTCATATAATAAAGCTATTCAACTTGAATTAAAAGCTTTGGGAATAAAGTCCTCACAAGCAAATGTTTATCAAAGCTTAGCTTCATATATATTATTCCTTCACAGTGGTAGAAGAGATAGGGAAGATTACATAAAAAATATTAGTAAACATCAGCAAGATTTATGGGCTTATGGAATATCTGGTGATTTACCTATAGCTATGGCGGTAGTTAAAGGTGAAGAGGATATGGATTTGGTTAGAGGGATGATAAAGATGCATTATTATTGGAAGATGAAAGGTTTAAAGGTAGACCTTCTAATTTACAATGATGAAGAGGCATCTTATGAGCAACCAATGCAAAAGAATATCATAAGTGCAATAAACTTATCTAAAGAAGGAGATATTCTTAATAAAACAGGTGGAATATTCCTTCATAATAAGTCTACTATGGGTGAAGATATAAAAGACTTTATTATAGGAATATCAGCACTATATGTAGATAGTGAAAAGGGATCTATAATAACTCAAATTAAAGAAGCAGATACAAGTGAAGAAGTTGAATTTCTAAGACATAAAGAGTTGGTTGAAAAGAGTAAGATAAATGTACAAATCAACAAAGAAGAAAAAATAGATTATGGTGAGAAAATTCTTAGGAATATAGAAGAACTACCTGAAAACAGTGTTTCTAGAAATGATGATTTAAGTAAAAAATTAGATTTTTGGAATGGATATGGAGGCTTTGATCCAGAAGATAAGAGTTATGTTATAAGGTTAAATAACTATAACAACACTCCTGCTCCATGGATAAATGTAGTTTCAAACGAAGACTTTGGATTCCATATATCAGAAGTGGGTTCAGGATATACATGGTGTGGAAATAGTAGAGAAAATAAAATAACTCCTTGGAGTAATGACTGGGTAATAGATCCTCCAGGAGAAGCTCTTTATATTAGAGACAATAACAGCGGAGTGTATTTCTCTATAGCTCCTAAACCAGTTAGAGATGGTGGAGAGTATATTATTAAGCACTCTTTTGGATATTCTACATTTACTCATACAGCCTACAATATAAAAGGTGAAATGCAAATTTTCTGTCCTAGGGGAGAAAAGTTAAAAATACAAAAGATTACTTTAGAGAATCTATTAGATAAGGAAAGAGAAGTGTCAATATACTATTATGCTCAACTAGTATTAGGGGTATTTAATTATGGAAGTGCAAAATATATTTCTACAGAGCTAGAAGAAAATTATATTTGTGGTCAAAATCCATATAGTCAATATTTTGGAAATATGAGAGCATACTTAACTATTTTAGGTGGAGAAACCTTATCTTTTACAGGTGATAGAAAAGAGTTCCTTGGAGTAGGTGAGGATATATCTTCTCCTAATGCTTTAAATTATAAAAACTTATCTAATAAAACAGGAAGTATATATGATCCTTGTTTAGCAACTGAAACTAAGATTAAATTAGCTCCAAAGGAAAAAAAGGAGATAATTATACTATTTGGTCAAGATGAAAGTAAGGAGAATATATCAAAATTAATAGATAAGTATAAGAATATTGAAGAATGTCACAAAGCCTTAGATGAAGTAAAGCAATATTGGTCAAATTTCCTAGGAAATATACAAGTAGAGACAAAAGATAAGTCTATGGATTACTTGATTAATGGTTGGTTGCTATATCAAACTTATAGTTGTAGATATTTAAGCAGAACTGCCTTCTATCAATCAGGAGGAGCCTATGGTTTTAGAGATCAACTTCAAGACTCTATGAATTTAGGAATTGTTAATCCTAATATAGCTAAGGCTCAAATAATAAGGAATGCATCAAGACAATATCTAGAAGGAGATGTACAACATTGGTGGCATCCTGTTGTAAATAGTGGAATAAGAACAAGATTTTCTGATGATTTATTGTGGATGCCATATGCTACAGCTCAATACATAAAAAGAACAGGAGATTATAGCATATTAAATGAAAAAGCACCTTATCTTCAAGATGAACCATTAAGAGAAGGAGAAGATGAAAGATATACAATTGTAAATAACTCGCCTACTGAAGGTACTATTTATGAACATTGTATTAGAGCTATAGAAAAGGGATTGAAATTTGGTGAACATAATATACCTTTAATGGGTAGCGGTGACTGGAATGATGGAATGAGTACTGTTGGTAATAAGGGAAAAGGTGAAAGTGTATGGCTTGGATGGTTCCTTTGCGATATATTAAATGACTTCAAAGATATATGTAAGTATATGAAGGACAAGGAAAGACTAAATAGATATTCTGAAATGAAGGAGTTTATTAGAGAAAATATTGAAAATAATGCTTGGGATGGTGGATGGTACAGAAGAGCATACTTTGATGATGGTACTCCACTTGGCTCAAGAGACAATGAAGAATGTCAAATAGATTCATTAGCAGAAAGCTGGTCATTAATTTCAGGTGCTGGTAAAAATGAAAGAGCCGTTGAAGCAATGGAGGCTGTAGATAGGAACCTAGTTAGAGAAGATAAGGGAATGATTCTGTTATTAGCACCACCATTTGAAAAATCATCATTAGAGCCTGGATATATTAAAGGTTATGTTGCTGGTGTTAGAGAAAATGGAGGGCAATATACTCATGCAGCGGTATGGGTAATCTTAGCCTTAACTAAACTAGGATTGGGAGATAAGGCTTGGAAGTATTACAACATGATTAATCCTATTAACCATTCAAAAACTGAACTTGAATGTAGAACATATAAGGTTGAACCATATGTTATGGCAGCTGATGTATACATTAAAGAACCTCATGGTGGAAGAGGAGGATGGAGTTGGTATACTGGAGCTTCAGGATGGATGTATAAGGTAGGTATTGAAGATATTTTAGGATTAAAACATGTAGAAGGAAAAGGATATAAGGTAGAACCTTGTGTGCCAGCAGATTGGACTGAATATAACATTAAGATTAATAATGAAAAAGAACATTATGATATTAAGGTTATAAGAGGTAAAGAAAACAAGATAAGAATAGATGGCAAGGAAGTGGATATAATTCCTAAAGAAGCAGGTGCTTTAAAGGTAGAAGTTGAATTTAAGTAATAAAGGTAATAGGGTAATAGAGTAAGGAGAAGCTGCTTAGGTAGCTTCTCTTTTCTTTCATTGTTTACAGGGGATAGAAAAATGTGTAAAATATAATTGGTTAGGTGGTGAATTTTGATGAATAATAGTAAAAAAGGGTTAGGAATTATTATTGTATTATTTATTGTCCTAATAGGGGTCTTAACTCTTGGGATTCTTAAAGAAAAGAAAATGCAAAAAGATAGTGAGAGCGTAACTTCAGAATGGGTTGCGTCAAAAGATAATAATACTAGTAAAGAAGATAAGAAGGAAGAAGAAAAGCCTTCAGATGAAGAAAAAAAAGAAGATCAAGAAGCGCCAAAAGAAAAAAATAAGGGGCTTTATAGCAAGTTGAAAAATAAGTCTGATGTAAGAATGCTCGTATTAGGTGATGGATTGGCCCTTAGTCAAGGAAGAAATACTACAGCTGGTATGTGGGATAAAGAAATTGCAAATTGGATGACTAATACATATGGTAGCAAGGTGGAATTAGTTTCTCTTGCAAGAGCTGGTGCAACATCAGGAGTAGGTTATGAAGTGGCTACAAATAATGATATAAGTAATTACGATTTAATCATTATTTGCTTTGGACAAAATGATAATAATAAGCTAACTAATATTAATACTTTTAATGCTAACTATCAGGGAATAGTAAATAAGGTAAAAGAAAAAAATCCAAATGGTACAATTTTACCTATATTACCAAGTACATTAGTTGGAGATAACGCATATAGAGTTGCTATACAAAATATTTCGAAAAATAATACTCTTAATGCAATTGATGTAAGTAATGAGTTTGCAAACTCTAGTGTAGCAATAAATCAGCTTGTAGGTAATGGTGGATTACCTAATGATAAAGGTTATGGATTATATATTAAGGCTGTAACTAAGTATATAGAAGATTCAATGAATTAATTAACGGGGGAACAAAGGATGAAGCTATTTGTAACTGATTTAGATGGAACTTTAGTTGAATATAACAATATAACAGATGAAAATCTTAAAGGAATTAAGAAACTAAATGCTTCAGGAGAGCTTTTAGCAGTTGCAACAGGTAGAGCTTATAATAGTTGTACTTTTTTAAAAGACAAGTATGGAATAAAAGTAGATTATTTAATTCTTTTAAATGGTGGATTAATAATAGACAAGGATGGTAAGGTAGTTCATCATAAAGAAATACCTTATAATACAGTAAATAGTATTATAACTGATGTAAAAAGTGATGATTCTGTAATATCTGTGGAAACAGGATATACTTCTTATGTAGTTTATGGAAGATATAAAGAAGATATAGATTGGAACGGTTTAGAATATGAAGCTTTAGAAAATATAAAGGATGAAAACTTGTCTTTAATTTCTCTTTATTATCCAGAGTCAGATATAGAAGAAGTTGAGAAAATATGTGGATTCATTAATGAAAAATATTCAGATGAAGTAGTTGCATATAGAAACACTCAATTTATTGATGTGGTTCCTAAGGGGTGCTCTAAAGGAGAAGGAGTAAACTATGTAAAGGAAAGAGAAAATATAGATACTAAGGATACATATGCTATAGGGGATTCTTATAATGATATACCAATGTTTAAAGAAGCAGGAAATAGTTTTACATTTGAAACGTCAGAGGATGGAGTAAAAAAGGAAGTTAAGTACATTGTTAATAGTGTTGCAGAAGCTATAAAAAATTATTGCTTAAAGTAGTATAAAGATAACCAATTTTTATTTGTTGTTTTTTGGAATGATTTTTGATAAAATAGACTATGTTTTTCAAAAATGTAATGGAGGGTTGGATATGCCTGTAAGAATAGCAATACTAGGTGGACCTAGATGTGGAAAGACTACTTTGATGCAACAATTATATGTAGATTTAAAAATTAGAGATATTAATGTAGGTGCAGCTTCAGAATATAGCACTGATTATTTAAGAGATAAAGGTATGATTGAAAATATAGCTGAACAATATGGGATATACCTAGGTCAGCTAAAGTTAGAACAAGAGCTAGAACAATTTGATTATGCAATTACAGACTATGCAACTTTTGTACCATATATATATGGAAGATTTATGCTTGGTGATAAAGAAAGAAGCAAGAAAGAAATTGAAATCTTAAAGGATTTATATGTTCTTGCTTTAAGAGATTTACCTAAGTATGACCATGTATTCTTTGTTCCAAGAGAATTTGGTTACACAAAGGATGGAGTAAGATGGCAAGATGAAGAAATGGCATCTGCAGTAGATAATGCAATACTTAATTTCTTACAATCAGAAAATGTTAAGTATGATGTTATAACTGGCAATACAAAAGAAAGAGCAGAAGCGATATTAAAGAAAATTAATTTAGTATAATAAAGATTTTGATGAAACTCCACTTTATAGTGGAGTTTTTTTATATTAAAAAAGAATCTCGGCATAAGCCGAGATCTTTCCTTATCCTTTTTATATCTATTAACTAGGTTATCTTTTTATATTATCCTAGTCTTCATAGTTATGATTATCATCTATTATATCGTCACCTTCATCAAAAAGACTCTCTGTATAATCAAATTCTTGCCATGCTATATTATTTACAGCTATATCATCAACAGCAGGATTAGGAAGAGGTGTGGAATCTCCATTAGGAGCATAGCTTCTTATCTCATCTTCAGTTGGATGATAGTCTGTTCTTACTTTAGGCAAATATGCTTTTTTCTTGCTCATAAAGTATCCCTCCTTAAATTTATATAAATAGTTTTACCTTAAGGAGAGAAAAAAATGCAGTTAAATATTTAAAATCTTTTTATATATTACATCTGCTACTCCATTTTCTTCATTAGAAAGAGTAATATAATCAGCTTTTGATTTTACATATTGAGAAGCATTTCCCATAGCAACTCCTATACCAGCAAATTTGAGCATATCTATATCGTTATCTCCATCACCAAAGGCAATTACTTCATTTTTTGAAATACCTAGGTGATTGCATAAGGCTTTTAGAGCACTAGATTTGCTACAATTTTTGTTCATAAATTCAAAAATAAAAGAAACTGTTCTTAATGAATTATATTTTTCAAAGTACTCTTTAGGAATCTTATTAACTGCCTTATCTAGCTTTTCTTTTTCATCTAAAATCATTGCTTTTATAATAAAGTCAGTATCATTTATATCATTTTCTATATCTATAATTTTAACATCTATATTATTATGCAAAATTTCAGCTTCAGTATATTTGTTCTTTTTGGGTGCAATGCAGCATTTATCAGTAAAACCATGAAATTTAACACCTAAAGATTTAGAAAGTTTATAAATATCTTTAAAATCCTTTCCTGTTATCCCATTTCTAACTATGGGTTCTAAAGTTTTTGTATTATAAATAGAAGATCCATTATAAGTAATAACATATTCATCATAATTTATTAAATCTAATTCTTCTAAATAATTCATAACTCCTTGAAGAGGCCTTCCAGTAGTAA
>OKNP01000137.1_pt1 | contig 16216 bp, 10 predicted proteins | sample 1614151 | NCBI WGS metagenome assembly OKNP01 (sample SAMN04436909, study PRJEB24849) | human gut metagenome | biome: human gut; feature: NICU; material: stool | host: Homo sapiens | place: USA: Saint Louis, MO | collected 2012-04-23 | reverse complement strand
TGCATTTTCATACACATCTATTATATAATACTTGTGAAAAGTATTGTCTTGGGGCTGTGTTTTTTTACTTTTGGGGCGTATTTCTTTATAATTCATTACATAAATGTAAGGGCTTTAGTTTTCATGTTTTATTAAGTCTAACTGAGATTTTGAAAGGATGTTTAGCAACAATGAATAAAGAATTATGGATAGAAAGAGCTAATGATAGTTTAGTTAAACATTTTTATGAGCAGCAATCTGACATTGAACAGCGAGAAGGTTTTGAAAGTAAATTAACGTTTGGTACTGCGGGTATACGCGGAAAATTCGGTCTTGGTGAAGGTCGACTTAATAAGTTTACTATTGAAAAATTGGCATTAGGTTTAGCGCGTTATTTAAATGCCCAAACAAACAATCCCACAATAGTCATTCATTATGATATTAGACATCTTTCAGCTGAATTCGCCCAAATTATTGCTAATGTATTAGCAAACCATCAAATAACAGTTTATTTACCTGATACATATAAAACGACACCGGAATTATCGTTCGCGGTGCGCAATCTTAATACTACTTCTGGCATTATGATTACAGCAAGTCATAATCCGAAAGACTATAACGGCATTAAAGTATATGGTTCTGATGGCGCGCAACTATCAACAGATGCATCAGAACTTGTAAGTCGCTATATTGAAGACGTTGGCGATCCATTACAGATTGATATACCAATTTCAAAACAAAATACATCTTATATCAAGCCATTTCCGAAATCTGTAACTGATGACTATATGAAACACATTCAAAATATGATTGGCTATATTCCTAAATCTGATTTACAAGTTGTGTTCACTAGTTTGCATGGTACAAGTGTTCCGATTGTACCTAAGTTATTAAAATCTTTGAATTTCAATCAATTTAATCTTGTAGAAGCACAATGTAAACCTGACCCAAATTTTAGTTCAGTTCAAAGTGCTAATCCTGAAGACCATCGTGCTTTTGATCAAGCAGTCGAGCTAGCGCATAAAAATGATGCTGATTTATTAATATGTACTGATCCTGATGCAGATCGCCTTGGAATCGCTGTGCGTGATGTCCATGGTCAAATTACATATTTTAATGGTAACCAAATTGGCGCGCTGTTACTTAATTATCGTATTCAACAAACGTCTCAATTACGTCATCGCTTAATGATTCAATCCATCGTAAGCAGTGACTTAACAAAGTCATTAGCACGCTATAATAATGTTGAATACAAAGAGGTGCTGACGGGCTTTAAATTTATTGCTCAGGAAATAAGACAACTGGATGATTATCAAAATATGATTTTCGCCTTTGAAGAGAGTTACGGTTTTCTATCAGATCCTTTTGTACGTGATAAAGATGCCGTACAAATTGTGCCACTCATTATAAAATACGCTTCTGAGTTAAAATTATATGGCAAAACATTGAAAGATGAATTAGAACAGATTTATCAAACTGTTGGTAGACATGAGGATACATTATTCTCGCATACGCTAGAAGGATTAGAAGGGAAAAAGAAAATTAATGCAATAATGACCAAATTCCGTTCAAATCCACCGCAAGAGATTCAAGGACTGAAAGTGAAAGCAATTGAAGATTATTTAACTAGCGAGGTTTATCAGTTGGATAAAGATACAACGTCACAGATTAATTCTCCTAAATCAAATGTTATTCGCGTCTTATTTGACGAAGGATTTATCGCTTTACGTCCTTCTGGTACTGAACCTAAAATTAAATTATATGTGTCGTTAAAATGTCCGAATTTTGATGATGTAGCTCAAAAAATTAATGCGATGATTTTTAGCTAATTAAAAATTTTATACATCGAAATATTACATTTCATTTTATACTTATCAGCCCTTTTGAAACTAGAATCCTTATGTTTTCGCGTTTTGAAGGGGCTAATTTGTAATAATTTTTCAAAAGTATATTAGAAAATTAATTTTCATGTATTTTTCATATTAAGCGGTAATAATATAATAATTAATACCGCGACCTATTTAATTGTTTTCGCGATGAAAAAGGTTTAGAATTACAAAAATAACTATTTTAAATTTAGTTACAAATATATTTTAGAAAGGATGTGAAATAATGAAATGCTCTAAACAAATACTTTTGATTATGGGCATTATATCTCTTATTGTTTTATTTATTTTTACATTATTCATCATGGCGCAATATGCAAAACATTATGAACAAAAATCCGACAGTTCCAACGCACATACTTTAAATTCATCATCAGCCATAATTGAGCAACATACTATGTCGAATATAGCGTCTCTAGATTTATACGCTCCTGTTCGTAACATTACTTCTAGTCGTGATATTCATCCCATTTATTTCATGACAAAAGATTAAAACTTCCTTTTTCATAACCCCATTCAACTAATAAATTAAAAAATGATAAAAACGTACTGTTTTTTAGAAACATACATATATAAGAAACGCATCCATTACTAAAAGACAGTACATTATATTCTATCGGGAAGGTGCAACAATGACCGTCAACATCGTATTTAGTATCGTATTCTGCATAAGTATGGTTATATTAGGCATTTATGTCGCAATAACTAAAGATTTCACACTAATTTCTTATATAAATCAAACGACCATTGCAGATAAACACAAGAACCAAATTGCATATATATTTGCGTTATGTATCAGTTTGAGTGCAGTATTTTTAATGTCTGCAATTCTATGCTTCGAATATGATTTTATTGCATTGTCATTCTTATTTTTAACGATAGCATTATTACTTATCGCATTATTCTACGTTTGCTTTTATAAAATTACAAAATATCCATAAATATTTGCGATAGTGTGTTGGTTAGATTTAATGGTGCGCTGTCAGTAAGCAATTGTTTGCGAAAAAAATACAACCTTGTACGAATACAAAGTTGCATTAATATAGAAAAATTTATGCTTTTTAATGTTATAAACCTAATTCTTTAATAAATCGTGTTAATTCTTCTCGCATACTGTCATCTTTCAATGCATATTCTATGGTAGTTTTAACGAAGCCTAATTTTTCTCCAACGTCATAACGTTCGCCTTCGAAGTCATATGCATACACTTGGTTATCATTATTCATACGCTCAATCGCATCTGTTAACTGAATTTCGTTACCTGCGCCTTCTTTTTGCGTTTTTAAATAATCGAAAATTTCAGGCGTTAATACATATCGCCCCATAATAGCTAGGTTTGATGGTGCCGTACCTTGTGCTGGCTTTTCAACAAACTTTTTCACTTCATACTGACGTCCATTTTTAGTTAATGGATCAATAATTCCATAACGATGAGTATCTGCTTCCGGAACTTCTTGGACACCTATAACTGAGTGCCCCGTTTCTTCATAAACGTCAATCAACTGTTTCACTGCTGGCACTTCAGATTCAACAATATCGTCACCTAATAATACCGCAAATGGTTCATTGCCGATAAATTGACGCGCAGAACTAATCGCATGCCCTAAACCTTTTTGTTCTTTCTGCCTTACATAAAAAATATTCGCAAGTTCCGTTGAATACTGAACTTTTTCTAGTAACTCAGATTTACCTTTTTCTTTTAAAACCATTTCTAATTCTTTTTGACTATCAAAATGATCTTCAATCGCGCGTTTGTGGCGACCTGTCACTATAATAATATCTTCAATTCCAGCTCTTGCAGCTTCTTCAACGATATATTGTATTGTGGGTTTATCTAAGATAGGAAGCATTTCCTTTGGCATCGCTTTAGTTGCTGGTAAAAATCTAGTCCCTAAACCAGCAGCGGGAATGATTGCCTTTTTTATTTTTTTCAAAGTTAATGTGCTCCTTTTCCTAAGTATTAAATCTATGTATCAACGTCATTTTAACACTAATTAGAACGCCTTCATAGTGTCATTGAGTATGTAATTATTTCTTGGGAAATTTGATTTAATTTTAAAAAACAGGCTTACTTCATATAATTTATGAAATAAACCTGTCAATTTTAGATTGATTATGCTTTGTGATTCTTTTTATTTCTGCGTAATAACGCTAAACCTAGAATGCTGAATAATCCGCCGAACAACATACCTTTGTTTGTTGATTCTTCTCCACCTGTTTCAGGTAGTTCAGATTTCTTAGATTGTTTTTGTTTAGTTGGTGCCACTGGTTTAACCTTTTCATTGATTTCAATAACAGGTGTTACTACCTTACCTTGTTCCACTGGTTTAGAAGGCTTTTTAGGTTCTTCTTTGGCAGGTGGTACTGGTTTACCAGGTTCAGCTGGTACCTCTGGCGTTGGCGGTGTTGGTGTTTCCGGCTCACTCGGTACTTCTGGTGTCGGTGGCGTTGGTGTTTCTGGCTCACTCGGTACTTCCGGTGTCGGTGGCGTTGGTGTTTCCGGCTCACTTGGTACTTCCGGCGTCGGTGGCGTTGGTTCGCCTGGCTCACTCGGTACTTCTGGTGTCGGCGGCGTTGTATCTTCTTCAATCGTTTGTTGACCTTCATTTTGACCGCTTACTTTTGGAAGTGTATCTTCTACAAAGTCAATGCCATTGTGTCCGCCAAATTGATAACTTGGTTTATCTTTATTTGTATCTTCTTCAATAATTTCAGTGTGCTTATTGAATCCGTGTATATGTGGCACACTGTCGAAGTCGATATCAATAATGTTACCGCCATGTTCATACTTAGGTTTGTCTTTTTCTGTATCTTCTTCAAATGATTGATTGCCAATATTTTGACCTTGAATTTGAGGTACGCTATCGAAGTCGATATCTACGATATTGCCACCTTGTTCATATTTAGGCTTGTCTTTTTCTGTATCTTCCTCGAATGACTGATCACCTTTATTTTGACCTTGAATTTGAGGTACACTATCGAAATCGATATCTACGATATTGCCACCTTGTTCATATTTAGGCTTATCTTCTTCTGTGTCTTCTTCAAATGATTGATTGCCAATATTTTGGCCACCTTCGTAACCTAATTCACTCTTAATATCAACATGACTATTTTCTTCGATTTCTTCAATCACGCCATAGTTACCGTGACCATTTTCAGTACCTAATCCAGAATGAGAAATATGATGATTGTTTTCAGTGATTTCCTCGATTGGTCCTTGTGCTTGACCATGTTCTTCAGGTAGTTCATCTACTAGTTCAATCAGATTACTTTCAGTTGTATATTCTTTCGTATCTTCAACTGTTGTATGATCGCTCACTGCGCCAGTTACAATACCTTTTGTAGACTCTTCGTCAAATTCAACTAAGTTAGACTCAGTTGTTACTTGGCCACCACCTGGGTTTGTATCCTCTTCATATTCAACAACATCAGCATGATGTTTTGAATTTTCATGTGTAGATTCTTCAAAATCCACATGAATAGAATCTTCTTCAGTTTCAATGGTACCTTCTACATGACCTTCTGAACCTTCAACAGCTGTATGATATTCAAAATCAATTGGCTTAGAATCGTTACTTTCTTCGATTGTACCATTCAATTCATGCTTCTCCACTGGAGGCTCAGATTTAATGTCTAACTCAATTGGTTCACTCTTATCAATGATAGGATCATTTGGTTTATCTTTACCATCGCCTTGAGCGCTATTAGAGTAAAATGCAACGCCATTGTTCCAAGTTAATTGAACTGGGTAATAATAGTTAGGATAGTATGGGTAATTTTTATGATATCCTGAAAGATGTGTTCGGAAATTTAAATCTTTAGCATTTTGATCATATTCACCTTCATATTTAATTACATAGTCTTTTGAATTATCTAAATCACTAAAGTCCAAAGAATAACCGCCATCTCCTGTGTAACTTAAGTTTACTTTGTTAGTCACATCTTCAAATTTATTGGCATCATCAAGCTTTGCATAAACACTTTCAGCTAATTCATCTGAACCAATGTGTTTATATATTTTAACTGTTGGTTTATTAGCATTTTGTTTATATCCAGATGTTACTTGACCAGTTACTGTGACAGAAGTTAACGACTGATTGTTAGGCTTCACGTACGCAAAATGGCTAAATTTCCCACCTTCTTTATTCAAAGTATCAATTCGGCCATTAACAGTAACACCCATTCTATCTTTAACACCGTCTAAGTATTTTATGTCAAATTGTTTAGATATCTTCTTCTCTCCTAAGGTCACTTCAATATTTTGGTTACCTCTTTTTGTCACTGTTGTTGGGTCGATAAATAGGTTTAAATCTAACTCAGCTTTTAAATCTTTTTTACCTTGTACATATTCTTTAAATGTATACCTAATTTTCCTTTCTTCATTCACTTCACCTACTGCCATAACTTGCCCATCTGTACTTTTTATTTCTGGAACTTTACGCAGTGTTGAAATACCATGCGTTTCTACATTATTACTTAATGTGAAATCAAAGTAGTCCCCCGGTTTTACATCTTCACCGAATTTCCATTTATATTTTAAAGTTACTCTTTCTGCATTATGAGGATTAACAACGTTTGTCTCTTTATTGTTATGCCCTACGATTTCACTACCTTCTTCTACTGTAACTTTACTTGTTACATCTGTACCTGTCGCCTTAACTTCTTTCTCCACTACTTCTTTCTCTGCCACTTCTGCAACGTCAGCTGATCTTTTCATTCTTGGTTTAATTTCTGAGACGTTACTTGGTTGAGTTGTGTCAACTTGAGTTCCCGCAGTTTCCTTTTCAACAACTTTTTCCGATGGTAAATCTTCTTGTGGTTTCATTTCGGTTTCTACTTTTGGTGCTTGCACAGTTATTGGTGCTTCTTCTGTTGTTACTTGTGTTGATTGTGATGGTTGCTCAGTTGATGTCGCGCTGTATGATTGTGTTTCATCTATTGTATTAACGTTATTTGTAGTTGTTTGTGTTTCGCTTGCTTTACTTTCAGTAGCTGAACTCCCACTTTCCTCTACTGTAGTATTGTTTTGTTCCGATGCTGCAGCTTCTTTTTCTTGTCCCATTCCAACAACGATCATTGTTCCTAAGAATACTGAGGCCGCTCCCAATTTGTGTTTTCTTATGCCGTATCTAAGATTGCTTTTCACTATAATATTCTCCCTTAAATGTAAAATTCATTTATTTTGTAAACTCAATAAATGCAATTCTATATTGTTCGGTTTTTAAAAGCAATGAAAAAAAGCGAGTTAATAAAAAGTTAAGATTGTTGTTAACTTTATGTATAATGGTTTTTTTATTATTTGGAACTCACATATATATTGCATACAAAGCTCTTGAACACCTTGATATAACTGGATTGTATTTTTTATACTTACTTTTTAAATTAAATTCAAATTCATCTAATTTAAAACAATATACTAAAGCATACATAATAATCGCCTGTACAATGCATCATTAACAAGTCACTGAAACGCCTTTCATTGTATTAATAACGTCACTATAATTTTTATATCGTTCGGATTCTGAGTATTTCAGACGATTTTCTGCATAAAAATAAACGTGTTTCAAGGCAATATATTGTAATTACCTAAAAACACGTTTACTTAATATTTAGTTAAACAAATAAGCTGATGAATAAAATGAAAATGATACCCGAAACGGAAATAATCGTTTCTAATAATGACCATGTTAAGAATGTTTCTTTTACAGTTAAACCAAAATATTCTTTAAACATCCAAAATCCTGCGTCATTTACATGAGACAAAATCACACTACCTGCACCTATCGCAAGTACAACTAATGCAACATTTACATCTGATGATTGTAATAATGGTAAGACAATACCTGTAGTTGAAATCGCAGCTACTGTAGCCGAACCTAATGCGATACGTAGCACAGCTGCAACAATCCACGCTAGCAAAATCGGCGACATCTCTGTACCTTCAAACATTTTAGCAATTGTATTTCCAACACCACCGTCAATTAATACTTGTTTAAATGTACCGCCACCGCCAATGATTAATAACATCATACCAATTGGATAAATCGCGTTCGTCACTGATTCCATAATATGATTCATCTTACGTTTTCTCATTAATCCCATCGTAACGATTGCAAATAATACTGCTATTAGCATGGCTGTCCCTGCTGTTCCTATCATATAAATGATAGATTCAAATAGATTTGTAGGTTTGTCGTGCCCAGTTACAAGTTGCGTTATCGTAGACACTAACATTAATATAACTGGTAATGTTGCTGTTAATAAACTCATACCAAATCCTGGCATCTCTTGATCCGTAAATTCTTTTTGTGCACCTAACGCTGAAATATCGCCTTCTCGTGTATACGCAGACGGAATCATTTTTTGTGCAATTTTGTTAAATATAGGTCCTGCAATGAGTGTAACTGGAATGGCAATGATCATACCGTATAGTAATACATCTCCAACATTTGCCTTTAATTCTTTTGCGATGACTACCGGTCCTGGATGTGGTGGTAAAAAGCCATGTGTCACTGATAAAGCTGTTACCATAGGTAGTCCTAGTTTTAACACTGAAACATTTGCGCGTTTTGCTACTGTAAATACTAATGGAATCAGTAAGACTAAACCTACTTCAAAGAACAATGCAATCCCGACGATAAATGCTGCAACAAGCATTGCCCATTGTACATGTTTTTGACCAAATTTTTGATTCAACGTGTCTGCAATTCGAGTTGCACCACCACCATCAGCAAGTAATTTCCCAAGTATGGCACCTAAACCGAATATCAGTGCAATGTGGCCGAGCGTACTGCCCATCCCTTTCTCAATCGTCTCCATAATTTTAGTCAATGGTATACCTAGCATTAACGCTGTAATCATCGATGTGATAATTAATGAAATAAATGTATTTAATTTAAACCCAATAATTAATACTAATAAAATAACGATACCTAAAACAACACTGATTAACGGCCATATTTCGTTAAACATGACATTCCCCTCTTTCTCTTTTCAATAGAATGTAACACCGTCGTCGCGCACATATTCGACATAATATATAGTAGTCATGGCACAACAACTTTATCTAAGATGCTTGAGTGACGTATTTATTGTGTTTTATTTTCAGCCATATGTTGGCGTTGAAAATCTGCAATTTGTTCATAATTCTCTGTTAAAGAACGACTTAAATTGATAAAAATGGATACGAGCTCTTGATAAACAGCGACATTTTCTTTAATCGGCGTATGATTGTTTGTGGCACCGACCATCGATGAAATGATTGAAAAATCTTCAATGTCATCTACAGCTTTAAGTCCGAGTACGCAGGCACCTAAGCATGAACTTTCATAACTTTCAGGAACCACTAACTCTGTGTCAAATATATCTGACATCATTTGACGCCATACTTCACTTTTCGCAAAACCACCTGTTGCTTTTATCATCTTAGGTGTTTCATTCATTACTTCAATAAGCGCAAGATAGACGGTATACAAATTGTAAAGAACACCTTCTAATGCAGCGCGAATCATATGTTCTTTTTTATGAGATAAAGTTAAACCGAAGAATGAACCTCTTGCATTTGCGTTCCAAAGCGGTGCACGTTCTCCTGCTAAATATGGATGAAATATCAAACCATCTGCACCTGGTTTTACACGCTTTGCAATTTGAGTTAAAACATCATAAGGATCAACACCGAGACGTTTCGCAGTTTCGACTTCGCTTGCTAACAACTCATCGCGCAACCATCTCAATACGACACCGCCATTATTTACAGGGCCTCCAATGACGTAGTGGTCCTCTGTTAAGACATAACAAAATATTCTACCTTTATAATCAGTACGTGGTTTATCTATCACAGTACGAATCGCCCCAGATGTACCGATTGTGACAGCAACTTCTCCTTTACCAACACTATTGACACCCAAATTAGAAAGGACCCCATCACTCGCACCAATAACAAACGGTGTATCTTCATTAAGCCCCATTAATGTTGCATAACGTTCTTTCATGCCTTTCATCACATACGTTGTTGGCACTAATTCCGGCAACATTTCCTCGGAAATACCAAGCAATTCTAATGCCCCAACATCCCAATCTAATGTTTCTAAATTAAACATCCCTGTTGCGGAAGCCATTGAATAATCAATGATATATCTATCAAACAAATGATAGAAAATGTATGTTTTAATATCTGCAAACTTAGCAGTACGTTGAAATACATCTTGCCATTCATGTTTCATCCAAAAAATCTTCGCTAATGGCGACATAGGATGAATAGGCGTACCTGTTCGCTGATAAATCGCATTGCCATCATGCACTTCATTTATTACTGTTGCATATTTTGCAGCGCGGTTATCTGCCCAAGTAATATTATTTGTTAATCTTTGATGTTGCTGATCCATCGCAATCAAGCTATGCATTTGCGCACTAAATGACACAAATTTAATATTATCTTGATTAACTTTCGATTCCCTCATTATGTATTTAATTGTCATTAATACCGCATCAAATAATTCATCTGGGTTTTCTTCTGAGACATCAACGTTTGGTGTGTGTAAATCATAGCCGATTTGATGTTTCATGATGAAAGTTCCATTTTCATCATATAAGACTGACTTGGTACTCGTCGTTCCAATGTCGACACCAATCATATATTTCATGACAAATCCTTCTTTCTTTCATTTTAATTCAACCAAAATCCTTCAATATCTTTACCAACATCGTCGAAATTTAAATGAAACGCTTCTTTCAAAATTTGACTGTCGTATTGTTCCACTGCATCAATAAACACTTGATGATTATGATGTATGCGTTCAAAATCTTGCGGGTTTTGTTGCATACGTTGTCGCATGGATGTTAAAACGAGTGCCATCATTACTGGTTTTAAATGACTCCAAAATGAGTTTAAATATTGATGATTAGATGCTTTGATTAATGTTTCATGAAATTCAAAGTCATGCTTCGTAAATGATTCTGCATCCTCAAATTTTACTGCCACTTTCATCATTTCAAGTTGTTTCTTCATTTCTTTTACGATAGGTAGTCGCTCTTGATTTTTAACTCTTGAAAATGCAAAAGACTCTAGCATCAGTCGCAAATCGTACATTTCTTTCTTTTCTTGTTCCCCAAACAGCAACACATGTGCACCCATTCTTTCTAATTGGATGAGTTGATTTTGTTGCAATAATTTAAATGCATCTCGAATTGGCGAACGACTCACATTAAATTGCTTTGCCATTTGATTTTCTGTGAGTAACGTACCTTCAGCTATGTGACCATTCACAATGCCTAAGCGTAATTCTGCTGCGATTCCTTCTCCAGTTGTCATACCTTCCAACCATTTTTCTGGATATCCATACATTATCAAAGTCACTCCTTCATTACACGACATACTTGTATACAAGTATGTTAATATAGTTCTCAAGTGTTTGCAAGCGCTTTCTTTATGCGCACTAAAATAGTGACCACCCCTTTTCGATGTAAATCTAAAGGGAATGGTCACTATCACACGAATGATTTAATTGTTATTTTTAGTGCGGGGTACTTCTAGTTGTTCTGTACTCATATGCGCTTTAGGTACTTCAATGCAATAATGCGTTTCATGACAGTTCGGACATTCAAATCGACGTGTTGTCGCTGTATGTTTCGCTTTGATAACTGCCCACAAAGATGGTGAGAATATATGCTGGCAGTTAGGACATAAATAGGCAACCTTTTGTTGGTAATAAAAAGTAACACCAATGCCATACCCAATCATAAATGGTAAAGCAATTAAGAACGGCCATTTGTTTTTCATCAAGATTGAACTCATAATGCTAGAATATTGAATTATTCCTATAATACCAGCACTAATCCAAATGTTACGACGAATACTTTTCATTTCAGCTGATTTACTCATGACATGCTCTATGTCTTTTAAGTGTGTGATTGGAGACGTCGACGCTTCATTTACGTAATATTGAACATTTTTAATTTTGTTTAATACCGCTTGTTGCTGTTTGACTTGTTGGTTAATTTCTTGTTGTTTCATAGTTAGTAAAGTATTGAGTGTCTTCAAAGTACCTTCACCTTTTAGCAACATATCTATATCGCTTAACGCACAACCTAAATCTTTAAGCAATAAGATTAACTCTAATGTTTGTCGCTGTTGTTCTGTATACACACGACGCTTTCCTTCTGTAAATCCTTGTGGTTTCAAAATACCTTTGCGATCATAATATTGAATCGTTCGTGTTGTCACATTGCATAATTTTGCGAGTTCTCCAGTCGAATAGTTAGACATAGATTCCACCTCCTATAATTACCATAGTTGATGACCCGACGTCACGAGCAAGTACAATTTCCACATTTTAAAGAAATTTATTATACTTGGCGTCTTATTTTTATGATTTCGTACCATGTTGATTTACAAAACCACTCAAATTAAGCAACACTCCTAGTAAACGTCTACTCAGTTATTTCAGAATGAATTTGTTGTAATTTATTTTCAACTTCAGTAATCTCTGTCGCACATTCTTTCAATAAATCTCGATACTTTTCCGTCTCTGCCTTGTTTTTATAACGTATTTTATGTTCTAAACTTGCCCACATATCCATACCTATTGTTCTAATTTGAATTTCAACAGGCAATACCTCAACGCGTTCTGCTAAAAAGACTGGAATGGATACAACGATATGTAAACTGCGGTAACCATTTTCTTTAGGGTGCTGAATATAATCTTTACGTTTTATCAATTGTACGTCTTCTTGTTTAAGCAACATCTCTTCAATCAAATAAATATCATCTAAGTAATTACATACTACGCGAATTCCGGCAATATCCAGTATGTGTTCTTTGGCAGTTTCTGCGCTAATCTGTAATCCTTTACGATTAAGCTTTTCTATTAAACTACGCATTTCTTTCACACGTCGCTCCATATGATGTATAGGATTGTGTTTATAAATGTGATTGAAATTGTCATCTAAAATACTCAGTTTTGTGCTTATTTCCTTTAGTGCTGATGAATAAATATGATCTAACTCTACGAAACCTAATAACGTATCAAATGCTTCATCACCATTTTCAAATTTACTTAAACTATTTTTAAAATCATGTCGCAAATCCTCTAAATATAGTGATGGTTTTCGATCTACATACATTTTTATACTTACCTCCGATATATAATCATCTTTATTGTACCTAACATTTTATTAAGATAATACTAATACACTATCGAACTTTGGGCTGATACTGAAACAGCACAAAGAAACTCAAACAATTCGAATTATGTATCAAAACCTTCAATTATAGGAAGTAATTTTAAAATGATTTAACGCAAAAAAACACCTGTTACCGTTATATAGGTACAAGTGCTTAATTGATAGAGATGTTATACGTCTTTAAATGATTCCACAACTTTTGGATGCGGACCATCCATAAGCGGTTCTCTTTGTCGAATGCCACCACTTTGGTTGCCAATTGATTCGCTATCAAAGTACGATTTATCTTGATTTGATTGTTCTTGAATATGTTCTTCATTATCAGTTGTTGCATATTCACTATCCACCTCTGGTTTTTCCATTGTTGCTGTATGGAATTGTACGAAGTTCTCTTCTTCTAATGCTTTGATTTCTTCTTTCGATAACGCTCGATACCAATCTTTCGCTTTTTTCGCCGCAATAGGAACAACATCTTTTTCAAGATATCCTTCTTTTAACATTGCATTCGCAATTTCTATCGCTTTTTGCCGTTTAATTACTTCAAATTCTTTCCATTTTTCGGGGTAACCTTTCATTGTAAAGGGCATTTCCTTAACCTCCAATATGTTATAATTCATGTTATATACCACCATAATTATAAAATGAAACATATTAAACACAATTTTTTAGACTCCCGTCATAATAACTTCAGACAAACGTTAGTCTGACCTGATAAATATTTTATTTTAAACGTTCTTGTCTCTCTCACGAAAACCATTGTGTTGAATATTCATCATTGCTGATTGAATATAATTATACTGTGGTAAATCTGGTAATATCTTTATTTCTAATTCTGTATTTAATTCTAAATGCTTAGCGATGTTTTCAAATGTTGCTAAATACTCGCCCATTAATTGTTCATTTATTGTAAGTCTATCTTCATTAGCCATGGCTCTATTTAACATAAAACTAATTTCTTCTAATGCGAATAAGCTAGGATAATAATTTTGAATCAATGTCTTATCACTAAATAATTCACCATTAGCTGCATTATAAACTTGCGTCATGTTATTTAATTTCACAGATAGGTTCATAGCTGTGTTTTTTTGATATACATCATCTTTATATTGGTTTTCAGAAAATAAATAATGGAAGAGCGTTGCTTCTTTACGAACAACTTCAGCCATTACATAAGGAAGCAATGCGGATGCGGTACGTTGCCCAAGGACAAATAAACCTATGATTGCAATCACAATCCCCATTGCAACGTCAATAACTCTTGGAAACGCAATGTTAATTGTTAAGTTCTGTGATGCTAATCCGTTCATTAAAATAACTTGGATTGTAATAAAAACTACTGCAATTGTATAATTTGCTCCCACCAACGCTTCAGTAAATAATGCTGCAATGCCCATTAAAATTACTGCAACAGGTGTTGGTATTGAAAACAACAATATAACTGAAAGTACTAGCACACCTAAAATGGTGCCTAATCCACGTGCCATACCTCTCTCAATTGCATGTATAGTTGATGTTCCTAATAATACTGTATGTGCGGATAAAGGTATCCAGTATGCTTTTTCAAAATCGAACATTAACGCGATAAATATCGCTATCATCATAATCGCTGCATACCTCAATGTATTTCTAAACACGATTGAATCTAATGTTAAATTTTGATAAATACGCTTACTATATAAAGGTTTTCGCATGTCTGCTTCATACGCAATACGCGCTTCATTTGCATGCACCATTTCGTCAATTTTCAAGATATGGTTGAATAAATTTTGAAATTCTTCTGATACTGTCACTTCTTTTCGCCAATATCTTACATTTTCATCACTATTATCTAGTTGTGCAATGATATGATCCATCATTTCAATTAACTCATCTGGCAATGGTCTAATTTGTTTAGCGTTCAACTCTAACAGTTCAGAATAAATCCCTTGGGCAGATGTGTGTAATAATAATAATTTTTGGAAACGTCTACTTAATTTATCGTTACTTGAAGTAGAAGTGATGAGTAGTTTATCCGACGCTTTAAAACTATCCACCGCTGTTTTTGCTACTTGTGAAAATGCAGATTTATCATTGTAAGCATGCAATAACTTAGATATGAGTTTAAAATCGTTTTGAATGGCTTGTTCTTCAGCTTTGTTTTTAGACAATAAGATTGTGATGAGTACCATCATAGTGGCAAGTACACCACCTACTAAAATCGCAAAGCCTCTATATAATGCTTCTTCAGGTGCTATAGGTAAGTTAATGGGTAAACTGAATGTCACAATGAAGAATGTCGATGACGGTCCAGCAATTTTCAAGGCGGTAAATATATAAAATGGTATAACCGTAACAATTAATAATGTCATTCCAAAAACGAGCGGCGTTGTGGCTGTTAGCGTACCAAGTATCATGCATATTGCAAACGCTAAATTACAAATTATTACAGTTCGCAGCTTAGATCGCGACGGACCTTTAAAAACGTAGATATGTGCTAGAGTTCCGGTTGCAACTAATAATCCAAATTGGAAATTACCACATAAGTAACCGATGATTGCAGGAATAATCATTAACAGTCCTTGTCTTATCCCTTTATAAAAGTCTAAGTTAAGTCGATTAATTTTTATAAGTGATGTCAAAAAGATGTCATTTCGACTTCTCCCTTCCTCGTCAAAATATTTCCATAATCATTTTATTAGCATAGTTAATTTGAGTATGTTGCTATAAATTTTATTTGTGCAACATATGTCATTATAACACCTTATGCTCAATTATCTAAATTTAAAAACTTTTAAAGTCCAATTAAATTTATTTTATAATGTTATTTAACATCGGTGAACCTATTGGTCGCCCAACTTTGAGCGAGTTAAAATTTATTTGTGACATGTTGAGATTATTTTAGTGAATTATACATTTAGGGTTAGAAATACATTCACATAGACTTAGTGTCTATTTACTTCATATTATTCCTAAGGTTCAAGATCCAAACGATAGTGAATTTAAGAAAGTTTATAAAACATATTTGCCTCATAAGCTTGAATAGTTCCTATATTCGTTATTTAAAATGACATTCGATGTCAGTTCATTTCTTAAAATATCGAAAGATGATTACGTATAATATATATAGTGACGTATTTACAAATAATGGCAGTAAGCAGTACAAAATGATTACACAAAAATTTCCTTCT
>OKNP01000127.1_pt1 | contig 17215 bp, 14 predicted proteins | sample 1614151 | NCBI WGS metagenome assembly OKNP01 (sample SAMN04436909, study PRJEB24849) | human gut metagenome | biome: human gut; feature: NICU; material: stool | host: Homo sapiens | place: USA: Saint Louis, MO | collected 2012-04-23 | reverse complement strand
AAGTTCTTCTTAAGCTACTTAATAAGCTTGAAGTTAGTGTTTCTCCAGCTCCTCCATAAATATATGGAGAACCAATTTGAGACTTCATAATACTTAAAACTTGTTCATATTTACTTTGGTTAACTTGTCCACCACTTGTGCTTCCATTTTGGCTTGAACCTAAATTTTCATTTACGCCTCCATTTGAACCTTCATTTGAAGACACTATTTTAACATAATCTTCATGTAAATAACCAATTTTTCCATTATAATTTACTTTAAACCATCCTGAAGAAGTCTTTCCTTGTAAAGTAAATCTTTCATTAGGTAATAAATATGCTAAAACAGAACTACTAGTACTAGGTTGACTTCTAAGTCTTAAATTAGTTGTTACATTTACAACCTTTCCAGCTTTTCCATTATAAGATTCATCTAAATTGTTATTTTGGCTTCCACTTTGGTTATTATTACTTCCACTATTAGAACCTTCGTTTCCACTTAATACTTGTACATAATCTCCATGAACATGTCCTTTTGTTCCTTGTGCATCAATATTATACCAAGATCCATTCTTACCATTTATCTTAAAAGTTTGTCCTGCACTTAATGATCCAACAACTGAGCTACTTGTACTTGGTGATTGTCTAATTCTTAAAGAAGTACTTACATTTACAACCTTACCAGTTTTTCCTGCTAATGAAGTATCCATTCCTGAGTTATTTTCTGATGATTGTCCATTATTTCCTGATGATTGTCCACCATTATTTGAACTATTTTCACCTACTTGTACATAATCTCCATGAATATATCCTGTAAGTCCATTTGCATTTATATAATACCAACTTCCACTTTTACCCTTTATCTCAAATGTCTGACCACCTCTTAGGGTACCTACAACTGAGCTACTTGTGCTTGGTGATTGTCTAACTCTTAAAGAAGTACTTACGTTTACAACAGTACCCTTTTTCCCAGCTAATGAAGTATCTAAATTTGAATTACTTCCACTATTATTGCTGCTACTATTAGAATTTCCACTTACTTCTTTAACATAATCTCCATGAATATAGCCAACTTTACCATTAGCATTTATTTTATACCATGAACCTTCTTTTCCATCTATATTAAAAATTTCACCATTAGTTAAATATCCAATAACATCACTGCTTGTACTTGGACTCTTTCTAATTCTTAAATTTGTACTTACATTTATAACTTGTCCTTTTTTTACCGATCTAGTTTGATTATTCTCTTCTAATTGATTAGAATTTTTATGTTCTGTTGCATAAGCATTTTCACTGTGTGCTGAAACAACACATACCGTTGATACAGCAAAAATCAAAGCTGCTATCTTATTCCTATTCATACACAATCCTCCCTAGTAGTCATATTAAGCCCTGCCTAAAATAATTCTTCACCTTCTATAATATATTCTTTAGTAGAATTTATCAACAAAATAGTTACAAAAAAATATCAAAAATAACAAAAAAAGAAGTTGTCCCTATTAAAACTGGACAACTTCTATGTTCTATCATCTTTCTACACTTAACAAATCATCAGATTTTTCAACAATATATTTATAAGAATCTATAACCCCTTGTATATAAAATTGTGCTCCTAAATTTTCTACAAAAAATCTTATAAGTTTATCTAACTCTTCATCATCTAAACTTTCATTTTTTTCAAGTTTAAAATATTTTAAAAGTTCTTCTTTCAAAAAATCATATGTATCTAAATCTCTTTGTATAGCATCCAATTTTTTTAATTTTTTTACATTTTTACCACAATCCTGTACTCTTATCCATCCACTATTTTCTTTAATTTCACTAGGTACACTTTGCATTAAAGTCTGAGATACTTTACTTTTTAATTCCGAAATATCATTAATATTTGGACTAATTAGTCTATTTTCTTTAACTTTTGTCTTAAACTCATCTAATTTTTTAGACTTTTCCGCGGATTCGGTAGATGCTTTATTCATCTCAAAAACATATATAGGTTTACCTAAAGATTTAGCAAAATTGTACTCCATTTCTGTATAGCTAATATTTTCTTCACTATCAATTGTTCCATAACTAGAACCTAACAATAATATCACTGCATCTGATTCATTGATCCATTGTGTTATTATTTCCCATTGGCTTTTACTACTTGAGTTAAAAAGTTCCATACCTGCTGGAATATTATTACTGTTTAAAACTGCTTCTACTACTGCTTGACGCTCTTCTATTAAATCTAAATAAGTTGATGAAATAAAAATTTGATATTTAATTTTAGTATTACTCATATATGCTCCTTTAATAAAAAATCAATTTACATAAATATATCATATGATAATATCCAAAAAGACTACTTAAAATATTATCTTTTTGCATTCCTCTACTAACCAGTGTTATAATCTAGATAACGAAAATGATTAACAATTAATGCACCAATCCCCACACTACTGCAATAGTGTGGGGATTTTTTCGATGCTGGCTTATAAAGTCGCCTATTAATTATTTGTTGCGTTTACTAAGCCAATAAGTATAATACGCAACAGCACAGCCACTGATGACTGGTGCTATGATGTGAACGAAAATGATTAGCAAAGTAATGCACCTCCTCTCTGCGTCTGAATTGACGCCTGAGAGATAGGCGACCTGTATATTATATCATCTCCGAATATACGATGATAGATAACTTCCGATAAGTCGTCTTATGTTATATAACTTTGTTTTTTATAGTATCAAGACAAGAAGAAACTCGTTTCACTCGTTTCAAAAACCCTCCTGATTTTTAGAGAAAAACTCTCTTATTTCATCGTCTTTAATAAAATAATATGCCATCTTTCCATCTTTATAAAAATCAAGTACCTCATTTTTATATAAAAGCCTTAAATGATGTGAAGTTGAAGCAACACTCATTTTCAATATCAAAGAAATATCACAAACACACAACTCATCTTCTTTAATCAAAGATAATATGATTTTCAATTTCTTCTCATCACAAATTTTTTCTAAAATGTTAAGTAATTTCTTAGATTTATCATCTTCTAAAAAACTTAAAGCATTGTTAACTTTATCCTCATGTACACAGATCACATCACAAGTATTTTCATAACTCATATAAAATCACACCCTAAATTAAAATATAAATCCTAAAATTGTTTGAATAGTGTCATTTTCAATAATAATAAATAAACCTAAAGCTATATAAATGATAGCCATAATCCAACGACTAAATTTCTCAACAATTTCTCCAATTCCTGGGATATTAGCTAATTTTTGTGCAGTAAACACCAAGAAGAAAATTAAAATTAAAAAGACAAACAGAGTAAGTAATAAATTAGTAACACTTAATGTCACAAAATAAGGAACAAATAAACCAATATTATCGGCGCCACAACTTGCTATCGTAACAATTGCAACCGTACCAACTAATTTAGACAATCCTTTTTCATTCAATTCTTTTTTAGCTCTCTTTTCTCCTTCACAATCATCATAAATAGCCACTTTAATTCCAAGATAAATTGGTATTAAACCCAATAAACCTAATATCCACTTTTCTGGAACATAATTTAATACAAAAGCTAAAAACAAACTAACTAATATTAAAATAATAGACCCTAAATATTGACCAACATAAATATTTCTATATTCTTTTCTAGTCTTTGCTCTAGCAAAAAATATTAATAAAATTACTAATAAATCAACTGCTGTAGCAATATAAAGAACAGCAGCAGCAACAACCGTTTGAATCATAATACACCTCATTCAAAAATATTTTTGAATGTATTATAACTTATATTTTTAAATAATCATAGGTGCTTTATTCCAATTGCTTTATTGACGTTGAGCCTCGGAACCCTTAACAATCCCAAAACTTGTCGAATGGTCGGCTTAATAGCTCACGCTATGCCGACATTCGTCTGCAAGTTTAGTTAAGGGTTCTTCTCAACGCACAATAAATTTTCTCGGCATAAATGCGTGTCTATGCGTAGACATGGAGACACTTCAGAATTATGGAGTGATTACATGAGTTTAACTATTTTTCTTTATTCAGTTTTAGGAAGTTTATTAGCAAATTATATCTACGAAAAATCTTCAAAATAAATAACTTTTTCGGTTCTACTTTGTACACTTTATCTACCTGGTAGACCTAATTGTTATTGCTTTACAGGTCTAAAATTCGTCGTTATAATCTAGTTAAATCCCGTAAGGGCGCACTTATACGTCGGATAAATCGACATGTGCAAAAACGTAATCGACCTTCGTCGATTTTTTTATTTCAAAATTAAAGAAACGGCTTGAGATATTCCGAGCAGTTATAAAAATTAATTTGCGTTGAATATTGCTACTACATTCTTGAAAAAGTGATGTAGATTTATAGCCCATAACTTTTTTGAATTACATCGACGATACGGCGTCGAAAGAAAAAGCTACCTCACTTTATCTGGGGGGGCTTTTATTTTTTATGCCCTTATTTTGAATTTTAAGAGGGCATTTTAAAGATTTAGGGGTGATTCATATAGTTTTATCTAAAACTTATATACGCTTTTAAAACGCAAATATGAGCCAAATAAATATATGCTATTTTCAAAAACAAAAATTTGAGCAAAAACAATAACTATTTTTTAGACACTGCCCATTTACATGCAAATTAAAAATTAGCATAAAATTCTTTAAAACTTCCCCACGTTCTTCTAAATTCCTGCAGGGCTTTTCTTATCAAAAACTTAGAAATTTTAATTTAACTCTAAAATCTCCGTAAGAGCATAAGGGAAATTTGTCCCCATCAATGAATGGGGGATCTGGCAAAGCCAGATATTTCAAGGCTTCGAAAATGTTTTTGTGTGGGGTCATAAAAAGCTCAAGTGTCACACTTTTGTGACACTACATACAGCATTTGTCACAAAAATAAGACAGCACTTTTTTTACAAAAAAGTAATAAAAAAAGACATCAGTTATCACTAATGCCTTAAATAATAATTTTGCTTTTCAAAATTGCCGTAATCGAATGTGCCTTTTCTTCTTCATTTGCTATTTTATCTTCATCACTTGTATTAATTAAATTGCCATCTTCAGCATCGTCTAAGTTTAAAATTTTATGTTTTTATTTAAGCAATCCACCATAACTTAACATACGTTTTCGATACAAATCTTTTTCTAGATCACTGACAATTTCTTGATTTTTTCATCGCTATCAGTTAAAAAGTCAGATGATTTAACGAAATATTTTGATGTATCTTTGATTGTTATAAAATCATTTGAATGATTGATTAAAGATATTATATTGTTTCATGTTTTTACGGCGCATATAAAGTGCATGTGTTTCTTCAAATTCAGTTAAAATTGTTTGCATTAAATAACCTTGCATTGACTTGAATGATTACTAATTTCATTTTCGGACTCTATATCATTCAAGTCATTCATATCATTTATTTCAGTATTGTTAGATTCAGTATAGCTAAGTTCAGTATCATTAGATTCTGTTTTATCGACTTCTTGAAGTCGGTTTTTCCGACTTCCTTGCCATTGCTGCTCTCAACAGTGTTTTCTTGCTTTTGAATTTTATAAATATCATCTTCTGTTACTTCTGGTTTAACTAAATAAAGTTTATTTGTCTTATTTAAACCTTGTCTTTCTTGTAGTAGTAATTCGGCTTCAATTAAGTTCTTTCTTTATTTTAATTACTTTATCTTTTTTACAATTTAATATATTTTGTGGGTTTTCATTTTTGTAATAAAAATAAATATTACCTGTTTTAGAATCAACCCAACCATTTTTAATTGATAAATCTAAACGATCTCTAAGAATACCCCATGCCATTTTTGCATCATTGGATAACTTGATATATTTAGGATTTGTAAAAAATACTTTCGGTATTTGATAAAACTTTTCTCTGTATTCCTCATTTATGTTGTAAAGTTTAATTGACATAATAAAAACCTCTTTCCGAATTTTAGTTTGGTAAGAGGTAATAAAACGCTTACATTTTTTGTGTTTATTTAATAATCTAGGTGCTTGCACTAAGATATTATTCATTATATAATCTAAGTATCGAAAATTATATAAATAAACAGTTTCTAAACGTTTTATTACCAAACCCCGACTATTACCAGTAGTTGGGGTTTTTGTTATATTAAGGTTATTATAGCACTTTGAATAAACTTAAAAAAGGGAAAATATAGGTTTATAAACCTTTGATAAACACCATAAACCCTTTACAAACCCTTGATAAAAAGGTTGGCGAATTTATATTTTTATTTGTCGATTACTTTATTATTAATCGTTATAAGCTTATAATATTTTACTAAGGGTTTATAAACATTTTATAAAGGGTTGATGATATGAAAAGTGTAAAAAGGTTGAGTGAAGAATTAGGGGTTAGTAAGCAAACGATTTTTAATAATATTAAGAGATTGAATATAGAGACAATAAAACAGGAAAACACTTCGTTTATTAAAGAAGATACCGATATAGAAAAAATCATTCAAAGAGTAAATGAAAATAAAAAGAAATATGGTTTTGAAAGTGCTACTGAAGACAAACAAAAAAAAGAGTCGGATAATATTAATTTTGAATCTAAAAGCGATGCTCAAATAGTAGAAATACTTAAAAATCAGATTAATACTTTAAATAATCAAATTGAAAAACAAGAAAGTCGTCATGAAACAACAATTGAATTTTACAGAAAAGAGTTGCAAGAAAGATCAAAATTGCTTGAGAATCAGCAAGTTCTGGCATTAGAGAGTAATAAAAAGATTCAAAAATTAGAAAATCAATTAGAAAAAGAAAAACACCTTAATTATCCCTTTGATACATCTACTAACGCTAGACAAAACGTTGATGCACAAGAAAAAACATATACTACTAGTCCTGTAAATATTAACCGAGATCAGGAAGAAACTAAAGAAACAGAGATTCAATATAAGGATATATCTGGAAGTCAAAGCGACGAAAGTACACAAGGTGAAGAAGCACAAAGAGAAGACGTTTCAGCTAATCCAAATGACAATGATAGTGATATAGAAGAAAAGAGTGAAGAAACGGAAGCTAAAAAGGGGTTTTGGAGTCGTCTATTTGGTAACTAATTTTAATTAAAAAGGTACGACAAGTTCATAAATTAGCCGTGCTTTTTTATGTGAATTGAACTTCTGATAATCATCGATTATATTAACCAAACAAAAAGCCATAAATGCCTATATGACGGCATTTATGGCTTTTTACTTTCATTATCTTTTATGCATCTTTTATACATCGTTGATTTGACGCGTTTTCATTCTTTTGCATTGGCAAGTATTTTGTATCTTTATTCAGTTACTATTTCTTTTCTCCAACCTAACAAACCATCTTTAACTCTAATAATATGTTTGCCACGCCAGACACTTCTTACTTCGAAATAATACCATTCCCCGTTTTTGTTGAGGAAATAAATATCTTGATAACCTTCTTTAATGACATATTTTGTAGCTTCTTGTCTTTGATCGCCAAACATTATCAATCCCACCCTTATATTTATTTATCTTTAATATATAACAACATTTATTAATATTCATGTTATTTCATGGAAGGAGAGATTTGTTATAATGTGAAGGTCGTCTATCTCTCAGATGTCAATTCGGCGTAGAGAGGAGGTGCGATTTATGAATGAAATTCTTGTTCACATCATGACAACGGCAATCAGTGGTTGTCTCGTTACGTTATTTGGTTATTAGCTCCATAAACGTGATAAAAAATAATATAGACGATTAAAGCCAATTCACCAAAAAACCCCGAACTACGGCGAATAGTTCGGGTTTTGGAGCGTTTACAAACGAAATTCTTGTTACTTTTAGTATATATTTCATATTGCCTTTTGTAAACTCTTCTATTCTTATCAATACATTTCAAGGTGTCGTAAAAATACTTTCCTTTTTCATATTGCCTGATGTGCATTAAATTTTGATTTTAAAATCAACCCATGAACGAATGAATGGCCCAAACTAAAAATCCGGCAACAGGAAAGAAAAGCCACCAAAAATCATAAAGAAAATCAACTATGGAAGGTACCCTGTTACTCTCTCTATAATTTCCCTCTAAAATAACTTTTTTAAAACGTGCATCTCCTTTAATTAAATGCTCTAAAGAGATTCCGAATAAATCGCTCATAGCAATCAAAATATCTAAGGAAGGATAGTTTTTGGCACTTTCCCATTTAGAAACACTTTGTCTGGAAACCTTTAATATATTGGCTAATTCCTCTTGAGACCATCCTTTTAATTCTCTCTGTTCTTTTATAGCTTCAGCTAATTTCATAAAATCACTCCTTAACTCAAACTATAATTAAAATAATTGAAAAGTCACGATACTTTTAGTTAACCAACTCGCAACGAAAAGTTGCGTTATTCCCAATTCAGTTCAAGTTGTTTTAAAAAATCCTCTCGTTCTTTCTCTAATTGTGGGTCGTAATCTTTTTGAGGTTGCTTTTCATATGACCGTTCTTCTAACCATTTAGGCGTCTTTTCACGCCTCACATATTGTCTTGATTTATCTATCTTGGACATTTGAGGTTGTCGTTTGTTATGAATGCGTTTCTCAGCGTCAAATGTGAACTCTATCCATTCAATTTTACGCCCTTTTTTCGCTTTGATTTTATTGATAGTAAGATTATTAAATATAGAACCTAATTCAATAATAATAGGTTTAAAAACATTTTTGTTAATATCAGTCATACGATAAGATTTAGGTATATCTAAACGATTTTTAAAATCATCGATGTGAATTTTTAAATAGCCTGTATGTTTGTATTGTTTAAGTAATCTAAACATATTTTTAGAATATGTAGATTTAAGCCTAGTCATTTCTTTTAATTCAAATTTTGTAAAATTATTAGTAATTGAATTCAATATGTGTTTTAAATTTGAAGAAGTTGATATTTCTAGATATTGTTCTCGCTTATGGATTCTATAATGATTGAATAAAACGAATCTTTCTATTACATCATCATCTTCATATCTAATGGTTAAATTCAACATCTTTTTATACACATTATCTAAATCATTAGCAAATCTATTAATATTACGTGTTTCTGGACTATAATTACTTAATTTTTTTAATTCATCAAAAGACAAACGTAATGTATTAGTATCTTGCTCTTTTAATTTATTACACATCGCAAAAAATAAATTAATTTCAGTAGCTGTAAATCGCCTTAATGGAACTAAATTCATTTCATTTTTATATACAACTGTCTCTCCTGTCATGATACAGCCCCCTTTATTACGAACCTAAAGGAGTATCGTTTGAATATACACTCCCATTTGAAAACTTTTATTCACAATAAACTACTTTATTATCAATGTCAAACCATAAAAGGAGTACAACTTTTTTAAAACACTCCTTTTATGTGGCAAAAACACTCCTTTTATGTGGCAAAAACACTCCTTTAGGCATTGAAATCCCTTGTTGCTCTAGGGCTGAACAAGCCCCTAAAAAGGTTTTTAAAAAGATTTATAAAAATATATTAAAAAGTTCGAGGGGGGCTACCTATTTTTCATCCTAAAAAATAATTAACCTCAAACAAATGCATTTAAATATCTATTTTTATAATGTATAACCATCTTCTCTATCTTCTTTAAAAATGATTTCTCGTTCTTGTGCTTGATATTTCTTCTTAAAGAACTGTTCATCATTGTTATCTATCGTCATTACTTCACGTATTTTAGAATTGTCTAAATGATTATCAATATGATTTATTAGTGTATGATAACGCTCTTCTTTCATCATACTTTTAATGATTTTAAAAACTTGATTGAATAACTTAAGCGTATAATTTAGTTCTTTATCTTTCTTTTCATTCTCTGACAACAAATAATTATAACGTTGTGCTAAATCATTAAATTCTTCAACCAGCTTTTCATTTTCCATATGGACACTAGTCAATTCATTAACTAAACTTTCATTTTGTTTCTCTGCTTTTTTTAATGACTTCCCACTTTTAATACATTCATAATCATCTAATATCATCTGTGCTGCTTTAATTTGTTTAGTGTATTTTTCAAAATCAGTTTTAGTAATTACAATATTGCCTGTTTCTTGCTTCTCTTTATGAAACCATCCACCTACATTTTTAGTTTTAATTTCATACATGACACTCAGAAGCTTTTTAAGCGTATCTAATGATTTTTGGTAGTTTTGTATCAATTTATCATTTTCTTGCTTTAAACAATCCTCTATTTGATTCTAGCGCATATGCATTTGTTTATGATATTCTGTTTTTTGTTTATAACGGCTAACTTGATCATGTTTTTCTTTTGTAAGTTGTCTAGAAATTCCTCGTTTTAAATCATAGCCTTGCTTATTAATATACGTATTGAATCTATCTTGGAATTCGGTTAATGCTTTTTTATTACCTACAACTTCTTTCGCACTTAAACGTCCATCTTTAGTAATAGGAACTACGCCATAATGCATATGTGGTGTTATCTCATCCATATGTACTGTCGCATATAAAAGATTTTCTTTACCGTATTCTTCTTCCAAGAACGCTTTAGCATGCTTAAAAAACTATTTTGTCTCTTCTTCAGATAATTGATTAAAAAACACATTATCTGATGTAATTAATCCATCAATATGTTTAATGGCATCTGTTCTAATTTTGCGTTTCCCTTTATAATTTTTTTCGATTTTCTCATCAATTTTTTTATTAAAATCAAACTTAGTATCATTGACTAAATCATAGTTTAAATATGACTTACTTAAATCAATATCTATATTTTCATAATTTTTATTTTCTCTTTGAATATGTCTTTGAATACCTCTTGTATTTGTTTTTGATTTCACTTTAACAACTCGAATAATTGAATAAGACATAATAAATCAACTTCCACTGCATATGATTATAACACCTAAACACAGAAAAGTTTTAACATACTAGACTTATTAAAAACCAAATAAGTCATTAAAAACGTGTGCTCTGCGAGGCTTGTTTTTTGTCATCATAAAAAAGGACTGGAAAATCCAGTCCTTAAATTAAAAAACTCAAAAGTAATGACTAATCATATTTCATATTGTTTTTTCTCTATGTATGGCTATACCTATCAATATTTCTTAACTTCTAAGCTCAGAAATATTGACTATGACATCAAATCGTTTCGCAAGCTCTAAATCATGCGTTACGACAATCATAGTTTTATTTTCATCAAGTAGCTTCAATAATAAATCAATAACTATTTTTCCATTTTTCGTATCTAGTGACCCAGTAGGTTCATCAGCTAAAATGATTTTCGGATCTTTTAATATTAATCTTGCCAATGCTACTCTTTGTTGTTCACCACCGCTTAGAGAACTAACAATTCTCTTGATATCTAAATCTAGGCCGACCTTTTTTAATACTTCTTTCTTTAAGTTCATATTATCTTTTTTATTCTTTTTGAACTTTAGGGCTAAATCTAAATTTTGACTGATTGTTTGATTTTCAAGTAAAGCAAAATTTTGAAACAAATACCCTAACGTATATCTATAAAAATCGACTTTCTTTTTTAGTAACTTATCTTCAATATATATGCTTCCTTGTGATACATCTTCGAACCCAGCGATTATGTTAAGTAAAGTAGATTTTCCAGCGCCACTTTCTCCAACTAAAGCATATGATTTTCCTTTTTCAAAATTAAAGTTACATCCGTCTAAAATGTTTTTATTACCTTTTTTTACAAAAACATTTTCAAGTTTTATCACTATCGGTCACCTCATTTTAAAAAGCTAGGAATATCTTTTGTAATGTATTCTATCGAACGCACATATTTCCCTTTATGATTTACTTTCACATATTCTTTTGTAGGATCATAACCTAAAAAATCCAATTTATAACTCTTTTTTTCTCCATTTTTAGAGTATACAGTTATATTTCTATAGTCCTGGGTATCTTTTGGAACTTTGGCATAAGATACTTTTTCTTTTAACAGTGGGTTAAAACAATCTAAATGCTCATTTCTAACCAATAACAGACTAAGTATGATGATTAATAGTACAATTGTTACAATAATTAAAGTTCTTTTCATTGTTTAAATCTCCCTCATTAAATCTTTAAAGTATTTTTCAAGATATTTAATATAAGCAATTTGAAGTAAATGTTGAATAATAGCAATAGACATTATTATGAATAGTAATATCTTTGAACCAAATAAAATATGCGTAGTGTAAGCTAACATAATAGAAAGTAAGATAGAAATTGTTAAATAACGTACATTACTGCTGAATAATGAATAACCATGAATTTTTCTTAATAATAGTTGCTTTTTATTCCAGCTAAAATATTGAATTGTTTCAAATACAGTAGCTATCAAAAGAATGAAAACGTTAATAATAATAGTAACTATTGTTATTATCATTTTTGTTTTCGTTTCATTTAATTCATTTAACACAGAATCCTTGTAATTAGTTATACCGCTAATTTCTTCTTCTAGGTGATTATCTTTAAGCAACTGTTTAAGTGTATCTAAATCTTTAAATAGATATCCACCTTGAGAAACAGCAGCTAAATAAAAATCTCCTGTTAAATCGTCAAGTGTCAACAACATTACTATTGGAGAATCTAGATACCCAAATTTCAAATTAGTTGTGCGATCAAAAGAAAAAACAGATACGTTTTTTGACAGTACTTGCACATCTACTTTTTTGTTTTGTTGCTTTTGAAAGTCAATCCATCCTTGGTGATTTTTTTGAATTTCAGATTTTTGATATTGTAACCTTGGAGGAATAAACACGTTTATTTTATCCGAATGATTGTCAATCATTTTAAAATCATGATTTATATTTTTATAGAAATTCAGAAAATTGTTATTGATAAAAAAGACATTGCCATTTTCAGGAATGTAATTGTTTTTATCGGGATTGGCTATATTATTATTCTTTAAAAGCAATCCACCAAGTTGTTCGCTTTTCTTAATTAAATTGTATATATTAGTTTCTAAAATTTGTTTTTCTTCTGAATTTCTAATATTAGGAGAAATCTCTAATGTATAGTAATTATCTAACTTTTGCCAGATTTTTTCAGAGTCATATATATTCTTTAACTTCGTATAAGCATTTAAATTTTGTGCCAGTAAAAAAGATAGTATTAGCACCATGATACATTTGGTGAAGGTACCCATAAATATTGAAAACTTATATCCTTTTTTCCCTTTTAAGATTAATGGAATACTTAACTTCAAAAGAAGACTATACGAAATCAGCCACAGCAATGTAGTAATACAAGCAAAAACAAAAAGCAACACGATAAATCTACGAATAAACATTAAGAAATCCAATTCTAAATTGGCTATATGAATGATTAATATATTAGCAATAAAGAAAATAGCGGTAAGTACTAGCCAATAAATGATTTTTATATGAATATTATGAAAAATAATGCGTGTAGTTGAAAAGCCATGTAGCTTTTGAATAGCATAAAATTTCAAATTATATCCTCTGTCATATAAGAAGTACAAAAGATATAATACGCCTAAGAATATGAAAGGCACTAATAAATCATTATCTATGACTAATTCAAAAAATAATATGTTTCTATTTATGTATTCAACTTCAGATGTTAAACCAGCTTTTTTTAATTCACTCGTAAGCTCTTCTACATTGAAATGTTCACCAATAATATAATACTTTCCTTTTATCTCTCTGTTTAATAAATCTGATGGAGTTAAAAGTGATGTTTTATTACGTATAAAGTCAGAATTATTTCGTTTTGAGTTGAAAACAAAAAATTCTTTTTTATTATCAAAATCTTTAACGGATTTAATTATTTGTATATTTTGATTTTTGGCGCCTGATTCAATGACATCTAACACTTTTGATTTACTGTTAGATTTATCCCAATTAGAGATTGTTAAAATATTGGAACTTTCAGGTATAATTTCTTCATTTTCTTTGAAGAAAAATAAAAATAATAGCCCTGAAATTAATAATAAAGTACTAAAATCTAAAAATAATTTGAATTTTTTCATATTGCCTCTTTCAAGAGAATAGACAGAATTAAGTTTACTTAATTCTGTCTATTCTCCTTAATTAATATATGTAATTAGTGAAGACTATAAAATGTTTTGTTTCCACCCCAAGCCTTTGGAGCAGATGCCTTAGATTGAACACCAGGTCGAGCAACACCACTAAAAGATGAATATTTCCCTACTGCTGTTGAACCATGATTTCTTTTATTGTGACTATAATAAGACCATACGTAATGTTTTCCAATACCATGGCTCCAAACACCACCAGCTACATGTACTGTTGCAGCTTCAGCTTTATAAGTTACACCTAATAAAGTGCCGAATAAGATTGTACTAGCAATACAACTAGAAACAAATTTCTTTTTCATAAAAACACCTCCATTTAATATTCTTTATTTATTATAGCAAAAATAAATAAAATAGAGAATGAGTAAAAATAATCTAAAAGTGTTTTTTCTGCTCTGTTGCTTGTTTTGTTCATCTATATATAATATTAATTCTATTATCCTTAAATTAACTATCATTAAACAACGATATGACAATGTATAATAAATACAATTTCACTACCTATAATTCAACATTATATAAACTAAAGTATTTCAAATAATTAACTGTATTAATACTCTCATCATGATTGCGTTATAAACGTTCGTTAATGAGAAAAAGAGAGAGCATATTTACGCTCTCTTTTCTTGTCTTATTATTAAAAACTCATAATAGATTATAATCATCTGTTTTGAGACGCTGTGAGAAGCTCTCAGTTGCATTGAAACAAAGTTTATTAAATCAAATCATTATCGTTTTTAATTCTGTAAATCGTCTGCCTTGTTATATTTACTTCTTTCGCAATTTTACTAATTGATTGGCCTTCTTCTAACATTTCTACAACGCGATGATAAATAATACGTTTCTGTGGATCTTTAGCATTTGGTGAATAAAGTAAGGGGCGCCCTTTATATACGCCTTTTTCCTTCGCAACTTGAATTCCTTGCGCTTGTCGACGTTTACTTTCATTTCTCTCTTGTTCTGAAACCATTGCTAATATTTGAATAATTAAATCTTTCATAAACTTATCCAGTAATGGATTGCCAACCACTTCATCATAATTACGACCTAAACAATCAATGGATTCTACTACAAACCGATCTCCCATCCTCAAAAAGTTAAGTGCTTCTTGAAGTACTGGTCTATTTTCAATAGATTTCCCAGACTGTTTTTCTGTAAATATTTTTTCAGCACAAAACGTCTTTAAATTTTCAAGTTGTCTTTCTAAATTTTGATCGTTCGATGATACTCTCGCATAGCCAACAATCATTGATTTCCATCTCATAATTAATATACACCCTAATCATACGTTTCAGTTACTATAAATTCAACAATTATGTCACTTTGCTTGATATATGAGAATTATTTAACCTTATAAATGAGAAAAAAGCAACGCACTTTAAATAAGATACGTTGCTTTTTCGATTGATGAACACCTATAATTAAACTATTCATCTATTATTTATGATTTTTTGTATATACAATATTTCTAGTTTGTTAAAGAGAATTAAGAAAATAAATCTCGAAAATAATAAAGGGAAAATCAGGTTTTGATATCAAAATTATACATGTCAACGATAATAGAAAATATAATACAAACTATAAGATGTTATCAGTATTTATTATGCATTTAGAATATTAAAATTCCTTCATTACACTCTTGGCGGTTTCACTTATCAACTTATCATTTGGCTTATCACTTTTATTGTCTTTATTCGTAAAAATGACTAAAACAATAGGTTCAGATTGGCCCTTAGGATAAACAAAAGCAACATCATTTCTAGAAGCATATGTTATTGCTTGACCACTTTTATCAGCAACCTTATAGTCTTTTGGAACACCATCTTTAATTAAAGTGTCTCCGTTTTTATTATTAAACATTAAATCAAGTAAGAAATTTTTATTTTTTTTGCTTAATTTTCCATTTGCGATAAGTTTATTTAAAGTCTTGCCGAAAGCAGCAGGCGTTGAAGTATCTTTTTTGCTCTTTGGCGAATAGTAATTTAATTCTATCTCATATCTAACTGGATTTGTTACTTTATCTCCTAGTTCTTTTAGACGTTGTTTAACTTTTTTGATTCCACCGATTTCTTTTATAATTTTATTGTTTGCTGTATTATCACTATATGTCATTGAAGCCTCAATAAGTTCTTTTAAAGTGATGTCTTTTCCTACATATTTTTCTAAAATAGGAGAATAAGCAACTATATCATCTTTGTTAATATGTACTTTTTTATTTAACTTATTATAAGGTACTTGTTCTAACAAAATAGCACTATTTATCGCTTTTGAAGTCGAAGCATAGGCAAATCTCTTATCTGAATTAAATTTTACTTCCTTACCACTTTTAGTATCTAAAGCATAAACACCAATATGAGCATTATATTTTTTTTCTAAATCATTTAACTCTTTGGCATGTGAACTGTTTGAATTACATGCACTTAAAACTAAAGCCATTACAATTAAAAATATTAACTTTTTCAAAATAAACCCTCCGATATTACAGTTGTAATTTTTACAAAACAATAATATTACAATTGTAATATTGATGTCAATTGTTTATTATAAATATTTGAAAGAAGGTGTCAAAATGGCTAAATTACTAATAATGAGTGTAGTAAGCTTTTGTTTTATATTTCTATTGTTAGTATTTTTTAGGTACATATTAAAACGCTATTTTAATTATAGTTTAAATTATAAAGTTTGGTATCTAACTGTGCTTGCTGGATTAATTCCTTTTATCCCAATTAAATTCTCTTTTATAAAATTTAATAATGTGAATAATCAAGCGCCCACAGTTGAAAGTAAGTCACACGACTTGAACCATAACATAATTACCACCAAACCTGTTCAAGAGTTCGCAACAGATATCCATAAGTTTAATTGGGATTCAATTGATAATATCTGCACAGTTATTTGGATAGTTTTAGTTATTATTTTAAGTTTTAAATTTTTGAAAGCCTTATTATATCTTAAATATTTAAAGAAACAGTCACTTTATCTAAACGAAAATGAAAAAAATAAAATAGATACGATACTTTTCAACCATCAATATAAAAAAAATATTGTGATTCGAAAAGCAGAGGCTATTCAATCTCCAATAACTTTTTGGTATGGGAAATATATTATTTTGATTCCTAGTTCATATTTTAAAAGTGTAATTGATAAAAGACTAAAATATATAATACTGCATGAATATGCTCATGCTAAAAATAGAGATCCTTTAAATATTTA
>OKNP01000111.1_pt1 | contig 19075 bp, 7 predicted proteins | sample 1614151 | NCBI WGS metagenome assembly OKNP01 (sample SAMN04436909, study PRJEB24849) | human gut metagenome | biome: human gut; feature: NICU; material: stool | host: Homo sapiens | place: USA: Saint Louis, MO | collected 2012-04-23 | reverse complement strand
CAATACGTTGATCTAAAGATTGTAACGTATTCAGTTTATGATATGTGTAATGTTGCGTTGAGGCATTACTTTTAGCCAATTTTTCAATCATAGCATGATTAATTTTATCGCTTCCTTGTAATTTATCAGTGAGTCGATTACTATGGCTTTGATTCTCTTCATTTGAAAGAAATTTATTTAACACACCATGTCCAGAATCATCATTATTTGGCGTTTTAGCCACTTCATGATTATTATCTGTTGTAGACACTTCTGGATCTTTCGATGTATCTTTCGATTTGCGTATTTGTTGACTCAAATGGTCTAAGTCTTCTAACGCATTATCTACCATTGCTTCATCATTTTTATTATCTTTTTCTCCATGTTTTGTTGCAGCCGTTTGTGACATATCATTTTTCATTGCATTAAGATCGTCCTCGTCACTTTGTTGACCCCTATCAACCTTTGAAGAAACCTCATTTAAATCTTTAAGCAATTGATCTAATTTACTGTCTATATCACTTTGACCGTTCATTTCAATGTGAGAACCTTTATTGTCTTTGCTATCCAACTCATTAGCTCGTTTTATGATTTCATCTATTTGCGATGCTGTTTTCGCTTCATTTAGTTGTGCTTTATAATGTGCTTTAGATGAAGCCGATAACTGTTTTAATTGCTCAATTTGACGATTTGCTTTGTCAACTTTGTCTAATAAATCTTGCTTAGATAATATCTCTTTTGAAATTTCAGTATCCTTTTCAGATACAGCTTGGGCATCGTACGGCAAGATATTCGTTAAAATGATACTAGTCGCCATCATTGTCGAACACGATAACTTTACATATAATCGAAACGGTTTCCCTCGATATTTAGCCATCAACTTACTCCTTTCTCACTTACTTCCTTCAAAGAATTACATACTATTATATACCTATTTACAAGAAATTTACACTTATCTATCTAGTTATTGTTGTTAGTAATTATCTACTTATTACTCAGCTTATATTTAAGTAAACAAAACAAGCATGACGTAATATCATATTGTCCATGTCGCTAACATCATATTACGTCAAATCTTTTATATTAAATGATGTTTTATTTTAGACTGCTTTTTCTTTTTAGCTTTCGAGCGCCTGTTTAAAAACTTGCTCAAATTGTTCACGCGAGATTTCGTGTGCATGTGCTTTTTGTGCTAATAAAGCATCTCGAAACTGTTGTTGATCTTTCAAACTTTCTAACATTTGTATTAATTGGTCTTTACTTTCCATTGTTATCTCATCATTATGCTCAAATAAGTGCTCTGATAGCGTTACTTTAGCATGGTGTGCTGTTTGACGATAACCTAAAATCAACAACTCATAGTCAAACGCTTGTTCCACCGCATTTAAAATTTCATTACCTTCATTGATATCAAGATAAATATCACATAACTGGTATAGTTCATTTATGGGTATAAGTGCACATTAGCATATTGATCAAGTTGCATTAGCTTATCAGACATCTCTGTAATAGCAGCGATGTGAAACTTAAAATCTGGTAAAGTTTCAACCAATACCTTGATGTTACAAAGTTGATCCGAGTTAGTTAATATTGCAATTTCTTTTGTAAATCTATTACGACTACGATAATTATATAGATACCCACCTTGTAAAATACGAGATTGAACCTTTGCGTCTGCTATATTGAGCATCATTTCATATTCGTTTTTATCTGGAATAATAATATTACAATGTCGTTTCATATCACCTTTACACATCAATTGCATATTTCCTGGGACATTACCATCGCACTGTTCTTGCCATACCAAAACATCACTACCATTTGATGGCAAATTATATAACACTGAAAATGGTAGGGCTAGTGAGTTAATAACGAAATGATGTTCCGTAATTTCAAGTTGCTTGATAAAAAATAATACGAATGCGAGCTTTGAAGGGAAAAAGTAAGACTTCCCTTGCCAATCCAATATGACATCAGATGTTACAAAATTTTCATAAATCACTTCTTTACCTTCTGCTGTCAAATATTTCTTCAAGATCGCTTTACGATTTAAATCGTAAACAGTTTGTGCAAATTTAATACCATTCTTAGAATAATAATCGACAAATCGGACACGTTGTTGGTCATCAAACCATTCGACACGACTAACAATTCTAGGGCGCTCTCCACTTTGATAAAATATTTTGCCTCGTAGACGTCCCATATCATTAATTGTAGCCGAATTGTTGTTACCTTTAATTTCCCAAAAAGTTGGTACAGTAACCTGATTAAAGAATCGTGGTTTCATATTTTCTGAATTATGATTATCTGCAAAAAATTGATACGGTGATATAACATCGTCCGGTAAAAAGCCATTGTCATTGAGTACAATTGTTAAATCTTCCTCCAACTTACTAGCTTTAAAAGACTCATATAACTTTCGTGAATGATCGTTAAAGTAATCAAATAATTTAATCATGCAGCACCTCTTGAACTAATGTTTCCCATTTTAAAATAATATCTTGAGTCATAAATTGTTGTGCCACTTCATAAGAGATATCATGTGGTGTCTGGGGTCCATTGTTAAAATACATTACAATGGCATGAGCTAGTTTTGTGACAACATCATCCACACTATCTTCATCGGTATCAAAAGGTACCAAGTAGCCATTTTCCCCATTTCGAATAAAGGTTGGGTTACCATAATTCACATTTAATCCAATCATACCTAGTCCTGAGCCTACCGCTTCCATTAGTGTTAACCCAAAACCTTCGCTAGTTGATGCAGAAAGAAATAACTCATAATCAGTATAAATTTCATCAAGTTTAACATGCCCTAGTAAACGAATATAATCTTGCGCGCGGTGTGTATCAATAATTTTACGCAGTCGCGTCTTCTCGCTACCTTCTCCATAAATATCAAATGTTAATTCTGGCACTTGTCGTTTAGCCACGATAACTGCTTTGACAAGCCAATCAATATGTTTCTCATTTGCTAAACGAGATGCACTAATCATCGCATATGACTTTCTTGATAATGTTGGATATGATAATGCATCAATGCTTCCCACAGGAATAGTATAAACACGTGGGCGATAACCTTGATATTGCTCAAATTGTCGACAAACCATATGATTTTGAATATCTGTTGCTGTAATAAAGAAATCAATGTATTTAGCTTTTGAAAATTGATATTCATAATAATTGTTCCATAGTATATGCTGCTCGCTCATCATATTATTACTATAATGATCAGCATGAATCACAACACCAACTTTACTATCACCTTTATGCTGCAAAACAGCCTGACCAATATCAGAAGCGCGGTCTAATATGACAATATCGTCTCGGGTTAAATTCAATCGTTGTAAAAAGTATGCAATAAATTCCGTTTTGTTATACAACACCGCATCTGCAAACACATATATAGAGCTGTCTCCATCAATATATTCGTTATAAGCGATGGAACCATTTTCATTATAGAATTGTCGCATATATAATTTCGCTTTATTATCAGCTGGTGCATAATACTCAGAAAATATGCGTGTATAACTATAAAAATCTTTACGTACTAACATACTATTAATTACAAATTCTGCACGATCCACAATGTCTTTTTGTTCATTTTGCAGATAACATGTTACAAATGATGATTTCCCATTAAAATATAGGCGGACTATCTTACCATTTCTTTCTCTAAAACTAATATCATGACCAAGCTCACGTTCAATGTCATCTAACGTGTACGTTGTTGGTGCTATAGAAATATCACTAAAATACTGATACAACCAAATAACTTCTTGATCTTCAAACCCAATGTTTTGCGTTAATGTCTGTATGTTCTCTGACTGTATAAAATCTAAAAACACAAATTTAGTGTCTTGATTTGTACGTCTCAATAATTTAGCACGGTAAGCTTGTGCATATTCAACACCGCTACTCGCCCAGCCTATACCAAAGTTTATATTATATATTGTCATGCGCTACCCCTTTTCATTTATGGAAAATGTATAACTGGCATACCTTCTTTATCAAATGTAATCATGCTTTGACAAATATTTTTCACCATTCTTTTTTTGATATTTCGTGTCATAACTTCAAATGAATCTAATGCAACTCTATGGTATTCAAAAATAGCGTTACGTTGCCCATTTTGTCGTTGATTAACGCTTGCTTTTAATTGTTGTAAATAGTCGACTTGTTCTAACCAACATGAATCAATTGCTTTCAAAAAGACTTTTTGAACGAAAATATTATAATAATATGCACTTTGCATGTTTTTACGATTCAAAGCTACTTGCTTTTCAAATTGCTCTAATAAAAATGTCACTACTGCTTGCTTATCTTTAAAATTAACACAAGCCACATCTTTATTAAATTGGAAACTTAAATTTTGATAAATATACTCGACAACACGCGATTTTGTTAGCACCTTTTCCTCATTTACAAACATTTCAAACACATCTTTAGCTAACGCTTTAAAATCTCGATTCTCAGCATCATCTATTTCTAAAACTCGATTGCGTTCCTCGTATACAAGATCTCGCTGTATACTAATGCTTTTTTCAAATTCATTAGCCATTTCACGAGCTTTAACCCCTTGTTCTTCCGAGATACGTTGCGCTTTAACTACAATTTGCTTAACTTTGCGATTAAACAAACTACTTTGCGATAATAGTTGTGCATCTAATGAATATAATTGATTATTTTCCGCTAAATTACTATCGCTCCATCGCTTAACTAAATAATCATCTAGTGAAATATATATACAAGATGATCCTGGATCCCCTTGTCTACCAGAACGACCACGTAATTGCCTGTCTACACGGCTATTTTCCATATGTTCATGAATAATAACAGCTAATCCACCTAATGCTTCGACACCTTCACCAAGTTTAATATCTGTGCCTCGACCTGCCATACTAGTCGCAACAGTCATGGAACCAATTTGCCCTGCTTCAGCTATCATCTGCGCTTCTTTTGCAACATTTTGCGCAATGAGTAAATTATTAGGAATATCCATTTGGAAAAATACTTTTGAAAAGTATTCAGCCGCTTCAGCAGTTCTCGTTATGAGTAAAACCGGTCGCCCCGTTTCATGAAGTTCAACTATATCATGAATCATTGCGATGTTTTTCTCATCAACTGAACGAAACACTTTATCTGGTTCATCGATACGTTGAATCGCTTTATCAGTTGGTACTTGTACGACTATTTTTGAATACAAATCAAAGAACTCTGATTCGCCTAATTTTCCTGTAGCTGTCATACCTGAAAATGATTCAAAAAGTTTAAATAAATTCTGGAAGGTGATTGTTGCCATAACACTTTTATCTGTTGAAACCTCCATACCTTCTTTCGCTTCAATAGCTTGGTGAAGTCCAGCTTGCAACTTAGTTCCAGGTAACATACGACCTGTAATACGGTCAATTAAAACAATATCACCATTATATACAAAGTAATCGACATTAGATTCAAACAAATATTGCGCGCGCAGTGCTAGATTAATATTACGCACTAGGACCATCGCTTGTTCGCTATATAAATCTTCAACATTAAAGTATGATTGTGCCGCTTCAATACCTTGATTTAACAGCCATATTTCTTTTTTGGTCTTCTTCATTTTAAAATGCACGTCTTCAATCAATGTATCTACAAACTCTTTCACAATATGAAATAGATTTGATTGTAATCTTGGTGCACCCGAAATAACTAATGGTGTTTGAGCAGCATCTAAAATGATTGAATCCACTTCATCAATAATACCGTAATTTAATTGTGGTAAAAATTTCCCTTCCGCACTATCTGCCAAATTATCAATTAAATAATCAAAACCGAGACGTCCATTAGTTGTATATATAATATCATGTTCATATATATTACGTTTTTCCCCTTTTTGATACTCATAATCCACAATATCAACAAAACCTAATGAAGCAGTTAAACCTAGCCATTCATATAATGGTTGCATCTCTTCAAAATCACGCTTCGCTAAATAATCATTCGTTGTAATTAAATATGTTCCTTTTCCCGAAAGTGCATTTAAATATAAAGGCATCGTTGCTGTTAATGTTTTACCTTCGCCTGTTTGCATCTCCGCAATATTACCTTCATGCAGTACAATCGCTCCGATTAACTGAACTTCTTTAGGATACATACCTAATACTCTCCAGCTCGCTTCACGTGCCACTGCATAAGCTTCAGGTAATAATGTATCTAGTGTATCAACTCCTGATGCTAAACGTTCTTTAAATTCTATTGTCTTTTGTTTTAACGCATCATCAGAATATGATTTAACTTCATCGCTCCATGTATTGATGCGTTTCACTATTTTTCTAATCGACTTTAGCCTTAATTCGTTTATCGTAACATCTAGTTTATGTTTCATTTACTTCCCCACCATTCAGTTTCGATACATCTAAGTAATCTAAAAATCGTACTGGATTCATTAAACGTGACATATAGTTTAGATGGTTGTCTTGCTCTTCTTTAAAATAAACCTCGACATTTGTATCTTTTAGTTCATGATTTCCTGGGACATGTTCTGTAAACCATTCTTTTAAATCATCATCTTCATGGCTTGTACGATACACTTTGCAATCCAAATGCTGAGCGACATAAGTTGCAAAAACATTTGACTTTGACCCATAACTAATCAAATTAATAGCCGTTAGGGTATCTTGACTTTGCAAATCATTCTTTAGTTGCTTAATATTTTCCTCGATATTGTCGTCCATCCAACGTTCAACGAGCCAAACATGACCAAACGATTTCAAAAAATCATTCGAAATAGTTGGATAGGTGTCAGATGGTTCTGCAATAATGACATTGACCCTATCATTTCCATATTGGTCATCGCCTATCTTCGTCACCCGCATGCTTTTATACTCTAAATCATCTTGATGCGTCATCTCTGTAATTGTTAAACATCTAAATATAAGGCTCGTCGATGCTGCATTCATCATTTTTATTTTATAAGCATAGGCTTCATCAGGATATTGAATCGTAATACTATTTGACTTTACAATCTCAGTACTTAGTTTTGTGCCATTTTTATTATAAAAAATGATGATAAAATACACTGAACCAGCAGGCGTTGCATCAAAATCAAAATGCAATTTATAATGCTGTCCTCTACGCAAAATTGGTAAACTTGGCGCACTTTTATATTTTGAAAATTGTTTTAACATCAACCACTCATGAATCGGTAATCCAGAGGGCATCAAAGGATTTATAAAAGTCACTTCACCATTTGAAAATGATACTTTTGAGCCATACATAAATGTAGTTTGTGAAATATAATTCCAAGTAACTTTAAATGTTTTGTTTTTCAGCATGTTGAACTCTCCCAAACTTGTCTTCCAAAATAATGTTGTAAAAATTAACAAACCAACTTGCAATGGTAGGTGAATCATCATTATGTCGCCCAGGAATACTGCGATTCATCACTCTTGCTTGGTGTGCTGTCAATACAGGTAGTAGCTCTTGAAATGCATGTGGATCATAATCATCATGTTGCATATATGCTATGGCAAAAACAGTTTGTGACAATGATTTCTTTTGAAATGTTTGCCAAAATTTTTGATTTAATGCCTGTATCGACGCTTGAGAAGTATCACCTTCATTAGACACCAGGACGTCTAATGCTGTACCGAACTCTTCTGGTCTAAGTAATCGCATATGTTCAGCAATCGTTCCAATATTAACAAGTGGTTTACCAACAATAATTGCCTGAGGATTTAATTGAGCACCATAATACAAGGCACCAAATGAACCCATAGATAAACCAGATAATATTAATTCATGTGATTTAAAATTCAGCTTTTCTAATGTCTCGTCAATAACATTGATAATACCTTGTTCATATTCAGATGAACCGATATAAAAGCTACCACCTTCAACACGAGGATCGCCGATTAGTAAAAACGGTGCATTCATACGTTTCATCATATAATACCCTTCGAAACCTTCCGCTGTTCGATAACCACTAAAATATACGTTTAGTGGTGGTTTCATATCACCAGGGTGGAAATAATAAATAAATTCCTGTCGTTGACTATCTAAGAAACGACTACCACCGAGTAAAAATTGACCCATGTCTAATCTAGACCATCGTTTGTGTATAGGTCCTAAATGTACCGTCCCGTTCCCTCGCGCCTTAACAGTCACACTTATATAAGCATCAAATGGTTTCGTAGGTATCTCTAAAGGACTGTCTAACATATCATCAGTTAATATGATTTGCTCAATTAATGCACCATCAGCGCCAGTTTGAATCAATCTAAATGTATATTGCAACTCGACCGCACCATCAATATCAAATTCTGGCCATATTTGAATAACTTTATCTTTATCGTAAACGAGATTATTTTGCCAAGATGCGATAGGTTTAAATTCTTTTCCAAATTCTCCACTCAACGTGAGCTCTGAATTACCTTGGTAAACGACATCTCCTTTAAAATTCGGATGAACAAGTGCTAACTTAGGAGAAACCTTATCTCCATACTGTCCTGAGAAGCTAACTGCCTCTAATTTATTATTACGTTCTTCAATGTTCCGGTAATGTAATGGTTGAACAACATATTTTTGGACATTTTCGTCTTGTTCATATTCAACAGACCAAAATGATTCATCAACATACGTATTGTAAGGTTCGCTTATCATTTGTAATAAATTCGTTAATGTCTCCGAGTATGGTGCTTGAATATAGATAAAATCAAAGTGTCCTTCTGCTTCAACAATCGCTTCAATAGCCTCTACATAACCACTATCAAATTCAAACAATCCAATATCGAAGTAATCCCAACTCACACCTTTTTTGTGTTGGAAAATAGGTTCTAAATCGTCTCCTCCAATTTGCAAAACTCTAAATTTACGTGGCATCATTTTCACCTTCTATTAACTCATCGAGCTGATTAATAATATTCTTAGAAGCATATGCATCTATTAATTTTAAGGAATAGGCGTACGCATAATTCCAATTTTTCAAATAAAATAAATAATAATTTAACGCATCATCTAATTCATCAACTGTATTTATAATACGGCCATTGTCATAATCAGAGACGTAATCTGTTTGTTGACCATTAATTTGTGGAATCCCAGCGCTAATTGCACTAATTTGTAAATACAAATCAGGTTCTTTTGACATATCTATTACAAGTCGCAACATCCGCAATACTTCTACAACATCATGTTCAGCATGTATCGTCTTAACAGCAATGATGTCATCTTGATCTTCAGGTGTCATTAATGCTGAAACATTAACATCCGCATTCTGTTTAGTCTGATATTCCTCATTTACCGACGTAATACATTCATGAAGCCACATCGGTATGTCATTTTGATGGCGCGTTAATAAAATTAAACGGTAATCATCTTCTTGTGTGATATAATCCACAAGTCGTTGCATCATTTGTTGCAAATCAGCGTCACTCATACCATCTATCCATACACCTATAAATGTTTCCATCAATTGACTACTTATATTAGGTGATTGTCTCGTTTCAAATGGCGTGATTCGAATCATTGTATTCTCTCGCTGATACTTCTCTTGATGACTAATTAAATCACGTTCTAGTTGCACACTATCAACAATTAAATGGGCATTCTTTACGATAGATTGATATTCCTCATCCGACACAGTTTCATTTCTATTTTTAAAAAATGAATAACTTAATGATTTCGCTGGAATATGATTGGCTATTTGTCGATTGTGCCTAGCATCTGAAGCCACAATCACATGATCATCTTCATGTATTTGTTGTGCAATCATTGCTTGAAATTTTTCTTCAATTAGTTGAGCCATATTGTTATATTCTATTTGTTGATAGTGATGTTGATATCTTTTTGAAACAGTGACTCTGCCATTTTTCAAATCTTCATGAAGTACACAATCTCCATTAATCGTTAAATATTCTTGGTAAGAAGCCTCTCCCTGATCATCAAAATAACGTATCGCTGATAAATAACCTCTGTCATCAAAAATATAACGCCGTTGTAACTGATCTCTTTCAAATTCTTCAAACCAAATTGAATACCCTTCTTGACTAAAATAAATATTTGTATAGGTCTGTTCACTCGTCACACATTTTAATAAATACGGCGTGTACACAAACTCAACATCATCCGGCCATTTTAAGTGATGATAATTAATCGCTTGTGGCGCATGGTGAATGAATCCTTGGATTTCATCAAACACAGACCAATACTTTGTCTCATATAAGTCATATCGATGTAAAAATGTTCTTAAATTTGGTGCATGATTGAGAACAATCAGACGATAATCTAAGTCATTTTCAAGGTGCATTCCCATTAAACTAATCATATCGTCAAATTCCGTCTTATTTTGTAGTTGATAATACGGCACAGTCGTGTCTTGCCACCATCGTTGGTCATCGTACCAAGCTGGAATAAAGTATTTCATAATTACCTCCTTACCAATACTGGTTTAAAAATGGCTTATATTTATCAAAATATAAATATGTACGAATTGTTTCTGCAATATTAATACTGATGTAAACTAATACAATCAGTTGTACTGAGAAATAAATTTCAGTAGATAAATGCGGTACAAACAATGTGAAATAAAGCGGTATACCAATAATGACTGTAACTAATGCCGATCCAAACCAACATACGCGTCGTGCTTGATAATTTAAATAACGTTCTGTACCCTTACCAGGTTTAACTCCTGAAAAATAATTGCCACTCTTTAAGAAATCTTTGGATTTTTGTTTAGTATTGATTAAAAATCTCGATAAAAAATAACCCAATAACATTTGAATCACTAAATACACCGAAATACCAATTGGACTATCAAATGTCATCATTGGCATATCATCTGAAACGTCTTTATTAAACATAGATAAAATAAAATGAATACCACTTTTCAAGAAAACAAATGCTGAAATACTCATCATTAAAGTAATACTGCCTGCAGGGTTAACTTTCCAAGATAAATAAGATCTCATATTTGTTGCGGAAACGTTCATTAAATCGATATATGGTATTCTCACTTCTACTAATTCAATGAATAATAAGATAAACAATGTGATTATCACAAGAGTGATTAACAACGCAATCACAATATGACTTGCATCTATATATTCCATTTTTTGATGCATCATTGATTTAATAATGCTAACCATTACAATCGGCATTGGTCCTGCGATGCCGTAACGACTATTTTTGTCAGCTAACCAAACTAATAACATCGTTCCAGTAACCAAAATCAAGATTGTTAAGTAAATATTGTCTTGATGAACACGTTCTTTCGAAACATATTCATGAATCACAAAATAACTTTGAATAACACTTAAAATTAATGTTAAGATGCGCTCTTTATAATGCTTCTCAAGACTTGTTTGTTTCATGTATTTATCCATATTCCGATAAGAAATCAGCATCAAGATAATCATTGATGTTAACCACGGACCTAATCCTAAAGTGAAAATGTTTAAAGTATTAACGTCTCCACCCATATTAGAAATAGCTATTTTAAAAAATGACTCATGTTTTACTTGCATATCGTTATAGGAAACGATGGAAATGTTTGTACCTAATATATAAATAAACAAGATAAAACATGTGTAAAGTATACGTTTATATATAATTTTATATTCGTATTGTTGTAAAAGTTTTAACATGTTGCACCTCTTTTATATCAAAAACATTAAAAAGACTAAGGTTATTTCACTAATTATTAAAATCTGATATAGATTTTTTAGTGAACAACGCCCCAGTCTTTTTAATTTTAGCCAACTATAAATTCAATTTATGCTTGAGAATCATCTTGATCATTTTCATCTTTCTTTTTCTTTCTCTTCATTAAACCTAAACCAACTAATAATGTCATAATGCCACCTAGTAACCCATTTTGTTTTATTGATTCACCAGTATCTGGCAATCTTTCTTCACTTTGCGCTCGTGTGCCATTATGTTTAGTCGCTTCTGATGTTGCGCTTAATGTAGACTGAGACTCACTCGTGCTCGTTGTTGCTTCACTTGTTGAAATAGATGTGCTCGTGCTGTGTGTATGATGCATACTCATTGAGTCTGACGGATGCATTGAGTTAGATTCAGATGTACTTGTTGAGCCGGACATACTTGTTGATGTTGAATTGCTCATTGAAGTCGAGTTAGACATACTTGTTGATGTTGAGTCAGAAATGCTTTGTGAACCAGACATAGATGTACTCAGCGATTCGGATGTGCTTGTCGAATCGGATGTGCTCAATGACGTTGATGTGCTTGTTGACACTGATTCTGAGTTACTGATAGATGTTGAATCGGATTCACTCATTGATGTTGAGTCAGATACGCTCGTTGAACCTGAACCAGACGTACTTAATGATTCGGATACGCTTGTTGAAGTTGAACCACTTGTTGAGACAGATGTACTTGTTGATGTCGAGTCTGAATCTGATGTACTCAATGATTCTGAGTCACTGATAGAAGTTGAATCACTTGTAGATTCTGATTCTACAGCACTTTGTGAACCACTGATACTTATTGAAGTAGAATCACTGATACTGTCTGATGTTGATAATGATGTCGACACCGACGTGCTTTGTGATGTCGATGTACTTGCACTCATTGACATTGATGTTGATATCGATGTACTTAAAGAACCAGATGCACTTGTACTTGTTGACTGGCTTTGTGCCATAGAATCACTTAGCGACTCTGATGTACTCGTTGAGCTCGAGTCACTTACACTTATTGAACCTGATATTGAGTCACTTAAACTTGTCGATGTTGAAACTGATACGCTTCCGCTCATTGAGTCAGATGTTGAAAGTGAAGTACTCGTTGAATTTGATCCACTGATGCTAGACGAATCACTTGTAGACACTGAGTCACTTTCAGATGCACTGATGCTCATAGAGTCAAATTGACTATTACTTGTTGAGCTTGACTGAGAATCACTCACGCTTGTTGACGTTGATTCTGATCCACTCATACTTTGCGAGCTACTTAATGATTTTGAATCACTTAATGAATCCGAAGTGCTAAGGCTTGTGGAACCACTTAAAGATATTGATCCACTTAATGAGTCGGAGTCACTTGTACTAGTAGAATCACTCATTGATATTGAATCACTTAGCGAGGTAGACTCGCTTACGCTTTCTGAACCACTTAATGATGTTGATGTACTCAATGAACCAGATGTACTTGTTGAAGTCGAACCACTTGTCGATTTTGAATCACTTAATGAATCAGATTCACTCACGCTTTCCGAACTTCTTAGTGACATCGATACACTTAATGATGACGAATCGCTTGTGCTTACTGAATCGCTCATCGATTGTGAGCCACTCAATGAACTAGACTCGCTTACACTTTCTGATTTTCTTAATGACGTTGAGACGCTCAATGAGCCAGAATCACTTACGCTTGTTGAACCACTCATCGATTTTGAGTCACTTTCAGAATTAGATTCACTTACACTTTCTGAATCATTTACAGATTCTGACATACTTTGTGAATCAGATATGCTTGCGCTCATTACTTCACTAGCCGATGTTGATGTGCTTGTCGAATCACTTAACGATATAGACGCGCTCATCGAACCAGATGTACTCGTACTTGTTGAGTCTGATGTTGAATCACTCACACTATCAGATAATGACGTTGAATCACTCACACTTGTTGATGTACTTGTTGAAAGCGACATACTTTGTGAATCCAGCGTACTTGTACGCATCGAAGTACTAGTTGAAGCTGATGTACTACGAGAGTCACTTGTTGATGTTGATGTACTTGCCGATCCAGATGCACTTGTACTTCTTGATGTGCTTTGTGAATCGCTTAATGATGTTGATGTTGAATCGGATTCACTTGTACTTTCTGATGTTGAGCCAGATTCTGATGTACTTTCGGATACTGACTCACTTACAATAGTCGACATTCGGATTGATGTTGATGTACTTTGTGAATTACTTAATGACGTTGATGTGCTTTGTGAATCGGATTCACTGCTTTGCATTGACGCTGACGTTGAATCACTTAATGATGTTGACGACGAATCGGATTCACTTGCGCTTGCTGACGTACTAATTGCATTCGATGTACTTTCTGATGTTGAGTTGCTTGTACTTGTTGAGTCACTGAGCGATGTTGACGCACTTTCTGATGTTGATTCACTTGCACTTGTTGATACACTTTGTGAATCAGATTCACTCTCTGAACCACTTAATGATGCTGATGTGCTTGTTGAACCTGATTGGCTCGTACTTTTAGACATACTTGTTGAATCGCTTAGTGACGTTGATGTCGATGTGGATTCACTTTGGCTTGTTGACTGACTTGTATATGATGATGTGCTTTGTGAATCGGATTCGCTCGTGCTTGTACTTGTTGAGGTTGAGGCACTTTGGCTTGCTGAGTTTGAGTCTACACCGCTTTGATTCATTGAGGCACTTAGTGACAATGATGTACTCGTTGAGTCAGACAAACTTGTACTCGTTGACGTACTTGTACTTCCTGATATTGATTGGGACATGCTCAGGCTCATTGATGTTGAATCGGATTGACTTGCACTTGATGATGTTGAGCCGGATTCACTCTCACTCGTTGAACCGCTTAATGATGTCGATGCACTTAATGACTCTGATTTTCTTGTACTGATTGAATCACTTGTCGACATTGATGCACTTAGTGAATTGGACTTGCTACCACTTGTGGAATCACTTAATGATGTTGACAAACTTGTAGAGTCAGACAAACTTGTACTCGTTGATGTGCTCAATGATGTTGAGACACTCTCGCTCTTAACCGTTGATGTTGATGCGCTACCACTTGTTGACGTTGAAATGGACGTACTACCACTTGTGGAATTGCTTAATGATGTTGATGTGCTACCAGATTCAGAATTACTATCTGATAAAGACGTACTATCGCTTGTTGAACCACTTAATGACTCTGATGTTGATTCGGATGTGCTTTCACTCAATGATTCACTTAAAAAAGCAGATGCACTTTTCGACTCTGAATCACTTGTACTATTTGATTCACTTAATGATATAGACGTACTCTCTGAACCAGATATCGCTTCACTGATAGAATCGCTCGTCGACGTTGAGTCGCTCGTTGAATCAGACTCCGATGTACTTAAGCTTGTGGAATCACTCATAGATGTTGATGTACGTTCTGAATTACTTGTACTTAACGATGTCGAAGTGCTCACCGAACCAGATGTACTTGTTGAGACACTTTGTGATATTGATTCACTTGATGCAGTTGAAGCTGATTTGCTATCACTCGTTGAATCACTAAACGACGTTGATATGCTTGTTGAATCGGATTGACTTGTACTCATTGAACCAGACGTACTTTGTGATTCCGACGTACGTACTGAACTACTTGTTGATGTTGATGTGCTTGTTGAACCTGATTGACTCGTACTTAGTGATAATGACTTACTATCAGAATCTGATGTACTTTGTGAATCACTTAATGATTCTGATGTACTACCTGACTGAGACGTGCTCATTGAACTACTTACAGACATTGATTTACTGTCTGATGCAGATAATGACCCACTTGTACTGATAGAGTCACTGACTATCTCTGAAGTACTCATTGAGTCTGATGTGCTTGTTGAGACACTTTGTGACCCTGCTACACTTAATGATCCAGATACTGAATCACTTGTACTCGTTGAATCGCTTAATGATTCTGATGTACTCATCGATTTAGAATCGCTTGTACTTAATGATATTGATGTACTTTGTGAATCTGATTTGCTTGTTGACGCACTTTGAGAGTTGGCTATGCTATTTGAAATACTGATAGAGTCCGAGGTGCTAGCTGACTCGCTCAATGATTCTGATGTACTAATTGAATTTGATGTACTATCACTTACCGATTGTGATGTACTAGCCGAATCAGATGTACTTGTTGATAAGCTTTGTGACTTAGACAAGCTTCCTGATGTACTCATACTTAATGAGTCACTGAGTGATGTTGATGTACGCAATGAATCAGATGTACTTGTTGATAGACTTTCGGATTTTTCAGTACTGCTAGAGTTCGAAATCGAATCGCTTAATGATGTTGATTTACTAGCTGAATCCGACATGCTTGATGATACACTTTGTGAATTCACTAAACTTGTGCTTGTTGAGCTTGATACACTATTACTTTCAGATGTGCTTAATGACTTAGATGCACTCACTGAATCAGATAGGCTTACACTTGTCGATTTCGAGGTACTAGCTGATGTAGATACTACAATCGATCCTGATGTGCTTGTTGATGCACTTTGTGAGTCAGCTTTACTCGTTGAGACACTTTGGGATTGTTGGGTACTTCCCGATGTTGATACGGAATCACTCATGCTATTTCTTGTTACTTCATATTTAAAAGTTGTCGTCGTTTTGTTACCGCTCGCATCTGTAGAAACGATTGTTATAGTACTTGTACCAATGTTTGTTGGTGTACCACTAATAGTATTATTTGTGCTATCGAATGTTAATCCAGACGGCAATCCTGTGACTGTATTTGTTACTGCATTCCCACTATTATCTTGCGTAGCAATTTTAATCGGGGATATTGGTGAATACACTTCTGATGATTGATCTCCTATTGGTGTCACTGTTGGTGCTGTCGTATCCACAACATTTATTGTAAAAGTTGTCGTCGATTTGTTATTTGCTTGGTCAGTAGATACTACTGTCACTGTTGATTGACCAATTTTTGTTGGTGTCCCAATGATTGAATTCGTTGCACTATCATAACTTAATCCGCTTGGTAATCCTGTAACTGTATTTGTCACAGTCCCAGTACCATTATCCGTTGTAGTCAACACTATAGGATTCATTGTTTTACCCACTTCAATGGTTTGATTGCCTACAGTTACAGTTGGTGCTTTTACATCAGTAAAATAATATGTCACTGATTGTCCAGCATTCGTCATTTTTACAGTTTTATTTGTATCATTATAAGTTGACGCATATGAACTATCGACAGATGTGTAGTTATATCCTTTAGCAGTCAATGCAGATTGCTGATTATCGATTGTCACGACTTGATCAACATTTCCTGAATATGTTTTTGGGGGAATAATATCTTTACCTGTTGTTACATCAACGTATCTCACTTGTGTAACAGCAGATTCTGTATATTCGAATGTTCCAAATTGTACTTGTTGTAAATTTGTCGCGCCACCTGTTGAGGCTGTCATTGATAATGAAAAGTTGGTCGTACCACTTTTTGCAATCCAATCTGAAATATTACGTGTCCATGTTTGACCTGCATACGTGACAGTCATAACTTTTGTATCACCATTATAATTAATATCAAAATCTTGAAATGCGTTATTTGTTGGTTGAACATTTAACTTTGCAGCATTATCAGCTGCTGAACTTGATGTATATGTTGATGCAACACCATAACTATCTGTTGTTACAAAGGCACCAAACGCACCTCCACCAGCAACACTAGATGGGTCAGCTTTCGCCTTTGCTGATGCATTCGGTGTAGATGTATTGTGATACGTATCCAATTTGAAGCCAAATGCGTTACTTAAGCCACCAATACCTACTGCGGCACCGTTTAACCCTGTTTCTCCCAATACACCAGGTGAAAAGGCAAAACCGATACCATCTCCACCATTTCCATGCCCTTCATATTTGTTACCTAAATTTACTTTTCCAGAAAAATGAAAACTTTTATTAGAGTCAATACGTGTTCCTAATGTAATAGCACCTTTTTGGCTGTATGCATCCTGCGTTAACGTCACAATACCGGTACTTTGATCATAAGTAGCATTACCTGACGTTGTCATATATTGTTTGAGGTTATCTTTATTAACCGTAATCGTATTAGCGGTTACTGCACTTGTCGTCGCTGCTGACGCAAATGTTGACATAGCTAAGCGACTGAAAGTTCGAATTTTTACTGGTGCGGTGCTAGTTGACGTTGTGCTAGTTTTGTTTAAGTTGGCTGAAGATGGCGTTGTGCTTTGTGAAGTGTTATTTGATGCAGTACTTTGATTTGTTGATGTATTAATTGGTTGTTCTGTACTTGAAGTTGAAGCTACAGATTTAGTATCAGAACTTGATGTAGTATTCTTTGAGAATGTTGATTCTGATGTAGATGTCAATTTTTCTTGTTGATTGCTTGTACTATTAGTTGTCGAAGTGACATTTTCAGACTTTTCACTTGAGACTGTGTCACTATTTGATGTTTGTACCGAACTACTATTTTTCGTTACGCTTGTGGAATCGGCTGTTGATGTTGATGCTTCGATTGTCGTTGAGTTTTGATTACCTACTGTTTCACTTTGTGTATTTAATTCAGATGTTAATGGTGCATCAGAAGCCGCAAAAGCTTGCTGGTCATGCAACATGTTTACCGTGAATGCACCACCAATAACCGCCGTAGTTTTCAGTCCGTATCCCGTCATTTTTTTACTAATGCTTTGATTATCTTGACTCACTATACTATGACTAATAAATGGTAGTCCCATTATTTTGAACATTTCTATTTCTTTAATTCCGGATTTCACCCAATTTTTTCCAGATTTATAAAGCCTTACTCTTGTTTTTTCGTTTGCTAAGCTGTCATGAAATTCTTTCTGTCCTTTACTCATGTAATAACTCCTTGTATTATCTTTACATTCATTAGATTATAATATATGCCACTATTCAATTTAATACAACTCTTTTTTCAAATAAAAAATACTTCATTTGTCAAAATCCATTTTTTCTCAAAAGTATATCCTTTGATGAAATCGCTTTCTTTATTGTGTGGGATTTAGTATAATATTTTAACTATATTCTGAATAACATGCCTTATTATGTTTATATAATTTTGAAATCAATGTTTATCAATTTAGATAACTTTTACTTATTTAGTAAAAATGTCTTTTTATTTAAATGTATTTATCATCCACCTTTTAGTCATTAATAGTCAATTTACAACTAAAATATAAATATTATATTTATAATACATCTTTAATATTAAAGTAATATCAATATATTTTCAATAAACCTAGTGTTATATATCTGAATTTCTAAAAAATTCTCCTTTAAAATTATAAATATAGCGACATATCGCTTCCTGGTTTTGAAATATAAAAATACATCGAAACTAATTTCAACGTGTAGTT
>OKNP01000078.1_pt1 | contig 25055 bp, 34 predicted proteins | sample 1614151 | NCBI WGS metagenome assembly OKNP01 (sample SAMN04436909, study PRJEB24849) | human gut metagenome | biome: human gut; feature: NICU; material: stool | host: Homo sapiens | place: USA: Saint Louis, MO | collected 2012-04-23 | reverse complement strand
GAATCCTTTTCCCCTGATAATAAATATAAAGTTGAGGCCTATTTAGTTGATAATGGAGCTACAACAGATTTTAGTGTAAAGTGTATTTTATTTGTAGATAATAAAAAATCTAAAACTATATATAGTGATTATCATATTAGAGATGCTAATATAGAATGGATTGATAATGATACAGTTTCTATAAACTCTCATATAATCGACTTACCTGACGGAAAATATGATTGGACCATTGATAAAACAGGAACTAATTAACAGTTTCTGTTTTTTTAATTCGCTATATTTTTTTAACATAAAATTGTATTAATACCTTTTATTTCTATTAACTAGAATTTTATATTTTGCTATACAACAAAAGAAACCGCCTTTGCGGTTTCATACTTACTTATGCCTTTTACATTCCTCGCATACACCTTTCATAATTAAGTTATGCTCTGTTAATGTAAATCCTGTTTCGCTTTGAACTAACTCTTCTATTTGTTTCATAGGACATGGAACTTCAATCTCTTTATGACAAACACTACATTGAAGTAAATGCTTATGTTCATCTCCTTTAATTCTATATGAAAATCTTCCATTATTTAATGAAAACTTGTCTATAATTCCCTTTTCCTCAAAAGCTTCTACCCCTCTATAAACAGTACTTAAGTTAATATCTACACCAAATTTCTTACATTCTTCTAATATATTTTCTACACTTAAGCTTCTATCTGCCTCATATAAAACTTTTAAAATTGCTATTCTACCTTTAGTAACCTTTAGTTCCTTACTCTTTAAAAAGCCATCAAAATTCATCATCTCACCTACGATTCAAGAATAATTAGTATATTTATTATATTATATCATATGAATATATTTTTTTATTTAAAAAAATATCATCTTTATAGCAAATAATATTAATGCTATACCACCTAAGAAGTTTGCATACTTTGAAATAAAGCTTATTTTTCTTAAATATCTACATGAGAAAAATGCAATTGTACAAAAAAATAATGTTATTAATCCAATAAGAACAGAGTCTATAAGTAGTACAAGCAAGCTTCCTAACTGATGGAATGTAGTAAAACCAATTATCAAAGCGTCAATACTTACCGAAATACCAAGTATCACTACCATACTATTTTTTACCAAAAGAGAATTTTCCTTTTCTTTAACTCCATCCATTATCATTAGTATACCAATAGCACCTACAATAATTCCTCCAAGTACAGAAGGAATAGGCAATATATATGTATCAAAATAATATCCCATTCCTCCTCCTATCAAAGTGAATAAAAATTGAAAAAAACCAAAAGACAATATATATCCTATTTTCTTTTTCCTAGTTATTATTGAGTTAACTCCTATTCCTATACTAATACCAAAGGCATCCATAGCTAAAGCTATTCCTATTACAAAAACTCCAAAAACACTCATTTCTTCAACTCCATAATTTTATCTATACATTCTATAAATAGTTTCACACATAACTTATTATGCAAAAAATTTTAAAAAGTCTTTATTATTACTACTTTTTATTGTATAGTATTAAATAGAGTAGATGTTTTATCAAATAGTATATCACATTTAAAGGTATTAGTATAAATTTATAGATATAAGGAGAGTTAATATGCCAAATTGTATTATAGCCCAATCAGGTGGACCTACCTCTGTAATTAATTCTAGTGTTGTTGGATTAATTAGAGCTAACGAAGAATTCAAGATATTCGATAAAGTTTATGGTGGATTAAACGGAATTGAAGGAATTTTAAATAAAAACATTATTGATTTATCCCAAATATCTTCTGAAGATATAGATACATTTAGACTTACTCCATCTTCTGGATTAGGTTCTTGTAGATATAAGATGAAAAACTTAGAGGAATCTACTGAAGAATACGACAGACTTTTAGATATTTTAAAGAGTTTAGATATAAAAGCCTTTTTTTATGTTGGTGGAAATGATTCTATGGATACTACAGCTAAACTTGGAAAATACGCTAAAGAAAATGGACTAGATATAAACTTTATAGGTATTCCTAAAACAATAGATAATGATTTAATGTATACCGACCATACTCCTGGATTTGGTAGTGCAGCAAACTTTATTTCTACAGCTGTTTTAGAAACATATTTAGATTCTTCTGTATACATAAATAATGGTATATTTATAGTTGAAACTATGGGTAGAGATACTGGATGGCTAGCAGCTTCTGCTTGTACAGCTAGATATAACGGTAAACCTGTAGCAGATTTTATTTATCTTCCAGAAAAAGCTTTTAATGTTGAAGACTTCTTATGTGATGTAAGAGCGAAGTTTAAGGAACAAAATCAAGTATTTATAGTTGCTTCTGAAGGTCTAAAAACAGAGGATGGAAGATTTTTATCAGAAATGAACGTAATTTCTCAAGATAATTTTGGTCACTCTCAACTTGGTGGAGTTGGACAACACTTAAGACAATTAATACTTGATGCTGGAATAACAACAAGAGTTAAAGCTTTAGAATTAGGAGTTCTACAAAGATGTGCAATGCACTGTGCATCTCAAATAGATATTGATGAAGCATTTAATGCTGGATATGAAGCTTTAAAATATGCTGCTGATGGACATAATGGGTACATGGTAGCAATAAAGAGAGAAAGCAATTCTCCTTACTCAACTTCATTCTTTTTAGTAGAAGCAAATAAAATAGCTAACAATGTTAAATACTTCCCTAAAGAATGGATAAATGAAAAAGGTAATGGAGTAACAGAAGAAGCTTATGAGTACTTTATGCCTTTATTAAATGGTGTTCCTACTTTATACAGAACTAACAATGTTCCACAGTATAAAGTTTTTACTAAATAAATACCACATATAATTTGAAGAGGATTTATCAATCCTCTTCTTCTTTTTCTTTATAAATATATAAAAACACCGGCAAGTAATATGCCGAAATTATAGCCCATATAATTTGAATACATAATTTAATTATACTTTTTAAGGGGAGTATCCAAAAGATTACAGAAATCATCAAAAAAAAGCTTAGAGTTACAAATTTACTTAAATCTGTAGCCACTAGTTTCCTACCACAGTTAGGACATATGATCTCATTAACTTTTTCTTGTTCTAATATCTGGGTGATACTAATATCATACGAACACCTCTCACATTTCCTTGTCATAACCCTCCCCCAAAAAAGTTTTAGTTTCTATTTTTTCATAGAAATATCTTCTACTGCATTTAGAAAATAATCAACTTCACTAATATCATTATATATTCCAAAACTTGCTCTTATCATTCCTGGCATTCCTTTATTATTCATTAACATCAAAGTATCTTTTTCGCTTATATTCATTAGTCTTCTACAATAAGGATGCGCACAGAACCAACCTTGTCTTACTGATATACCATAATGTTTTGCTAGTTTCTCTGCAACCTTTTGATGATATATGGAATCTATATTAAATACCCCAATACCCAGTCGATCTTCCCTATTTACTATATCCCCATAGGTCTTAACTCTTGGTATAGAGCACAATCCACATATCAACTTATCTCTTAGCTGAATTTCATGATTCTTTATATTATCAAAACCAATTTTATCAAGTTCTTCTAACGCTTTTGTAATTGCTACTACTCCAAAATAATTTGGAGACCCTGCTTCATCTTTTTCTGGGGGAGATAAATATTCTATAGAATTATCTAATACTATATTTACAGTCCCTCCGCCTTCATTATCTGGAACTTTTTCTTCAAACTCATCCTTCAATCCAACAATTACACCAGAACCAAATGGTGCATATAATTTATGACCTGAAAAAACTAAAAAATCGATACTTTCATCTTTCTCTTTTCCACTCATATCCACCCTAATATGAGGAACTAATTGTGCTCCATCAACTATTATTTTTGCTTTATATTTATGGACAATTTGTGCAATTTTATGAATATCATTTATATATCCTGTTACGTTTGAAGCTCCAGTTACTGTAACATACTTTACTCTACCCTTATATTTTATAAGCTTTTCTTCTAACTCATTAATTTTCAACCTACCACGTTCATCTACTTCAATGTAGTCTACCTTACACTGTCTTCTCCATGGTAAATCGTTAGAGTGATGCTCCATTCTTGTAGATATAACAACATCATTTTTATCTTTAATTAAAACTCTTGCCAAAGTATTAATACCATCTGTTGCATTACTTACATATATTACCGTATACCTTTCTTTATCTTTTATATTAAAAAAATCCAATAGGTATTCTCTAGTTTTGCTATATATCCTAGTTGTAACCTCAGCTTTTTGTCCTGCACCTCTGCCTATGGACCCATAATACTCACTTAAATTAATAATAGAATCTAAAACACATTTAAATGGCGGAGTTGTCGCTGCATTATCAAAATTTACCGCCCTAATCTTAACCCCTCCTAAGATTTCCACCTTAGCGTCTACTCCCATTAATATATCATGAAAGTTAACCACTTTTTCATTCATATGCATCTCCTCCACTATATCTTATTCAAAAATCTATATTTAGGTTCTCTGTTCTATGAAAGGTTACAAACTCATAATATTTAAGGTAACAAGTGACTTTTTAAGTCATATAATTATATTAAACATTCTTTTGGAGGTAAGAAATGAAACCTGATGAAAAATATATGCCATCCAGTTATAGAAAATCAGACGATGACCTAAACTTTATACCTTTTACTTCACCTTCCCCACTAATTGGATGGACTCCTCAGAATTTGTTTGATGGCTCATCAGTTAATAATATTCCTAATAGTATGATTATGACACCTCAAATGAATTCTCAGTTAAATCTTCCTAAATTGGGAGTTAATCCAAATATGAACCAGCAAACACAGCAACCTAATTTATATCCTAATCAGAATAATATGGGATATAATACTCCTATTAACACATGGCAATTACCTAGTCAAGCAATAGATACCAATCCTAGCAGCATGGGCTATGGTGAACCACTATCTGCTAACTTCAATGCTAATAATACTTACAATCCAAATATTCCTAGTAATCAAGGAATTAATACTAATCCAAGTAGCATGGGCTATGGTGAACCACTATCTGCTAATTACAACAATAATCAATCTAAAAACAATACCAATACTCCTAGTAACCAAGGAATTAATACTAACCCAAGTGGCATGGGCTATAATAATCCACCATATAATAGCACTGACAACAGTACTATGAATAATACAAACACATCAAATCAAGGTACTAGTACTAATAGCTATGCTGGTGGATTACCTTCTTCAAACTATAATGCTAATAATATGAACACCATGAATTCACAAAGTCAAGGTACTGGTACTAACCCAAGTTATACTAATAATTCAGGCTATACACCAAATCTTATTAATAGCCCTAACTCTCCTCAAAACAAGGATTTAAGTATTCAGTATCCTGGTGATACTAGTTCAGATACTTTGTATTCTTACAATAACGCAAACCTAAATACTACTAATACATCAAATACTACACCTAATACATCTACTAATAATATTAATAACAATACCACCACTAACGCTAACGTTAAAAATCCAGCTGAGTTACTAAGAAGCTTGAATTTAGACGTTGATGAAGATATTGATTTAATTAGATGTTGTAAAGATGATGATATTAATAAGCTATATAAAGAAATTGAAAATGACTGTCCAGGAATATTATCTTTACTTGAAGCCTATAATATTCCCTCACCAATAGCTAAATTAATAGTAAGACGTATTATAAAAATAACAATGCGTTATTGTAAAAAGTAGGTGAAAGGTTATGATTATGTTTAATGAATTTCTTCCTAGAATAACCTCTACAATTAGATTGTTGCACGCTGCACCTGGTGCAAATAATATTGATATTTATAGCAATGGTAACCCAATTGCTATGAATATAGGTTTCAGCAATATAACTCAATATTACAATATTAATCCTGGAAATAACGAAATTCAAATATATAAAGCAGGTACCTATGACAATCCTATCTATACTGAAACCATAGATATAGAGCCTAATTCAACATCAACACTTTGCGTTGTATTACTCGAAAGTACATTGCAATTATTAAAACTAAAAGATGGTACTCCAACAAGTTCGGCTAATGAATCTTATTTAAGGTTCATTAATTTATCACCTGATTCACCTCTACTAACATTATCTTTACCAAATGGTGATACTCTATTCAATGGTGTTGAATATTTAGAGACAACAGGATATTATCTACTATCTCCTGGCATATATAATCTTAAAGTTGAAGCTACTGATGCTACAGTATTAAGTAAATTTATAAGTGAAATCACATTAACAGGTGGTTTCTTTCATACCTTATTTATAATAGGATTATTTGATGGTACTCCAAGAATTGGTTCTTTATTTAAACAGGATGGTACTAAAAAATAGCAAAAAAAGAAGTTCGCTTTGCGAACTTCTTTTTTACTAATCCTCCCCAAATATTAAGCTCTTAAGCCATGCAAAAAAGCCCTTCTTTTCTTCCTTAACTTCCTTTTTTTCTTCTTTTGCTTTATCTTCTATCTTTACTTCATCTGTCTTCATAATGAACTTAACACTTCCATCCATCTCTTCTCCCTTACCTGTAAATGAAGAAAATTCTTTTGAAGCTTTAACCAATTCATCCTTTGCTGCAATTACATCATCTATTGAAGATATAGTATTATTACCTTCTGTATATAACTTATTTATTCCATCATCATGGAAAGTCTTCATTCCATCACTTAATTCTTTACTTCCTGTAGATAATTCACTTATTCCTTTTTCTAGTGATGGTAGTGCAGAAATTAAATTTCTTGCTTGAAATACATTACCACTCCTTAATGCATCATTAGTAATTCTTAATATATCCTCACTATTTTTTAAATCATTTTGCATAGACATTAATTGTGAAGATAAGCTTCTAATTTTTTCAACATCGCTAGGCTTTGTATCTTTTAATAGTCCCTCTAATTCTGAAATCAATTCACTAGAGCTTTCTATATCAGCTTTAAACTTAACCAGATTATTTTTTAATTCAGTATTATTACTTAATCCACTTACTAATGCAGTTATATTTTCAATATTAGACTTATTGGTTTCCAAATCCTTTGCTAAATTATTTATATTATTTAATGTTTCTCCTATTGCAGACAAATCTTCATCCGATAAGCTCATTATTCCCTCCCCGAAGGACTTAATTAGTCCTTGAGTTGTTGGGTCATTAATATCATTAAAGAATTTACCTAGAGCATTAACATTCTCTTGATTTGAAAGTACATTACTTGCAGTATCTATTAATGGTTTCATATTCTCCATAGACTTTACTCCCTGAACAAGAGACGGTAGTGTTGAATTATATTCATTAATTTTTGCCCCATCTTGTGCTAAAGCATTAGAACTTACAGAAGATATATTTAAACTATCAATATAGTTAATTAATGATTTTGCAGCTTCTGTACTACTTTGAGAATATACAGCATTAATCATATACTTTAATTCCTCTTTCTTTTGGGCAAATCCTGTTTCTCCACCTTGTGATGCAGCGGCTGCTAGCTGAGCTTTTAGGATCATATAAGATGATGCATATGCTGTCATATCTCCTTGCAAGCTTTCTAATTTGCTAGAACTATCTATAAGTGATGATGCTGTTTTTAAATTCTTATTTAACCCATAAAGGTAATTTGATGTTCCACCTGCGCTCTTTATCTCTCTACTTATCTCTTCTATAATAGGAGATGTAGCTGTTTTAGCAACATTAACATCTACTAGTAATCCTTGTACAGCCTTTATATTTGTAGGATTTACTTGAGATAAAAGTTGTTGTAACTTTATCTTTGTAGTTTTGTCAATGCTATCATATCCATCTTTTGTCTTAATTATATCTGACATTAATCTAGTAAAATTATTATCCTTTTCTAAATCTTCTATCATATTTAAAGTGGATGATAATAGTTCCTTATTCTCTTTAGTTGCAAGCCTTTGATAGTCTTCCATTAAGGTCATAGCTTTATTAACATTTTCAGCATCTAACATAGAAATCAACACATTTGCTTGATGAAAATCTATATCTTTAGCAAAATATGCATCCTTTATTAATTTTCTAGCTCTTTCAGTCTTATCTTCATTAGTTATTAAAGACATCTTCTCTTGTAAGCTTTGAGTTTTCAACAAATTACTAGCTGAAATAAGTTTTGTCTTTGCTAGGTCTATTCCATCTTTTAACTTTCCAGTTCCATCTAATAACTTATCACTACCATCCTTTAATTGATTCAAGGAATCTTTTAACTCATCAATAGAGTTAGCCTTGTCTAGTGCGCTTAAATCTGGTAGTTCAGGTGTTGCAGTTATCATTATTGGACCCATTTCAAAATTATCTACATCTGCTTCTACAACTAATTTATCCTTTAAGTCTACTCCAATATCTAGATTATCTATTCCTAGACTTTCTTGTAAACCTGGAAATGCAACAAAGCCAATTATATTATTATTTCCTTCAGAAATTGTTACACCACCATCACTTTTAACATTCTTAAACTTATCTACTGGCAATATAATAGAAGATGCTGTTGTAAAAGGTGTATATATCTTTCTAGTTTTACCATTTATGCTTGTCTCTTTATAAATCTTATTCTTTATTTCTAGTTCAATTTTAACCCTACCTGTTTTTCCTGCTAAATCTTCTGCTTTAATTTCTTCTCCATCTAATGAATACTTTATACTTACATCTAAAGGTAACTCTTTGTCAGTTTTTCCTTGATAATATATATCACTGCCCTCTACCTTCCAAGTTAAATTTTCACCATCTTTAACTGGTTCATCATCAGTCTTTACATTTTTTATATCACTTAAAGAAGATTTATCTTTAACTTCTAAATTTGACTCGCTTGAATGTATCCAATTAGATACTGTACTCTTTTCTAATTTTCCATCTGAACTTAAATTTACAAATACAGACTCATCCTTTTTTATTTCTACTGCTGGTACTACTGTTGTACTCATTATTGTTGCTGCCACTACTAATGCAACAACCTTCTTAGACATTGCTTTTCTCATATTTAATTCCTCCCTACATAGCAACTTTCTTTGGCTCTATAGAGTCAAGTTTATTAATTTTCCAACCTTTTGTTGTCTTATTAATAATGCCTTCACTTACTAATAACAGTGCAGGTAAAACAAATATTATAACCATCATACTAATAATTGCTCCCCTAGCCATTAAGAAGCATAAGCTCTTAATTAATGCCATATCAGATACTAATGCTACACCACCTGTAGCTCCAAAAAATGTTAATCCACTTGTTACTATAGACTTCGCTGACTCTTGGACTGCTATTCTCATTGCTTCTTTCTTTTCATATCCATTTCTGATTTCTTCCCTAAATCTAGAAGTTAATAAAATAGCATAGTCAACTGTAGCCCCTAATTGAATAGTTCCTATTACTATACTGGCTACAAATGGAATAACTGTTCCTGTGTAGTATGGAATACCCATATTTATAAATATTGCAAATTCTATTGCAGAAACTAGTAAAACTGGTATTGACACTGATTTAAATACAATTAAAATAATTACAAATATAGCTGCTATAGATGCAACTGATACATTCTTAAAATCTTGATCTGCAATTGTAGTTAAATCTTTAGTTAATGCACCTTCTCCTGTTACCATTGCATCTTTATCATAGCTCTTAACTATATCTGTCATCTCTATAATTTGATTGTTAAGTTCGTCTGATGCAGATTTATACTCTGAATTAACTAACAAAAGATTATATCCACCTTGTTTAAATATTTCTTTTATATCTCTTGGAATAAAATCTTCTGGAACATTAGGTCCAATAAATTTATCATAGGATAATACTGTAGTTACACCTTCTAAATTTTCTATTCTATCTGTCATCTCTTTCATCTTATAACTCTTAATATCATCTTTAACTATTATAAAATGTGTAGATGTCATATTAAAATTATCCTTCATCTTGTTAAGAGCAACTATTGAAGACATATCAGGTTTTAATGTTTCATCTAGGTTATAATATACCTTTGCATTTGCTTGTCCAAAAAATGCTGGAAGCATTATTACAAGAAATGCTACTATAAATGCCTTATAATGCTTTGTTACTAAGGTTGATACCTTTTTAAACTCTGGAATTATTGTTTTATGCTTGAATTTATGAATTGCTTTATCGAAAACCAAAACAAATGCAGGTAATATTGTAATTGCACATATTACACCAATTACAACCCCTTTTGCCATAACAAGACCTATATCTTTACCCAATGCTAAGTCCATTGTACAAAGAGCTAAGAATCCAGCTATTGTTGTAAGGGAACTTCCTGATATAGAAGTCATTGTTGCTTTTATAGCTTGAGTCATGGCCTCCTCTTTAGTACTCCACTTACCTCTTTCTTCATCATATCTATGCATCAAGAATATAGAGTAATCCATAGTTACCCCTAATTGAAGTACTGCTGCTAGTGCTTTAGTTATATAAGATATTTCACCTAGAAATAGGTTAGTGCCTAAATTATATACAATACCTATCCCTATTGAAACTAAGAATATAATTGGTACAACTGTAGATTCCATTGAAATTAATAAAACTACAATTGATAATGCCACTGCAATTAAAACGTAAAATGGAGCTTCATGTTCGGCAAGCTCTTTTGTATCCTCCATAATTGCAGACATTCCACTAAGAAAACATTGCTTATTTAATATTTTCTTTACTTTAGAAATACCATTTATAGTTGAATCGGATCCTGGTGCCCCATCAAATTTTATAACAAACATTGTTGAATCTTCATTATAAAGTTGATTTTTTATCTCATCAGGTAAAATATCCTTAGGGATACTTTCATCTAACACATCTGTTAAGCCTAACGTTGTAGTAACACCATCCACCTCTTCAATTTTATCTTTTAAAATGTTAATATCTTTATTCTCCATTCCTTCTACTATTACAATACCTATTGACGCATCGGAATAAGTTTTGTCCAAGATGTCCTCTCCCTTTGTTGAATCTAAGTTCTGAGGTAAATAACTTAATAAGTCATAATTTACTCTTGTATTTATGAAACCTATCACTGATGGGATTAATAAAAGTAATGAAACTACTATGACTGATTTAGCATGATCTGCAATAAACTTACTAATTCTATTCACCCTTAACATCCCCTTTGTTTTTAGTAACTTATCATAGCTAAAACTTTCTTAAAGAGAATTGGCTTAATTTCATCTATAGTTGTAGGTTCTTCTAAAATTATAGAGCTATAACAAACACTACCTACTAACTCAAATATCATGAACAATGTCAATTCCGCTTCATCTAAATTCATATTTTTTTCAACTAGATTTCCTATAAAGATTTCTACTATCCCCTCCATTTCCTTATATTGCTCTGGATTTCTTAATGCTCTTCTGAATAGTCCCCAGGAGAAATTTTTATTAATTAGCTTTAGCATAAGTTTATTTTCTTTAAAGTAATTAATAACATAGTCAATAAAAAATAATGTTCTGTCTTCAAACCTATCTAATTTTTGTTCTTCAGTTTTTTCTACTGCTTCTTTTATAACTTGAGAACTTTTTTGAAGTATAAGCCTATTGATTATGTCATACTTATCTTTAAAGTATAGATAAAATGTTCCTTTTGCTACCCCAGCTCTCTTAACTATGTCATCTATTGCTGTATTCTGTGTGCCTTTTGTAGTAAACAGTTCATATGCAGCAGAAAATAGTTCTGTTTCTTTTTTTCTTTTCTTTTCCCCTACTTTACTGCTTCCACTTTTATCCCTCGTCATTTCTTCCTCCTTTATGACTATCAGTCATTTTATATTTCTATTATATTCCTTTCTGACTAATAGTCAATTTATATTTTGCTATATTTTCTTTTTGTTTAAAAAGTTTGCTTTTTGTTTAAAATTGCTATGATTTAAGTTCAATAGTATAATTAATTAGGATGTTAAGGTTAATTAATTTACTTATGTAAACTTTATTATTCTATACTAGTTTACCCAATATAATTCCGGAGGAAAAGGTTATGATTGTTTTAAGTTGTAAAAATATTAGCAAAAGCTATGGAATAGATGAAATATTAAAGGATGTTACTCTATCAATTAATGAAGGGGATAGGGTTGGTATCATTGGTGCAAATGGAGAGGGTAAATCTACTCTATTTAAAATTCTTTCTAAACAACTATCATTTGATGATGGTGAAATATTTATAGATAAGAATAAAACTTTAGGTTACTTAGCTCAACACCTAGATTTAGATACAAAAAATACAATATATAATGAAATGCTTTTAGTTTTCTCTGACTTAATAAGATTAGAAGAAAAACTTCTAGATTTAGAAAACAAAATGAATGAGCCCTATGATGAAAGCAAAGCAGATTATCATAACAAGATAATTAATGACTATAATACTTCACAAGAACTATACTCACATAGGGGTGGCTATACTTACAAAGGAGAAATAAATAAGGTATTAAAAGGTTTAGGTTTCTCTGAAGAAGACTTTGATAAAGAAATTTCAAAGTTAAGTGGCGGTCAAAAAACCAGAGTTGCATTATGTAAATTATTATTACTTTCACCAGATATATTACTTTTAGATGAGCCTACTAACCACTTAGATTTAGAAGCAATTGAATGGCTTGAAGAGTATTTAAAATCTTATAAAGGTACTATTTTAGTTATTTCCCATGATAGATTTTTCCTTGATTCTGTAACTAATAGAACTTTCCAAGTAATTAATGGTCATGTTAACTGCTACAATGCTTCTTATACAAAGTTTTTAGAACTTAGAGAAAAAGATTATGAATCACAGCTAAAGGCATATAATCTTCAACAAGCTGAAATAAAAAGACAAGAAGCAATAATTGAGAAGTTTAGATCTTTTAATAGAGAAAAGAGTATTAGAGCTGCTGAAAGTAGAGAAAAAGCCCTCGATAGAATGGAGAAAATAGATGCTCCAGATGAAGAAAAGGGACCAGCAAAAATTAAATTTGAAACCTCAGTTAAAAGTGGATATGATGTTTTACATGCTGAAAATTTAAGTAAGAGTTTTGGTGATAAACATTTATTCTCTAATCTTTCTTTAGATTTAAAGAGAGGAGAAAAAATCGCCTTAATTGGTGAAAATGGTAGAGGTAAGACTACTTTCTTCAACATTCTTATGGATAAAATAAAACCAGATAGCGGTGTTAAAGTATTAGGCACTAACGTAAACATAGGATATTATGATCAAGAACAATCTAACTTATGTGAAGATAAAACTATAATTGATGAAGTATGGGATGACTTCCCTGAATTAACAACATCACAAGTTAGAGGGGCATTAGCAACCTTCCTATTTACTGGTGAGGATGTATTTAAAACTATTAATAAACTTAGCGGTGGTGAGAAATGTAGAATCAACTTGCTTAAGTTAATGCTTTCAAGATCCAACTTATTATTACTAGATGAACCTACTAACCATCTAGATATTTTATCTAGAGAGGCTTTAGAAGAAGCTATATTAAGCTATGATGGTACATTAATAGTAATTTCCCATGATAGATATTTCTTAAATAAAGTTATAAACAGAATTGTGGAACTTCAAGAAGAAGGAACTACTGAATATTTAGGAAACTATAGTTACTATGTTGAAAAGAAGCTTAATCCATTAAGATTTGAAGCTTATGAAGAACTAGCAAATGGTAAAACTAAAACTCAACTAAAAGAAGAAAAAAGGAAAAAACGCGAAATAGAAAAAGAAGAAAAGGCAAAGAAACTACAAATTAAAAAGTTAGAAGATGAAATAAGTAAAAATGAAGAATTACTTCTAGCCCTTCAAGAAGATTTATGTAAAGAAGAAATATACTCTAATCCTTCAGAAAGTGAAAGAGTAAATAAAGAAATAAAAATCCTTGAAGAAAAAATAGAAGACCTTTATATTAAATGGGAAGAAGTTAATGAATAAAAAAGATAATATAGATAATAAAGATTAAAAGAGAAATTGCCTACTGCAATTTCTCTTTTAATATAAAAAACTCTGCAAATGCAGAGTTTTGTCCTCAAACTTATTATCTATCTTATCCTATTTATCTTTATTATAATTACTTAGATCCTGTACTTCCAAATCCGCCACGATCAGAATTTCCAAAGGACTCTACTTCATCAAACTCTATCTCAGGCATTACTTCCATTATTCTAAACTGTGCTATTTTATCCCCTTTTCTTATCCAAGTACCCTTTACTTCTACTCCATCTATAAGCTCTATATTTTTTCCTTCTAAACAATAAACAGGCATGTGCCATTGATCATTATCACCTATATATGTATCATCAACTACCCCTACTGAATTAGTTTGAATTATTCCCCAAGTTTTAAATGTTGAACTTCTTGGAGCAAGATGCGCTTCCCACCCTCTTGGTAATTCTAATGCAAACCCTAATGGAATCATAGCTCTTTCATTAACTTTTACGAATATATCCTTATTAGCGTACACATCAATCCAGTTACCTTTTGCTATTTTTTTTAACTTTGTAGTGGTTCAATTAATAACGAAGGTATAAAGACTCTTCTTATACTGGAGAGAGTTTTAGGTGTTTGAACTTCATACTTATAGGAGCCTCTGCCATCTAAGTCGACATAAGCTGTTTTGACAACATTTTTATTTACATCAATATACATTTCATCTAGATTTATATCATCCCAGGTTAAAGCTAATAACTCACCTTGTCTCATGCCTGTATACAGGGCAGTTAAAAAGAGAACTTCCATTTTATGACCTTTTATAGCATTAATAAATAGTTCTTGTTGCTTAGCTGTAAAAGATTTTTGTTTATTGTTTTTCTCCATTCTAATTTGTTCACTTTCTTTTGGTAAAACAATAGCAGAAGAGAAATCTTTTCTTATATAATCATTGTTATAAGCATATCTTATAGCTGGTTTCATTAGCTTATAAATATTTGTGATTGTAGATACAGAAACTTTATTTTTCAATAAATCATTAAAATACTTTTGAAAATCAAGAGTACAAATGTCTTTTAATTTAACATTAAATATAAAACTATCTTTTATATGTTGATTATACATACTATAGTATACATTTTTTGAACCTTCTTTTAGTTTTAAAAAGTGTATGTTGAATAGCCAATTTTCAAAAAATGCTCCGAAAGATTCTTTAGTATCTTTTAGACCAGAGTCTAGGTCAAATTTAATCTTATCTATTTTTTCTTTAAGCTCTTTTGCAGTTGTTGCGTATATATCTTTTGGGGTGTTCAGATTAGGGTGTTTTAGTCTATAAAAAAAGTATTCTTTACCGTTCTTAATTTTTTTCTTATATATGCTTCTAGGCAAATTTATCACCTTCTTTATATGAGTTTATTTTCTTTTAATTTAAATTCTAATAAATCAATAGGAACTTTATAGTAAGAAGCAAGTTGATCAATTGAATATTCTTTTAGATATAGTTCATCAATATTAGAAAAATTAATTAAAAACTGTGCAGCAAATAAGTTAGCTTCATGCTCTTTTTTTATTTTATTCATATTTTTTGTATTAGTAAAAAAGCAATTAGATTTAGTGTGTAATACTGCATGCCCTAATTCGTGAGCTAACACAAATCTTTTTTCGTATTCATTTAAATTCTCATTTAGATAAATAACTTTTGTACGTTTTATATACTTATACATTCCCCAAACTTTACCCAATGGTACTGTAATTATAATTACATCTAATGAAGAAGCAAGTTCATATGGACATGATGTTTTAAATTTAATTTTTAAATTCTCAATAACTCTTTTTATATAATCGCTTGTCAAGTTTCATCCCACCTATTTTTTATATTTTTTTGGTGTATATTTATCCTTATTTTTTATCTTTATTTGTTCTAATGCGATTTTCATAGCTGATTCAATTAGATCTAAGTCATTTTCATCCAATTCTTGACCATTATAATAAGCTATTCCATCAGTACCCTCTCTAAATTCATCCATAAGTTTCTTTAAGTCCTTAGTAATAGATTTTTTATCCTTTTCATTAAGCTCACTTTCGTCATCTGTTAAAAGATAATCTACAGTAACACCAAAGAAATCTGCTATTTTAAGAAGTGTTTTTTTACCAGCTTCCCTCTTATTACTTTCAATCATTCCTAGTGTAGATTGTGCAATACCAATTTTTTCGCACAGTTGTTCTTGTGTTAAATTCATACCTTTTCTTAAGTTTTTTATTTTATCACCTAACATAACAATTCACCTCATGGGATTATTTTATCACTAAATGAGATAAAATCAATAGCGATTTTGCGATAATCAAAGAAAATTTTAGCAATAAAGAGATAATTACATTTAATATCCTAAAATGTGATATAATAAAAGTTTTAAAATATCTCATTTCAGGATATTATTAAAGCATACCAAGACAAACATTTCACATAACATAACAAAAATATCTTAAAAGAAAGGGGGACAAGCATATGAAAATAACACCAATAAGACTAAGAAGATTAAATGCAGGCATAGAACAAGAAGAAGCTATTCAATGTTTGGGAATAAGTAAAAGTACGTTCTATAAGTTAGAGCAAGGGTGGAGTGGAACTCCATCGGCACAACTAATAAAAAGAATGGCAGATACTTATGGATGTACTACAGATGAAATTTTCAGAGATTTAAAAATAACAGGATAAAGGAGTGAGTTACTTGTCAATTCTAATATCACCCCAAGAAGCTATGACAGTTTTAGGAGTGGGACATAACAAAATGTATTGCAATCTTTTAGTAAGAGAAGATTTTCCGGCCTTTAAGATGGATGGAAGATGGTATGTAAACAAATCCAAGTTACAAGAATGGGCAGATAATCAGTGTAATAAAAAATAAGGAGGACAAGCTATGAAGGAATTACAAATTTTCAGTAATGAACAATTTGGACAAGTAAGAGTAATAGAAATAGATGGAGAAGGTTGGCTAGTTGGGAAGGATGTTACAGAAAAATTAGGATATAAAAATTCTAGAGATGCTATTGCTACTCATGTAGATGATGAGGACAAGGGGGTAGCGAAATGCGACACCCTTGGAGGAAAACAAAATCTAACAATAGTAAATGAAAGTGGTCTTTACTCATTAGTTTTAGGAAGTAAGCTACCAAGTGCAAAGAAGTTTAAGAGGTGGGTAACTAAAGAAGTGTTACCACAGATAAGAAAAACAGGTGGATATATACCTATAGATGAAGAAGAAAGCGATCAAGATATTTTAGCCAAAGCATTATTAATAGCACAAAATACATTAAAGAAAAAAGATGAACTATTGAAATCTAAAGATGCTGAACTAGAAAGTAAGAATAGATTCTTAAATCAATTAGCATCAAGTGAAAACAGCCTGTTAGTTAGAGAAGTAGCAAAAGTAGCCAGTAAAGAAAATATAGTTATTGGTGAAAAAAGACTATGGGCAAAACTTAGAGAATGGGGACTAGTATTTAAGAATTCTACAGAGCCAAAGCAATTAGGAATTGATAAAGGGTTATTTGAAGTTAATGAAGGGACTAAGGAAGCTAAAGGCAAGATATTTACCTATAGGACAACAAGAGTAACAGGAAAAGGACAAGCTTATATCATAGATAGATTATTAAAAGAGGAGGTTATTTAGATGAATAGAGATAAAGCATTAGAGAGGGCTATTGAATTAAAAGAGCACTCAAAAGAATGCGAATCAGTTTCGTTCTTGGAAAGTGATTCAGAGTTTTTTGATTATGTAGTCAGTTTGTTAGAAAGAACTGCTCCAGAAGTACCAGTTCAAGAGCAGTTAGTAAAAATAAATCGTAATATTAAGTTTACTCAATGTAGTGTTATTGTATGTTCGTTATTTATAGCAATAGGTCTTAATTTATTCTTCAACAGATTTAATGAGAGTATCCAAGGAATTACTGATATTCTCAATAATAACGTCAGCATTACTGGAACTATTTTGGATCTCCTTCAAAGTATCACGGATATCTTTGTCAACTTCTAGTTGTTCTTTTTGAAGTTCTATTATAGCTTTTTGATTATCTATTATTGTTTCAGTTGAATTATCTAAGTAAGGTTGGATTATAGCAAATAAACTTATTAATAAAGTTATAAAGAAACGGAAATCTTCTTTAGTTAATGAATGTTTTTGAATAAAGTGTTTTAAATCAGAAAAAGAATTTTTACATTCATTTAAATTCTTGATTGAATCATTATCAGATTCGAAAGAACCTAGAGAAGTACAAATTTCATCTATAGTATCAGTAAATAAGGTCTTATCGATAGATTCTATAATGTCTGGTGTGTATGAAGATATTATCTTTAAATTGTTTAGATATTCAAAATTAAATTTAGGCATAGCAACTTCTAGAGATTTATTAATCATTTCATTAATTGAATTCATATAATCTTGGAATGGTTGCATAGAAGAATTAATCATAGCTAATTGATTAGATATTAAATTCAATTGTTCTGTAAAAGGATTAATAGATTCAGTAATACACTTAAAATCATATGTAGGTATATTAACTTGCATAGAGTTTTTAAGAATACGATTATATAAATCAAGTTGTTTTGAAATATTATCATACATTTTAAATTGATCTGAAATAGTAGCCATAAATTAAAGTTCACCCCCTTTCAACAAAATTTTACCATATGTTAAGGGGATATATCAAAGGAGGAATAAGAAATGGATAGATATTTAGAAGGATATATACAAGCATTAATAAATGTATATGAAAGGGAATCAAGAGAACCGAGAAATACTACATGGTCTAAGAGAGCGGTAATAGAGGACTTAAAAAGAGGACTTGCTTGTAATAGAGGAATGGAAAAATTGAAAGAAAAAGAAGAAGTTAAGGTAAAGAGTTTTATAACTTGTGGAACACCAAAGGATATAGTAGAAAAAATATCAATAGCTTTAAATGAAGGACTAGGAGGTATATAGTTTTGAAAAAGCTTAAGAACCCAAATAGAGAGCAAAGGAAGTTTTTAATTAGTGAAAGATTAGATCCTAAGGATTTTCAAGTAGAAAGAGCAACACCTAAATTATATGTATTTTATAACAAACATACAGAGGCATTATGGAAATATGACAGAGTTAGGGGAGTATGGCTTTATGAGTAATATTGATTTAGTTCATGCTGCATATGTACAAAGAAAGGTACAAGAAGATACTGAAAAGTATTGGGTGCCTACTATTAATGAAGAAGTAGAAAAAATAAAAGGTTGTAACCCTACCGACCAAAGTAAGGGAGACAACCCAAAACAAAATAATCAACAACAGTATACCACCAGGAACAGATTTAGACAATGACCAGTTATATGACTTAGAGAGTGGACAAACTATTAGAGATTTATAGGAGGCTTTAGAAATGGCAGAAGAAGTTAAGAAACTTAATATATATCAGAAGTTACAGAGATGTAGGGTAGAGGTTCAATCTGGCGGACTTCAAAAGACAGGTAAAGGTTATTCATATCAATATTTTGAACTAGGAGATTTTCTTCCTACTATAAATGCAACTTGTGATAAGTATGGTTTATCTCCAATTTTTAAATTTGAAAAGACACAGGCATCATTAACAATTATTGATTGTGATGAACCAGATAAGAGCATTATCTTTGATACACCAATAGAAATTGCAAGTATAGCAAAGGGATCTGCAATTCAACAGATAGGTGCAACACAAACATATGCTAGAAGATACCTGTATATGATGGCATTTGAAATTGCAGAATCAGACATAGTAGATAAGGTTGAACCGGATTTAGAAAAAGAAGAAGGTTTTAAGAAGATAGGAAAAGTTCAGATTAGTGTAATTAGAGGAATCCTTGAAGAAACTCAAGGAGATGAAGAAAGATTTTGTAAGCATATTGGAGTTGATAGGTTAGAGGATATTTGCAACAGAGATTATCCAACTTGCTTAAAAGAGTTAGAGAGAAAAAAACTTGAATACTATAAAAAGCAAAAAATGATAAGCAAACAGAAAAAACAACAAGAACAGTTTCAAAAAGAATTAGAAGCTAAGCAAGAAGATTTTGAGTTTTAGGGGGATATGAGAAATGAAAGAGATTATTGTAAATACACAATTACCAGTAATAAAGACTAATTTTGAAGAAGTTAGGGAAAGTTTGATTGTAAACCTAGAAAAGTACAAAGGGATTGTAGTAACAGAAGAAAATCAAAAAGATTGCAAAGCTATGCAAAAAGAATTAGCAGGTCTTAGAAATCAAATAGATACAGAGAGAAAAGCTATTAAGAAGCAAGTTGAAGCACCAATAAAGAAATTTGATACAGATGTAAAAGAACTTGTTGGAATAATAACAGAAATTGAAAAGCCAATCAAAGAAGGTATTAAAGTATTTGATGATAGACGTAAAGAAGAAAAGAGAAAATTTGCAGATGTAAAGATATTTGAGATTTGCCAAAAGCTTAATTTAGAAAAGAAATATGCAGATCAACTTACAGTACTAGATAAGTATTTAAATTTAAGTGCTAGTGCAAAAAGTGTAGTAGAAGATATAGAGCAAAGAGCAGAAGCATTAAAGCAACAACAAAATATGGATAAGGTTAAAGCTGAAATGATTAAAGCAAATATAGAAAGTGCTTTAGAAACAGTAAATCTAACTTTAAAAACTCCATTAGAATATAAAGACTTTGAAAAATATCTTGCTTTAGGCTGGGATGGGCCAAGAATAGTAAGAGAAATTAATGAGAGAGCAGCACAAATAAGACAAGCTGAAAAAGCAGCAGAGGAAATGGCAACTAAGAAAATTGAAGAAGAGAAACAAAAAGAAGATGTACAAATACCTCTGGACTTAAAGCCAAAGGCTCCAGAAGTTCCTAAGGAAGTTAAAGAAGATGAACCTAAATTCTTTGTGGATACTTATGTAGAAGGTACATTTGAACAAATACAAGCTCTTAGCAAGTTCCTTAAGGATAATGGATATAAATATGAAGTTCATAACAAGGGTAAAGTTAAGTAATCCTTTAGGGGGTGACTATGTGTGCAAAGGATTTATAAAGCTTGATAGGTCTATATTTGAACATTGGATATTCCAAGATGCAGAGAAGTTTAGGGCATTTGTAGATCTCATTCAATTAGCAAGATGGAAAGAAGAAAAGTTGCTTATAGGTAATGAATTAGTAATCATTCCTAGAGGAAGTTATTACACATCTGAACTTAAATTAGCTGAAAGATGGGGATGGAGTAGAAAGAAAACTAGAGAGTTTCTTAAGCTACTTGAAACGGAACAAATGATAACTAAAAAAGGTACAACAAAAGGTACAATGCTAACCATTGAAAACTATAGGTTTTATCAAGATGAAGGGACAACAAAAGATACATCAAAAGAACAACAAAAGAACATCGAAGGATACATCAAAGGAACATCAAAGGGACATCAAAAGAACAACGAAGGGTACACAAAAGAAGAAAGTAAAGAAAATATAAGAAATTATAAGAATGATAAAGAAGGAAAAGAAAGAGAAGAAGAATCATCCTTTCCACCTCTTTCCTATCCGACTCTTATTCATAAATTAGCTTTTGATCACTTTGGAGAAGTTAGTTATAGAACATGGTTTGACGGAGCAGATATTAAAGAAGATGGTGAGTTAATCACTATAACTGTAGAAGAGTTTAAGAAAAAGATTGTACAAGATAGATATGGACCACAAATAGCTTTATTAACTGGAAAGAAAGTAAGTGTAAATGAATTATAAAGATCAATACAAACAAGATAGAGTTCTATATAACAGCATAGTAAATAGATATAGAAATCTTAAAGAGAATGATATATCAGGAGCCTATCAGCTAATGAAAGATGCACATATAGTATCAGAGCGTTGGAGCGTTATAAGAGAGGATTATAGAAAACTGTTAAAGCGTGGTGAGAAGGCAGAGGAAAAAGACAGGCTTGAAGATATGTGCAAGTTTTTAAAAGAAGTCCATACAGATTCAAGAATGGTTTGGAAACAAGGTAAAGAAGATTTAAGAAATAATAGGGAGGATATATAAAAAGAAAACAAAAGGCTGATAGCAGTATGATACTATCAGTTTTTGTCCAAATTCTTTTACTACATGTATTTGCAACCTTAATTAGTATAATACTACCTTGTACTTAATTAATAACCACAAACTAGATAACTAAAAAAGGTATGTTAGTCATACCTAACATTTCTATAGAATACTCCACCACTTAAGCACGTTTTGGTTCTGCTTATATTATCTTGCCCGTTAGCTGGTAGATTAATGAACCTAGCGAGTATATAGTTCATAATTTAATTCCTAAAAATAATTAAATACTAATGTATGTAATTATTTAATTTAATTTCTATTCCTCATAGCATACTTTGAGGAAAACGTGTATGCCAAACGTCATAATTAATTCAACATACTATATTAACTGCTAGATACTAATACAACATTTAAAATATATTAGCTCAAGTTCAATAAAAGAGAGCAGGGCAAATTCAAAAGTTTGGTCAAAAAAACCAACTCCTTTATATGAAATTGCCTATTGGGCTTGTTAATATTATACAACTCAAGTGGTATCTAAATCAATATTGTAAATATAGAAAGTATAAGGTGGTGATTAAGTGACTAATAGTAGACAAAAGGGAGCTAGAGGGGAAAGAGAACTCTCCTCTAAGCTAAAAGAATATGGATATAAAACTAGGAGAGGACAACAATATTGTGGAGCTAATGGTGATGCAGATGTAGTTGGATTACCTGGAATACACATTGAATGTAAAAGAGTAGAAAGACTTAACATATATGATGCTATAAGCCAAGCTAAGGCAGATAAAAAAGAGAATGAATTAGGAGCAGTATTTCATAGGAAAGATAGGTCAGAGTGGCTAGTGACAATGACTATGGAAGAATGGATGAAATTATATAAGGAGAGTGAATTAGATGAATAAGGTAATTTTAATAGGAAGATTAACAAAGGATCCAGAACTAAGATTTACTGCAGGAAGTGGAATGGCAGTAAGTAGATTTACAGTAGCAGTAAATAGACAATTTAAAAAAGATGAAACGGATTTTATTAATTGTGTTGCATTTGGTAAAACAGCAGAAACAATATCTCAATATCTTACAAAGGGGAGACAGATAGCTGTTATTGGAAGTATTAGAACAGGCAGCTATGATGCACAAGATGGTACTAAGAGATATACAACAGATGTTGCTGTAGAGAGCTTTGAGTTTGTAGGAAGTAATGGACAGGCTAATAATCAAGGAAGTAATAATGCTGATGCATTTAGTGAATTTGGTGGGTTTGATGACGTTGCTCCAGCAGATGATATGGGAGATTGTCCTTTCTAGTATGGAGCAGATAGGATTTAACTTTATTAGATTAAAGGAAGACTGTACAGAACTTAATAGTAAATTAACTAAAGGTTCTGTATGGATATTCCTTTTAGAACAGGAGAATAACTACATTATTAATTTAGACGGAATGTATTATGGTCCATTAAAAAATAGTTGTGAAAGGATATGAAAAAAGTGAACGTAAATGATGCTGCTATTAAAGCAAAGATAAGAATTTATAGAGAACAAAAAGTATTAAAAGCTACAGCACTAAGAAAGCTAAAAAAAGAATTTGGAGTTAGCGACAAGGTGATAGATGAATTTTGGATAGAAGTTAAAGAGGAAAAGAAATTACCTAAGAAAGTGTAATAAAAGAGGCAAAAGAAAGGTTAATGGTACAAGCTTAACCAAGTAAAAGTTAAGAAAATAATATTAACCTTAGAAGAAAGGAGTAACAAGATGCATCTTATAGAGGTTTTATTAGGGATAGTAGTATTCTTAGCTATGGTAAACATTATACCATTAATACTTATAAAAAATAGTAAGGTTAAGAATTTAATAGTTGGTATAGAAGTAATATCTATAGTTTTAATACTTATATGTTTAGTTTTATATATTTGTAATGCTCTTATGACTTGTGTAACCATATGGTTTGGTAATTGGTAAGTCGTAATTACAGCACAAAGCAAGGAGGAGCAAGATGGAACAGTTAAGTTTATTTTCAACTATAGATAAAAAGAATATACCAGAACATTTAGAAGATATCTCGCTAAAAAGGGTTGAAGTTGAAATTACAAAATCATACAGCTCAAAAGCGATTCTTGTATATAGAGTAGAAGGAACTACAGAATTGGTAAAGCAAAGTTTAACTGAGTACTTTGAAAGAGTTAAAGATATATTAGGGATAACAAAATATAAATTCTTAAATGTTGAGGAAGTCTAATAAGGAGGGATAGCATGGATAAAGATCTATTTAAAAATACAGAAAGGAAATTATATGCATATTATTCTAAAGATAAAAACGAGAAAAGATTAAAAGATAGATTAAACTTATTAGAAAAACAAATAGAAGCAATTAATAAAGAATTAAGAGAATGTAATATTAATTTAGAGCCGGAAAGTAAAAGTCCTAGCTTTGATGAAAGAGTACAAACATCTAGTGATGGAATGAGTTATGCAGAAAGAGAAGCTATGAGAGTAACGGAATTAAAAATAAGGAGACTAACTCAAAGGTGTATAGAAAGGCAAAATGTATTAGAGCAATTAGATAATCTAGAAATAGAATACAATGAAATAGATTGGAAGATAAGAGATTTTAATGGAGATTTAAAACAATTATTAGAATTAAAGTATAAAGATTTATTCAATGAAATGAAAATAGCACGAATATTGAATTTAGATCAATCACAGGTAAATAGAAAGAAACAGCAAATAATAAATAAAATCATAATGTGGGATATGTGGAATGGTAGCATAAAAAACGCATAAAAGACACATATTTTTTTAAAAAATAAGATTTATAATGGTATTGTAGAAAACATGGACAGGTTTTCAGATGTCATGTTGTGACCTCCTTGGATTTTTAGACACCTAGTGTAAAAGCTAGGTGTAATATGGAGATATAACCCTAATTGGTAAGGGAGCAACTTGCTAAGTTGTCAGTAATCGAGTAATCGGTGTATAGGTTCAAATCCTATTGTCTCCGCCATGGTTATTAATTATATAACCTCTCATAAATTCTCAATACCATTATGTATAAAGCACCTAGTATAAAAGCTAGGTGCTT
>OKNP01000027.1_pt1 | contig 50412 bp, 35 predicted proteins | sample 1614151 | NCBI WGS metagenome assembly OKNP01 (sample SAMN04436909, study PRJEB24849) | human gut metagenome | biome: human gut; feature: NICU; material: stool | host: Homo sapiens | place: USA: Saint Louis, MO | collected 2012-04-23 | reverse complement strand
GTACGCTGAATGATTTTCTCGGTGCCATGACGGAGGATGATGCCCGTCCGGAGGCTCTGCGCCGTTTTGAACTGATGGTGGAAGAGGTGGCGCGTAACGCGTCCGCGGTGGCACAGAACACGGCAGCCGCGAAGAAGTCAGCCGGCGATGCCGGCACATCTGCCCGTGAGGCGGCAACCCATGCGACTGATGCTGCAGGCTCAGCGCGTGCAGCCAGCACGTCAGCCGGACAGGCCGCGACTTCGGCTCAGGAGGCGTCTTCCAGCGCAGGAACGGCATCAACAAAGGCCACTGAAGCATCAAAAAGTGCTGCCGCTGCAGAGTCCTCAAAAAGCGCGGCGGCCACCAGTGCCGGTGCGGCGAAAACGTCAGAAACGAATGCTGCAGCGTCACAAAAATCAGCAGCCACTTCTGCATCCACTGCGACGACGAAAGCGTCAGAAGCCGCCACTTCAGCCAGAGATGCGGCGGCCTCCAAAGAGGCGGCAAAATCATCAGAAACGAACGCCTCCACAAGCGCCAGCAGTGCAGCCTCCTCGGCAACGGCGGCAGGAAATTCCGTGAAGGCGGCAAAAACGTCCGAGACGAATGCCAGGTCTTCTGAAACGGCAGCGGAACAGAGCGCCTCAGCTGCGGCAGACTCTGAGACAGCAGCTGCATCATCGGCCCGTGAGGCGTCCATTAAGGCAGAGGAGGCAGCAGTCAGTGCCACCGCCGCCGGAAAATCGGCAGAAAGTGCCGCATCGTCTGCTTCAACAGCCACAACGAAGGCTGGCGAAGCCACTGAACAGGCCAGCGCAGCAGCGAGGTCTGCTTCCGCAGCGAAGACATCCGAAACGAACGCGAAAGCGTCGGAAACCAGCGCAGAATCCTCAAAAACGGCTGCCGCATCGTCCGCCAGTTCGGCGGCGTCATCGGCCTCATCGGCGTCTGCTTCAAAAGATGAGGCGACCAGACAGGCATCAGCAGCGAAAGGCAGCGCCACGACGGCATCCACGAAGGCAACAGAGGCTGCTGGCAGTGCGACGGCGGCAGCACAGAGCAAGAATACGGCAGAATCCGCAGCAACGCGCGCCGAGACAGCAGCTAAACGGGCAGAGGATATTGCATCCGCCGTGGCGCTTGAGGATGCAAGTACGACGAAAAAGGGGATAGTACAGCTCAGCAGTGCGACCAACAGTTCGTCTGAAACGCTGGCGGCAACGCCAAAGGCAGTAAAATCAGCCTATGACAATGCAGAGAAACGTCTGCAGAAAGACCAGAACGGCGCTGATATACCCGATAAGGGACGCTTCCTGAACAACATTAACGCGGTCAGTAAAACAGACTTTGCTGATAAGCGTGGTATGCGTTATGTGCGGGTTAACGCTCCTGCAGGTGCAATATCTGGAAAATATTACCCTGTTGTTGTTATGCGTTCTGCTGGCTCAGTAAGCGAACTGGCATCAAGGGTCATTATCACCACGGCAACGCGAACCGCAGGCGATCCGATGAATAACTGCGAGTTTAACGGATTTGTTATGCCTGGTGGCTGGACTGACAGGGGGCGTTATGCTTATGGAATGTTCTGGCAATATCAAAACAATGAACGAGCCATCCACTCAATAATGATGAGTAATAAGGGCGATGATTTGCGCTCTGTGTTCTATGTTGATGGCGCTGCTTTCCCTGTTTTTGCGTTTATCGAAGATGGCCTGTCAATATCCGCACCTGGTGCTGATCTCGTTGTTAATGATACGACCTATAAGTTTGGGGCAACAAATCCGGCGACTGAATGTATCGCGGCGGACGTTATCCTTGATTTTAAGAGTGGGCGTGGTTTTTATGAGTCTCATTCGTTAATCGTTAACGATAACTTGTCGTGCAAAAAACTTTTTGCCACAGACGAAATTGTAGCGCGTGGTGGTAATCAGATTCGAATGATAGGTGGGGAGTATGGGGCATTATGGCGTAATGATGGCGCTAAAACTTACCTGCTGCTTACCAATCAAGGTGATGTTTATGGTGGCTGGAATACATTAAGACCGTTTGCTATTGATAACGCAACCGGCGAACTGGTTATTGGAACCAAACTGTCCGCAAGTCTGAACGGTAATGCATTAACAGCAACAAAGCTGCAAACGCCAAGACTGGTTTCTGGTGTTGAGTTTGATGGTTCCAAAGATATTACTTTAACCGCCGCGCATGTGGCTGCTTTTGCCAGAAGGGCAACGGATACATATGCCGATGCGGATGGTGGCGTTCCCTGGAATGCCGAATCAGGCGCTTACAATGTCACCCGCTCTGGCGACAGCTATATTCTGGTTAACTTCTATACCGGAGTCGGAAGTTGCCGGACCCTGCAGATGAAGGCGCATTACAGAAATGGTGGTCTGTTCTACCGTTCTTCAAGAGATGGCTATGGTTTTGAGGAAGACTGGGCAGAAGTTTATACCTCGAAAAATCTTCCACCAGAAAGCTACCCAGTCGGCGCACCAATCCCGTGGCCATCAGATACCGTTCCGTCTGGTTATGCCCTGATGCAGGGGCAGACTTTTGACAAATCTGCCTACCCGAAACTTGCTGCCGCTTATCCGTCAGGCGTGATCCCTGATTTGCGTGGCTGGACGATTAAGGGCAAGCCTGCCAGTGGTCGTGCCGTATTGTCTCAGGAACAGGATGGCATTAAATCGCATACCCACAGCGCCAGCGCATCCAGTACGGATTTGGGGACGAAAACCACATCGTCGTTTGATTACGGCACTAAATCCACGAATAACACTGGTGCGCATACCCATAGTTTAAGTGGCAGCACGAATGCAGCTGGTAATCACAGCCATAGAGATGGCCGTCGATTTAACCCCAGTGTTTTTAAAGATACTTATCAATATGGTTATACAAGCTCAGGTCAAAATACCTGGGGTGTACAAGGCTCAGTAGGTATGTCTACGGGGTGGTTAGCGAATACCAGTACAGATGGTAATCATAGCCATTCACTGTCCGGCACAGCAGCATCTGCAGGTGCACACGCGCATACTGTCGGTATTGGTGCTCATACGCACTCCGTTGCGATTGGTTCACATGGACACACCATCACCGTTAACGCTGCTGGTAACGCGGAAAACACCGTCAAAAACATCGCATTTAACTATATTGTGAGGCTTGCATAATGGCATTCAGAATGAGTGAACAACCACGGACCATAAAAATTTATAATCTGCTGGCCGGAACTAATGAATTTATTGGTGAAGGTGACGCATATATTCCGCCTCATACAGGTCTGCCAGCAAACAGTACCGATATTGCACCACCAGATATTCCTGCTGGCTTTGTGGCTGTTTTCAACAGTGATAAGGCATCGTGGCATCTCGATGAAGACCATCGGGGTAAAACGGTTTATGACGTAGCGTCAGGGGACGCGTTATTTATTTCTGAACTCGGTCCGTTACCGGAAAATGTTACCTGGTTATCGCCGGAAGGGGAGTTTCAGAAGTGGAACGGCACAGCCTGGGTGAAAGATGCAGAAGCAGAAAAACTGTTCCGGATCCGAGAGGCGGAAGAAACAAAAAACAGCCTGATGCAGGTAGCCAGTGAGCATATTGCGCCACTTCAGGATGCTGTAGATCTGGAAATCGCAACGGAGGAAGAAACCTCATTGCTGGAAGCCTGGAAAAAGTATCGGGTGTTGCTGAACCGTGTTGATACATCAACTGCACCGGATATTGAGTGGCCAGAAGAACCAGACACCGTGTAAGCAAAAAAGAAAAACCGCAGACACGACGTATGCATGACGTGCTGCGGTTTATGCTTATCACTTAAAGACTCAAAAATTAGGTGAGTAACGGACCGGGGACATAGCTCCTTTTTTTCTTAATTCATCTGGTATTTTTTTTCCAAGATAAAGATTTGCTATTTCAGGTGGGGCTTCTCGACCTTCAAAACCATAGCGCGAACTTTGTGTTGCCTCAAAGTCAGGATCCTCGTCCCAGTATTTCAACGAAGGGAAATTTTCACGTGTTGATTTGAGCCATTTATCAGCAATGAAAACCCCTCGAACGATCCCTCTTACAGTAGCAAGAATGATTTCTGCTTGGCTGGCGCGAGAGACATTAATGCGCCAGCTAAATCGAACCGCATCATAAAGCTCTGAATCCTTTGCACTTCTGTTAACGGATATCATTAATGCTTTATGATGAAATGTTATGGTTTCGGGCTGATATGTTGCTATCAACTCTTTGACATGCGCGGCGCCGAATTCATTGCTGCCAGCACCATTCATGATATTCGTTAACCCAGGGTAGGCATCAATAAGTGCTGCTTCAACTTCGTACGCCGTCTTTTCATCAGTCATTCCGTGTCGATGGATGACATGGATAACTTCAAGTCCTGCTAACCTTATTTCTCTAATTTGCTTTAGCTTGTTGCTCAGTAACTCGTCATCATCAGTCGCTGCCACTTCACCGCGCATATGGGCAAATACGCGGTTACCTTTGCCTTTCCCTACATAGAAGGTGCTTCCGTCCCTCGGATCAATCAATCGGTATACATACCAGCCAAGGTGTTCAATTACTCCAGAAGGAAACTCAGTAATATCCATTTTGCAATATCTATGAAGAATTATTTGTGAGACGTATATTAATGATCATTGCAAGGGCTCACAACCAGTAGTGTTGAGAAAACCATCGGAGAAATGAGGCTAAGCCTTTGAATTTACATAGTACAAAAAAGATACTTTTCCTCATAATGTGAGCTAATTTTATGTTTCGTTTGATGATTGGACCGGTCTCGAAAACCGTAGACACATAGTATGCGTTAATTTATGAACAAACTACTTGTCTGCTGTTTTTCTGTCATTAGTCGTATATAGAATGATTCTCTATGCCTAACAAAGCATCACCAGTGCTAGATTACGTTGTAGTCACTGTTTAAATATCCAGATAAAACATTTCCTTCTGGGTTGAATGAGTGATAAAGTTTCACCCATTAGACCCCTTGGAGGAATTATGTCTGAATTTGAAGTGTTGGCACAGCATCTGCTGAAGGAAGCCGAGGCGGAAGAAAAGCTGCGACAGGAAAATGATAAAAAGCTTATCGAGAAAGTGCTGGAAATCTATGATCAGAAGTATGTGGCTGAATTACTGAGAAAAGTCGGAAAAAATGAGTGGAGCCGTGAAACCATTAACCGCTGGATTAATGGCAAGTGTTTACCAAAATCGTTGACTTCAGTAGAAGAGTCTCTTCTGCGTAAGATGCTACCAGAACCACCTGCAAACCATCCGGAATATGCTTTCCGCTTCATTGACTTATTTGCTGGAATTGGAGGGATACGGAAAGGTTTTGAGGCCATTGGAGGCCAGTGTGTTTTTACCAGTGAATGGAATAAAGATGCTGTGCGTACATACAAGGCCAACTGGTTTAACGATGAACAGGTGCATAAATTCAATCTCGATATTCGGGAAGTCACGCTGAGTGATAAAACCGATGTATTGGAAACGGATGCTTATGCATATATTGATGAGCATGTGCCGGATCATGATGTGCTTCTTGCGGGGTTCCCGTGCCAGCCATTTAGCCTTGCTGGTGTTAGTAAGAAAAACTCACTTGGTCGTGCGCATGGTTTTGAATGTGAAGCACAAGGAACACTTTTTTTTGACGTGGCACGTATTATACGAGCAAAAAAACCGGCAATTTTTGTGCTGGAAAATGTCAAAAATCTGAAGAGCCATGATAAGGGTAAAACTTTCAAAGTCATTATGGAGACCCTTGACGAGCTGGGCTACGAAGTTGCCGATGCTGCAGAAATGGGAAAAAACGATCCAAAGATTATCGATGGGAAGCATTTTTTGCCTCAGCATCGTGAACGTATTGTTCTGGTCGGATTTAGACGAGATCTGAATATTCACAAGGGGTTTACCTTGCGTGATATCAGTCGTTTTTATCCGGAACACCGCCCATCATTTGGTGAATTGCTGGAGCCTGTAGTCGACAGTAAATATATACTTACGCCAAAACTATGGGAGTACCTTTATAACTACGCCAAAAAGCATGCAGCCAAGGGGAATGGTTTTGGCTTTGGGTTGGTCAATCCTGAGAATAAGGAAAGCATTGCACGCACACTTTCTGCCAGATATCACAAAGACGGATCAGAAATTCTTATTGATCGTGGTTGGGATATGGCAACGGGAGAGGCTGACTTTATGAATGAGAGTAATCAGGCTCGTCGACCACGCAGGCTGACTCCCCGAGAGTGCGCACGCCTTATGGGATTTGAAAAACCTGGAGGGAAACCATTCCGTATTCCGGTTTCAGATACTCAGTCATATCGGCAGTTCGGTAACTCAGTTGTGGTGCCAGTATTTGAAGCTGTTGCCAGACTTCTGGAACCCTATATCCTCAAAGCTGTTTCTGCTGATGCTGGTAAGACTGGGCAGCCTTGAGAACATCTCCCGGCCTTTTAAGCCGGGAGTCAGCCTATGATAGTTCAGCGTAAAGCTCTATCAGCTCAGTAATGAATGCTCCGAGCGTTATTAATTCTTCTCTAACTGCTTCTGGGTATTTTTTATGTAAAGTTGATGGTACAACGAGTCTGACACCCGCATCTTTCATTTCTCGGTATTGTGCTGAAGAAACACCTTCTTGCAGTGTAAATAAATGTACCTGATGGATTTTATCTGCTTCATTCAGTATCTGACGCCAGCGATCTTTGCAGGTGGTCTTTACTGCCAGCATACGTAAGTTTTCTACAGGAAATTCAACGTTATGATATGCCTCTGCTGAAGGAAACAGGAAATCTGGTTTTTTATTACCTTCAGTAACTGCCTGAGTGGAGAAATGCCGTAGTCCGTGCTCGATAAAAAGCTTCTCTAGGTGAAGTTCAAGTGATTTGCCTGCCCTTGATTTACGTCGATTACTGACAGAGTTGGCTAATGCAATAAACTCATCTACAGAATCGAATCCTTTCTTAATAATATCAATAACATGTAATTCCTCGACGAGTAGAAAAATATCATACTCGACACGCCGACGGTCAATCAGTTGCTCATCTGGATCCTTGGAGTTTTTAGCATAATGGCCAGCAGCATATTGAATAATTTCGTTTCCAGAAGGAAAACGCTTCTTCCAGTCTTCAGGAATAACATATTTATGATTTACTGGAGTTTGCTGAAGAGACAATCCGCCCAAAATTTGTCCGGCAGGGCCGGAAATTAGGGTTCCAGGTATGATTTCGCCAATAGCAGACTCGATGATATCCTCTTCATCGGGATTGACGCAGACCCATATATCTACCTCGGAACAGTCAGTGTTCTGTTCGTTTAACCTGAAAGCAAGAATTGTGAGGGCTCCTGTATTTTCAGGGTTCTGTAATGGACTTCCTCTCCCCCAGCGCGTAATTCTTTTTTCGTTTCGGGTCTTACCAAAATAACGGTTGTTGTAATAAATTGCGCGTGCTTGGGTATCAGGGCAATCATGGGATGATACATGCGCAGTAAGGAAGACTGAAGGGTTCAGTTCGCGAGTATGATTGATAGATGGAAAAAGCTTTTCAACGATATTTGAGGGGATATAAAGTCCGACCTGATGGCCACCTGTTGCGCCTGTGTCGTTTGCAGAAAGGCGTTTGATGTAGATAAAGTAATTCCCGCTTGCGATATCAAGCAGCCAGTTATGAAAAACCGACATATACATCCCTTTGTTAACATACAGTCAGGGTTAACATTTTTCCATAGTTATAGATAAGCGGCTAGGAACTTAAGGGAAAAACAAAAAGCCCGCATAAGCGGGCTTTTGTGTCACTCGAGAGCCGCGGCTCCTTTGCGTATCCTTTTTTGTCTCCTCACCGTCTGGTCGGTGTCCTGCTGAGACTGCTAACTTCCTGTTTTTGTTGGTGTTGTCCTTACACCGTCCAATCATGATTGGTGGAGCTGGCGGGAGTTGAAACCGCAGCCACGTCGTATGCAAGAACGTGCTGCGGTTGGCTGGTGAACTTCCGATAGGGCGAGTATTGAATGATTTACAGCCGTTATTGATTTTACATATTTTTTGTATGAAAGGATTAGCGCCTCCTCCCACCGATCCTCCATGGCTTTACGCCAGTGTCTCTAGGACTGCTATGTGCCAATAGGAGACGCTAGTGACATTATGCTATGTTAACGTATTGCACTAATCCATATTTCGATGGTCAAGATATATGAAAGTCAGTCAACTCAAAATCATATCTCACAATGATATATTACCTGCTCTTTTAGGAAGAGTGTTCCATGTTACGCCTGAAAATAATATGTCTCTCATAAAACAGTCCGGCGCTTTGATCCCAAACTCGGAATTATTGCAGATGTCAAGATTTGGAAACTCATCAAATGGTTTTTTCAGACGGCGTAACTGTGTTTCCTTTTTTGACTACAGATGTTATGGGACTAAGCATTGGGAAGAACATGCCTATAAATGTTTTCCAACTCAGTTTATAAAACATGTGCCTAATGATAGAATTTCAATACTATTTCTTCATGAAAGCAAATTCGATAAATTGATCCCCTGGACTGCATGGAAAGCAGAAGAGGCATGGAGTGATAGGGTGGTCCCATACGTTGAAACTGGATATAAAGGCATAGTCTCCTTAAGTGAGATTACTGAAGAGTTAATTGTTGGGTTTGACTGCTAGCAAAGTCAAAAAATCGCTAACGAATGCAGAAGGTACCTACTTATGGACCGGTCTTTTATGGTCTGCTTGCCGCTATCTTTAGGCTCATTAAGTGAGACTTTTCGATGACTCCCATTCCGTCTTGTGTATTCGATGTATATGCCTTATCGCTTCCCCGAGGTCTGGGATTTGGGGATGATCCTCCAGTTAGCGCTTGGGGTAGTCATGATCATGTCACAGTCTGTGCACTGACACGTAATTGTCACAGCGGAAAGCATGGCATTCTTATAATGCGGCGTCGTGAGGACGATGTATGGGCAGTGCTACGCTGGGAGTCAGATTCATATAGTGAAGAAGAGGCTTTCACAATTATACGTGAGGCATGCGATGAATCTGCGAGTCGCGTCCCTTTGCCTCCGGGTACACGCAGGCGCGCACCGCTTTGGGATGTTGAAGGTAGACAACCAAGTAACATATTCAAACTACTTGGACATCCTTGTAGAGCACCTGGCGCATGGATGCTTAATCAATTGTATCTTGCAATGCCAAATCCGGATACTCACTGGGCAAGAGAGTGCCAGACTGATAACTTTCATACACGTATTTGGGAAGCCATGCTCCTGGCCAGTTTCCGTGAACAGGGGTTGTTAGTCACTCAGGAGTACCCCTCTCCTGATTTTCACGTAATAAACAGGTCAGGTGGAGAAGCCTGGATTGAAGCTGTGACAGTTAATCCATCGGACCGTTACGACCATGCCAGGGCTGAACCTCTGACGTTTCCTTTAAACCGACAAGACAGGGTATCGGGAATTGCGGCTGAACGTTATGCGCGGACCCTAAGGAATAAACTGCGCAAGAATTACACTAGTCTCACTCATGTCGAAGGAAAGCCGTTTGCCATTGCTATCGCGGACTTTCACGCTCCCGGTTCAATGATGTGGAGCCGTGAGGCTCTAATTACCTATCTCTATGGATTTTATGGAAGAGAAAAAGAAATAGATGGGAAGGTTGTGGCTGTAGCAGAAACTGTCGACTGCCTCAAAAGCGACCCCAAAATCCGTGCTGGTTTGTTTAATTCACACGATAACATTGCTCTCTCGGCGGTTATTTTTTCTAATTCTGCGACTTTATCCAAGCTGAGCAGAGTACCTGTTTCTTCCGGCGCCTTGATCAAAGGCTACCGGTACATAAGGATTGGTGAGTTCGCTAATGACTCGGCGGGAGCCTTACGTGGCATCCCCTTCAGTATGGATGTAGCCAGTGACCAATATCGTCGTCTTTGGGAACCCTATAGTTATGAGCCATGGACTTCAGAAATTGAAATTTTTCATAACCCAAACGCGGAAAACCCTATAAATTCTACGCTATTTCCAGAGGCCACGCATTGGCTTCCAGTTAACGGTGAGATAATTTGCAAACGCTTTTTCAAGCAAAGCATTTTAAAAAGCCAAACCATTATTCAACACGCAGATGATCCAGTTCCTAATGCAAATAGCCTCACGTTTCAGGAAACTTATGAGGCAGACGATAAATTATTTGACTGACCTGCTTGATTCGCACAGAACGCTGTTAGCAATGTCCGCTCCTCGCTCATAACAGACATTAACTACAGTTATGGTAGAAGGTATGCATGCTGGGTGGGGAAAGTATGAAGGAAAAGAAGACTGCTGCGCCGTTTGTCGTCACATTTATCTTCATTGGCTATGCAAGTCATAATACAAGGTGGGACAAAACTGAGACACATAAGGCCTCACAATGGCTTGCAAGGCTTTACATGTTTTGATGTGGTGGGACGTGTGAGCGCAGTGTTGATGGGGTAATACTTTGAATTAGAAACGGATTCTTATAATTCGTAATGCGAAGGTCGTAGGTTCGACTCCTATTATCGGCACCATTCTAACGTCTCCCCAAGTCTACTCAAGTATTTAAAAACCTCTTATAATCAGTATATTAATGCCCCTTTTAGTCTTTTGACGTCTATTTAAGTACCCCAAACTCTACAAGCAATTGAGGGGATTTGCTGTTCAGTTTAGTGGAGATACCCCCAAGTGAAACTCAATGCCCGTCAAATAGACACTGCCAAGCCAAAAGAGAAGGCTTACAAGTTGGCTGATGGTGGTGGTCTGTACCTCCTGGTAAAACCTGGTGGAGGAGAATATTGGCGTCTCAAGTATCGTGTAGCTGGTAAAGAGAAGCTGTTAGCACTAGGTGTGTATCCTGAGGTCACCTTAGCTGATGCTCCTGCAAAACTTGAAGAAGCTAAAAGAGGTATCTCTGGGGGAATCGATCTGATGGAAGTGAAGCGAGAGGAAAAGATTGCCCGGGAAACGCAGTTAAACAACACCTTCAAAGATATTGCCCTTGAGTGGCACAGTAACAAATTATAATCACAATAATAGTGTATATAATTATACATTGTATGCTTGGTAATCATATAATGATAAAAACTTCCGATAATCAGTATGAGATTTGCCCTTAAACTCCTGGACATGTTTTTCTAAATCTTCCAATGGTATATGTCCATTTATACAAATAAAATTCTAGTGATAAATACCTTCAGGTATGATTAGACAACATCTTTATTCGATGGGGGTTAATCTATATTTGATATCTTTCTTTTAAATAACAACGCCATTAAAAACGCTTTGTTTAATGACGTTTTTTTATTGTTTCCTATATAAAGCCTAACCAGCATAAACATTGGTGGCTCTTATGCTCATTGTAATTAAATGAGAGTGTGATTAATGTCTTTATATATTCTGGTAGTTATTCTCTCCAGAAGAATACATTGTAAGAAGATGACTGTTAGTATGTTTTAACATCAATTAACATTAAGGTTTGATAATAATTTTTTGTTGGCGAGTTCAAATGTTTTCATTTCATCATCTGATAGCCCGCTCCAGATTTTCTTTAGCATTACATTTTGAGTGTTTATCAGTTTTTGAGCAAGTGTAACTCCGTCAGGGGTTAAGCAAATACTTTTGCTTCGACGATCGTTTTTATTATTAATTCTTTTGGCAATATTCTTTTTTTCTAATTTGTCTATGATGTGTGTGATGTTTGTTTTGGAGAATTGTAACTCCTTGTAAATATCAGAAGGGGACTGACAATAATCATCAGACATATATAATGAAACTAATACCATAAATGTTGAAGTGTTTATTCTATACTCGCTCAATTCATTTTCTATAATACTCTGGATTTTGTCATTTACTCTAATATATAAGTGTATTAACAGACTCTCCTGAGCCGGGTATGCCGGATTTTTGATTTTTTTGTAGTTTGTTATAGTTTTTAATAAATCTATATTATTCATAATTCCACCACACGGCAAAAGAAAACTCATGAAGATTACTCAACCTGAGTGTTACATGAAGTATCGTGAACGCCGGAAAATCTAAGTTCCAGCCTGTACCGTAATCAGATAATCGCAGCAAAGGGACAAAGCAATAGTCCCTTTGCTGCACAGCATCAGAATGAATAACGAATATTAGCGTTTATCGCATCATCTGTGTTGTATTTACCGAATGCAGAGCGTTCAACTTCCAGCCCCAGACGCGTATTGTCGCCAAACCGGGCATTTAACCCCACACCGTAAAGCATACGACCGTCTTTTCTGCCATTAATCTGATGTTCTCCCGCTGCATCCTTCAGGTGAACGTCAGCACTGTCCGTCAGATCGAACTCATAATGCAGGCCGGCACGGGCTGTCAGACTCCAGTCCTTACCACTGAAGGTTTTACCGGAAACAACGCCGGTTCTGCCTACCAGAGGATTAACGCTGTTACGACGCATTGAGACATCCATTCCACTGTCGTTCCAGTTAAATGTTTGGCCCTGCAGTCTTCCCCAGACCAGTTCCGCCTGAGGTTCAACAAACGTCGTATCTGTCAGATGATAACGGTATCCGACTTCTGCACCTGCATACAGTGAATGGCTGCGGAAGTTCTGTTTACCAGCTCCGGCAAAGTTCAGGTCATATTTGTTTTCATTGTGAATATATTTGGCAATCAAATCAAAGTAAGCGCCGGACCGGAACAGACCACTGGCATAGAAACCACCACCCCATGATTTTGTTTTACCGCTGTACAGGCCTGCTGACGCATCTGTGTCAGTGTAGGTGGCCATCACGCCGGTAAACAGGTCCATACTTCCCAGTTCGTGCTTACGGTCAGCCCCCATCTGCAGCAGGGTATAGTGGTCAGTGAAACCGCCATCAGCAGAGCCGGAACCGTTCAGCAGACGCACCCACGTACCGGCTTCGCCGTTAATATCCCTCAAATCGCCCATGCGTTTGTTCAGGTTGTTAACTTCAGTGATGAAGTTGTTATAGCTGATGTGCATGAATGTGGCGGCAGCCTTACCCTGGCCGTCGTTACGTGCAACCTGGTAACCATCGAGGACCCACTCTTTTTTCCCGTCCTCTTTTCTGACACTAAGGGTGGGGGTGACATCACTGAATCCCACAACCCGTGTTGATGCCCTGAACAGATTATCAGCTGTCGCTTCAGGTGCGCTGACCAGTGGAATATCAAGCGTGTCCTTGTCAGAGGGTTTTTTCAGGAAGTTAACCCAGATGCTGTTGTCATGACCTGTTGCCGACTTGTTTATCACCAGTTTGTCTGCCTTGTTAAGGTCTGTACGCATGACAAATGCTGACTGAACCGCGTCCAGATTATCTGTTGTCAGTGTCGTGAACGATGATGTTCCCCCGTTAAAACCGACTATTGTCCGGTTAAGTTTCATATTTCCTGCCGTGGAGTTTCCGTTCATCGACCACTGGGTGTCTGTCATGCTGACGGTGGCATCCGGTGCATTCAGGCTCCCGCTCCAGGTATTGCGGTACCCGTTAAACAGGCTGTACAACATCTGATTCTGAAGAGTCAGGTCAGGACTCAGTTCCCCTTCCCCTCCGAGGGTGACAGTCCCTTTATCCTGAACATTGATATTACCTGACAACATACTGTACGGCCCCACGTTCAGGCGGGCATCGTCTCCCTTCAGGTTCCATGAACCGGCATAATCGTATACAGGTAAAAGTGTGTGAGATACCTCATCAGGACGGCTGTTCAGACTCAGGGTGGCATCAGAAATATTCACCGGACCGTCAGAAACAAAACTCTGACTGGCCAGAACATTTGCTCCCTTGTTCAGATTCAGGGCGGTACTGGTCAGCGTTGAGTTCTCCAGAACGGCACTGTCTGAGGAGATATTCACGGTACTGTTGTTCGCCTGTATTCCGCCATTGAATATCTCATTGATATTCAGCACTGACTGATTATCCAGGTTGACGGTGCCGTTGAAGACGCTTTTATCTGCATCTTTAGTTGCAACAGATGTGCCTTCTTCAAGGGTAAATGCTGTTCCCTGGCCATCTTTTTTGTCGATAAATACCCGACTGTCGCCCAGCGTGACGCTGGAGTTATCTGCCTGGATGGTTGTGTTCAGTGTGGCATTGCGGCCCAGACCAAAGTCTGTATCTTTTAACACGAGCGAACCAAAGCTGAACGTCCTGTTCTCCCAGTCATCCTGTGTAAATGAGGTGGGCTGTGTCAGAACGGAATTGTCGCCCAGAGACGAGACTGTATTTGCAATACTCTGAGACGTTGAAGCATGGATAACCGGGTGGCCCTGAATGGTCAGACGACCGTTTTCCTGAGTAAATGTACCGGACATATTCGCTGAGCCGTCCATAACCAATGCGCCGGTTGTACCCGGGGTTGCTTTATTTGAGAAATTAATATTTCCCAGCAACTTGCCATGATACAGATACCCTTTATTATTAATTCTGTTTGCAAGCAGTGCCTGTGCACTGTTCTGGTCATGTCCGACATATTCCCAGTGCTCGTTACTGACCTGACCGGTAGGGAACCAGCCATAACTACTTGTTTTCAGGATAAAATAATCGACGGTATGAGTATAGGGATTATTATAAATATATAATGAACCTACTGTTCCCCTGTTTGATGATGACCATTCATTAACTTTTACGTCTGCCGGATGCGTCTGATAATCCAGAGTGATATTAGCCGTTTTATCACTGCTGTTACCGAGAGTTGCGCCATAATCGGCGGCATTCAGCTTATGAAATGTCAGGTCATTCCCGTTAACATCCAGAACACCCCCCCGGTAGCCCCAGGATATATTGTCCGGATTAACCTGCTGGTTGTCTGCCAGCACGACTGTCGGGCGGCCGCTGGCAATATTCACGCTACTGAATGCCTGAACGTGTCCTGAACTGTCAGCCTGCTGATTGAGGACAACGGTCCCATCCCCGACTTTCAGGCCGCCCTCATTAACACCGGTTCCCTGTACAACCAGGGTTCCTTCGCCGATTTTATGCAGGTTGTCACCTTTCACACCATTAACCTGCCAGTTTACGGAGGCATCCTTGTCCACAATAATACCGGCCCCGGTCCAGGTACTTCCGTTTGAAGTGGTGACAGTGTAGTCATCAGTAAATGTCAGTGAACCGGCACCCTGCGTGACAGAGTTTTCCAGGTCAATCTGACCATTATGTCCCAGGAATGTCAGATTTTTACCTGCGTTCAGGTCAGAACCTTTTTGCCCGTGCATGGCATATTCATCGGAACCCTGTTTCAGAGAGCCAGTGCCGGTGCTGCTGTCAAATTTCCATTGCAGGGGGGCGCCGGATGAGGCATTAAAAAAGACGGGAGCGTCATTATCCTCTGAATAGATCTGTGAGAGAAAACTCTGAGGAATAAGAGAATATATCAAATTGGTCCCCCCTCCTACTCCCGAGTAAACACCGACCAGTTCCCACTGCCCTTTGGCCGTATTCCAGCCAAATAATGGAGAACCACTGTCGCCGGCCTCTCCAAAAGAGGGCAGGATGCTATGATCATGTATGTTGCCCCCCATATACAGCTGAATGCCGTCTGAGCCGTGATAAAAGAATGATGTCGGGAGTATTCCTCCTGTCAGATAACCATACCCACCTGTTACCCAATGTCGCTTACCCTGACTATCCTGAATATACTGACTTCCCGAACCAGCCCTGTAGAATGCCGAGTATTTTGAAGGGTTCAATATATCAGCTGTTGATGAGCTGGTTACGGTAGCCGGAGCAACCTCAGTTACGAGCTTATCAAGTCTTGGTGTGTGGAGATCAGATGAACTGTGTTCATTACGATCCACAATATGGTAACTGTTCTGACCATCACCGAAGCTGACGCTCTGATATCCTTTATTATGTTTTACACTGGCTATATATTGCGGGTTAATTAATGTTGCAACACCGGGATTTGAGCTTACATTCACACTGCTAAAATCAACCATGGGCGCTTTATCAAGATGTCCTACTAATTCCCCTTTATTATTAAAAATAGGAATGTTTGTTGCGCCAGCCTGAAACTGCCCTTTGTTTTCTGCAAAGTCGCGGTATGTCTGGTAAGGATTGTTGCCACCAACCGTTGATGCACCAGCAACGGTTGGGAGTAATGCAGATAGTGCCAGAGAGGTAAGTACTGAAAGTCTTTTTCCTCTGCGGGTACTCCCTTTACATACCCTTCGGGCTAGTTCAGAGACAACCTTTACTGTGTTAGTAATATAACAATATTTTAGAGCGTATATTTTATTCATAGTAAATGATTCCGGAACGTATATTCCAAAGTTACATTAATAACCATAGACAATTTCAAACGAAAGCATTGTTGAATTGCGCGCTAATTATTAATTAGCTATATAATTATAAATGTGACATATGTCACATTTATTTTTGCTTAAAACTACAATATTTTGTAGTTGCACGCATTCTTTGTCTGTGGTTTTCATTGGTGGTAATGAAAATGTTGTTTGCTTTTTCTCAGGTGTTTTGACTTATGACTTAAAGTCATAAAATATGCGACGCTAATACAACTACAGAAAAATGGTATATATGGATATCGACGATATTTGTTGATTTTTATTTTAAATTGCGTGGCGGTTCAGAGCGGATATATATATCACCATACCATCATCTGTTTTTCTGAAGTTCAGATTAGTTTTAACACACTGTTTTCCATCTTCGTTGATTACAACAGTCTTTTTAATGTATTTACGAATGGCATCATTCGACGTTCTAACGGATTTAGTCGATGGTGGGGTAATTAATAAAACATTTGCTGTAATCAAAAACGGTAATGTCTTCAATTGATAGAAGTTTCTGGTAATCTACTGGTATTTAAGGTTTTCCATGGCTACCGTTACTGTTCATTGTCCGCGCTGTAATTCCGATAAAGTTTATCGACATGGTCGTAGTTGTTCCCAGCATGAGCGTTTCCGTTGTCGTTCATGTAAACGTGTTTTCCAGCTCACTTACTCTTATGAAGCCAGAAAACCCGGCTTTAAGGAGCTGATCGTTGAAATGGCGCATAATGGCACAGGGGCCGTGATATCGCCAGAACACTGAAAATCAGCATCAATACCGTCATACGGATATTAAAAAGCTCTCGCCCCAGCGGATAACATCTGCGTCAGTCAGCTCACGCTGATGTTGCCCTTATCTGTGAACTTGATGAGCTGTGGAGCTTCGTTGGCAACAAGGCGCAACAACACTGGCTCTGGTATGCGTAGAACACTAAAACTGGCGGTGTGTTGGCTTACACTTTCGGGCCACGGAATGATGAGGCCTGTCGGGAATTGTTAGCCCTGTTGACTCCGTTCTGTATCGGCATGGTGGCCGCGATGACTGGGGCAGCTACGCCAGAGAAGTGCCGAAGGAGAAATACCTGACCGGCAAAATCTTCACGCAACGTATTGAACGTAACAACCTGACCCTCCGCACCCGCATCAAGCGGCTGGTAAGTAAAACAATCTGCTTCTCGCGTTCCGTTGAAATCCACGAAAAAGTCATCGGTTCCTTCATTGAAAAGCACATGTTCTACTGATTGGAAGCACTACCCAACGTTCAACTTATCATCATAAGTATAAAAATCACAAAATGGGAGGTAAGAGTCTTTACCTGGATTGTCTCGAAATGCAAAGTGTGCTTGCTTTACAACTAAATCTGGGGGTATCTAATGATTGCGTAATAGTTTTTTTATATACATATCAATGTCTTGCTTTTTACAATCTGTTTATATTATCCATTTTAAATCAATAGGTTACACATCGTTAATACCTTCCTTATTTTTTGATTGGGACAGATTTGGGACCGATGGGTTCAGGATCGAATCTATTTACCGTGCGTGTTCGGTAAGGTGATTAGGTGCGAGGTGAGCATATCGACGAACCATTTCGAGAGTTTCCTATCCGCTCATTTTTAAGTGCAAGCAGGGAAACACCGGACCAAACCAATCAGCTGTTCGAAAATGGCAAGCGGATTAATATGCCATGGCGGCTTTGAGCCGCACGCATGGGGTGTGGCAAGCCTGATGGATGTTGCTGTGCTTGTGGTGGCGTGTTTGCTGGTCTGGTTGTTGGTTAATCGCGAAAATCATTATGCCTGAGGAATACCACAGGACGTTCAGGTTTTGCATAAAAAAGCCCACCATTAAGGTGGGCAAAAGGAATGATTTATATTCTCTGAGAGAAACATTACATTTCTCCTTGTCACTTCTAACATAAAAATATGGAGAAATAATGGAGCTTATATTAATTGGCGATTAGGTAACCATGTGGTTATACAAAACAATACAGTTCTTTACATTTGCCTTGTTTTATGAATACTCCTAAAGAGGTGTATAACATAATGGTACAAGCAGGGTAGATATGAATATATTTGAACAAACTCCACCAAACCGCAGACGTTATGGTCTTGCTGCATTCATTGGGCTGATTGCTGGCGTTGTTTCCGCATTTGTTAAGTGGGGGGCAGAAGTTCCATTGCCACCACGTAGTCCGGTTGATATGTTTAATGCAGCGTGTGGTCCGGAATCATTAATCAGGGCTGCAGGCCAAATTGATTGCTCCCGTAACTTTCTCAATCCTCCGTACATTTTTCTTCGGGATTGGTTGGGACTGACAGATCCAAATTCGGCTGTTTATACCTTCGCCGGGCATGTCTTTAACTGGGTTGGTGTAACGCACATAATCTTTTCGATAGTTTTTGCCGTTGGTTACTGTGTGGTCGCCGAAGTATTTCCGAAAATTAAACTTTGGCAGGGCTTACTGGCAGGTGCTTTAGCGCAACTTTTTGTTCATATGATTTCATTCCCTCTCATGGGACTTACGCCACCTCTCTTTGATCTTCCGTGGTATGAGAATGTCTCTGAAATTTTTGGACATTTAGTCTGGTTCTGGTCTATTGAAATTATTCGCAGAGATTTACGAAACAGAATTACCCATGAGCCAGACCCTGAGATCCCTTTAGGCTCAAATAGATAATGCTTTGAATGATAAAAATGGCGCAAATATAGCGCCATTTTTATAGGTTAAAAACGTTGCTTTTCATATTCTGATGCGGACAGTCAGTGATCATATCGCGCTACTTCAGGATGATGTAGATCCGGAGAACGCTACAGAAGAAGAGGCATTGTTGCTGGAAAATGGAAGAAGTTTCAGGTTTTGTTGTCCCTGAAAAACGAAGCCCCGCTATTACAGCTGGCGGGGCAATGCAATTAATTATTGTATATTTATAACGGTGTTAGCCCGTATTTAGCTCTTGCACGATTGCAAGCCTCATTGACTTCACCGTTCTCACCAGACATGGCGAATTCTCTGCATGTGGACGATCGATTTTCATATATCGTGCAGCAGGCATTTTTGCCCGGTGTTCCTGCAAGGGCAATACATCGGGGATTTTTCTGATTAGTACCGCTCATGCATCGGTGAAAAGGGGATATTTGTTCAGTGAGCCTGGCGGGAATGGTACCGCCAGCATCGTCGGCTTCGGCCCAGTAAAAAGAGACGCGGAAAAATGCACAACAGGCACCACACGTCATGCATGGATTCAGATTGCTCATAATTCACCAGTACAGCTATAAATCGTAAAGAGAACTGCGGTACGTCGTATGCAGGGACGTATCGCGGTTGGCTGGTGTACTTTCGATAGTGTGAGTATTGAATGATTTCCAGCCGTTACCGATTTTACGTCCTAATTAGTGAAGAAACTACTCGTTAGCAGGCCGCCTGGTACCTTTCCGTGTCTCCTGAACACTGTGGTGTGCATATGAGAAAGCTCATCGTTACAGGTGACATTGACGATCGCTTCCACATCATTTAAACGATTTTTGAGTCTCTGAGGTGGAATTCTTCCCTCGTCCGATGGATAAGTCTTAGTCCGCCGAAGGGGGCTTAGCCGGACAGGAATCGCTAATCTTAATGAATTTGTCGTTATAGACCAGATAGTGATTCCCCGGCTGACGTAACTCAGGCTGATGAACCACGTCTCCCGGACGTAGATACCAGGCATCGCCTTCCTCTTCGGTCGAATCACATCCTGGTTTAATCAGTAGCTTAAACCACGTGTTGCCGGTGTTACTTACCGTTCCGGTCACCTGATCGAAGGACCATTTAAACTGAACCTGACGTGGTCGTACTACCAGAATGGTATCCATCACCACCACCGGCTCCGTGCTGACCTCACCGCCGCTTGGGCTGCGTTTTGTCAGGTTACGAGTGGGGACCTCGCGAAATGAGACCCGGTAGTAGCGCTCGCGGTTATCCCGTGGACCATGATAGTAAAATTTAAAATACTCGCTCTCACCAGCCTGCAACGCCAGCTGGCGGGGGGCGAAAAGTAGTTCACCATCCACCGGTCGGGTGCGCAATTCACTGCTGCCCGGGCTATCAATAGCACTGATGGCAATACGGTATATCCGTGCGCTTTTGTTGTTATTCACGACACGTTTGCTGACAAAGTCAGTCTCGGACGGCAGTGAAAAAGTCAGATTGCCGACCGAAATCGCCTGTGTCAAAGGTGCCGCCAGCATACAGACCACTGTCAGCAGGGCCTTAGTTAATGTTACGCCACGTCGCCTGAACATGAATCTCTCCTGAAGCGCTGACTTCGCCAAACCAGCCGTTATCATCTACCGTACGCAGAGAAATGGCGTTATCCATTGGAATCGAAAATTTGACTGTGGTCTTATCCATCTGCCCCACTTCGCCAGAGATATCAGTCCACGGTGTGGTCAACCACAGCGCATCGGTCATATCCCGCCAGCTATCATCGCACCCGGCATCGTAGGTTTTTGTAGCTCCGTTGCGGGTAATAAAGGAAAGCGTCGCCGGGAACGGTACTTTCGCCTTACCGTCATCGGAGCTGAAGACACAATAGGAGCGCCCGCCAATCACCTGCGCGGGTCCGGTCACCTTGATCAGCACTTCGTCGGCAGCTGTTTTACCGCTGGTGGTTACGATATACCCGAAATCGAGTGCCGACTCGCCGCTGCCAACATATCCCTCCCGCGACGGTGTCTGAGTATATTCATCGGAGATAATACTGATGCTGAAATCACGGGGTTTGATAATCAGCGTGTTGGAGGTAGAAAATTCATACCAGCCAGACTCCGGTGATGTGGTGTTCTGAAAGCGAAAGTTGAACAGATCTTTGGTGTTGATATCGCTGATCCCGAGGTTCACCATCTGCTTAAAGAAGTTGCTCGAGAAGAACACATAGATCGAGTCTGCGCTCTTCATCTCGTTGAAGGTGTAGTAATAGGCAGTATTGCTCACCGGTTTCCATGAACTGCCATTCAGACTGAACTGCATATCGTACGCCCCGACGGCCGAGGCTAACGACGAGTTGGCGATCGCCGGGAATATATGGATTGAGGTGTTGCTGAGTCCGTTCGTTTGCAGGGTATAGTTAACCATCTTACAACTTAATCCTGAACGGCTGCCGATGGTTTGCGTCCGGCAGTCGGCATTCCCTTCGCCCAGAGTCGGTACTCCGTCGCTGTTGATAAATACTTCCGCCAGCGAGTGGGTATTTATCAACCGCAGATTTGCTGCTTTCGTATGGGTGACGTTGCGAACATACCAGTTGCCGGAGGCCTGATCCTTACAGCGTGCGCCGCTGCTGGCGTCATAGTTCACAGAGGTCTGGCAGGCATTGATGGTCATTGTAAAGCTGCTGCCGACGGGCATTTGTTGCAGATACTGGTAAAACGCGTCTGACAACATGCCGTGCATCCACTTCGCGCCGCCGCTGGTCACCGTCGCGCCATAAAATCCACTGGCGTCGGTGGTTTGCGGCAGGATAAGACTGGTGGTCATATTACACCCTGCGTACCAGTTGATGCAGCGCAAGCCAGTTAAAGGAGATGAAACTGGTGAATTTTCCAGCCACATATCAAACTTCCAGTTGGTATAAAGGCCGGTGTTGTAACCGTTATCAATGTAGCCGAGGCTTTGCTGATAGATGGTTCCTGAACCATTGTATTTTAAACCGGTCCAGCGGTTGGCACCGGTCAGGCGCGGATCCAGCGCCCCGCCAGGAGTGACGAAAAAGTTGTCGTCTGAGTTGTTTTCGACAAACACAAACTCGCGTGCCGGAGCATCCGCCCAGGTTGTTTTGCTCACTGCCGCCCTGAGCGCGGTTGCAGGCCAGATTAGCGCAAAGATTATCATCGCTATCAGTAGGTTAACTCTCATTCTCTTCTCCTGTCTGCGTCACCGCCGCCCACGATGAGAGGCCGCTGCAGACCACATCACCGACCCAGACGGCACCGCGCGCCTGGTTGAGTTCCAGTGCCACTTCGCAGGTTTTATTGCCACTGTAGCGAAAATCGATAGTGGGGTATTTCTTATCCACGTCCATGACAAACTCGCCGTTTTCATCGGTTCGGGTTCGGCCGATATGGTTGTTAATCCGTGCGTTAGCCAGCAGTGTGCCGTCTTCCGCACGGATACGACCGGAGACGGTAACCATCTGCTTCACCTCTGGCTCAATGACAGCGACATTGCCTGGATAGAGAGTCAGATGACTTTTGCGACCGCTGACGATATCGTAACTGTCGAGTGAATTTTTGCTGTTCTGTAACTCCACCTCATATCTTCCATAGGGAGAGAGCGGGAGATAGTTACGCTTGCCGTTAAGCGGGAAAATCCGCCCGTTGATTTTGGCGCTGATCTGACCATCGTTCTCCAGGCCAGTGTCGAATATCACCCCAGCGTTGCCATCGGTCCGCCCGCTGGCAGCGATGTTTTTACCCTGCCAGCCGACGCTGCCGTTGGCGGTCAAATTAGTATTGATGTAGCCGTCCGCCGCGCTATTGACGTTCAGCGTTCCGCTGGCGTAACGAGCGTCGAACTGTGCATACGCCCCACCGCTGAGGGTTTTGTCATCACCGGTATCGCCGGAGATGGCTCGTGACAGATTGGCACCAACAGTGCGAATGGTTCCTTCATCAAACTGTTTGCGTGCTGACAGGTTTGCCATGGTGTAGCCGTTTTGATGGGTCATCCCTGCGCTAAACCAGTTGCCCAGTGGTAGCGAGAGATCGAGAGCGATATATTTCCCTGTATTGGCGCTGCTGTCGCCGTTGTTATAGCGCTGAATACCGGCCCGCAGGCCAAGCGAACCAAAGGTACCGCTGTAGACACTTTGATAGTAATCTGCCGTGTAATAATGGCTGTTGTAGCGGCGGTCATCATTGTAGCTGATGCTGAACGTACCCAGCTTCGACCACAGTGAGTTCAGGTTGAGTGTGCCGCCGATTGCACGGTTGTCGGCATCGCTACGTCGCAATTGATTGCCAATGCGGGTTTTTTCCTGGTTAACCCACAGCGAACTGAAGCCTCCAGGTAGAGTGGCGCTGATGCTGGCGATGTTGCTCCATGAGCTGTCACTGGCCAGCATGTTTTGCAGGTTAACGTTGATCGCCCCCCCAAGCGGAAGCGTCAGACGGGTTTCACCCACCGCCTGATTATCGTATCCATATCCCGTTGCCGCCCAGCTAAACGTACTCAGTGAGCCGGAGGTCGAGGCACCTGCCAGCCAACTCTCTTTGGCTGGTCGCGTCTTTTTCCCGTTTTCCGACCAGCGATCCATATGAAAGCTACCGCCCCATATCTGCCACGCCAGCGGTGCACCGACGCCACGCCCCCGGCTAAACAGCTTATTGACCCGCTGGGTGCGTTTGCTGATCACGCGACCGTTAACGATTACCTCAACTTCCACATCGTAAATACCGTACGGTAGACCCCGGGTATCCACTTCATGATTGCCCATGGTGAAGTTCTGAACGCTTAGTAGCCGCCCATCACGGGTGAGATGTACTTCGCCCGCCGCCGGTAAAAAGGCGATCACTGGCGTGGCCGACTGGCTGCTGTCGAAGATGGTGGAGCTGGCCTGGTTTCCCCAGGAAAGGCCGTAAATCTTCCCTGCTGAAATGGCGGTCATCGGCCCTAAGGACTGCAAGTTCCAGGTGTCGAGCATTCCACCGGCAAATCGGTGACCAGCAAAATCGCGTTCATACATCGCTTTATATAATTCACTGTCCTGTTGACCGCTACCAATCCCGTACAGTGAGCCGTCGAGCACCACGTGATGTTCGCGCAGCGCAGTAACGTTATTCAGCGACAGATAGCTGGAGGTGTTGCTCCCGCCGTTACGCAACTGGTTGTTATAGACGCCGAAGTTATAGCTCAGATTACTGCTGAGGGTATTAACACTGGACTGCCCGATGTCTTCGCTACGTGAGCGTAGTACGGTGCCCAGCGCTTCGCGCTTGACCACCAGCTGCAGCAGCAGTTGGCGCAAGCTGAGATCCAACTGCGCGTTGTCAGTCAGGGGGATGGTAAGGGCCTCATTGAACGGGGCGTTGGCCAGAGTCATCAGCTGCTGTCGAGTTTGTTCGCTGACACTGGCGTTATCTTCACTCTCTTCCAGCTGTATTTTTCGGATGCGTAACTGTCCATCATCCAACCAGATAAAAGCGCTGCCGATTCGCTGATCGTCCTGGCGACCCTGGCTACCGGCGAGATGAATATAAAGCGGGACGCTCATGCCGTCCTGGAGCGCCTGACTGAAGGCCTGCGGAATAATCACCCCACCTATTTGCTGCGCACTTATGTCAGCAGCGCTGGCATCGGGCTGAACGAACAAAAAGACCATGCCGAAGGCAAACTGGGCTTTCAGTCCTGGGGAGAACCGTCGTAAAGGCATTGTCGTTATCCATCTGCACAGCTATCTATTTCACGGGAATGAACTTATCACCCTGCCAAAGTGCAACCCGTCCTTTGTTATCCGCCGTGTCCACGCGGGTAAAACGACGCGACTTGCCCGGCATCAGGTAGTAATTCTCTTTACACTCCTTACCATTGGCGGCTTTCAGGCAGGGGCCGTAGGCGAGGATCCGCAGCGTCGCATTTCCTGTATTTGTCAGGGAGCCGTTGGCGTACTGAAAGTGGTAGTTCGCCTGGCGGGGTGCGACGACCAGAATGGTGCCGATGCGGGCGGAAGCAGTGGCCACAGCGCTACGGTTGGCATTATCGCGCTGCGCATCACTGAGGGCCTGATCAAACCAGACAATGCGGTAGTAGCGCTCTTTTTCATCTGCTGGTCCCTTATAGAAGAAGCGGATCACTTCGCTGGCTTGGGCGGGTAGCAGCAAGCTGGCGGGAGTGAGTAGCAACTCATCCGGCTTGTCCATTGCGATAACCTGCCCGTCGTCAAGCGGTGAAGAGAGCCGTTCGAGACGGATATTGATGAGGCGGCCACTGTCGGTACTGTTTTGGATCGTTTTGCTCAGCGTGCTGCTGTCACTGTTCATAAACGATGATATATCGCCGACATCCAGCGCCTGGGCCGGTGATATTCCGGAAAACAGCAGAGCGAGAGGCAGAAGGTGCTTTTTCATAACAATTCCGTCCAGGAATAAAGCAGGGGGGTACCCCTGCTGGTACATCAGAGAGATTAACTGGTCCAGGTAGCGTCGAACTGTACGCTAACGTCGCCGCTCCAGATGCCTTCCGGTAGAGTGCTGTAATCGGTTACTGCGGTGGTACCATTGGTGGTGCCGCTGATGATGGAGAAAGTGAAACCATCCTGTGCGGTGGTACGATTGCTGGCATTGTAACCGTTAGCCAGTGGGCTAAGGTTGCCGCCCAGTACGCCGTTGGCGGTATCGATCATCACGGTATCGCCAGTTTTTTCGACTGCCGCGCCGTTATAATCCACGCCCACATTCAGTGTGGAACCTGAGGTATCCAACTGGGTTAAGGTGTTGGTGATAAGACGTGAGGTCAGTTTAAAGGCGGTAGCCGTTGAGTCACCCTCGATAGCCACGTCAAATAGACCTTTTTGTGAGTTAAAACCTTTAATGCCTTCGGCATACTGGAACGCCAGGCTACCGAGTGGCGTCACAACCAGCTTACTGGTGGTGTCTTTTTTGGCTGTTGCTGACCAGGTCGCTACAGCCTGAGCTGTTACGTCAGCAGCCTGCGCTACACCTGTACCGGTAAACACCGTTACCAGAGCTATTGCCAGAACCTTTTTTTTCATTGCTTTTCTTCCCGAGTTGAATTGAGGACATGAAGTCCCGGTGAGTCATTTTTAAAACTAACTTGCCTGGAGTTTACTGAACCAACTTATATAATTTTGAGTACAGCTTGGCCTCTGCATTCCGCCGATGGGTATACACTGTCTTCACACTACAATTTTCAATTCTGGCAATCGATTTAGGCAGCATTCCCTGAGCCGTCATGCGGATAATTTCCATTTCCCGGTCAGTGATTTTATCTTTCTTAATATCTTTTCTCAGGAACCTGCCATTAATCACATAGGCCAGTTCTTTTCTAATATCACGACTCAGTCCAGCGTATACCACGCCCCTAATATTGCTGTTGTAATACCAATAATTTGCTAAGGCTTCTGACTTTCTGGCCGCAATCAATACGACCTGTTTCCCCTTTACCGCGGATAACCACTCATTATCACGGTTTATAAACTCAGTTAAAGAATCCGTATTGAGATTGATAAACACGAAATCTTTTCTGATTTTCTCCAGCGATAGATAAATTAATCTGTCGATATCCACAATCAGTTCAGATAGTCCTTTATAGAAGTAGGCGTCATGGGGAGACCAGATGTATTTATCAGAACGGTTTTGACATTCCATATGGTTTTTAACCTCATAGTCCCTGCTGTAATCATTTTGCCATGTCACTACTTTCCAAATCTGTAATTTTTACAGGTACATTCAGTTTTTTTAGTAAATCGGAAGTAAATAAGATACGTAGCACATATCAATATAGGTTAAACGAGATTAAGTTTTAATTATTTCGATTAGGTTTAAATTTATGTTTTTTTCCTGATGAGTGTCAATATGTGAACAGAAAATGAATTCCATGGTTAAGTCAATATTTACAAAAAATGAAAATATTGCTTTTTTGATAAGAAGAAAAAGACATTCAGTTTCATAAGGTTATTGGCAATATAACGTTCAATTCTTACTTGCATTTTATATTAGCCAGGAACTTTGCCCAGAGGTGTTAGGAATAGTCTTAATGTGTTGTGTAATGGACTAGTAAAAAAACAAGTTTAAATGATAAGAAATAGAATATAAAACTATAATAAGTCATAATTAAAGATGATTTGCCAATCAGTAAGGTGTTTTAATGGATTAACATGCCGCACAAAATGGTTATGGGTGTTCATTCCAATAAGTGATGGAAAATTAAACAGGTGTAAGTACGTCATCTGTCCGGTAAGCCCCCTAAGAGCCAAATTAAGTGAAGTTAAACGAAGACTGCCAGTTGTCACAGGAACGATGGCCTCTTTGCCAGGGCAATGCATTCAGTCATCTGTGCGCGTTACTCTAACTGGCACTCGAACGTCGGCGATGGGGTTACCGATGGATCTGGCCGTTCCTGTGGCGTAAACGTTTTTATGTCAGTACCAACAGATTTACCACATTTATCATCTTAACAGTTTGAGTGTAAATGCAGGCTGCGTCGCAAAGGGAGGAAACTGAGTGGCGTGTTCAGTCTAAAAGAGAGTTGATGCCAGCATACAGGGCGAAGCTGGTCAACAAGTCAACATTAATATAATGGAATATTCGGAGAGAAACGTCAGGCAGTTGACCTTAAATGAACAGGAAGATACATCCCAAGGAAAATTAATGCTGGTGTAATAAATACACCAACATTAATCCGGTCTGATTATTAATCAGACAAATATCGTTAATTCGTCGAATTTTAAATCAACGTTTTTTCTTACGACCCTGAACGGCCTTAAAACGTGGATTAGATTTACAAATCACATACAGCCGTCCTTTTCGCTTCACAATCTGACAGTCTGGATGGCGTTCTTTTGCGGTACGCAGAGAGTTAAGGACTTTCATCATGCCCCCTTTTTCGTGCTAACAAAACGACCAAAACGTTGGGTGAACCGTGCAACATTTCCTTCTGATGCCACTGTTCTCAGCTTCCCTGTATAGAACGGGTGCGATTTCGAAGAGACATCAATTGTTACGTACGGATACGTTACGCCATCCAGCTCAATCTCACGGTCTGTTTTGATAGTCGAGCCGATTTTAAAGTACTCATCAACGCTGGTGTCGTGGAACACCACAGTACGATACTCAGGATGGATATTGGGTTTCATCATTTTTACCTGTTATGTTATAACATAACCATAAAGATACATGCTCATCCGGATCATTTCAACACCCAATCACTGTGACTATTTGTGGGATGTGGAATTTCCGCAACGGGGAAGTCTGGCATTGTTAGCAGCCATTGGCGACGCTCCCATAAACGCCTGGATGAGTGATTGATGATGGTTTCGCTGAGAGTATGGATTTTTCGAGAATGGAGGCTATCTCCACTTTACTGGCCGATGATTTATTGCAGCATGATTGATTACCTGACAATGTGTATTCCTCTCCCACGGATATAATAATTACTTACAAAAAAGGGAGAGGATGCATATTTTAAATATCACTGAAGTGAACAGTTTATTGCCGTTATTAATAGAAATGGAGAAATAAATAGGCGTATTCTACAATTGCGACAAAAACAACGATATTAATCAGTTTATGACTGATTTGCTGTACTTTATTCTCTTTCATTGGTACTTCCTCGCTTTAAAAAAGAGTGCACTTCGTAAGTGCCCTTATATAAATAACGAGTTTGGTCAACCAATTTTTTGACATGTATCACAAATTTGAATAGATGTATTACATCGGCTATCTTTTATTGCCCCAACGTCATTGATATATGTCGCCTGAAATCAGTTATGGGAATGAGTCTGATCTCAAGACTGGCCCAGTCCTGGCGTTGATTGGCACTGAGGAGCATATCGCATCTCATCGTAACGTCGTATCTCCCGGGGTGTTATACAAGATATCGTTGTAGGTAACCAGGGAGAGGAATTGAGTTCTATTAAACCGTCAACTATGCCGGATACATACTGGATTACACTGCAGGCACGCCTTGCGAGAGAACGTGCCGCAGTGACGGGTTAATTATCTGAAAGAATTTGCGAGGCTGTATCGGTTACTCATTGATTTGATAGTTTTACTCTCGGGAGAGTAATCGATATTTAATCCATTAACGGAAACCAGCCAGTTCCTTTCGATGCCTGAATTTGATCCCATAGTTTATCCGGAATGGTTAATTCAGGAACGCGTTGTGGATTAAGGGCTGTTTGAATTTCATGACTTCTACCTGATTCAGCTAAAGTCACCCATTCTGGATTTATCACCAGCCCTTTACCGATCGCAACAAGTGGCAGGCCAGCGGAAATTGCTTCTTGAGCCTGAGACGGTGTGCGTATTTTACCTGCGGCGATTACCGGCACTCTGCCTGCAATATGATTTAAAATCAATTCAATAGTTCGGGGACCATTTGGCGACTCAACAGGGTAGCTATCGTTAATACTGACCAGCGAGGTATGTATATACGAAATACCGGATGAAATGAGCCGATCAAGGAGTTTATAAGTATCCTCTATCCGCAGCCCCCCTGTTACAGATTCTTCAGGAGATATTCTGTAACCGATGGCAAAGGGCTTTGTCGCATATTCATAGACTACATTTTTTACTTCCTGTAATACGGCCAGCGGGAAGCGCATACGTCCTTCAAGATCTCCTCCCCATCGGTCATTACGCTGGTTAAATAGAGGGGAGAAGAAATTCTGCAGAAGGAATCCGTGCGCACCATGAAGTTCAACGCCATCAAAACCTGCTTTAATCGCCCTTTTTGTGACATCTCCGAATGCTCTAATGGTTTCCTGAATTTCGTTTTCAGTCATTTCCCTGCTTTGTACCACTCTCTTCATAAAGTCACCAGATTTTACGCTTGATGCGCTGGCACTAATAACATCGTTATTTGGCACAAGCTCCGGGATGGCTTTATTACCGGCGTGGAAAATCTGCAAAATAGCCGGAGCACCGCCACTTTTGGCTGCAGCTGCTAACTTTTCAAGGCTGTTAATGAAACGGTCGTCATACGCGGCAAATTCATGAGTAAACCCAATGCCGCTTGGCGTGACATAGGTGCATCCTGTTATTACTAAACCAACATTTTGTGAGCGACGTTTATAAAATTCGAGTTCTTGCTCAGAGATGGTTCCATCAGGATTAGCTGACCAGGTTGTCATAGGAGCCATAACGATACGATTACGTAGCTTTATTTTTTCTGTCAGCATAAAAGGAGAAAACAATGATGGGGGTTTATTTGTCATAACAATACCTCAAATGTTTATCTGATTTTAATGCGTATAATCTTAATAAGTTGAGTTGCTACTTTTTGATGCTTTTTTCTTTAATAGAATTCTTTTTGAGTAATTTCATTATTGTCGTGTAGTCAATAAAGGATAAATGTCAGGGAGATAATGAATCTCCCTGCAAGGTTATTACAAATGTGTTTTGTAAAAAGGAATTAATTTATCGAGCGCCTGTTTCACAGGTTCTGGCTTATCATACAGGTCGTAATGTGAATAACCTTCAACCACGACCAGTTCTTTATGTTTTGAGGCTGCACGACCAATAATTTCGCAGCCGTCACGATAGGCACCAAAAGCGCCCACTCTATCGCCTACTACAACCATTAGTGGTTGAGTTAACAGGACTTCTGCAAGATGAAAAGCATCCCAGCCCACGGCAACAGTCTGATGTGAAAATAGCGAACGATTTACCCCATTAGGCGCACAGCCTCGTGGCGAACGATAATATTCTGTTGCTTCAAAAAGGTCTATTTCTGTTAATCCCGCTTCAAGAGCTGCTTCCGGAGAAGAAGGGAGCAAATCATCTACGCGAAGTTTTGCGCCGTTAGCTTCGTCTGTTCTTTGTTGCGCCATTGCTTCGAGTGCTCCGATAGGATTAAACGCTGTAAATCCCTCACGCATAAGACGCCCGTAGTTTGCACCCGTGACAGTACCAATGGCTTTAATCCGACGTTCTGTCATTGCGGCATTAATGGCATATCCACCTCCACCACAAATACCCAGTACACCAATACGCCCGGCATCAACGTAAGGTAAGGTGGTAAGGTAATCAACGACAATGCTGAAGTCTTTTACTCGCATTGTTGGATCTTCCAGATAACGCGGTTCTCCACCGCTGCTTCCCTGAAAACTGGCATCAAAAGCAATGACGATAAAGCCAGCTTTTGCCAGGGCGGCACCATACACACTACCCGATGTCTGTTCTTTGCAGCTTCCAATTGGATGGGCACTGATAATGGCAGGATACTTTTTTTCACTATTAAAATCGTCAGGGAAATAGATATCAGCAGCTATATCCCAGTAAGTGTGTTTTATCGAAACAGTTTTCATTTCAAGCTCCAGGGATTTGCCTAAACAGATTTAAATATCATTTCTATTATCCGCAACTGGCATTCGTGTTCATATCGCGAACGGCGTAATAGTATGACTTGTATTGGTTATCATCAATGGTCTAATATCTATCACAGTGTTAAGTTAAGGTTTACAATGATGAAAATAGAGCCTTCAATTTTGCCTTCTCTTGCCTGGTTTGCGCTGATTGTTCGTGCCGGCAGTTTTTCCAGAGCAGCCTCTGAAATGGGTATTACGCGGGCCGCATTGTCCCAGAATTTAAAATCTCTTGAGGAACGTCTTAACACCAAGCTGATATACCGTACGACCCGCAATATGTCGCTTACTGAGGAAGGACAGCATCTGTATGAAGTGCTGGTGTCGGCTTTGGGGCAAATTGATGATGCGTTGAAAGATGTCGGTGATACCCAACTTGAACCTACAGGACTGTTGAGAATAAATTCCTCCCGTGTTGCAGCAAGGATGCTTGTTGAACCTCATATTGGCGAGTTTCTTACTCGTTACCCCAAAACAAAGATAGAACTCATTATGGATGACGGTTTATCTAACATTATTGCGGACGGCTGTGATGTGGGCATACGTCTTGAGCAAGGACTGGATGAGCATATGACTGCCATTCCTGTTTCTCCGCTTATTAAACTGGTTACTGTGGCATCGCCAGATTATTTAAAAGAACACGGTATTCCTGAAACTCCTCAGGAATTGAGTAACCATAATTGTCTTCGGTTGCGGCATAAAAGTAGCGGTGCACTCTCAGCATGGGAGTTTTCGAATGTTGTGGGGGGGAATGAAGAGTTCGAAATAGAGGTGTCAGGTAAGTATATTTCTAATGATGACGAAAGCATGATACGAATGGCGCTGAATGGAACGGGTATCATTCAACATCTGGATTTTGCAATCGCTGAACATATCAATGCGGGCAAGTTACAGCCGATTCTTGAGGATTGGGCCGTTTCATTTCCTGGATTTTATATATATGTTTCATCTCGGGTGAGAATGCCCTCTAAAGTTCGTGCTTTTATTGATTTTATGGTGGAGAAAAGAGTAAAAATAGAAAGTTAATGATGTGTGTCAGAATATCGGTAAGAAGAATGGCGCAATCGTGAGGATACGTTTATTCATAATAAATCTCCTGAAAGTTTAGAATTATTTTCGATACAGCCAGATTATCATTGTTACTAATAATGTGGTTAAAATAATAGCATCTATGCCCCCCTTCATGAGTGTCTGTGAAGAGGATGCTTCTACAAGGAAATCGCCAATGCTCAAAGAAAACTTCAACGAACTGCAAATCTTTCTTGTGGTGGCAAGAGAGCGAAGTTTTACCAAAGCAGCGGGCAAACTCGGCGTCTCTCAGTCTGCACTTAGCCATGCAATGAAGGCTCTGGAGGAAAGGCTCAATATCCGCCTCCTGACACGGACTACCCGCAGTGTGGCTCCCACAGAAGCGGGGGAGAGAATCATTGCCTGCCTTGAACCGCGTATTGACGAGCTTGAACAGGAACTGGAATCACTTATTCAATTGAACGGCACGCCCTCCGGGAATATTCGGTTATCTGCCGGGGAACATGCCGCGCGAAGTCTGGTCTGGCCGAAGCTAAAACCTTTTCTCAGAGAGTATCCCGAAATCAATGTCGAACTGGTGGTGGATAACGGTTTTGTCGATATTGTTGAAGGCCGTTTTGATGCCGGGATACGACTGGGTGAAAATGTTGATAAAGATATGGTTGCAGTCAGGATTGGACCAGATATGCGGATGGCTGTGGTGGGAGCTCCGGCGTATTTTGCTGCAAACCCTGCGCCTGAAACGCCTCATGAGCTACAAAATCATCGCTGCATCAACATGCGTTTGCCAACTGCCGGTGGGCTTTACCACTGGGAGTTCGAGCGAGAAGGGAAACCGCTTCGCGTTAAGGTTGATGGGCAACTGACGTGTAGTCCATTGCCAGAAAGAATTGATGCCGCGTTATCAGGGTTTGGGATCGCTTGTGTCCCTGAAGACATGGTTCAGGAGTATATAAAGTCAGGCAAGCTTATTCAGGTGTTACAGGAGTGGTGTCCAACTTTTCCTGGGTATTATCTTTACTACCCCAGCCGCAAGCAGCATCCGCCAGCTTTTGCGCTGTTGATCGATGCGCTTCGCTACACCGAATAACGGGTCCTTTATCCTGGACCCGTTTGGGTATTAGCGGCCTGCGCGTGCCTGATGTTCAGGCGAGTAACGTTCACCGACGATTTTAATTGTTTCCAGCGCCTCGGTTATCTGCTGCGTATCTTTCTGCGAAAGAACAATGTCAGCAGCGGCCAGGTTTTCTTCCAGCCGGTTCAGTTTAGTGGTGCCAGGGATGGGAACAATCCACGGCTTTTGTGCTAATAGCCATGCCAGTGCGATTTGTGCAGACGTTACCCCTTTCTCCGCAGCCAGTTCACCTAACAAGGTGACCAGTTTTTCATTGGCTTCAATGGCTTGTGCTGCGAAACGCGGTACGGTGCTGCGGTAATCATCTTTGCCGAAAGTGGTTCCCGGCTTAATCGCCCCTGTCAGGAAACCTTTACCTAGTGGGCTGAAGGGGACAAAACCAATTCCCTGTTCCTCCAGCAACGGCAGAATTTCCTGTTCAGGCTCACGCCACCACATGGAATATTCGCTTTGCAGGGCGGTGACAGGTTGTACCGCATGTGCACGACGAATGGTTTGTGCTCCTGCTTCAGACAGGCCGAAATGTTTGACCTTACCTTCTGCGATGAGGTCTTTCACCGTTCCTGCAACATCTTCAATAGGAACATCTGGATCAACACGGTGTTGATACAGCAGGTCAATAACATCTGTTTTCAGACGACGTAATGATCCTTCAACGGCTTCACGGATATGTTCCGGACGGCTGTTTAAAATCTGCTGCTTATTATCATCGCCGAAGGTAAAACCGAATTTAGTGGCAATTACCACGCGGTCACGAAACGGTTTTAAGGCTTCGCCGACCACTTCTTCATTCAGATACGGACCATACACTTCGGCGGTATCGAAGAAGGTGACGCCACGTTCAACCGCAGCACGAATAAGTTCGATAGCCTGACGGGTATCGGTCGCCGGGCCGTAGCCGTGGCTTAAGCCCATGCAACCGAGCCCAAGGGCGGAGACTTCGAGTCCGGATTTACCCAGATAACGTTTTTGCATTGAATGAATACCTCTTTTATCGCGGCTTAAACATCAAGTTTGCGGCCAGTCAGCCATTCCACCATTGCGGGATCGCGGTGAGAGAAGAACGCGCTGGTTGCGGTATCCAGGGCGGTAATTTGCAGCATATCTTCAGGGCTGAGTTCAAAATCGAGAATGTTGATGTTCTCTTCCATGCGTTCTTTTCGCACTGATTTTGCCAGTGAAACAATGCCTCGTTGGTAGATCCAGCGCAGAACAACCTGGCCCACGCTTTTGCCATACTTCTCGCCAATTGCCGTGAGAACAGGATGCTGGAACAGACCATTTTTCCCTTCCGCAAACGGTGCCCAGGCTTCTGGCTGAATGCCACGACTTTGCATCCAGGGAACGGCCTGTAGCTGCTGATTGAAAGGGTTAACTTCAACCTGGTTTACCGCCGGAACGACGTTATTAAAAGCGATAAGGTCTGCCAGTCGGTCAGGATGGAAGTTACTGACGCCAATAGCGCGAATTTTACCGGCCTGTTGCAGCTCTTCCATGGCACGCCAGGCTCCGTGGACATCGCCATATGGCTGGTGAATCAAGTACAGGTCAACGTAATCAAGTTGCAGTCGATTCAGAGAGCGTTCGAACTGGGCTTTGGCCCCTTCGTAACTGGTATCCTGCAACCAGAGTTTCGTGGTGACAAAGAGTTCGTTACGGGCGATACCGCTTTGTTTCAGTGCGTTCCCGACCTGGATTTCATTTTGATAAGAGGCGGCGGTGTCAATCAGTCGATAACCGCTGTTAATAGCGTCAATGACCGCTCTTTCGCATTCGGCGGCATCGGTCATCTGAAATACACCAAAGCCCAACAGGGGCATTTCAATACCGTTGTTCAGTTTTACTTTTTGCATGGTGTTATCCTTCCGTTATCGTTCATGAGAAGCATAACGTAAAGGGAAGAGCTCGATTAGACGGCAGGATTTGTCAGGGGTTATGAACAAAATTCATAAATCTGTTTGAGGGTTGAGATTAGTCGTGCAAGTTCGATATCCTCGGAATTTACAGTCCGATGAATAAAAATGAATGTCCATAAAAAATATATTGGTTTATCCCGGCGTATATACTTACTTCGACGTACTCCCAATAGCAGTTAATTAAAGACGGGTCATTATTATTCACTCTGGATAATGAATTATTCACTGCCCGCAGAGTAAGAAATATAACTTAAGTATCTATTTAATGACTTGCACAAAAAGCTAAATTTTTACCCATAAATAAAAATATAATCCCGCGCCCAACCACCTGATGAGTGGCTACAGACACTGGATATATTAGGTGGCGGTGTACTTTCTTACATAAAGGTATTTCCTTTTCTGTGGAAAAGGAAACCGGGAAATCCCCGGTTTTTCTGACAAGCAGACGCCATTATTTGTGTCTGCCTATGTTCGTTAATTCGTTCATCAGGAAATTATCTCAATGTCACGTTATAAAACAGACAATAAACAGCCACGATTTCGTTATTCAGTTCTGGCCCGCTGCGTGGCGTGGGCAAATATCTCTGTTCAGGTTCTTTTTCCACTCGCAGTCACCTTTACGCCAGTAATGGCAGCACGTGCGCAGCATGCGGTTCAGCCACGGTTGAGCATGGAAAATACTACGGTAACTGCTGATAATAACGTGGAGAAAAATGTCGCGTCGCTTGCCGCTAATGCCGGGACATTTTTAAGCAGTCAGCCAGATAGCGATGCGACACGTAACTTTATTACCGGAATGGCCACCGCTAAAGCTAACCAGGAAATTCAGGAGTGGCTCGGGAAATACGGTACTGCGCGCGTCAAACTGAATGTCGATAAAAATTTCTCGCTGAAGGACTCTTCGCTGGAAATGCTTTATCCGATTTATGATACACCGACAAATATGTTGTTCACTCAGGGGGCAATACATCGTACCGACGATCGTACTCAGTCAAATATTGGTTTTGGCTGGCGTCATTTTTCAGAAAATGACTGGATGGCGGGGGTGAATACTTTTATCGATCATGATTTATCCCGTAGTCATACCCGCATTGGTGTTGGTGCGGAATACTGGCGTGATTATTTGAAACTGAGCGCCAATGGTTATATCCGGGCTTCTGGCTGGAAAAAATCGCCGGATGTTGAGGATTATCAGGAACGCCCGGCGAATGGCTGGGATATTCGTGCTGAGGGCTATTTACCTGCCTGGCCGCAGCTTGGCGCAAGCCTGATGTATGAACAGTATTATGGCGATGAAGTCGGGCTGTTTGGTAAAGATAAACGCCAGAAAGATCCACATGCGATTACCGCTGAAGTGAATTACACGCCAGTGCCTCTTCTGACCCTGAGTGCCGGGCATAAGCAGGGCAAGAGTGGTGAGAATGACACTCGCTTTGGCCTGGAAGTTAATTATCGGATTGGCGAACCTCTGGAAAAACAACTCGATACAGACAGCATTCGCGAGCGTCGAATGCTGGCAGGCAGCCGCTATGACCTGGTTGAGCGTAATAACAATATCGTTCTTGAGTATCGCAAATCTGAAGTGATCCGTATTGCTCTGCCTGAGCGTATTGAAGGCAAGGGCGGCCAGACGGTTTCCCTGGGGCTTGTGGTCAGCAAAGCAACTCACGGTCTGAAAAATGTGCAATGGGAAGCGCCGTCTTTGCTGGCCGCAGGCGGAAAAATTACGGGGCAGGGCAATCAGTGGCAAGTGACGCTCCCGGCTTATCAGGCAGGCAAAGACAATTATTATGCGATTTCAGCGATTGCCTACGATAACAAAGGCAATGCCTCGAAACGTGTGCAGACAGAAGTGGTTATTAGCGGAGCTGGTATGAGCGCCGATCGTACGGCGTTAACGCTTGACGGTCAGAGCCGTATTCAAATGCTTGCTAACGGTAATGAGCAAAAGCCACTGGTGCTGTCTCTGCGCGACGCCGAGGGTCAGCCAGTCACGGGCATGAAAGATCAGATCAAGACTGAACTAACCTTCAAACCGGCTGGAAATATTGTGACTCGTACCCTGAAGGCCACTAAATCACAGGCAAAGCCAACACTGGGTGAGTTCACCGAAACTGAATCAGGGGTGTATCAGTCTGTCTTTACTACCGGAACGCAGTCAGGTGAGGCAACGATTACTGTTAGCGTTGATGACATGAGCAAAACTGTCACTGCAGAACTGCGGGCCACGATGATGGATGTGGCAAACTCCACCCTGAGCGCTAACGAGCCGTCAGGTGATGTGGTTGCTGATGGTCAGCAAGCCTACACGCTGACACTGACAGCGGTGGACTCCGAGGGTAATCCGGTGACGGGAGAAGCCAGCCGCCTGCGACTTGTTCCGCAAGACACTAATGGTGTAACCGTTGGTGCCATTTCGGAAATAAAACCAGGGGTTTACAGCGCCACGGTTTCTTCGACCCGTGCCGGGAACGTTGTTGTGCGTGCCTTCAGCGAGCAGTATCAGCTGGGCACGTTACAACAAACGCTGAAGTTTGTTGCCGGGCCGCTTGATGCAGCACATTCGTCCATCACCCTGAATCCTGATAAACCGGTGGTTGGCGGTACAGTTACGGCAATCTGGACGGCAAAAGATGCTAATGACAACCCTGTAACTGGCCTCAATCCGGATGCACCGTCATTATCGGGCGCAGCTGCTGCTGGTTCTACGGCATCAGGCTGGACGGATAATGGCGACGGGACCTGGACTGCGCAGATTTCTCTCGGCACTACGGCGGGTGAATTAGACGTTATGCCGAAGCTCAATGGGCAGGACGCGGCAGCAAATGCGGCAAAAGTAACCGTGGTGGCTGATGCATTATCTTCAAACCAGTCGAAAGTCTCTGTCGCAGAAGATCACGTAAAAGCCGGTGAAAGCACAACCGTAACGCTGGTGGCGAAAGATGCGCATGGCAACGCTATCAGTGGTCTTTCGTTGTCGGCAAGTTTGACGGGGACCGCCTCTGAAGGGGCGACCGTTTCCAGTTGGACCGAAAAAGGTGACGGTTCCTATGTTGCTACGTTAACTACAGGCGGAAAGACGGGCGAGCTTCGTGTCATGCCGCTCTTCAACGGCCAGCCTGCAGCCACCGAAGCCGCGCAGCTGACTGTTATTGCCGGAGAGATGTCATCAGCGAACTCTACGCTTGTTGCGGACAATAAAACTCCAACGGTTAAAACGACGACGGAACTCACCTTCACCGTGAAGGATGCGTACGGGAATCCGGTCACCGGGCTGAAGCCAGATGCACCAGTGTTTAGTGGTGCCGCCAGCACGGGGAGTGAGCGTCCTTCAGCAGGAAACTGGACAGAGAAAGGTAATGGGGTCTACGTGTCGACCTTAACGCTGGGATCTGCCGCGGGTCAGTTGTCTGTGATGCCGCGAGTGAACGGCCAAAATGCCGTTGCTCAGCCACTGGTGCTGAATGTTGCAGGTGACGCATCTAAGGCTGAGATTCGTGATATGACAGTGAAGGTTAATAACCAACTGGCTAATGGACAGTCTGCTAACCAGATAACCCTGACCGTCGTGGACAGCTATGGTAACCCGTTGCAGGGGCAAGAAGTTACGCTGACTTTACCGCAGGGTGTGACCAGCAAGACGGGGAATACAGTAACAACCAATGCGGCAGGGAAAGTGGACATTGAGCTTATGTCAACGGTTGCAGGGGAACTTGAGATCGAGGCCTCGGTGAAAAACTCTCAGAAGACGGTCAAGGTGAAATTCAAGGCGGATTTCAGTACCGGTCAGGCGAGCCTGGAGGTAGACGCCGCTGCTCAAAAAGTGGCAAACGGCAAAGATGCCTTTACGCTGACGGCAACGGTTAAGGATCAATACGGCAACCTTCTTCCTGGCGCTGTGGTCGTCTTTAATCTGCCCCGGGGTGTCAAGCCGCTTACAGGCGATAATGTGTGGGTGAAAGCCAACGATGAGGGGAAAGCGGAGTTGCAGGTGGTTTCCGTGACTGCCGGAACCTATGAGATCACGGCGTCAGCAGGAAATGACCAGCCTTCGAATGCGCAGTCTGTAACGTTTGTGGCCGATAAGACTACGGCGACCATCTCCAGTATTGAGGTGATTGGCAACCGTGCAGTGGCGGACGGCAAAACCAAACAGACGTATAAAGTTACGGTGACTGATGCCAATAACAACCTGCTGAAAGATAGCGAAGTGACGCTGACTGCCAGCCCGGCGAAGTTAGTTCTGGATCCCAATGGGACGGCGACAACGAATGAGCAAGGGCAGGCTATTTTCACCGCCACCACAACTGTTGCGGCGACATATACACTCACGGCGCAAGTGAGTCAGAACAACGGTCAGGTATCAACGAAAACCGCCGAATCTAAATTCGTCGCGGATGATAAAAACGCGGTGCTCGCTGCATCTCCAGAGCGTGTAGATTCTCTGGTGGCGGACGGGAAGACTACTGCAACACTGACGGTTACTCTGATGTCGGGTGTCAACCCCGTAGGAGGAACCATGTGGGTCGACATTGAGGCTCCGGAAGGGGTGACAGAGGCGGATTATCAGTTCCTGCCGTCGAAAAATGACCATTTCGCGAGCGGGAAAATCACGCGTACATTTAGTACCAACAAGCCAGGTACATACACATTCACATTCAACTCTTTGACATATGGAGGGTATGAAATGAAACCCGTGACTGTGACAATTAACGCCGTTCCTGCAGATACTGAAGGCGCTGAGGAGAAATAAAAACGACGATGTAATAAATAATAATGGCGTTGACATACGCAGCGCCATTATTTACTGAATACCTACCCTGGCACCGATTAGACGGTGGCAGGGTAGGGTAAATCTTATGTGATGGAGTTACAGGCTAAACCGGGCGAACGGGGATAAAAATTTCGCAAACAATGTTATTGCTATCAATTTCGACGAAGTTTTCATTGTAATAAAATCGCTCAATATCACTGCCGTTCACTCTGGCTAACCCCCTGGCAGGTAATTCCATCAGATAGAGGTTTCGCGCCCATTCAGGGTAGTGCTCCCACTCACCTTCATAGCGGAAAGAGGCATACAGTCCTCGGTTAATTGTCCACTCTTTCGGCATCTCTGAATCGGTTTGTTTGCATACCGTACCGGCAAAAGTTTCAACTGTGAGCAAATCGACCGATTTTGTTGATGGTTCGAACGTGGAGACGAAATAGATATCCGTCTTAAAATTCTTCATACATCTGACTAAATGATGACGTCGCAGTTTGACTTCTTCATCCGGTAATTTATTCGACACTTCAATATCATATTTAAATGAATTGCCAAAAATAGGTGTCTCAGGAAAGTTGACTAATCTACACTCCGTCTTTTGCTGTTGACGTATTAAAAAAGAAGGGAAGATATTTGCGAGATCCCAATAATCACGGTGGCGGTATTCACGGGGAGAGCAGCCGAATAACTTTTTAAATTCGCGGCTGAATGACTGCTGTGAATCAAAATGCAAAGAGAGTGCAATATCAAGCATAGATTTCGCGGAGAGCCGGACAAGAATGGCGGCACGACAAAGCCTTCGTTTGCGAATGTATTCTCCCAAAGGCACATGCATGAAATTTCGGAACAGAAGCTGGATGTTGCGTCTGCTGTAGCCAGATTTCTGTGCGATATCTTCGATTGAAATAGGGTGCTCAAGATTGCACTCAATCCACTCCAGGAGCTGCTGTAGAATCTTCTGCCTGATCATCACATACTCCGTTAATTCTTTGTCATATCGCACATTTTCGTTATGTCCTGGGCCCTAAGTGTATCAAAAACAGCAAGTCCCAAGGCAAAAGCACTGATAGCGTCTGCTTCATTGCCCCAAAAATAGAGAGGTTTCAGTCCTACATTATTAATGAATTTTTTGCATAAGTGATATCAAAATCCACATACTAATTTGAGGTTACGTTTTAACGTAGACTCATTGTTCATACCTAATGGAGGAACTGACAGTGGAATTTTCCGTATTAAGTAACAATCTGAAAATGCCGATGATGGGATTTGGTGTTTTTCAGGTTACCGATAAAGACGTGTGCAAACAGTCAGTGTTGAATGCTATCCGCACGGGTTATCGACTCATCGACACTGCAGCGGTATACGGTAATGAAGATGCCGTCGGTGAAGCCGTTCGTGAAGCCATATCTGAAGGTTTATGTACCCGAGAAGAGTTATTTATAACGTCTAAATTGTGGGTGCAGGATATGTTGAATCAGGATATTGCAGCAGCAGGTATTGAAGCATCATTAAAAAAATCGGGGCTAGAATACTTCGATCTCTATTTATTGCACCAGGCCATGCGCGATTATTTTAGTGCGTGGCGTGCACTCGAAGATGCCTATGAAGAGGGCAAATTAAAAGCGATTGGGGTTTCCAATTTCTACCCTCATGTTCTGGCGAACTTTTGTGAAACGGTAAGAGTTAAACCGATGGTCAACTAGGTCGAGTTGCATCCCTATTTTGCCCAACCAGAGGCGCTGGCAACCATGAAGTATTATAACGTGCAGCCTGAAGCATGGGCTCCGTTAGGTGGTGGACGACATAAACCCTTTGAAAATAATCTGCTTCAGAGTATTGCAGATGCCCATCAAAAATCGATTTCTCAGGTCATTCTGCGTTGGAATATTCAACGGGGAGTGGTCGTTATTCCGAAATCGACACATCAACAGCGTATCGAAGAAAATTTTGCTATCTGGGATTTCTCACTGACAGAGAAAGAAATGGCGCAAATTAGTTCGCTAGATTTGGGTTATGTTGGGGAATCGGTAAAACATTTTAATCCTGAGTTTGTTCGTGGTTGTCTTGCTGTAAAAATACATGATTGATATTAATCACTTATTTTACCTGAGACGACAAAAATTTTTTAACAGGGGAGTGATAATTGATCTTCACTCTGTCATATCTCCGGTAATATGGCGTCAGGCTTCATCAACAGAAAGGGGGCCTGACGCCTGAAAAAGTGAACAACAGACAGTGTTCGGATTATCAATATTCAGTTTTTAACGTTGAACTGGATTCATTACTGCGTTGTTTAAGAATATCCCGTGCCGAATCTGCCATTATCATGACAGCACCTGCCAGCATCAGAGTATCTTTCAATACCAGACGACCAGCACCGGATAAATAAGGGAAACCATGATGAGCATCACCCAATGCGGGTACCCATGCCTCCGGAGTGGTGATTAAAAATGAGAGTGTTACCAGCGGCGTGGTAAATGCCATCAGCCCACCCAATAAACCTAACCAGCGATTGACAGGATTAGCCAAAACCAGCAGAGCAATAATCACCTCCACGACGCCAAGACCGTTGGAAAAACCATAGGTATTATTAGCCGTTTGCCATGCTCTTGCTTCTGGTTTGTATTCGCCTTCGTGAGTCAGATACTGTTTATAGTCTTCCGGGTGTTCATAAAAGAACGACATTAGTGGACTGTTTGCGACGAATGGTGTAATGCTGTCTGCCTCGTAAGGGACAAACTTTAATAACCCAATCCACATAAAAACAATCGCAATGCTCAGACGAATCAATGTCAGGCCAATTTTATCTCCCCGACTTAACAGGTGCAGGTATCTTTCCATTGTAAACATCCTTATTTATACAATACTGCTGTTGCGGTTGAATTATTATCAATTCGCATCGATGTAACTTTCCAGGATGAAGCATTATATTTTCTGGCCATATCAGCAATGGCATTCTCAAGAACTGTCGGTGATGCTGATACTGATGAGACGCTGATATGTTTCAGAATTATTTTATCATCTGCATTGGTGGAAAATGCCATAACGCCAGATAATAGTGTTGCAAATAAAACAGATTTTTTAAACATATAAAATACCATCAATGAAGTGATTAAGAAGTTATAAAGTAACAGGGAATTAATAAGATTCTTTTCTCTGAGACGCCAGAATATTTGTTCTGGCGTCTGATTTTGAGTTTATTTGACTAATGAAAATAGATCATTGAGTGATTCGCTCATCGACGGATGAGTAAATATCTGATCGCGTAATATGCTATAAGGCAGCCCGGCATCCATCACCATTTTCACTATATTGATCATCTCGTGGGAGTCAACACACAGCAGTGATGCCCCTAATATACGTTGGGTTTTATTATCAACAATCGCTTTTAATACCCCACGAGTATCATTCATCACTCTGGCGCGCGGAATTGCAGCTACAGGCAATGTCACCACCTGAATATCAGCACCACTCTCTCTGGCCTGTTCTTCTGTCATACCAACCCTGGACAGTGGCGGTGTCATGAATACGGAATAAGGCACATTTTTCCGATCATCAGTACTACGTCTGCCTTCTCCCAGCAACTCATCACGCACAATGCGGTAATCATCCAGTGAAATATAAGTAAATTGCAGCCCGCCGGTAACATCTCCCATCGCCCAAATATTGTCTGCGGTGGTATGTAATTGCTTGTCAACGACAATTGCCCCGCGTTCGTTTACTGCGATACCTGCATTTTCTGGATGTAACGAAGCGGTAGCCGGTTGACGACCGGAAGCTATTAACAGTGCATTCACCGCCAGTTGGGCGTGCTCGCTATGCACTTGCACTTGATTTTCATGGTGACTGATTCGCTCCACATGGGCATTGAGGATTATATCGACGCCCTGATCGCGTAAAATCGTCGCGATATTATCAGCAATATCCCGATCTTCCCGAGGCAAAAACAGCGAAGCTGCCTCTAAAATGGTTACTTTGCTGCCAAAATTAGCGAACATAGAGGCGAACTCAACGCCAACATATCCGCCGCCCAAAATACCTAAATGCCCAGGCAATTCTTTTAGATTAAGTAATCCGGTGCTGTCATATACACCAGGCGTGGTGGTAATTCCAGGAATTGGCGGAACCACGGCTTGTGCACCGGTATTAATAAAAATTTTCTCGCCATGAATCTCCAGATTTCCCCCAGGCCGATGAACCCGCAGGCTATGATTATTGATAAACTCCGCCTGGCCGTCGATCACGTCGATATTGGGCATATCCGCAAGATTATGAAAATTCTTATTACGTAAAAAATTAACCACTTCATTTTTACGCTGTATGGCACGGACAAAATCTGTGTGCTGCTGTGCGTCATGAACCAATGTTTTGGTTGGGATACAGCCGATATTAATACAGGTCCCGCCATACATTGCATTTGATTGTTCGATGAGAGCCACACGCCAACCTGCTTTTGCCAGCGTGACGGCTAATGTTTTTCCAGCCTTGCCAAAACCAATAATAACTGCCTGATATTTATTCATGATGATTTCCTGTCGAAACGCGTTCATTTGACATCATGACTATAGACGCAAAAGAGCAAATAACATTTCTTCACAACGCTTGATATTTTGTCTTATCGTCTGGTATTTTCTTTTTCTTAATCAGAATCACAAAACAAAAATCATGATTAACTATTTGATGGTATTAGATTAATTATTGACTAAGATTGTTGGTGTTTGTAATCAAAAAACCACTCAGGAGTCTGATATGGATGCTCTTAGCCGTTTGTTGATGCTTAACGCTCCACAAGGAACGATCGATAAGAATTGCGTGTTAGGAAGTGACTGGCAACTTCCACATGGTGCCGGGGAATTGTCGGTTATTCGTTGGCATGCGTTAACGCAAGGAGCGGCGAAGCTGGAAATGCCGACGGGAGAGATTTTTACATTACGCCCGGGAAATGTGGTCCTGCTACCACAAAATTCAGCTCATCGCCTGAGTCATGTCGATAATGAATCGACCTGTATTGTCTGTGGAACTCTTCGGCTGCAACATTCGGCGCGTTATTTTTTAACGTCTTTGCCGGAAACGCTGTTTGTAGCACCAGTGAACCATAGCGTGGAATATAACTGGCTGAGGGAGGCGATCCCGTTTTTACAACAGGAATCCAGATCGGCAATGCCGGGAGTGGATGCTCTGTGTAGCCAGATCTGCGCTACATTCTTTACCCTCGCGGTGCGTGAGTGGATTGCACAGGTTAATACAGAGAAAAACATTCTCAGTTTGCTTCTGCATCCACGTCTTGGTGCGGTAATACAGCAAATGATGGAAATGCCTGGACACGCCTGGACCGTCGAATCGCTGGCCAGCATCGCCCACATGTCCCGGGCAAGTTTTGCCCAGCTTTTCCGTGATGTTTCCGGAACCACGCCGCTGGCTGTATTAACAAAGTTGCGTCTACAAATAGCGGCCCAGATGTTTTCCCGGGAAATGCTCCCTGTTGTGGTGATCGCTGAGTCAGTAGGCTATGCCAGTGAATCATCTTTTCACAAGGCGTTTGTCCGCGAGTTTGGTTGTACTCCGGGAGAATATCGGGAAAGGGTGAGACAGCTTGCACCCTGAATAAAACCGCCAGAAATCAGGGCAAAGATAATCCGCATTCCGGGAGTTGTGAGCCTTTCAACTATTTCTATTTCTAACGGTGGTTTTGGGCTTTATATATTTTTTTTTGATGGACTCTAGCTCAGTTTTTAAATAAAAATGCAAACTAAATTTCTTCAATTAAATAAAATCCCGACTATTACTTGATATGTGATTATTGTCGGTGATTTTTTTGTACACCATCAGTGTATATCTCAACACCCCCTGAATAGGTATAAGGGACGTAGCCATTTTTAAATGGATTTCTTATGCCAAAAATGATCGTCGATTTCCCTATAAAATGTGAGCGATGCCGAAAGAAATAAAATTAGTTATTGCATTTGAAGTTTAGATGAAAGATTATCATTTGTCATACAAATGAGGGGTGGTATGTTGCTAGCCAATTAAAAAAGAACGCCATATTTATTGATGATTGATCCCCCGGAAGGGGGGAACCATCGGGCATAAATGGGCATGAAGTAATGGAGTATTAGTTGTGAATGTCAATTTCTTTGTCACCTGTATTGGTGACGCCCTGAAATCAAGAATGGCACGAGACTCCGTGCTGCTACTGGAAAAACTCGGCTGTCGCGTAAATTTCCCGGAGAAACAGGGATGCTGCGGTCAGCCTGCGATCAATAGTGGTTATATCAAAGAAGCGATTCCAGGGATGAAAAATCTGATCGCCGCACTGGAGGATAATGACGATCCCATTATTTCACCGGCTGGCTCTTGCACCTATGCCGTAAAAAGTTACCCGACGTATCTGGCGGATGAACCTGAATGGGCATCACGTGCCGAAAAGGTTGCCGCGCGTATGCAGGATCTCACCTCTTTTATTGTTAATACATTAGGGGTAGTCGATGTAGGTGCCAGTTTGCAAGGGAGAGCGGTGTATCACCCATCTTGTAGCCTGGCCCGTAAGCTGAGGGTGAAGGACGAACCACTTACGCTGCTGAAAAATGTGCGTGGACTGGAGCTGTTGACCTTTGCTGAACAGGATACCTGCTGCGGATTTGGCGGCACGTTCTCGGTCAAAATGGCCGAAATATCCGGCGAGATGGTGAAAGAAAAGGTTGCGCACCTGATGGAAGTCCGCCCTGAGTATTTAATTGGTGCTGACGTGAGTTGCCTGCTGAACATCAGTGGACGATTACAACGGGAAGGGCAGAAAGTCAAAGTGATGCATATTGCTGAAGTGCTGATGAGCCGCTGAGGATATAAAGATGTCGATCAAAACCAGTAATACAGATTTTAAGACACGCATCCGTCAGCAAATTGAAGATCCGATCATGCGCAAAGCGGTGGCAAACGCGCAGCAGCGTATTGGGGCAAATCGGCAAAAAATGGTCGATGAATTGGGGCACTGGGAGGAGTGGCGCGATCGGGCCGCCCAGATACGTGATCATGTTCTGAGTAATCTCGACGCTTATCTGTACCAGCTCTCAGAAAAAGTGACACAAAACGGCGGTCACGTCTATTTTGCAAAAACCAAAGAAGACGCCACCCGCTACATTTTACAGGTTGCCCAACGCAAAAATGCCCGGAAGGTAGTGAAATCTAAATCGATGGTGACCGAAGAGATTGGTGTCAATCATGTGTTGCAGGATGCCGGGATTCAGGTGATTGAAACCGATCTGGGTGAATACATTCTCCAGCTGGATCAAGATCCGCCCTCTCATGTTGTGGTCCCGGCAATTCATAAAGATCGCCATCAGATCCGTCGAGTGCTACACGAACGTCTGGGCTATGAGGGGCCGGAAACGCCTGAAGCGATGACCTTATTCATTCGGCAAAAAATCCGCGAAGATTTCCTCAGTGCTGAAATAGGTATTACCGGCTGTAATTTCGCGGTGGCAGAGACCGGTTCGGTATGCCTGGTGACCAATGAAGGTAATGCGCGAATGTGTACCACGCTGCCTAAAACGCATATTGCAGTGATGGGAATGGAGCGTATTGCTCCCAGGTTTGCAGAGGTAGATGTATTGATCACCATGCTGGCGCGCAGTGCCGTTGGTGCACGTTTGACGGGATACAACACCTGGCTGACAGGACCACGCGAAGCAGGGCACGTTGATGGTCCTGAAGAGTTTCATCTGGTTATTGTCGATAACGGGCGTTCTGAGGTGCTGGCCTCTGAATTTCGGGATGTGCTGCGCTGTATTCGCTGCGGGGCTTGTATGAATACTTGTCCGGCATATCGCCATATTGGCGGTCATGGATATGGCTCTATTTATCCAGGGCCAATTGGTGCGGTGATTTCCCCGTTACTTGGCGGCTATAAAGATTTTAAAGATTTACCCTACGCCTGCTCTTTATGCACCGCTTGTGACAGCGTGTGTCCGGTGCGTATTCCGCTGTCAAAACTGATTTTGCGTCATCGTCGGGTGATGGCTGAAAAAGGGATCACCGCAAAAGCAGAGCAACGGGCGATAAAAATGTTCGCTTATGCCAATAGTCATCCAGGATTGTGGAAAGTTGGGATGATGGCTGGTGCTCATGCGGCAAGCTGGTTTATCAATGGCGGCAAAACACCACTCAAATTTGGCGCGATTAGCGACTGGATGGAAGCACGCGATCTTCCTGAAGCTGACGGAGAGAGTTTCCGTAGTTGGTTTAAGAAACATCAGGCGCAGGAGAAAAAGAATGGATAATCGGAGCGAATTTTTGAATAACGTTGCTCAGGCACTGGGTCGCCCGCTGCGACTTGAATCGCAAGCAGAAGGTGCGCCGCTTAACAACTATGCTAACGAGCGGCTTACCCAACTTACCCAACAGCAGCGCTGTGACGCGTTTATCCAGTTTGCCAGCGATGTTATGTTGACGCGCTGTGAACTGACCAGCGAGGCGAAGGCGGCAGAAGCTGCAATACGTCTGTGTAAAGCGCTGGGAGATCAGTCGGTCGTGATTAGCGGTGACACGAGGCTGGAGGAATTGGGGATTAGCGAACGTTTGCAGCAGGAATGCAATGCCGTTGTTTGGGATCCGGCGAAAGGTATTGAGAACATATCACAAGCAGAGCAGGCTAAAGTGGGCGTCGTATATGCTGAATATGGTTTAACCGAATCGGGAGGCGTGGTTCTTTTTTCCGCCGCCGGGCGCGGGCGTTCATTGAGCCTGCTCCCGGAATCTTCTCTTTTTATCCTGCGTAAAAGCACAATCCTACCGCGTGTAGCGCAACTTGCAGAAAAATTGCATCAGAAAGCGCAGGCCGGTGAACGAATGCCGTCATGTATTAACATCATCAGTGGTCCCAGTTCAACGGCGGACATTGAGCTTATCAAAGTCGTCGGGGTTCATGGTCCGGTGAAAGCGGTGTATCTGATTATTGAGGATTGCTGAGAGAGATATGTAGTCTGGACATAAACCTGAAGGCGGTATACGAGGTTGTGAATAGCGTTAAGGACAACCTGACTTAACCCCGTTCCGTCATGGTTATGCTGCTCTTCTGTAAATATCCTGACATTAATAATGCCAGGATATTTACAGTTAAAAAGACAGGAATCCATTCCTGAAGACGGGCTCCCTTCCCGGTCACTGTCACTATAGTTTTATACAGGCACTCTCTGTCAGAATGCTGTTTATTACTGCCCAGAGTTTTGTTGGTATTCATCTACCATTTTTTTGACAAGGCAAAACATTACAGAAATCACAATACTTAGAAAAAATCCCAGAGCCAGGCAAATGGCAGCAGGGTATTTATTTTTTATTTCTGGTGAGCTTATAGTGACACAGCCATCACCGTTCGGATACAGTGACCAGTTCCTGGTCAGATATATCATTTTTGTATAAAGCTCACTGTTAATTGCTGAAGGCGTTTGTATCTCATCGAGAACTTGCCTGCCATTATGGTATTCTGACGTATACCATTTAATGATAGACGCCTGCACGCGAGATATTTCCGCTTCAGCAGTTGGTAAATCTCTCTTATCTCCTGACCATTCCAGCTTTATTTCTCTGTTCTTGACATCTGGGCTGGTCTGAAAAAATGTAGTAATTCGCTGAATAACATCTTCAGTCATTGTGGTCTGACAGGCAAAGTTATTATTGCTATCACAGCTAACAAGTATGCCTGGTGTGGTCTGATTTATTTTTAGGCTGTAACTCACTTTTATATTATCTTTATTGATATACAGAAACAACAGCACCATTGCCATACAGATAGCTATAATAAAAAGGATAACACGAATCTTTTTCTTCAGATAAAATAAAATCTCAATCAGATCGATATCCTGTTTGATTTGTTCATTCATAATATATCCAGAAAATGAAATCTGTCGCAGATAAGGTTGTATTAATAGTCTGTATCAGGAATGTTCAGGGTAAATATCAGCAAAAAGCCAGCATCATGAGTACTGGATATTTATAGCCTGCAGGCAGCATACTGCTGCCTGCAGGGGGTATAACAGTCGACAGGGGAACCGACTGCTTTATTCTTACCAGGTCACATTGATACCAACTACACCCTGTAGCGGGTTCTCAATGTCGTCACCTTTGGTGTAGTCAAGGCTTGCATATGCTCCCATGTTTTTGGTGATATCAGCCTGTACACCTGCACCCACGCGGAATGCTGCACCGTCAATGCTGGCATTGACAGACTCA